>MTKY01052736.1_pt1 | contig 11852 bp, 7 predicted proteins | sample 1042731 | NCBI WGS metagenome assembly MTKY01 (sample SAMN06212206, study PRJNA360538) | anaerobic digester metagenome | biome: Wastewater treatment plant; material: sludge; isolation source: anaerobic digester fed with sludge from wastewater treatment plant | place: Denmark: WWTP Soeholt ... | reverse complement strand
CGTGTGCTCTTCCGATCTCCGATGAAGGCTCTGGACACAGCGACGCGCCAACAGCGCCGGCGCTGGGTGTTCCCGGCAGCGCGGATGGTCGGGGGCCGAGTCATAACGCCAGCTCCAAATCCACACCCCTCCAACCCGATGACGATGGGTACACAGGGCCTCTCCCAATTATGATAGATAACGACTTTCCACCAAGCGGAGGCGCCGACTTACTCACACCGCCAGGTTGGAGCACATTCTTCACCGAACCGCAGCCCGATGACGCAGTCATCGATGGGATTACTGACGACGCCGGGATCAACTGGTCGACGCTCTACTACTACTATCACGCTGCCGGTTCCGTTTTCCGCCCTCGCGATAGCAGCGTCAACTGGGGCAACGATAGCAGCGGTGGGTGTGTATATCTGGTATCAGGAGACACTGGCGTAGTTTTCAATATTCCTCTGGACATCCCGCACGGCGTCCGCATCGAATACTTACGCATCTACTACTACGACACCAGCGCCTTAACCAGCCAGGCCTGGGTCACGCGATATGACGATGAAGGAGGCATAAACGACGTTACGTACGTGACTTCCGCTGGAAACGCGGGGTATGGCACGAGTCTCGGTACATACCTAGAGCATGTCGTCGATTTGACGAACTATTCCTACGTCCTCAACTGGCGCCCGAATGCCACCGGCTCAACGATGCAGCTCTGCGGTCTGCGAGTTGCATATCGCTTGCCGGACTAGAACGCTAACCCCAAAAGAGGCGCACGATGAATACATCCCGTAAGGCGCATATCAGGTTGGCATTAAGCGTTTCTATGGTCGTGGTGATGCTGGCGCTTGCCCCCTCGCCCTCCAGCCTGGAAGCATCGCGTATCGAGAAAAATCTTGGTGCAGTTGCTGGGCCTGCAATAGGTAATGCATGGGTCACATCGTACAACGACAAAGGCGGCTACACCGACGTCACTTACGTCCCTTTTGGCGCAGAAGAAGGGTACAACACAGAGCTAAGCCCATTGGTAGGACACGTCGTCGACAGCGTTAACAACTCCTATGTTCTGAATTGGCGTTCCAACTATATTGGCAGAGGCTTGCAACTTTGCGGACTGCGCGTCGCTTACCGGCTTCCGTTGTCAGGCGGCGGCTTTGCCTCGACATTCTCTTATTTTCATATCCCCGGATCCGTGCTACGCCCACGGGACAGCACGTCAGAATGGGGAACCGATTGGAGCGGTGGGTGCATCTACCAAACCTCGGGGTCTCCCTACAATGTGTTCAACCTCCACCTCAACATCCCTAACGGTAGCCGCATCGATTATCTACGCGTCTACTACTATCAGCATTTCGAGTACGTCTATTTGCCTCTGGTAACAAAGAACTACTAATCGGGAGGCGCGTATCGTCCTAACGGCACAAATCACACGAGGGCAGCCAACTTGTGCTGTCCTCGCATAGTCGAGTCAGCTCGTTGACTACCGCATCGCCAGCGGTAGAAACACCTGTTCGACCTCAACCTCGAAGACGCCGGAATCACTCCAGGGGCCAACATTGCCGGCCGCATCCAGCGCACGCACACGCCAGGTGTAGATGCCTGTGGGCAGCGTCACGGTGTACGTCGTCGCGGGCGTAGTGTAAACGCGCACGCCCACATCCAACTGATAACCCAGCGCTGAACCGCTATCCTCAGGCGCAGTCCACTGGAAGACGAGTGAGGGTGTCCGGAGGAAGATGCCGCCTGTAGGCGTGATCAACGACGGCGTGAGCGGCGGGGTCACATCGAAGGTGAAAGTCACCGTGGCGGGGTTGGGATCGAACCACACACTACCGTCGCGTGTGCTCGCGGCGCGCGCCGTCACGGTGTAGTCGCCCTCCTCGGTAAGTGTAGGCAGCGCGTAACTCCACGCCGATGTCCCTGTAGCAGACAGCCACGTCGCCGCGCTCCAACTCGCGCCGTTCCAATAGGCACCGTCACTGGCCCGCTGCATCTGCACCGACACACCCGCCAATCCCCACCCTGACGCGGAACCGGCAAAGGCAGGGGTCACGTTGTACGCGCCGCTCGCGCGCGGCGTCTCTATCGCCGTATCAGACACCAGACACGCGGCGAGATAGTCCACTGCGCGCGCCATCACGGCGCTTCGCGACGGCTGTGGCAGCGCCTCAAGCGGAAAGCCCAGGACGAGTAGTCGCTGGCAACCTTCCGCATATTGGATCGCCGCCGCGCCCCCCACCCCGCCGACATAGGTCAGCGCCGCCGTCGCACCGTTTAACGGCGCGAGCACATCCGCCGCATCGACGACATAAGCATCCGGCGCGTCAAACGTCAATGGCCCCAAACCGGCAAATGCGCTATCCGCCACAGGTTGGACGGTAGAGGTTCCAGCATCACTCACAACGTATCCGGCGCGCAACGTGTCATACAGAAAGGCAGGCGCCCGGCCCATGCCATCGAGGTCCCAGGCCAGGTGCGCCCCACTGATCAGCAGCGCGCGCCCGCTGTTGAGAAACATCGCCAACGCAGCGCGTTCGGCAGCATCGAGCGTGCCATCTTCCAGCGCGGCCTCTTCGCCAAGCAACCAGTCAACGAGCAATGTATCGTGTAATGACACCAACCCATCCCGCACGGCTTCGTTGCTGACGCTGTTCCAGGCGTAAGCCGCGGGAACAGCCTGCCCGTGATGCGCGACGTAATTCCGGCTGTTCATTTGGTCGACCCACATGCGCGCGTTCGGCCCCTCTACCGGATCGTATTGGACAACGATCTCATCGGCGTGCAGCCGGTCGAAGCCGTTAACGACCAGCAGCAACGGCTGGTCGCCGACGCGCGCCCCCAGAACCTCGGTGGGAAAGGACTCGCCGCCGTCGTTAACCGCAGCGACGCGGACGTAGAGCGTCTGACCCGCGCTAAGTCCGGTCAGCGTGTACGATGTCCCGGCAGCCACAACCGGCGCGCTCCAGGCGAAGCCATCTGGACTGGTATACAAGTGGTAGCCAGTCGCTGCCTCGCCGCGCAGTCCTACGCCATCCGTGGGCGAAGGCTGCCACGTCACGCGCACCGCGCCCCCACCCAGATTTTGCACGCGCAGGTGTGTCGGCGACTCAGGCAGCGTCAGCAAATCCACGCTGTCGCGCTGTTCAAAGTAACGCACGATGCCCTGATACACGGCCCGCGCCGCCAACTGGTTGAAGCGGGGGTCCTTGAGCGATTGCGCATCCACCGGATTGTCGTGGAACGCGATCTCCAGCAACACGCCGGGCATCTGCGTCGCGGGATCGCCATCCCACAGCATCCGTAATTCGCCCAGATCGGCCTGGCGCTGCCCGCGATCTACCCACGCCGCATCCCAGCCCGCACGGATGTCGTGGAGCAGTTCCTGGTGAACAGCGGTCTGCAATTGCAGGCTACCAAGCGTGCGCGAATAGGTATCCCCGTTGTGAACATAGGACTCTGTGCCCCGCGTGGTGCCAGTGTAACCGTTGGTGTGCCACGAGATGTAGAGTGCGTCCTCAGCACTGCCGGCGTGGTTCCAGCGCGCGAACATCGGCCGGGCGGTCACGTCGTTGAAACCCTCCCAGTCGTCGTAATTCAACCCCATCCACTGGCTGTAGTAGAAGGTCGCCGTTTCCCACCAGGGACGTTGCGGCGGGAAGGTCGCGTCGGTCACGATGCCGTCCAGGCTGTCGAAGGCGCCGCCGCCCAAGCGCAGTGCGTCGGCGATCACCGCCATGCCACTACCGCCAGCCGAGGCATTGTCCAGCGTCACCGTCGCCAGGCCAGCGTAGAAGGGGAACGTCCCCAGGTAGCGCCATGTTGGCCGCCGGATGCGCTGATCGAGCCACACGCTGGTCGTTTCACCGGCATGGGATACGGTGTAGTGCGCGTCGGGCGCACGATTTGTGCCGGGATACACCCACGCATACAGTGCATAGGCGCCCGCGCGCGGCACAGCGATGTGCCAGGACGCGGTCGCTGTGGGCATACCTGCCACCGTGGCCGCAAAGCGATACGTTCCACCAGCATAACCGGTCAGGACACCGGTAGCCCAGATTCCCGTCTCGATGTAACCCGGCGCACCCTGGTCGTTATCGACGATCGCGCGCTCTGTGTTCCAGTCGCGCTCACGCACCGGGATGACCGTCGCGCCGGCGTTTTCGAGGTAAGGGATCAGGTATTGCCCGACCGCCTCGGCGTTGTTGTGATCCTCGATCAGCCCTTCGGTGACGCCGCGCTGCGGGCGCCACATTTCGGAGACGTAGCTCCACTGCCAGCCGTGCCCCGCGCTGACGTAGACTGTCTTGCCCGCCAGCCCGCGCGGGAACGAAGTGGCAGTCACCGCAGGAACGACGGATTCGATACCAGCGACACTGGCATCTGTGCTGCGCGGCAGAAAGTTCGAGAGCGCGCGACATTCACCTGTCGCCGGATCCCACGCCTGCACGTGCAACACGCGCCAATCGAGCGGCGCAAGCGCGCGCTGCACCGTGGACTGCACGGCCTCGGCTTCCAGACCGCCGTCTGCCAGCAATGTCTCCGGCGGGATAGCGAGGCAGACGGCGAGCGTCTGCTGCGTGAAGATGACATCATACACAGACCAGGGAAGGTTCGCTTCCGCCAGCAACCTCCGCGTCTGGCCGGTCACATCGGGCGGCGGATCGAACGCCGTCGCCGGTGCGGCCAACAATCCCGACAATAAAATCAGGAGACTTGCGCTCTTGAGCCACTTCCCCAATTCAACGGTCACCTGTCACCCCCCAAATCTGGCGTTTGCGCGTTTCGACGCAACAACGAGTGTAACACGGTTGAACGACAAAACAACCGCGATTGCCGACCGCCAGTTGCTCAATCACGCCGTTGTGCTACACTATGCACTATGCAAATTTCAAAGACGCCCCATGCTCCTGAAAATCACACGGAGGTAAAGATGCGTACGCTGTTGCTGAAAAACGCCACACTCCTGGTCACGATGAATGACCAGCGCCACCGTATCGCAGATGGCGCACTGTTTGTGCGCGATAACGACGCTGGACGCGCTGTTATCGAGGCGGTGGGGACGACTGCCGAACTGAACCAGTACACCGCCGATCAAGTCATCGACGCGACCGGTATGATCATTCTGCCGGGGTTGGTCAACACACACCATCATCTCTGCCAGACACTCACCCGCGCTGTCCCTGCCGCGCAGGATGCGGTGTTGTTCAACTGGCTCAAGACACTGTATCCGATCTGGGCCGGGTTCACCGGGGAAGCCATCTACGTCAGCGCGCTGACCGGGCTGGCGGAACTGATGCTCTCCGGTTGCACGACCACGTCCGACCACCTGTACATCTTCCCCAACGACGCCTGCCTGGACGACGAAATCCGCGCCGCGCAGGAGATCGGCGTCCGCTTTCACGCTACCCGCGGCTCGATGAGCCTGGGCGAAAGCAAGGGCGGATTGCCGCCCGACCGCGTCGTCGAGGACGAGGCTTTCATTCTCAAAGACACCCAGCGCGTGATCGAGACCTACCACGACGCGCAGCCTTACGCAATGCTCCGCATTGCCGTCGCCCCCTGCTCACCGTTCTCCGTGACGGAGGACTTGATGCGCGAGTCGGCGCGGCTGGCGCGTGCTTACGGCGTGCAGTTGCACACTCATCTGGCAGAAACCCTTGACGAGGAAGATTTCTGTCTGGCGCGGTCCGGCAAGCGCCCGGTGGGCTATGCCGAATCGTTGGACTGGCTCGGCGATGACGTATGGTTTGCGCATGGTGTGCACATCAATCCCGCGGAAATACGCGAACTGACCCACTCGCATACCGGCGTGGCGCACTGCCCCTCGAGCAATATGCGGCTGGCCTCCGGCATTGCGCCCGTGCGCGCATACCTGGATGCAGGCGTGCCGGTCGGCCTGGGCGTCGATGGCTCGGCAAGTAACGACAGTTCACACCTGCTGGCGGAAGCGCGCATGGCGATGCTGCTGCAACGGGTATCGGGCAATCCCGCCGGCCTCAGCGCGGAAGAGGCGCTCTGGATTGCGACGCGCGGCGGAGCAGACGTGCTAGGGCGGGACGACATCGGGCAGCTCGCGCCCGGCAAAGCCGCCGACTTCATCGGGCTGCGCCTGGATACGCTCGGCTACGCCGGCGGCGCGGTCCACGATCCACTGGCAGCGACTGTTTTCTGCCATCCACAGGTCACCAACCTGTCGGTTATCAACGGGCGCGTCGTGATTCAGGATGGACATCTGCTCACGGTGGAGGTTCCCGCCATCGTAGAACGACACAACACTATCGCGCGGCAGTTAGTGCAAGGCCGGTAAGAAGCCACGTATGCAACACGACCCTCTTGAGCACATCAATCAAACACTACGGGCGACCAAACGTATCGATCAGGCGATCCTGTACATCCGGCAGAACCGCCGTCAACTGCTGCAAGAAGTGTGCAACGTCCTGGCGCAAGAATGTGGGTATGAGTCTGTCTGGATCGGGGAATTGCGCAACAGCGAGCTGTATCCGGCGCTCAGTGCAACCGGTTCCGCGGTCCATCACGATCAACTCGACACACACATCACGCAGGCCCCTTATAACCTGACTGTCGCCAAACAAGCGCTCAACGAAGGTCGAACGGTCATCGGACGAAAAACCGAGACGCGCCCACGCGAGGATCCACTGACCTGGACAACCGCCGCGGCCCCCATTCGTATGAACGGAACAATCGACGCAATCCTGGCTGCCTCCACCACCGCCCGCAGCGCCTTCGACGCCGCTGAACTGCAACTCCTCAAGGAAATCGCCGCCGATGTCAGCTTCGCGCTGGAAAGCATGGAAGCCGAATCGCGGCGCGCTGAGGCTGAGGAAGCTTTGCGCGCATCCGAAGAACGCTTTCGGCGGCTTGCAGAACATGCCCTTGCCGGCATCGTTCTCATTCAGGGCAACTTGATTCGCTACATTAATCCGGCGGCGACTTATATGTTTGGCTACGATAGTCCGGAGGAAATCATCGACAAGCTCGGCCCGCGCGATCTGACCGCACCGAACTATCAAACCGAGGTGGAAGAAAACATTAACGCATGTCTTCAGGAAAAAATGCAAGCCGTCCGTTTCGCCTTCAAAGGGATACGCAAGGATGGCGGCATTTTCGACGTGGAGACCTACGGCTCCTTCGCCATGCACGCGCGACGCCCGGCGCTCATCGCCAGTGTGATGGACGTTACCGCGCGCGAGGTCTCGCGCCGACAGCTCGAAGCCCTATCCGAAGCAGGTCTGGCTCTGTCGCAAGCGCGGACGCCAGGCGAAGCTCTGCAACTGGCGGTCGAGAAAACGGCAAGTATCGCGCCATGCGACGCCGCTAACATCTTTCTCATCAAAGATCAGCACCTGGAGATGGTTGCAGCAACAGGTTACCAGAATTTGCACATCGAACTGAATGACACCATCAAGAACGGCTTACTGTCAAAGCCGCTGGCGACCTATGAATATATGGCTGCCAACCACTGTCCCTTGTTGATTATGGACACAACCAGTTCCGCACTCTGGCGCCATATCGAGGGGGCGGAAAACGTGCGCGCCTACATAGGGACGCCGCTTATCGTCCGCGATGAGGTGATCGGGTTCCTCAACGTCGATGGCAGTCGCCCCGGTCAATTCACCGCCGCCGACGCCAGGCATCTGCAGCTCTTTGCGGATTACGTCGCGGCGACTATCGAGCATTTACGTCTGATCGAATCCCTGGAGATGGAACGCCAACGCCTGACAACGTTGAATGCCCTGTCACAAACACTCGCAGAGACACTCGAACTGAAGGAAGTCGCCAGACGCGCACTCGCGCACATCAAAAGCGCGCTCAGCATACAGCATGGCATGATTCATCTCTGGGACAAGGAAGCGCATACCCTGACAGCCATCTCCGAACAGGGCATCGCGCAACCCGTCAGAACCGTTCACGGCCTCAGCGTCAAGAACACCGAACAAACGCTCATGCGATGGGTGTCTTCGCAAAGGGAACTGGAAAACGGGTTCATCCTGGACCTGCCCCTCAAGATTCACGATGAATTGATCGGCATTCTCTCCCTGGTTAGTATGGATGACGCACTTTACAAAGAAGCAGACCAGCGACTTCTCAAAACGTTGAGTGTCCCCATCGCGCTGGCCTTACAGAATGCCCGCTTCTATGAAGCAACTGCGCGTCAAGCACAAATCCTGGAGGAAGCGCTAAGGCGTCAAGAAGAATTGGACCGGATGAAAGACGAGATGTTACAAAACATCTCCCATGAACTACGCACGCCAATTGCATTGGTGATGGGGTATGCGGAAATGCTGCGTGACGGTTCACTCGGGCCGATCCCGGAACAGCAAGCCGAGGCCATCGACATCGTTGCGCGACGCAGTGTCATGCTACGCGACCTTGTGGAGAACATCACCCTCCTATGGCAAATCGAGAACGCGGAAGGCGATAAACCATCAGTCGAAATAGTGGATCTGACCCATCTCGTCAGTACGGTGAGCGCCGAATTCCAGAACGAAGCACGCCAGAGAGCCTTAACACTATCGGCGGAAGTACCACCCAGTCCGCAATGCGTTTATGGTATCCGATTACAGTTTCACCGTCTGCTAGACAATCTCATCGGGAATGCGTTGAAATTCACCGGAACCGGTGGGCACATCTGGGTCCGGCTTAACCGACAGGGGCAAGAAGCCGTACTATCCATTTGTGACGACGGAATTGGAGTTCCGCCGGACAAGTTGGAACGCATCTTCGAGCGTTTCTACCAGGTGGATGGCAGCGCGAAGCGGCGATATGGGGGCGTGGGGCTGGGCCTGGCGCTGGCCAGATCGGTCGTCTCCGCGCACGGCGGCACCGTCCACGCCGAGAGTCCCTACACCGACGATCCAGAAAAGCCGGGGCTGTGTATTGTGGTGCGGCTGCCGTTGAGCGACGACAGCCAGACATAAACACCGGGTAACGATTCAGCCGAGCGCATCTTGAACCACAGAGACACGGAGAACACGGAGAAAAGATAAGATTCGCTGTAATCTCTGCGCCTCTGTGGTGAATTCTCGGACAGATTAGGAGTTAGAATTATCGATAGGCCGGCAACCAGTCGCCGTGCGCCTCGATGAGATCGTCCACCAAATGCCAGATTTGATCCAGGTCCAGCTCGGCAGCCGTGTGCGGATCGAGCATGGCGGCGTGGTAGATGTGCTCGCGCTGGCCGGTCAAGGCCGCTTCGACGGTGAGGCCTTGCACGTTGATGTTGGTCTGCATCAGCGCCGCCAGGTGCGGAGGCAGCGTCCCGACGCGGGTGGGCTGGATGCCGTTTTTGTCCACGAGACACGGAACCTCAACACAGCACCCCTGCGGCAGGTTGTCAATTAGCCCGTGATTCATCACATTGCCATAGATCACACGTGGAATCCCTGTCTCCAGGCTGTGGATGATGTAGGAGCCATATTCGTGTGAAGCCGTGATTGCATCGAAGTTGATGGCCGTTTCACTCACGTATTTGACATCCCATTCCGAGGCGCCGACGGTCAGCAGGCGTTCCCGCAACAGCGTATGATCCACCGGGACATCGGGATTGAGCACCGTTTCGTGGGTGGCCTCCCAACCTGCAATCTGCACCTCACAGCGGCGAATATATTCGTCCAGCGGGATGTTAAAACGCTCGATCAGGTCAGGCCGGTCGCGCTTGATGAACCAGGGGACGTATTCGCTGAAATGTTCGCTGGATTCAGTGACGAAATATCCCAGGCGGCGCAGCATCTCGTAGCGCACACGATTCCAGCCGGGGACGCGCCCCTCCGCGATGACCTGATGCAGGCGCGGGTAGAGGTCCTCCACCTCCCCGTTGGGCAACCGGCGCTCGAACCGCAGGTAGAAGGCCATGTGATTGATGCCCGCGCACACGTAGTTGATATCCTCAATGGGAACGCCGATGTCGCCGGCCAGTTGCTCGGCAGTGCCCTGAACGCTGTGACAAAGCCCCACCATCTTGACAGTGCTCGCCCGGTTGATGGCCCAAGTCAACATCGCCATGGGATTGACGTAGTTGAGGAAGGTCACGTTGGGGCAAACGTCCTCCATGTCGCGGCACATCTCCAGCATAACCGGGATGGTGCGCAACGCGCGCATGATGCCGCCAACGCCGAGCGTGTCGGCGATGGTCTGGCGCAGACCATAGCGTTTGGGAATCTCGAAATCCACAACGGTGCCCGGCTCGTACCCGGCGACCTGGAACATGCCAATGGCATAATCCGCGCCGGCAAGGGCTTGCCGGCGGTCGAGCGTGGCTTCGATAACGGGATGCGCGCCCAGCGCGTCGGCGATGCGCCGGGCCACGATCTCGGTGGTATGCAGCCGCTCAGGGTCGATGTCGTGGAGGCTGATGACGGCGTCCGCCAGCTCCGGAAAGCTGAGAATGTCGCCGAGCAGGTTCTTGGCAAAAACGGTACTACCCGCGCCAATAAATGTAATTTTGGGCATAGGTTGTTCTCCTCAAGCGGATAAAAGACGCGCACTCAAGCGCCCAATCATCGGAAGCGGTGCCATGCGCCCACGCAATGCATAACTCATCCCGACGATCCATAAGACGACGGCGACAAGCAGCGCCGCAATCACCAACGCGAAAAGCATAATCCCTAGCGCCGGTCCGGCGACAGGGATCCAACTTAGCAACCAGGCCAGCCCATACCAGCCGATCAACGTCGCTACGATAAAGAGCAATAATCCTATCGCTTGCAGCATGTGATAGACGGCGAAGCGGTTCTTACGCTGAAAGGTCCCCACATACAACCAACCAAGCGGGCCAAGCAGATATGCCACGAATGCAGGATACCGCGATCCGTTCATGCAACGCCTCCAATGCCACGCAACTGCAAATCCCTGGCAAAATGGCAGCTTGCATAATGCGCGGGTTTGATCTCTTCCAGGTGCGGTTCCTCGCGCGCGCAGATCTCCTGGGCAAAGCGGCAACGCGGATGAAAAATGCAGCCGGAAGGCGGGTTTGCCGGGCTAGGCACTTCGCCGCTTAAAGGGATGCGCTCCAGTTTGATGTCGGGATCGGCCGGCGGGATCGCGGAAACCAGAGCCTCCGCGTAGGGATGCAGGGGTTCCCACAACAGCGTCTCGGTGCTCGCCAGCTCGACGATCTTGCCGACGTACATCACCGCAATGCGATCCGAGATGTGTTCCACCACGGAGATATCGTGAGCGATAAAGAGCAGGGTAAGTCCCAGGTCGTCTTTGAGGCGTTGGAGCAGATTGAGGACCTGCGCCTGCACCGACACGTCCAGCGCGGAGACCGGTTCGTCGGCGACGATGAGGCGCGGGCTGAGCGAAAGGGTGCGGGCAATGCCGATGCGCTGCCGTTGCCCACCGGAGAACTCGTGCGGATACCGATCCATGTAGTTGGGATCGAGACCCACGGAGAGCATTAATTCGGCCACGCGCTCTTCCATCACGCGCCCGCGCGCAACCTTGTGGATGATAAGCGGCTCGCCGATGATCTCCTTGACCGTGCGTCGCGGATTGAGCGAGCTGAAAGGGTCCTGGAAAACCATGCGCATTTCCTTGCGCAGCGGCTTCATTTCCTTCTGGCTCAAGTGAGTAATCTCGATCCGCTCGCCGGCAGCGGTTCGATACCAGACTTCCCCATCGGTGGGATCGTATAACCGCAGGATGGAACGCCCCACAGTCGTTTTTCCGCAACCGCTCTCGCCCACCAGACCCAGGACTTCGTTTTCGAGAACGCTGAAATCCACCCCATCCACGGCTCTGATGGCGCCGGCCTGCCGCTGGAGCAAGCCTTTGTAGATAGGAAAATGCTGTTTGAGATTCTTGACTTCGAGAATGACGTTCTGATCCATATTCATGCGTTTGCCTCT
>MTKY01053547.1_pt1 | contig 11857 bp, 10 predicted proteins | sample 1042731 | NCBI WGS metagenome assembly MTKY01 (sample SAMN06212206, study PRJNA360538) | anaerobic digester metagenome | biome: Wastewater treatment plant; material: sludge; isolation source: anaerobic digester fed with sludge from wastewater treatment plant | place: Denmark: WWTP Soeholt ... | reverse complement strand
CCTGGTGAAGCACACGCCGGTACCGCAGTCGTCTCCGAGGTTGCCATAGACCATCGAGACGATGTTGACCGCAGTCCCGAGGGTGTCGGGAATGTCGTGCAGCTTGCGGTAGGTCACCGCGCGCGGGTTGCCCCAGCTCTTGAAAACGGCCAGGATGGCGTTCTTGAGCTGGTCCTCGGGGTTGGACGGGAATGGGAAGCCCGCCTTGGCGGCGAATATCTTTTTGAACTCGCCGACGACCGACTCAAGCTCTGCAGCGGGTATCTCGTTGTCGAAGGTCACACCCAATCTCTGCTTTACGTGGGTGAGCACCTCCTCGAAGAGTTCGCCTGAGACCCCGTGAACCACGTTGCCGTACATCTGGATGAAGCGGCGGTAGCTGTCGAACGCGAAGCGCCGGTCGTTCGAGGCTTTGGCGAGGCTCTCCACGGACTCGTCGTTGAGGCCGAGGTTGAGGATCGTGTCCATCATTCCCGGCATCGACACCGGGGCGCCTGAACGGACGGACACCAGCAACGGGTTCTCCCCCGCGCCGAACTGCTTGCCAGTCTCCTTCTCGAGGTTCTTCATGGCGGCGAGCACGTCGCCCCATATCTCGTCGAGGAACGAGGGGTTCTTGCCGTACTCCAGGCACGAGTGGGTGGTCAGGATGAAACCCTGCGGCACCGGAAGCCCGTAGGCCACCATCTGGGCCAGGTTGGCGCCCTTGCCCCCGAGGAGGGCCTTCATGCTGGCGTCGCCCTCCGTGAAATTGTAGATATACTTCTCCTTCTTGATCTCCATACTGCACCTCCGTGGTTTTGGATAGGGGATTTCAAATCTCTCTCAGGTCTTCTCTGGTAGTTCGCACACTGCGTTTCGGGAGCTCTGCGAGTAAGATCCGACTCCTCAAATGATAAATTATACACTATTTTACGCGGATTATTCTCCTTAACGCGAGCGCAGGCGGTCCAGTATCTCCTGCGCGATCTCCTCGAGCGACTTTTGCGTGACGTCAAGGACCGTCGCTTCCAGCGAGCGCATGTATTGTCCAGCGGCCTCCAGCTCCCTCTCCACGCGGTCGAAATCCGCGTAGGCTGATGCGCCTTCGTCGAGTCCCAGGAGGCGAAGTCTCTCCCTTCGAATCGTGGACAGTCTCTCGCAAGACATGTGCAGTCCGGTTATTTTTGACGGCGGGATGGTTCTTAATACCTCCGGCGGGGTTACTTCGGGCACAAGAGTGACGTTCCCGGTCCTTAACCCCCGGGCTGCCATGTACATGGAAAGGGGCGTCTTTCCGGTGCGCGAGACTCCGAGGATCACAAGATCGGCCTTCGGCAGGAGCTCCGGGTCCCGTCCGTCGTCGCACTGCAATGTAAATTGAATCGCCTCGATCTTGCGGAAAAACTCGTCCTCAAGGGCCGCTGCTGTTCTCTCCTCCCGGAGGGGCCGACAGTCGGCACCTGTCTCGAAATAGTCCTGGAGCTGGCCAAGAAGGTCCACGAAGGACACGCCGAATGCGGCGCACCTGGCCGACAGGAACGCCCTTGTTCTCTTTTCGGCCAGGGCGCATACGAGAACGGACCGCGAGCAGGAGGCCTCCTTGACGATGTTCTCCGCCTCCCTATCGTCAATGGGCTCGTAGAACCGGCGCACTGCGGCGAACTCCACCCCGAACCTGCCGGCGGCGGCCAGCGCGAGCAGCTCCACGGTCTTTCCCATTGAATCAGACACCAGGAAAAGGTTCAATGTCTCCATAGTCATCCCCACCGTCCGCACCGCTTGGCCTGTCTGATCGCGCGCGTCAAGCGCCCTTCAGCACCCCGATATTTCCTACCTTGAGGAAAAGGGAGTTGCATAGTTTCAACAGGCGCATCCTGTTGTTTTTTATACTCTCGTCGGGGTCCATCACGAGGACGTCGTCGAAGAACTGCGCCACGAACGGGGACAGTTCCGACAGGAGTCCCGCGAGTTTCTTCCAGTCCTGTGCGGACAGGGCCTCCTCGACCAGGGGGTCGAGCCTGGTGATCTCGGTGTGAAGCCTGTTCTCGGCATCCTTGGTCAGCAGGCTGACGTCAACTGGCTCGCCCTGCTCCCCGCCCTTGGAGAGTATGTTCCTGACCCTTACAGCGGAGGTGACCAGGTCGGTGAACCACTTCTCCTCCTGCAGCGCCGAGAAGACCTCGAGGAAGCGAAGCGCCTGCAGGGGACGTCCTCCCGCTACCGACAGGGCCAGCGTGGTCAGCTCGTGCCCGTACCCCTTCTCGCGGAGCTGGACATGCGTGCGCTGCTGGATGAATTCGGCGATGCGAGCGCGAGTCTCTTCCTCCACGGAGAGCTGGTCGCAGCTCCGAGCGACGAGGCGCCCTAGGTCGACGTCCATGCGCATCCCCCAGAGTATCTCGTTAATGCAGCGGGAGGCGCGTCGAAGGGCGTAGGGGTCCTGAGAGCCGCTGGGCTCGAGCCCTACCTTGAAGCAGCTGGTGATGACGTGCACGCGCTCCGCGAGGCCGAGCAGCGCGCCGACCGAATCGCCGGGGAGCTCGGCGCCCGCCGCCCTTGGCAGGTACTGCTCGTAAATGGCGTTGGCAACGCGCTCGGGCTCTCCGTTCCTGAGGGCATACTCCCTGCCCATGACGCCCTGGAGCTCGGGGAACTCGTAAACCATCCCGGTCACGAGGTCGGCCTTGGCGAGGAGGGCGGCCCTGTCGAGGAGATGATGGATGTCGTCGAGCCCCATCTCGTCGCACAGCCACAGGGCCAGGTCCCTGGTGGCCATTACCTTGTCGTGCAGGGTGCCGAGCTTCTCCTGGTAGACGATGGACTTGAGGCGCTCGACGTTGGCTGCGAGGGGCTTTTTCAGGTCCTCGGACCAGAAGAAGGCGGCGTCCTCCAGGCGGGCCCGCAGAACTCGCTCGTTGCCCTCGCGCACCACGTCCATGTTGGACGCCAGGTTGTTGCTGACTCCGACGAAGAAGGGAAGCAGCTTGCCGGTCTTGCTGCGCACGGAGAAGTACTTCTGGTTCTTCTTCATGGAGGTCACCAGGACCTCCTCGGGGATCTCGAGGTACTTCTTGCTGAAACTGCCGAAGAAGGGCACGGGGTACTCCACGAGGTAGAGGTTCTCCGCGACGATCTCGGGGTCCAGCTCGGTCGCCCCGTCCATCTGATGCTCGAGGGCGCTTATTCCGGCGATCATCTTCTGGCGGCGCTTCTCCTGGTCGAGAATTACGTGGTTGTCGTACAGGAGGTCCATGAAGTCTACGGCGCCCCCGATCGTTATCTGCCTCGCGCCCATGAAGCGGTGCCCTCGGGTTACGGCGCCGCTTTCGATCCCCGCGTACTGGAACGGGATCACCTGTCTGTCGGCCATGGCCACTATCCAGCGAACGGGGCGCGCGAAGCGCACGTTGGTGGGGTTCCAATACATGCTCTTTGGGAACACGAGTTTTTTTATTATGGCGGGAAGAAGCTCCGGGAGTATCTCCATGACCGGCCTGCCTGGCTCCGATACCTCGGCGCAGGCGTACTTCACCCCGTCCGATTCGACGGCCACCAGGCTTTCGACGCCGACTCCCCTGCTCTTCGCGAACCCGAAGGCGGCCCTGGTCGGGTTGCCGTTCATGTCGAAGGCCGACGCCCACGCCGGACCTTTGAAGGTGTGGACGAGGTCGCTCTGGCGGTCGCCGACGTCCCTGAAAAGGAGCGCGATGCGCCGCGGGGTGGCGAATGCGGATACGTTCTTACAGGATATCCTGGCGTTCTCAAGGTCCTCCCTGGCGGTCCTCTCCAGGAATGTCAGAGCGTCGGGGAGAAACCGCGACGGGATCTCCTCCACGCCGATCTCAAGCAGCACGTTTTTGTATGTCACGGGAGTCACCTCTTTTCGTCCTGGCTGAATTTGCCGGTCAGCGGAAGTCCCATTCCGCGCCTCTGCTCGGAGTAGGCGGCGCAGCAGCGCCCCGCCAGGGCCCGGATTCTGCCGATGTAGCCGGTCCTCTCCGTGACGCTGATGGCGTTTCGAGCGTCGAGAAGGTTGAACGCGTGGGAGCATTTAAGCACGTAATCATATGCCGGGAGTACGAAGCCCTTCTGAAGCACCCTGTCGGCCTCCGCCTCGTACATGCCGAACAGTTGGAAGAGCATCCCGGTGTCGGCGATCTCGAAGTTGTAGTGCGAATACTCCACCTCGCCCTTGTGGTGGACGTCGCCGTACTTGACGTCCCCGACCCACTGCAGGTCGTAGACGTTCTCCACCTTCTGAACGAACATGGCGATTCTTTCTATTCCGTAGGTGATCTCCGCCGGCACCAGGTCCATGTCTATCCCGCCGACCTGCTGGAAGTAGGTGAACTGGGTCACCTCCATGCCGTCCAGCCACACCTCCCAGCCGAGGCCCCATGCACCGACCGTGGGAGACTCCCAGTCGTCCTCGACGAACCGTATGTCGTGCGCCTCGGGCTCTATTCCAAGGGAGGCGAGGCTCTGAAGGTAGAGGTCGATTATGTCCGACGGAGCGGGCTTGATTATCACCTGGTACTGGTAGTAGTGCTGAAGGCGGTTGGGGTTCTCGCCGTACCGTCCGTCGGTCGGCCTGCGCGACGGCTCCACGTAGGCGACGCGCCAGGGCTCCGGGCCGAGCACGCGCAGACAGGTCGCTGGATTCATCGTCCCGGCGCCGACCTCTATGTCGTAGGGCTGCTGAATAATGCAACCGTGCTCCGCCCAGAATCGTTCCAGACGGAAGACTATCTCCTGGAAGTTCACAATTATTCCTCCTAGTTATAAATTGCGGACGCGGGGCCGTCCGCCTCCGCGCGCTGGCTATAAAAAACTGAAATACTGGCGTATCCGCTCGTCCGCCTCCCGCCATGCCGCGGCACTTGCGAAGTACTCCGAATGGAAGCGCTCGACGACCTTTCGCGCCGGCAGGCTGACCGATTCGCGAAGTTGCTCCAGCATCTCCTCCGACAGGTGCTGCCCGCCCGAACGCGCACAAGAGGGGCAGTGAAGGCCGGATGTCCCGAGTCGGGCCGATGTCAGCCGCGATCCGCAGCCGCCGCAGATATCCAACGACGGGGCTATGCCCCACTCGTTCAGCCATTTCCACAGGAAGCGCCACTCGACCACCAGGGGATGGACTCCCTCCTTCAACAGCAGCCCCGAACGGTAGAAGAGGGTCAGCACCTCGTCGCACTGAAGACCCGGAACCAAGTGTCTGCACAGAAGCCCGTCCCAGTCGAGCAACCTGTTTATGGCAGCCGTCTTTCCCCGAAGGCCCCAGAAGTCCTCCTTGATGTCGGCGGACTTGAGGTAGAAGGTCCTCTCTCCCCTGTAAAGGTTGAATGCGGCCCAAACGAGGGGCTCGATCGCGCCGCCGAACCTGACCCTGCCCCTCGATGCGCCGGGAGCCTGGACGTACACGGGCCCGGCCTCCTTCAGGAACAGGTACAGGGAGACATCTCCCTCGGGCGATATCCGCCTTTTCAGCACGACTCCGGGGAGTTTGAGCAGGCCCTGCCTAACTTCGGTCATCTGGCCTTGTCGCCGCGGGGCGCGCGTTCCTCTATTCCAAAGGCGCGAAGGTCGGCCTCGGACTGTCTCCAGTTTTTTCTGACCTTGACCCACAGGTCGAGGTATGCCCGATGGCCGGTGAGGGCCTCGATGTCGATCCTGGACAGCCTCCCTATCTCCTTCAGGCGGTCTCCACCCGCGCCGATGACGATGCGTCTCTGTCCCTCCCTCTCGACGAAGATGTTCGCCCTGACGTAGAGCATCTCCCGGTCCGGATATTCGTCGGGGCTCTTGTAGTCCTCCACCTCCACCGCGATGCTGTGGGGGACCTCCCTGTGGGTCAGGGCAAGCGCCTTCTCCCGGATTATCTCGGAGGCGAGGAACTTCTCGGGGACGTCGACGATCATGTCCTCGTCGTAGAAAGGGGGGCCCTCCGGGAGGCAGGGGACTATGGCCTTCAACAGGGCGTCCAATCCGGCACCGGTACGGGCCGACACGCAGACGACGCCCTCCAGGTCCATGTTCCTCCCGTAAAGCTCGCGAACTCTGGCGCACGCCTCGGGCTCGCGCCCGGACCGGCCACCGGCGAGGTCGCACTTGTTCACGACCAGCAACACCGGGGTTGAGGACTTGGCCAGCACGGATATGATCTCCGCGTCCTCCGGCCCGATCTCCCTGTCCTGCGCCTCTACCAGGTAACAGACGAGGTCGGAACCGTTCAAAGCGTCCAGCGCGGCGTTGACCAGCGCCCTGCCGAGCTTTAGCTTGGGCAGGTGTATTCCGGGGGTGTCGACGAAGACAATCTGGCAGCCGTCGCCGTTGTAGATGCAACGAATAGCGTTTCGCGTAGTCTGCGGCTTGTCCGAGACTATCGCGGCCTTGAAATCCAGCAGCCTGTTGACCAGCGAGGACTTGCCCGCGTTAGGCCGCCCGACCAGGATGACCCTGCCCGCGCGAAACCCTGCAGCGATGGTCGAGTTCGTCATTCAGCGGTTTTCTGCTCTTCAAGCAGAAAGGGGGCGGGGAAGAGGTCCGCAAGCGTCGTGGTAGCATGCCCGTCCCCCTTCTCGAACACCATGACCATCCCGGGGTTGAACTCCGCCAGGAACTGCCTGCAAGCGCCGCAGGGAAGGCAGGGTTCGCCGGGCTCGCCCACAATGGCGACAGCGAGGGGTCTTCTGCCTCCCCGCGCTATCATGGCCACGGCCGCGCTTCTCTCGGCGCATATGGACAGTCCGTAGGAGCCGTTCTCCACGTTGCAGGCGAGCAGCGGCTCCTCCATCCCCTCCACCAGCAGGGCCGCCCCGACGGGAAAGCCCGAGTAGGGGGAGTAGGACCGCGCCCGGGCCCGCCGCGCGGCGTCCAGGAGTTCTTTACGCGTCGGCCACGTCTCGGGCCACTGTACGTCATCTCTGAATATGTTCATTCTAGCGCCTCCGATGTAAACAGTCCCTCTCTCTCCCTGGGGAGCAGTCTTAGCAGTTTTATCCTGTGGTCCTCGACCTCGAGCACCTCGATATCCCACGCGCCGCTTCCGTCCGGGGCCTGGTATGCGACCCTGTCGCCCTGGCACGGGAAGTCGCCCGAAATGGACAGGACCAGCCCGGCCAGGCTCTCCGCGTCCTCTGACTCGAACGGGGCGTTCAACAGCTCGCTGAGGTCCTCAAGGCCGACGTGCCCCTGGACTATGAAGCTGCCGTCATCCTCCGGCGTGAAGGAGGGGTTCTCCTTGTCGTACTCGTCCTGAATCTCCCCAACTATCTCCTCCAGCAGGTCCTCTAGCGTGGCTATGCCGGCCACTCCGCCGTACTCGTCGACCACAACTCCCATGTGGATGTGCCGTCGTTTCATGTTGTTGAACAGCTCAACGACCCTCATGGTCTCGGGGACGAACAGCGCCTCCCGCATAATGGAGGACACGGGGGAGTCCAGGTCGCCCTTGACGAGGTGCGGGATCGTGTCCTTGACGTAGAGTATCCCGACTATGTCGTCTAGGTTCTCGTTGAACACGGGGATGCGCGAATGTCCGTGCTCCTGGAAGATCTTTATGGCCTCGGACAGGGTGCAGTCCGCCGGCACTGCGTCCATGTCGGTCCTGGGGACCATGATCTCGTAGACGCGGGTCTCCTCGAAGGAGATCACGCCGTGGATCATCCTGCGCTCGGCCTCCTCCAGCGCGCCTGACTCCTCCCCGATGTTGACCATCTGCTCGAACTCCTCCCTGGTCACGAAGGGGTGGCGCGTCTTCAGCTCCACCTTGAAGAGGACGCCCAGCAGCTTCACCGCGGCCAGCAGGAGCCAGAGGAACGGGGCGAGAAGCACGTCGAGCAGCCTGAGGAAGGGCAGCGACATGACGAGCACCGCATCGGAGTTCACTATCGTGGCGCTCTTCGGGAAGACTTCGCCGAATATCACTATGAGCGCGGTCATGAGCGGCACCGCTATCAGGATGCCCAAGTGCCCCATCAGCGTAATCGCAAGCGAGGTCCCGATCGCACTGGCAGCTATGTTCACCAGGTTGTTCGAGATCAGGACGATCGTGAGAACCCTCTGCACGTCCTGGAGCAGCCAGTCGAAGAAGCGCTTCCGGTACGGGTGGCGGTCGATCAGCGCCAGTATCTTCCCCCTGCCGGATGACGTTATCGCGGTCTCGGACGCGCTGAAAAAGGCCGACAGGAGAAGGAGCAGTATCAGTAGCACGGCGGATTGAAGGGCTCCCAAGTCTATCCCTCCCCCTCGAAGAGCCGTGCGAAACCCCCGGCATGTCCGGCCAGGAGCTCGTTCTGCAGCGACTCGGCAGCCCGGCTCATCTTCGCCTCGCGTTCATCGTTGTCGTGGTCCCAGCCGAGCAGGTGCAAAAAACCGTGCGAGACGAGGAGCGCCATCTCCCTGTTGAAGGCGTCCTCGTCCGGCGTGCAGGAACGCACGTATTCGGGACAGATAAGTATGTCTCCAAGGGGAAGAACGGGAAGGGCGCACGACGGGCGAAACTCGCCGTCCTCCTCCCACAGCGGGAACGACAGGACGTCGGTGGGTTCGTCGATGCCCCTGTATGTTCGATTCTGCTCCCTCATGCGCTCGAGCGGCAGGAAGGACAGGGAGACCTCCGCCCGCGGCGGCAGGGCCCCCTCCGGAAACATCCTCTCGAGAGCGCGCGCGAAGACCTCCTCCGCTCTAGCGGCGAGCTCCTGCGCTGCGGCGTCCGGGTCGGCGTCTCCGCTACTTTCGAGGCGCATTTGAACCTTCACTGACATCTGCCTCCTGTTTACGTTTTTCCGGCATCTCTGTTGCCTTTTCCTTGATCTCCTTGACCTTGCGGGTATGATACACCGTTCTGAGGGATGTGAACAACGTCTCCTTTATCACCGAGATATCCCTGAGCGTGAAGTCCACGTCGTCGAGCTGCCCCTCGGCAATTTTGGAGTCAATTACCCTGTTCACCGTCTCGTCGACATCGAGCAGCGACTCCGATCCCCCCTTGAACTCCGACCTTACCGCGGCCTCCACCGAGTCGACCAGCATGAGCAGGCCAGTCTCCCTCGACTTCGGGCGAGGGCCGGGGTAGCGAAACTGGTCTATTGGAACGGGCTGGCCGCTGTTCTCTGCCTTCCTCAAAAAGTATGACAGGACCGTGGTCCCGTGGTGCTCAGCTATGAACGAGCGGATCACCCGCGGGAGGTGGTATTCGCTCGCGAGCTCGAGCCCCTCTCGGACGTGGGCGATTATGATGAGCGCCGAAAGAGAGGGTTTGAGCTCGTCGTGAATGTTCTCCCCTCCCATCTGGTTTTCGACGAAGGCCTCAGGTCGCCTGAGCTTGCCGATATCGTGAAAGTACGCCCCGGCCTTCATGAGGTTTGCGTTCATCCCCAGCCTGTCCGCGACGTTCTCGGCCAGCGTGCCTATCATGAGGGAGTGGTGGTAGGTCCCGGCCGCCTCCATCTGCAGCCTCTTGAGAAGGGGGTTCGACGGGTGGCTGAGCTCTATCAGGCGCAGCGGGGAGAGCACGTCGAAGGCGTCCTCCAGAAGCGGAAGCGCGGCTATGACCAGGGTGCTCCACAGGGCTATCCCGAGGGCGAAGGGGAGAAGTATCTCCGCGGAGAAGGACAGGTTGAAGGCGTACCTGAGCACGAGGCCGGTAGCGGTCTGGACCACCCCGAGCATGAAGAGCTGCCTCCACAGGCGCCCCCTGGAGTGGGCGTCCGCCAGTACGTAGAAACCGGCGAACGCGCCGGCGATGCTCATTAGCGCGACTATCACGATGTGAAGGGTGGAGAACCCGGAGACCACCAGCGCGCCGATTATACCTCCCCCCAGGACGAGCTGGAGCGCAGTGTGCGGGGGAAGGGTAAGGTAGGCGCATCCCGCCAGGAAGAGGCTGCCCATGCCCTGGACGGAGAAGAGCGACGAAACGTACTCGGCGAGCCAGCTCAATCCAACGATGAACGAGAGGTAGAACCACGGCGTCGAGTCGTCCGTGCCCTCGCGTCTCTTCCGCGTCTGCAGCCCCACCCACAGGGGCCAGAAGGGTATCACCAGCAGAGCGAACAGAACTTGCTTCCAGGGGAAGGAGAGCATGGCGTAACCCTGGGTCTCGAGCAGGCGCGCGGCCTGCTTAGTGATTATCTGCCCCTTCTCGACGAGCACGTCGCCGGGGGCTATCTTTCGCTCAACAGGCTGCATCGAGTCCCCGATCTCCTGGCGCAGCATCCTGGTCAGCTCCTCGTCGGAGTGGGTGAGGGGCGACAGGACTTCGTTCAAAACCTGGTAGACGATGTTGCTCTCCTCTATCGGGAGCGACAGGCTCTCTATCTCCTTCCACAGGGTCTCTGGAGACCACTGCGGCGCCCTGTCCACGTCCGTGTGGGCTCTGAGATAGGCCTCGCTCAGGCGAGCGCTCTCCTTGAGCACCATCGTGCGGGGCGCCTCGGGGTACTCTTTTATCAGATCGGCGAGGCCGGGCGACAGCGCCAGCGAGGAGATGTCGCCCGCTCTCATCGCCTCTATCTTTTTGTTGAGCCGATCCATCGCAGCCCCGTCCCTGACAAGCACGCCCGCTATCGTGTCGCCGACCCTGGAGCGGAGCATCTCCGTGCTCTCCTCGTCGACGTATTTCAGCGGCACCAGCGCGAAGTAGGTTCGCGGCGAGGCCTGTCCCGGGAGGAAGCCCGAGTTGCGATCCTCAAGGAACCACTTTATGAATATCACGTTGAGGGCGAATATGACAAGCACAAGCACGGAGAGGGATCTCAGGTCCGGGGAGCCCCCCTCCGTTTGCCGCTGCAGGCCGATCTTCTTTTTGAGGCCGCCGTGCGGGCCGCCCCTACTGCCGCTGTTCGCGCTGCTGCTCATACCGCTCGTAAGCCTTCACAACCTTTTGCACGATCTCGTGACGCACCACGTCCGAATGGGTGAGGTGGAAGAACTCTATGCCCTCTATCCCGTCGAGTATCTCCTTGACCTGGATGAGCCCCGACTTCTTGCCGTTGGGAAGGTCGATCTGGGTTATGTCTCCCGTCACCACGGCCTTTGATCCGAACCCAAGGCGCGTCAGGAACATCTTCATCTGCTCGGGGGTGGTGTTCTGCGCCTCGTCGAGTATTATGAAGCTGTCGTTAAGAGTCCTGCCCCTCATGTAGGCAAGCGGGGCGATCTCTATCACTCCCTTGTCCACGTAGCGAAGGAAGCGCTCGGGGGAGAGGAGGTCGTAGAAGGCGTCGTACAGGGGGCGGACGTATGGCTCCACCTTCTCCCTGAGGTCGCCCGGGAGGTAGCCGAGGCTCTCCCCCGCCTCCACGGCCGGCCTGACGAGCACGATCCTGCTTATCGCGGACGACTTCAGGAGGGCGACGGCGTGGCACACGGCCAGGAAGGTCTTGCCAGTCCCGGCGGGGCCGACCGCGAAAAGGATGTGATTCCTGCGCACGGCCTCAAGATACGCGCGCTGGCCCTCCGTCTTCGCGCGTATGGGCTTGCCCCTTGCGGTGGTGCATATCACCTCGGAGAAGAGGGGGGCTAGGTCGACCGCCCCCTTCTCCGCGATCATGTCCATGGCGTAGCGAACGTCCGCAAGGAGCAGGGGGTGCCCCTTCAGGGCGATCTTGTAGAGCTGCTCCAGAAGGCTGAAAGCCAGGTCGACCGCGTCCCTGTCCGGGCCGCGCACCGCGACCCTATTCCCCCTGACTAGCAGGCTCACGGGGTAGCGCAGCTCGATCTCCGACAGGTTCTCGTCCCCGTTGCCCGCAAAGCGGGCCATGGTCTCGATGTCGGGGAACTCGAGCTCCCTCAGGAAGAGCCCCTCCTCGACCGCAACCCTGTCCAATGTCGTCAAACCGGGTACCCGGCGCCGTCGACCAGCTCCGCCACC
>MTKY01053304.1_pt1 | contig 11862 bp, 8 predicted proteins | sample 1042731 | NCBI WGS metagenome assembly MTKY01 (sample SAMN06212206, study PRJNA360538) | anaerobic digester metagenome | biome: Wastewater treatment plant; material: sludge; isolation source: anaerobic digester fed with sludge from wastewater treatment plant | place: Denmark: WWTP Soeholt ... | reverse complement strand
AGCGTCTTGCGCTGCAGGCGGTGCTCCGCCGATTCCAGCGTGGCGACGCGCATGGCGATCTCGCGCAGCGGCATCCCCAGGTGCCGCGCGACCGCCGTCGCCAGCAGGATGTTGGTCACGTTGTGCTTGCCGACCAGCGGGGTGCTGAACTGCTCGCGCTCGCCCAGCAGCGTGTCCACCACCTCAAAGCTGAGGCCATCCACCGTCTGGCGGACTTTGCGCGCCAGAAAGCGAAGCTGCGTGGCGTGCTCGGCGTTCTCCCAGGTCACGGCGATGCGCGTGTCCGGGTAGCCGCGCTCGTACATCACCCGCACTTCGTGGTTGTCCCAGTTGAAGATGCCCACGCCGTCGCGCGGCAGCGCCTCGATGATCTCGTACTTGGCACGGACAGTCGCCTCGATGCTGCCGAAGCGTTCCAGATGCTGCGGCCCGACGGCGGTCACGATGCTGATCTGCGGCCTGGTCAGCTTGCAGATGCTGCGAATCTCGCCCTCGATGTAGGCGCCCATCTCGACGATGAAATAGTCGCAATGGTCGTTGTGCCTGAGGTCGTTGTTAATGGTCAGGCAGACACCCATCAGGGTATTGTAGCTCTTGGGCGTAGCCCGCACCTCATAGCGCCCGCGCAGGATGTGGGCCAGGTATTCCTTGGTGCTCGTCTTGCCGTAGCTGCCGGTGATGCCGATCACGACCGGCTTGAGCCGGCGCAGCGTCCGCCGGGCGCGGGCGACGAACATGCGCCGGAAGCCCGCCTCAACGGGGAGCATGAGCAGGTTGGCGAGCGGCAGTGCCAGCGGGCTGAGGTGGTAAACGACCAGCCCCACGCCCGTGATCACCAGGAACTTCGTGCGGTAACTGGCTGAGACCGCCGTATTGAGCGTGACTTCGGTGCTGATGGCCACGATGACAGCCAGGGCGAAGGCCGTGATCAGCAGGCGAGCCGCGCGCTGCGTCAGCTTGAACTTCTGCTTGACCTCTTTGGGCGGCTCCGGCCAGGTCGCCAGGACAGCGGTCAGGCCCCAGATCACCAGGTAGAGCAGATCGGTATCCTGGCCGAACCAGCTCAGCGCGAACGAGGTCAGGCCGGCCACGCCGACGAAGACCAGCGCGCGCCACATGATGTAGCGGTGAGGCCGTCCCAACAGCCAGTGCAGAAAGCGGCGGCTGTCGTAGCTCTCGATCTGGAAGAAGCGGGCTAGCCGCCAGATGCGCAACAGGATTCCGGCCAGCCACACGAAGATGAGTATCTCAACCATGAGCCGGCTCGCTCCTGTCGCTGAGGAAGTGCGCGACGATGCGCAGGAAATCGTTGGGCCGCTCCAGGTACGAGAAATGGCCCGCGCCCTCAAAGACGATCAGCCCGGCGTCGGGGATCAACTGCTCCAGCTTGCGGCCTTGCCACAGCGGGGTATCCGCATCGCGGTCGCCCCAGATCAGCACGGTGGGCGCTTGCACCTGGACGGCGTAGGGCGTCAGGTCTTCGGAGATGACGCGCAGAAACGTCTCGCGCAGCGGCCCGGCGCTCAGGTAATCCTCCGAGGCGTAGCGGCGGTTGTAGGACGCCTGTAGCCGCTCGCGCGCAGAAGTCAAATGTGCCCAATCGAGCGTCTGGCGGACGGCTCGCGCCAGGATGCTACGCGCCTGCTGCTTCAACGAGAGCGGCGTGCGCAGCCCGGCGCTGTTGGCCAGTACCATCCTGCTGACGCGGTCAGGGTGCTGGGCGGCCAGCACCAAGCCGATGCGCCCCCCGAACGAGTGACCGAGCAAGGCCACGCGGGGCAGGTCGCTGGCGTCCAGGTAGGCGAGGACGAAGCGCATGTAGTCGGCCACGCCCCAGGGCGCGGGCGGCGGATCGCTGTGGCCGAAGCCGGGCAGGTCGAGCAGGTGCACGGCAAAGCCCGCGCCGCCCAGCGGCTCGGCGACCGGCCAGAAGCTCTGCACGCTGCCGCCCCAGCCATGCAATGCCACCACCGGACGCCCGCTGCCGGTCACACACGTGCCTGTGCGCAGACCGGCGATGGTCCTCATCACAATAGGGGGTTCGCTGATCACGCCTGTACAACCTCAATCTGCGCGCCAAGACCGGCGAGCTTGCTCACTACGTTTTCGAACGTCCGCTCGATGAGCTGGGCGTTGTCAATGGTCACGCTGCGCGAAGAAGCCAGCGCCGCACCGAGCAGGGCCAGCCCCGTGCGGACATCGGGCGTGTCCAGGTATTCACCGCGTAGCTCGGACGGACCGACGATCAGCGCGCGGTGCGGGTCGCACAAGACGATCTGCGCGCCCATTGACGTGAGCTTGTCCACGAAGAGCAGCCGGTTATCGAATAGCTTCTCGTGAATGAGCGTGGTACCGCGCGCCTGCGTGGCGATGACGGCGGTCATGGCGATCAGGTCGGACGGGAAGCCGGGCCAGGGCGCGGTCTCAATGGGCACGTCCAGCTCCTCCTCGCTTTCCGAGGCGATGAGCGTATCGTGCTCTGGCAGGATAAGCGTGTTGCCGTTGATGAACAGCCGCACGCCCAGCCGGGCGTAGACGCGCGCGATCACGGCGAGATGGCTGGGGACGATCCCTTCAATGGTCAGCGTGCCGCGCGTGATCGCGCCGAGCGCGGCCAGGCTGGCGACTTCGATGTGATCCGGCGAGACTGTGTACGCGGCTCCGCTTGGCTGGGCGACGCCCTCGATGTGCAGCACGTTCGAGCCGATTCCCTCAATGCGCGCGCCCTGCGCGGCCAGGAAGTGCAGCAGGTCTTGCGCGTGCGGCTCAGAGGCGGCGTTGCTGATCGTCGTGCGCTGGCCGAGGCTCGCGGCCAGCATCGCCGCCAGCGCGGTCGCCGTGACGCTCACTTGCAGCAGCGTGATCGCACGCTGCTCCCAGGGCGCGGCCTCGAACTCAATCACGCCGCTGCTGGCGCGGACGGTCACGCCCAGGTCGCGCAGGGCCGTCAGGTGCGTGTGCAGGCGGCTCAGCGGGTAGGGAATTTCCATGCGGGCGTGCCGCCGCCGGGCCAGGATCGGTGCCAGGAACAGCACCGCCCCGACCTGGCTCTCAGTGAGTTTCTGCTCCAGCGCGCGGGTGAGCAGCGACGGCGTTTCCAGCAGCACGTCGCCACCCTGCCGCGTGACCCTTGCGCCAAGCGCCTGCGCCGCGTCGAGCATAGACGCTGTGCTGAGCGTATCCGGCACGTTGCCGAGCCGCACCGGTTGATCGGTGAGCAGGGCGGCGGCGATGAGCGCCAGTGCCGCATTGCTGTTACCAGAGGGGCGGGTCGTCCCTCGCAGGGGGTGACCGCCGTGCACGACGATGCGCATGGATTGTTTCTCCTGCACGAGCATGGCGCGCCCGCACGCGCGCCTGGCACGACATTATACCAGGTCGGCGGGATGCTCCAAGCCGCAGCGCCAACGCCAGTCGCGATACTTCCACCAAGGTTGATGTATCGCCGGTGACTGTTTTGAACGTGCGGAAATTCATTGTATAGTTAGGAGACTGCACACGGTCATCTTGGCGTTGGGATCGCGCTCGGTCCGCCCGATTCTCGCCGGGAAGAACCACACTGGCGCGCAGTGATCCCATGTGTTTGCCGGGCTGTCCGGTGAAGTGTGGGATCATGCACTGTAGAAGGGAGGCCACATGCGTAGACTAGCCGGCTTGTCGTCAAGGCAGCGCCTGTTGTTCGGCGGGGCGGTGTTGGGCGGGGCGGCGCTTGTCGTCATCCTGCTGGTTATTGTCATCGCCCAGACCAGCGCCGACGAGGGGCAACCGATTGCTTTCAACCACAAGAGGCACGCCGAGAACGGCCTCCAGTGCCAGTTCTGTCATACCGGCGTGATGAAAGGCCCGGTTGCGGGCATTCCCAGTGTCGAGAAGTGCATGGGCTGTCACGAGTACATTGCGACCGATAGCCCCCAGATTCAGAAGCTACACGGCTACTGGGAGCGCCAGGAGCCTATCCCCTGGAAGCGCGTCAACAGCCAGCCGAGCTTCGTCTACTTCAACCACGCCTCGCACATCGCCGCTGCGGTAAGCTGCGGCGCGTGTCATGGCGCGGTTGAGGAGATGACCATTGCCGAGCCAGTGGCGAACATGAACATGGGCTTCTGCCTGGATTGCCACGCTCAGCAGGAGGACAAAGACGCGCTGTGGGATTGTGCAGTCTGCCATCGCTAGGAGGGACTTATGACCCATTTCACTCGCCGTGAGTTCTTGAAGGTCGGCGCGGCAGGCACCGCGACGGCTATCCTGGCAGGCTGCGCTCAGGAGACAGAACGCTGGGTAGCGTTGGAGCCATACGTGCGCGCGCCGGAAGAGCAGCTTGCTGGTATCGCCAACTGGTACGCCTCCACCTGCCGCATGTGTCCGGCGGGCTGCGGCGTCCTCGTGCGCGTCATGAATGGGCGGGCCGTCAAGATCGAGGGCAACCCGGAGCACCCCGTCAACCGGGGCAAGCTGTGCGCGCGCGGCCAGGCTGGGCTGCAACTTCTCTACAACCCCGACCGCGTCACCGGTGCCGTCCGGCAAGAGGAGCGGGGCAGTCGCAAGTTCAAGCCGCTCGCCTGGAATGAGGCGATCAACACGCTCTACGAGAAGCTGAGCGCGGCGGGCCATGCCGCCGCCATCTGGACTGGCTCGACGACTTCCGGACACCTTTACGACCTGTTCACCCGCTATGCCGGGGCGGTTGGCGCACCGGCTCCCCTGCGCTACGACCTGACCAGCGCCATGAACGGTGCCAACACCCTGGCAGCGGCGAACGACGCGCTGTTTGGCCGGGCGGCGCTGCCCGCCTATGCCCTGGCCCAGGCCGATGTCATCTTCTCCTTCGGCGCGGACTTCCTGGGGGCGTGGCTGTCGGCGACCGGCTTCGGCGTCGAGTTCGGCCAGTTCCGGAGCCAGCGCTTTGGCAAGCGCGGCCTGCTCGTCCAGTTCGAGCCGAAGATGTCCATCACCGGGGCCAAAGCCGACCGCTGGGTGCCCGTCCAGCCGGGCGCGGAGGCGCTGGTGGCTGGGGCGCTGCTGCGCATCATCGCTGATGAAGGCTTCGGCGGCGCGGCGCGGGCCGAGCTAGCCGCGACGCTGGCCGGTGAGGTAGACCTCGACGCGGCAGCAGCAGCGTGCGATCTCGCACCCGCCGATCTGGTGGTCCTGGCCCGCGCCTTCGCCGAGGCGGATCGCCCGGTTGCCATTCCGGGTGGTGCATTGGCCGGTGCCAGCAACAGCGTGGCAGCAGTGACGGCGGTGCAGGCGCTCAATGCGCTTGCCGGAGTGGGCGGGCTGGGCTTTACGCCTGCTGTCCCGGCGACTCTGGCTGCACCTCCGGCCTCTTCTTATGCGGAGGTGCAGGCATTGGTCGAGCGCATGAGTGCGGGCGAGATCAAGCTGCTGCTCGTGTACGGCGCTAACCCGGTCTACGACCTGCCGCCCGGCTCCGGCATTGCCGACGCGCTGGCGAAGGTGGGGACGATTGTCTCCTTTAACCCCTTGGTGGACGAGACTTCCGCGCTGGCCGACTACATCCTGCCCGACCGGACGTACCTGGAAGGATGGGGCTACGAAGTGGTGCAGCCTGGCTTCCAGGGCTTGCCGGTGGTCAGCAGCCAGCAGCCGGTCGTCGGGCCGTTCCACGACGTGCGCCCGACCGGTGACGTGCTGCTGACGGCTGTGCGCGGGATTCCGGTGGCGGCCTCGGCGCTCCCCTGGACGGACGAAGTCGCCTTCATCAAGGAGCAGATCACGGCCCTGCCCAAGGGTGCGAGCGGCGGCGACGATGACGAGGTGCGCTGGGCGCGCTTCCAGCAGCATGGCGGCTGGTGGCCGGAGTCCGCGCCGGAGAGCGCCGCGCCGGAGCTTGCCGCCCAGGAACCGGTAACGGCTACTCAGGCGGCGTTTGAAGGGGACGAGGGGCAGTATCCTTACTACCTGCACCTCTATCCCTCGGTGCTGCTGGGCGACGGGCGCGGGGCGAGCCTGCCTTGGCTGCAAGGCACCCCCGATCCGCTGACGACGGTCGCCTGGCAGACGTGGGTGGAGATCAACCCGGCCACTGCCAAAGCTCTGGGTGTGGATCACGGCGACGTGCTGCGCGTCGAGTCGCCGCACGGTGTGCTTGAGGCCCCGGCCTACGTCTTCCCGGCGATCCGCCCCGACACGGTGGCTATTCCACTGGGGCAGGGTCACAGCGACCTGGGCCGCTACGCGCGCGAGCGGGGCAGCCATGCGCTGCACCTGGTCGGTGCGGCGCTGGACGACGCGGGCAGGAACCTGGCCTGGTCGTCGGTGCGCGTGCGAATCACCAAGCTGGACAAGAAGCAGGCCCTCGCCAGGCTGGAGAGCACGATTGATCCGGGCGAGGACGTTCATGTTCCGTTCTAGCAGGCAGCCTGTGCTGGGAGCGAGCTTTGTGAGCGTCAGAGGAGTGGTGTGAATGGCTGAAGAACGCAACAACGGACACAAATGGACGATGATCGTAGACCTGGACAAGTGCACGGGCTGCCAGGCGTGTGTGGTCGCCTGCCACGCGGAGAACAACGTCCCCGTCTCCAGCGAGGACGAAGTGATCCGGGGCCGGGCCAACCACTGGATACGCATCGAGCGCTACTGGGAAGGTGAGTACCCGAACGTGAAGGCGCGCTTCCTGCCGGTGTTCTGCCAGCAGTGCGGCAACGCCCCGTGCGAGCCGGTCTGTCCGGTCTATGCCTCGTACCGCAGCACCGAGGAGAACATCAACATCCAGGTCTATAACCGCTGTGTCGGCACGCGCTACTGCGGCAATAACTGCCCGTACCGGGTGCGCATCTTCAACTACTGGGCGCCGCGCTTCGACGAGCCGCTGGAGCAGCAGCTTAACCCCGACGTGACCGTGCGCAGCCCCGGCGTCATGGAGAAATGCACCTTCTGCATCCAGCGCATCCGCCGGGGGCGCGAGCAGGCCAAGATCGAGGGCCGTCCGCTTGAAGATGGCGAGATTGTCCCGGCGTGCGCGCAGGCGTGTCCGACGGACGCGCTCATCTTCGGCGACAAGTGGGACGAGAGCAGCCGCGTCGCACAGATGGTGCCCAGCGAGCGCCAGTTCAAGCTGCTGGAGAACCTGGGCACAGAGCCGGCGGTCTACTATCTGAAAGGCGGTGAGGCGCATGTTGGAGAGTAGAGCCACCGTTGGCCCCTACTGGGAGAAGCCGGTGCCCGACGACGAGCACCTGGCCCAGCAGGTCGAGCATGGGCGCGAGCAGCATCTCATGCTCGACGCGCGTCCGCCCGCCGAGCTAAACCAGCTCACGCTGGCGACGATGCGCCAGACCGGGCCGCGCTTCTGGATCGCGCTGGCCGGGCTGGGCGCGATGACGCTGGCCTTTCTCACCACCTGGGCCATCCAAATCTTCAGTGGCCTGGGCATCACCGGCCTGAACCGCTCGGTGATGTGGGGGCCGTACATCGCCAACCTGATCTACTTCATCGGCATCGGCCACGCCGGGACGTTCATCTCGGCGGCGCTGCGCCTGATGCGCATGGACTTTCGCCGGCCCATCGCCCGCGCTGCCGAGACGATCACACTGTTCGGCCTGGCGTGTGCGGGTCTGTTCCCGATCATCCATGTCGGGCGCATCTGGAAGCTGTTCTACATGATGCCCATCCCCAACCAGCGCGAGCTGTGGCCCAACTTCCGCTCGGCGCTGTTCTGGGACATGATGGCCATCACCACCTACCTGATCGGCAGCACAATGTTCATGTACATTGCGCTCATCCCGGACTTTGCGATGGCCCGCGATCACACAACTGGCTGGCGGCGCAAGCTCTACGGCGCGCTGTCGCTGGGGTGGCGCGGGACGGGCAGCGAATGGCACCGTCTGGAGGTGGTCAGCAACATCCTCAGCTACGTGATCATCCCGGTGATGTTCTCGGTGCACACGGGTGTGTCCTGGAACCTCTCGATGGCTATCCAACCCGGCTGGCACAGCGCGATCTTCGGACCGTTCTTTGTGGTGGGCGCGCTGTATTCGGGCGTGGCGGCGGTGATCCTGGTCATGATCATCGTGCGCAAGACGATGCGCTTCGGCTACTTCATGCGCGAAGAGCACTTCAACGCGATGGGCATCTTCCTGCTCATCCTCACCCTATCGTGGGTCTATTTCTACTTCGCCGAGTGGATCACCAACTGGTACGGCAACCTGCCGATGGAGAAGGCGATCCAGGCCATGCTCACCGGCCCGCTGGCCCCCATGTTCTACCTGATGCTGTTCTGCAACATCGTTGTGCCGCTGGGTACGCTGTGGTCGCGCCGCGTGCGCACGTCGCTACCGGCCATGTTCGTCATCGGCATCCTGATCCAGATTGGCATGTACGTCGAGCGCGTGCTGATCGTGGCTGGCTCGCTGTCGCGCAACGAGCTTTCCTTCAACTGGGTCAACTACACACCGCACTGGCCGGAAGTGACGGTCACGCTGGGCGCGCTGGCCTTCCTGGGCTTGCTGTACATGGTCTTCACTCGCTTCGTGCCGATCATCCCGGTGTGGGAAGTCTACGAGGGCCAGGCGATGCAGGATACTCGCCGCGTTGGTCGGGCCGTGGTGTCCACGCGGACGGAAGTCCACTAGGAGGGGAGCATGGCCGACTTCTTGCTGTTAGGCTTGTTTGACAATGTAGAGACGACCGCCGAGGTCATTGAGGAGGCGCGCGCGCTCGGCGTCCGGGACGAGCAGATGACGGTGATGTCGAGCGTGCCGTACCCGGCCAAGTTCTTCGCGCGCAAGCCGGCGCGTCTGTGGTTCCTGCCGTTTGTGCTGGGCGGTGCGGTGCTAGGCGCGCTCGTGGCGTTCTTTCTGACTTACGTCACGCCCCACATCTACCCGATCGAAGTGGGCGGGCAAGGACTGCGTCCTGTCCCGCCGACGGCGATCATCTACTTCGAGATGATCGCGCTGTTCTCAATGCTGGGGGCGTTCGCCAGCTTCCTGTTGCAGAACCGCTTCCCGATCCTGACGCGGCGCATGTACGACGAGCGCATCACTGACGGCTACATCGGGCTGGAGGTGCGCGCGCCGCTGGCGGTGGCCGAGCAGGTGGCGGGCGTCTTTGAGGCGCACCGTGCCCGCGTGATCAAGCGCGAGGACGCGGCAGCTTTCAAGCCGCAGGGTATCCGTCACCTGCTGTTTTGGGGCGCGGTCACGGCTGGGGGGCTGGTCATCCTGCTCATCCCGCTGCTGCTCAGCTACGACATCGTGCACATTCCCTGGATCAACAAGATGGACGACACGGTTGTTGTCAGCGCGCAGGAAGGGCCGCGCCTGGCTGCTCCGGCGAAGTCTGTTCCGGTGCAGGGGCCGGTGTTCATCGCTGGCGAGCCAGCTACCGCGCCGCTGCCCGCGACGGGCGTATCGCTGCGGCGGGGTCAGGCTCTCTTCGGCACCAACTGCGCCATGTGTCACGGGATGCAGGGTGACAAGGTCGGCGCGGAGGTGGGCAAGTACTTCCCGGAGGTGCCGCAGTCGCTCGCCGCGCGTGCGGCAGCGCTCTCTGACCAAGACCTGTTCCGGGTGATCCGGCTGGGCAAGAATCGCATGCCCAGCCTGGCCGAGAACTTGAACCCCGGCGAGACCTGGGACATCGTCAACTATGTGCGCAGCCTGGGCGAGTGAGCGCACACGCGGGGTGAAGGGGCCTGAGGCTGGTATAGGAAACGGAGGTCAGTTGTGTCCAAGCGAACCTGGATGGCAGTGGTGCTGCTGCTGTTGCTGGCGACAGTGTTGGGGGCCTGCGGAGGAGGCGATCTGGCCAAAGACCTGACGCCCATTCCCACGCTGCCCAAAGGCGAGGAACCGGCGCTGGTTGACGCGCTGCGGGCCACGTCTGCTCCGGCGGGCGAAGCTGCGGCGACCGGAACCGGCACAGAGGAAGCAGGCGGGGAGGAAGCTGACACAGCGCAGCTTGTGGCGATGGGCAAGGAGCTATTTGTCCCGTGCGAAGCCTGTCATGGTGCGACGGACGGCGCAGGCCCGGCCTTCCCCGGCATGGGCGAGCGGGCCGCGACGCGTGTGCAGGGTATGCCAGCGAGGGACTACCTGCGCGAGGCGATTGTCAGGCCGAGCGCCTACATCGTCGAGGGCTTTGGCGATATCATGCCCAAGAGCTATGGCGAGCAGTTCAACAAGACCGAGTTACAGGCGTTGGTCGCTTACATCCTGGCTGAGTCGGGCGGTGAGGCTCCGGCTGGCGAGGAGGCCGCCGCACCAGAGGCCACAGCGCCCGCTGCCGGCGACGCGGCCAGCGGCAAGGTGCTGTTCGATCGGGCGTGCAGCAGCTGTCATGGCGCGGCGGACGGCGCAGGCCCGGCCCTGACCGGCATGGGCGAGCGGGCGGCGACGCGCGTGGAGGGCATGACGGCGCAGGACTACCTGCACGAGGCCATTGTTGAGCCGGGCGCGCATCTCGTTGAGGGCTTCAACGACATCATGCCCAAGACCTACGGCGAGCAGTATGATGAGGCTCAACTGGCCGACATCATCGCCTACATCCTGACGCAGTGACCGGCGCTCGCCGGGCTGTGCGCAGCCCGGCAGACTGCGCAGTCAAAACAGCGCCGCGTGCCAGACCAGGGCGCGGCGCTGCTGGTTCTGGCGGCCTATTGGTTCGGCGCTGGCCCTCGTGGTAGGATAAGCACAGCGAGGTGCATACCGAGAGGATAGCATGAGGCGCATCGTCTGCTGCCGTTGGGCTGTGCTGCTGGCAGCGGTCGTCATGGGGCTGGCGATCGCGGCGAGCGATTTGCCGCGCGTCCTGTGGGCGCAGAGCGAGCCTTCGCTGACGCCCAACGTCAATTGGGTGCATGTGCCGCTGGGCGTCAATGTGCGCGCCGGGCCGAGCCTGCGCTACAACCCGGTCGGGGTGCTGCCGGTCGGCGCGTGGGTACAACCCCTGGCGCGTAACTACGACGGCGACTGGATTCTGATCAGCTACCTCTACACCCAGGGCTGGGTGCGGATTGACGGAGTGAGCTGGCGCTTGAATACGGCGGCGCTGCCGGTGATCACCGTCCTGTCGCCCACGCCGATTCCCCTCCCGCTCTACTACAATACGCCGGGCGGTCCCACCTATACGCCCAACGCCAACTGGGTAGATGCCGGTGCGGATGGTGCGTTTGTGCGTTCCGGGCCGGGGCGGGGTTACTCGGCGGTTGGCGCCGTCTTCACCGGAGACGTGGTTGATCCGGTGGCGCGCGATACCGCCGGGCGCTGGGTGATGGTCCGTTTCGGTGACGGCTATGGCTGGATTCGCCGCGATCTGGTGGTGTGGGTGGAGGTGATCGAGTCCCTGCCGGTGGTGGACGTGCCGCAGTTGACACCATCGTTCACGCCGGTGCCGGTCATTCCTACAGCCACGCGCACGCCTCGCCCGACGATCACGCCGACTCCGACGATCACGCCCAGCTCCACCGCGACAGCGACCGCCTCGGCGACATTCACGCCGTCCGCTACACCGATTGACACCGCCACGCCCACAGCGACGGCGACGCTCACCGCAACTCCCTCACCGACGGACACGCCGCCGCCCACCGCCACCCCGTCGCCCACTGCTACCGCCACTGTCACCCCATCGGACACGCCCGCGCCGACGGCGACTCCGACGGTGACCCCCTCGGCGACGGAGACAGCCTCGCCTACTGCCATCCCGACTGACACGCCCGCGCCCAGTGTCACGGCGAGTCCTACCGCGACCGACACTGAGCCGCCGTCAGCAACAGTGCCGCCGACCGAGACGGTAGCGGCGGTCGCCCTGGTGGTGCCGACCGAGACACCGCCGCCCACAGACCCGCCGACGGAAACGCCGACTGTTGCACCGACGGAGACGGCGACAGAAGCGCCCACA
>MTKY01054317.1_pt1 | contig 11868 bp, 11 predicted proteins | sample 1042731 | NCBI WGS metagenome assembly MTKY01 (sample SAMN06212206, study PRJNA360538) | anaerobic digester metagenome | biome: Wastewater treatment plant; material: sludge; isolation source: anaerobic digester fed with sludge from wastewater treatment plant | place: Denmark: WWTP Soeholt ... | reverse complement strand
TCTTGCGACGCGGCGGCTTGGTCCGGGCGTTGCGGGTCTGCTCCTGGCGGCGGTTTTCGCTGCGGTGTTCGCCTTCATTGCGGCCCCCGGTCTCGGCGCCAAAGTTGGAGGGGCGCTGGCCATGGCGCCCGCTATGGCTGCCGTTGTGCTTGCCCGCCGCGGATGGAGGCCGAGTCTCCGCAGCATCTTCATTGTAGTGATTGTGACAGCGCTGCTGGTTGGGGGCATGTTCGCGCTCGACGCCCTCAGAAGCGGAGCGCACCAGTCCCACGCCGGACGAGTTGTCGGCCTGGTCGCCGGCGGCGGCGTCTCCGGCCTGTTCGACATCTTCGCTCGAAAGCTGGGCGTCAATTTCATGCTTGTCGCGACCAGCGTCTGGAGCAGGCTCCTGGGGATTTCCCTTGTGGCGTCCGCCATCCTGCTGTGGTGGGGCAGGCGCACCTGCGGCGAGGACTTCCTTGACCGGGAGGATGCGGCCGCCGCTGTTGGGTCCTGCGTCGGAACAGTCGCCGCCTTCCTGTTCAACGATTCAGGCGTCCTCGCGGGAGCTACTTGCTCGGTGTTCCTCTGGGCCTTGCTTGCGCTGAGACTTTCGGACCCCAAAAGAATGTCCGGGGGCCTAACCCCCGGACATAAGGAGTCTAATTAGACTCACCCGCCCAAACCTCTCTCAAGTATGCAGCTAAGGAGTCGCAGGCGTTACAACCGCCGGCGTGGTGGTTGATGGCGTCGTCGTTCCCGGAACAGTAGTCGCAGGCGCGGGAGTCGTGCCAGGCGGGCACGGCACCGGGCATACCGTTACCGGAGTGCCGGGCGGAGGGCACACGCAGGCCTTCGGCGGACAATGGTTATAGACGCCCGCCCTCTGCCATCTCGCGATCGTCTGCTGGTTCGCCGCATCGACCGAAGCCGAGTAGATGCTGCGGCGAGGGAACGGATAATCCGCCACGTTGAATGCCACGTCGGCCGGAACGCCGTAGTAAATGAGCACGTTGTTCCACGTGCCCAGACCCTTCATATCGATCAGCACCTGTCTGATCGGATATCCCGTGTATCTTCGAATGTTGGTGGCAACCGCCACGTCCAGCCAGTCGTATCCGCTCGCGTAAAGCTGGTTCGCCTCGTCGAGCGTCAGGATGATGTTTCCTGCCTGATCACAGATCACGCACGGGCCGCCCAGCAGGCCGGCCTGATACACCGGGACCATCGGGCCGGTCGCAACGGTGGCGGGCACGGGGCAGGGCTCCAGCGGTGTCGTGACCGCAGGGGGACAGACTACGGCAGGACCTGCTCCAACCGGCGGACAAGGAGACGGGCAGACGTCCAGCGTTCGCACAATGGCTGGAGTCGTAACCGCCGAGGCCGGCACGTTGTACTTCTGAGCTATCTCCTGCCAGGTGCTGCCTGCTCTGCGCAGCTCCACTATCTTTTCGATCGGCTGCCCGCATTGCACCGCGGCATTCGCCATCATGTTCGTGTCATCCCAGGAGTAACCCTGGTGTCGGACCCGCAGAATGGTAGACGACGGAATGGCGTAGAACTGAGAGCAGAATGCCAGGTTGAACGCCTCGATTTCCGCACTCGCCATCGTAGTCGCCGACGCGAGGTCGCTCACGGACAGGTTGTAGACTCCCGCCGTGGTTTTCCAGTCCCTGCACTTCTGGAACTGCTCGGCTACCTCGCTCACCGGCTTGCCGCACTTCGCGGCAACCGCGCTTGCCATTGCGATGTCTCCATCGCCAATGCCCTTGGCACGTAGAGCCTGGATCTGGGCCGGAGTGACGTTCAGGCATTTGCTCACACAGGAATCGAGCATAGCCTGAGCAGGGGAAGCAGTGGCCGGCTGGCCGGCGCCGGTCGTTGTGGGTCTCGCTGGGTTCTCAGCGGCGTACGCGACGGCCGCGAACGCTAATGTCAGCGTGAGAACGACATACAGGACTCGCATCTCACATCCTCCTCCACCGGGATAATCAAACCTCTAACTGCGCTAGAAATACCCAAGGGAGGTTACACGCAAACGCGGTGACGTGCTGGCGAAAAGTGGTTCGAGGGTGTAGGCTTATAGTCTACCTTGTGTCCGCCTGCTTGCCCAGCCCGGCAGCATCCCACATCCTGGCGAGATCGATTGCCCCGATCACTCTCGTGTCCTTCGACCTCTGAGCATCTTCCCAGACCTCAAACAGGCGGCTTCTGAATCTTCGAATCGGCTCCGCTCTCACCGAGCCGCCGGTGGCTTTCTCCGCGTCCGAGGCCGCATCACGAAGGACATCTATCGCGGACTCCATTGCTTGAAAGCAGTAGTTGGACACATCGCCGCCGCGCTGTTCGGTCTTGCGTGCCATCTCCTGCGAGATCGCGGCCCTGGACACTCCGATCGCCAGTCTGATCCGGCTCCTGAGGGGGCAGAAAGCGTCATCGAAACGACTGACGCTGGCAGGCGCTCGCCGTCCGGCCTGCGCCACGGCCTTCTTATACAGGCTCTTGCACTCGTCGATGAGCCTCAACTTGCGCATCGCCGTGTCCAGCAGGTCACAGGCGAAGCCCTCCCGAGCAATCACCTCTCGCAGGTACGCCTCGTCAAAGGACTTGCTCCCGCCGTCTGGGTTCCTTTTCGCGGCGATACTCAACATGGCTGGACATGCAGGAACTGCCGCGGCCTCATTCCACTTCATCTCGGCCTGCCTGAGAGGCGCCCGGACCGCATCACCCATCCGCGCACCCCAGGCGAAATCAGGCGCATCTCCCGCCTGAGCCGGAATGCCAGACACAACTGCGAACAGAATCAAGAACAGGATGAGGATAGCGCGGACCATACGCATAGAGTATCAGAGCAGCAGCCAACAGGCAACAGACCTGCCAGAAGGCAACAGACTCGCCCCAGGCGGCAGGCCCGCGAAGCCATCGACCGCACGAAGTCCTCTCCCCTCCTTACGAACGAGGGGCCGGGGGAGGTTGCGCCGCAGGCGCGCTGGATATATCCACTCGGGACGGTACTTTCCTTGCCGCCGCCCCCTGCCATCGGTTATAATATTCACAGCTATTGGGAGGACTGATAGTGAAGGCAGAGATAATATCGGTCGGAACTGAGCTGCTTTTGGGGCAGATCGTTGACACAAATGCGGCCTATCTGTCCAAGCTGCTGCCTCAGTTCGGGATCGACCTTCACTATCGTGTGACTGTCGGCGACAATGAGTCAAGGTTGACCGACGCGCTGAAACTGGCGCTCGGCCGATCGGACATTGTCTTTACGATAGGCGGGCTGGGGCCGACCAAGGACGATCTCACCAAGGAGACCGTCGCTAAGGTGGTCGGCGACGAGATGACTCTTCACGAGGAGTCTGCCGCGAAGATGCGTGCGTTTTTCGCGTCCCGCGGCATCGAGATGCCCGAGTCCAACCTTAAGCAGGCGCTGATGCCGGTGCGCGGCAGGGTGCTCGTGAACCCGCTTGGGACTGCTCCGGGCGCGGCCTTCGAGACCGATGGCAAGGTCGTCATCGTCCTGCCGGGGCCGCCGCGGGAGTTCATCGAGATGGTGAACGCGCAGGTGATTCCCTATCTGCGGGAGCGAATCGGCGAGGGCGCGGCGGTTATCAGGTCCAGGGTACTCAAGATCGCAAAGCTGGGCGAATCCAGCGTCGCCGAGATGGTAGGGGACCTGCTGGACGGGGCGAACCCGACGGTTGCGCCGCTTGCGAGCCCGGGCGAGGTCCATCTGAGGATCACCGCCAAGGCCGAAAGTGCCGCGCAGGCCGAAGCGATGATCGATGAGATGGATCGCAAGCTCGTGGCGGTCCTCGGAAACAGCGTGTTTGGGCGCGATGACGAAACACTGGAGAGTGTGGTCGTTCGTGCGCTTATCGAAAAAGGACTGACGCTCGCGCTGGCGGAGAGCTGCACGGGCGGGCTTATAGGCAGTCGTATTACTGACATTTCAGGAAGCTCGGCGGCATTCATAGCGGGGTTCGTTACATATAGCAACCAGGCAAAGAAGGAACTCCTGGGTGTTGACGAGCAGTTATTAGGTGAGTATGGCGCGGTCAGCGAGCAGGTAGCTCGCGCGATGGCCGAGGGCGCCAGAAGAGTTACGGGAGCTGATATAGCGATCTCTGTGACGGGGATCGCCGGCCCTACCGGAGGAACGGCCGCGAAGCCGGTGGGTCTTGTCTATATGGCACTGAGCGCGGCGGGTAAGACCATTGCCTTCGAACACCGGTTCTCGGGCAGCCGGATAGATATTAAGCAAAGGGCTTCTCAGGCGGCGTTGAATATGCTCAGGGAGTACCTATTGCAGTTGTAGGAACCGTCTCTGACGGCGATCCGCCCCTCGATACAGCCCTCAAGACGGGAGTCTCAGGGCTAGTGGGATAGGGTTCCGGAGAGCCCTCCCTACAACGTTTGTTCGGATGTCCTGAACCTTCTGGGATATAATGGAAAACCTGAAGGTTGTCCGCACATTTGTGGCTGTTCTGCTGGACGAGGAGATACGTCGAAGGATCTCCGAGGTTCAGGAGCGCGCCATGAAGCTCGCCTCCGGTGTCAAATGGGTACCTCCCGAAAACTTCCACGTCACACTCAAGTTCCTCGGCGACGTACGCCGGGACAAGCTTTCCCTGGTGCAGTCGGCAATAGACGATGTTGTCGGCGAAACGGCAGCGTTTGATCTGGCGATAAGCGGCATGGGGGTGTTCCCGACTCCGAGACGGCCCAGAGTGATATGGGTCGGCATCGAAGAAGGCCGCGAGCAGCTTGTTGCTCTTGCGAAGGCCGTGGAAGAGCGGCTGGTCGAGGCGGGTTACGAGAAAGAAGAGAAGCCTTTCAGGAGCCACATCACAATTGGGCGAGTGAAAGAAGGCAACAAGCCTGTGCCGGGGCTGGTCGAAGGGCTTGCGGAGATCGATTCGAGCGCGCTGGGCGTCCAAAGAGTGGCGAGTGTCGCAGTGATGCAGAGCGTCCTTCGCCCCGGCGGCCCGATCTACACGGCGCTTAGCGAGCACAAGTTGGTTTGATAGTTTGATAGTCTGATGGTTTGATGACTGGGCAGGAGGCAGACGGCTGATGGACAAAGAAAAAGCGCTGGATATGGCGCTGGCGCAGATCGAAAAGCAGTTCGGTCGCGGTTCGATAATGAAGCTCGGCGAGAGGCCGAAGTTCGATGAGTCGGTCATCCCGACCGGCGCGATTGCTCTCGATCTCGCGCTCGGAGTCGGCGGCATTCCGCGGGGCAGGATAACAGAGATCTACGGCCAGGAGTCATCGGGCAAGACCACTCTGGCCTATCACGTCGTTGCGGAGGCGCAGAAGCAGGGCGGAGTTGCCGCTTTCGTGGACGCTGAGCACTCGGTGGACGCGACCTACGCGGCTTCGCTGGGCGTGGATATCGACTCCCTGCTGGTTTCGCAGCCGGACACGGGCGAAGAAGCGCTGGAGATAGTCGATGCGCTGGTCAGGAGCGGCGCTGTTGACGTTGTAGTGCTGGATTCCGTCGCCGCGCTGGTTCCGAAGGCCGAGATCGAGGGCGACATGGGCGACTCGCACGTCGGTCTGCAGGCAAGGCTGATGAGCCAGGCGATGCGCAAGATCGGCGGATCGCTCAACAAGTCCAACACGGCGGCGATTTTCATCAACCAGATTCGAGAAAAAATAGGAGTAATGTTCGGCAATCCGGAGACTACCCCGGGCGGGCGCGCGCTGAAGTTCTGGGCGAGCGTCCGGCTGGAGGTGCGTCGTATCGAGACGCTCAAGGTCAGTGGCGAGGCCGTCGGGACCCGCGTCAAGGTCAAGGTTGCCAAGAACAAGGTCGGCCCGCCATTCAAGAACGCCGAGTTCGACATTATGTTCAGCAAGGGCATATCGAAGAGCGGCGGTATTCTGGACGTGGCAACCGAATTGGGCTTCGTGTCGAAGACCGGCACGTGGTTCACGTATGGAGAGACAAGGCTAGGCCAGGGCAGAGAGAATGCCAAGGTCTACCTGGAGACAAACCCCGAGCTGATGCAGGAGCTCGAGGCCAAGATTCGGGAGGCTTCGACGGCAGAAGCCCAGCCGAACGGATCCAAAGCCTCCAGCGCTGCAGAGGACTCGGAGGAGTAGCTCTTAGCTAGGAGCTAACGGCTAACAGCTAATGGCCGGCTATGGGCATTATCACGGCAATTGAGGCTCAGAAGAAGCGCGGGGACAGGAGGTCCATCTTCGTGGACGGTGACTTCGTCTGCGGAGCGCACGAGGAAGTGATAGCGGCGCTGAATCTGAGAGTGGGACAGGCGTTCGATAACGATCGGCTGACCCAGGTGATCAAGCAAGAAACACAGAGGAAAGCGCTTGAAAAAGCGCTGCGGTTACTGAGTTACAGAGATAGAACGAGATCAGAAATCCGCAAACGACTGCTCGGGGACGATTTCCCCGAGGAAATTGTTGACGATGTAGTTGGCCAACTGCTCGGCATGGGCTATCTGGACGACCAGAAGTTCAGCCGGGACTGGGTCAAGGCGCGAACGATTGCAAAGCCGATGGGCAGGACCAGGCTTGCGTGGGAGCTTCGAGCCAAGGGCGTGGATGTGCCGGCGGTCGAGGAAGCCCTGGAAAGCCTGGACGAGAACGCGGAATACGAACTGGCGCTTTCGCTTGCTCGGAAGAAGGCAGAGAAATCGGATACCGGCGATCGGGCGTTTCGCACCCGCACAGCGGCCTTTCTGAGGCGCAGAGGGTTCGGGTGGAACGCAATCGCAAGGGCGCTCGACGAGCTGTGTCCCGAGGATCGGGACTGATATGAGAGGAGGCACGAGATCATTATTGACACTGGCTTGGAGATTGATTGTCAGTTGAGATCGATTCGCTCTACCTCACATCCTAAATCAACAGGGAGGTGAGGGCAGAATGATGATACTGGACGTAGTCGTCGGATTGGGAGTCGCGTTGGCGGCATCCGGCGCACTTTATTTCTGGTTTATTTCACCTGCTCTGCTCAAGGTCAAGTCCGCAAGGAAGGCCATAGCGGAGCGTGAAGAAGAACTCCAAAAGGAGATTGAGGCCAAACGGAAAGAGGTTCTCCTTGAAGCAAAGGAAGAGGCTTTCAAGTATCGAACCGAAGTCGAACGGGAGAACAAAGAAGCAAGGGCTGAGATCCAGAGGCTAGAGCGAAAGCTGACGCAGAAAGAGGAAACACTGGACCGCAGGCTTGATAACCTCGACAGAAAAGAGCGGGAGGTGGCGCAGAAGGAAGCGGAAGCGCAGGCCCGCATCGAGGAAGTCGGCGAACTGATCAAGAAGCAGCGGAGCGAGTTGGAGCGCGTCTCCAGAATGAGCTCCGAGGAGGCGAAAGACCTCCTCATGCGACAAGTAGACCGGGAAATGGAGCGGGAAGTCGCCCGCGTTATCAGGCAGGCCGAGGAAACGGCCAAAGAACAGGCAGACAGAAAGGCCAGGGATATCATCACCCTGGCGATTCAGAGATGCGCGGTGGATCAGGCCACCGAGACGACAGTATCCGTAGTACCGCTGCCCGGCGATGACATGAAGGGCAGGATCATCGGCCGCGAAGGCCGCAACATTCGAGCGTTCGAGACCCTGACGGGCGTCGATCTGATCATCGACGATACTCCCGAAGCGGTCGTTATCTCCGGGTTCGACCCGGTGCGCAGAGAAGTGGCGCGACTTGCGCTATCTAACCTTATCCTCGACGGCAGGATTCACCCTGGCCGCATCGAGGAGATGGTCAACAAGGCCCAGGTTGAGGCCGAGAGCAAGATGAAGGAAGCCGCCGAGCGGGCGGTGTTCGAGACTGGCGTAACCGGGCTCGACCCCGAGCTGATCAAGCTCCTGGGTCGGTTGAGGTACCGGACCAGCTATGGGCAGAACGTGCTGCAGCACAGCGTCGAAGTGGCGCATCTGGCCGGAGCGATAGCGGCGGAGTTGGACGTCAACGTCCCGCTGGCCAAGCGCGCCGGATTGCTGCACGATATCGGCAAGGCCGTGGACTTCGAGGTCGAAGGCCCGCACGCGATCATCGGCATGGACCTGCTCAAGCGTTACCGTGAACCGCTTGAGGTCTGTCACGCGGCAGGCGCTCATCACAACGACATCGAGCCGCACTCGGTGGAGGCGGTGCTGGTGCTTGCCTCCGATGCGATCTCGGCCGCGAGGCCGGGCGCGAGGCGCGAAACGCTGGAAACCTACGTAAAGCGCCTGCAGAAACTCGAGACGATAGCGGACTCGTTCGCCGGAGTCGAGAAGACCTACGCGGTGCAGGCCGGACGCGAGATTCGCGTGATGGTCAAGCCGACGGAGATCGACGACGACGGCGCGGTGAAGCTGGCGCACGACACGGCTAAGCGTATCGAGGAAGAGATGGAGTATCCGGGCCAGATCAAGGTTACGGTGATCCGCGAAACCAGAGCTATCGAATACGCCAAGTAAGGAAACCGAACACGGAAACACGGAACGACGGAAGCACGGACGGGCGCAAAACCACCTCCCTTCGGTGGTTCCCGAGATCCGTGCTTCCGTGTTTGCATTTTTTGTCTCATGAGTCTGATCAGATTACTATTCGCAGGCGACGTGGTCGGGAGACCGGGGCGCAGGGCCGTCAGCAAGATGCTGCAGGACCTGCGTTCGCGCTACGATTGCCACCTGGTGATCGTCAACGGCGAGAATGCCGCCGGAGGGCTCGGGATTACGAAGCCTACGGCGGCTGCTCTGTTTGGCGCAGGCGCCGACGTGATTACGCTCGGCAATCACACCTTCGCCAAGCGTGACGTGGCCTCGTACCTGGCCGAAGAGCCCCGGATCCTGCGTCCCGCGAACTACCCGCCCAGCGTGCCCGGTTTCGGCTGGGGAATCTACGAGGCCGCAACCGGCGACAAGGTGGCCGTGATCAGCCTCATGGGCAGAACCTTTATGGAGCCGCTCGATTGCCCATTCCGAAAAGCTGACGAAGTGCTTGCCCAGATCGGCGACAGCGCTAGAACGATTGTTGTGGACATCCACGCGGAGGCAAGCTCGGAGAAAGTCGCAATGGGCTGCTATCTCGACGGCCGGGTTTCGGCCGTGCTCGGAACACATACCCATATCCAGACGTCAGACCAAAGGGTGCTGCCGGGCGGGACCGCCTACATCACCGACGTCGGGATGACGGGTGTTGTGGACTCGGTGCTGGGAATGTCCACCCAGGCGGTGCTTTCGCGGTTCCTGACCCAGGTTCCAACGAAATTCGAACTGGCTGAAGGCGCGACGGCCCTGCACGGCGTCGTGCTGGAGATTAGCGCACGGAGCGGCCGCGCGGTTTCGATCGAGAGAGTCGCGGAACCGGAGAACTAGACTCGCCTACAAAAATGCGCCAGCTCGGTGCGTTGAAAACGGCTATTCGCAAGCGATAGCCCGTCACTCGTCGATATGCTTCTCTTGACGGGCTCCGCGGTGGCGGATAGAATGAAGCTGGAGGATTAACCAATGCGGTGCTTGCTGTTTCTGCTGATGCTTACGATTTCGGTCTGCGCGTTCGGCCCCGGGGCCTTGTGCGATGCTCCTGCCGCTTCCGTGACTCCTCCGGCTCCGGTGATGGACGAGCCGGCTGATGAACCTCTGCCCGATGTGTCCGTGTTCAACGGCGAAGACCCGCATACCCAGGGGATGGCTCTGGGCGCTTGGGGCAGCGGCGGAGCCGTGAAGACCCAGGAACAGAGGCTCGAAGGCGCCTGGGGGATCAAGATCAGCAGCCAGGGCCTGTATTCCGGCGGCAGGGTAGACTTCTCCCAACCGGTGACGCTGTTTGCCAATGGGCGTCATGCGAACCGCTACCTCCAGTTTGCGTTCCTGTTTGTGGGCGCCAACGATAAGGTCCTCGTGAATCCAGCGGCCAGCACCGAGTATACGTGGACCGACGTGGAGCCGTACTGGAAGCCGAAAGCCAACAAGATGCGCTTCGTCTTCGTCTCCGATACGGGTGCCACGATAGAGATCACGGAACCCACCGGACCGATCGATCCGGACGATAACTGGATGCGCCTCGCGGTGCCGATGACCAAGCTCAAGGGCACCGATGATGCTAACGAGTTCAACCTGAAGCGGCTTATCATCTGCGCCGACACGCCCGTGACGTTCTACCTCGGCTCGATGAGGCTGGTCACCGATGCGGAGCCCATAAGCGTCGATCCGATAGATCCGCGCACAGTGGCGATTATGGACACGCAATACTTCGTGGCGCAAGCCAGGGGCGGAGTCAGCTCGCTCAAGTATTCGTGGGACTTCGACAGCAGCAACGGCATTCAGTCGGAGTCTACCGACCGTATTGCCAAGTGCACCTACACGAAGGGCGGAGAATTCACCGTGACTTTGACCGTCAGCGACGCGGATGGCATCAAGGCTCCGGTTACGGTCTCGTCGGTGATCACCGTTACGGACTAGCCAGTCTCGCGGGAAAACGCCCCGCGCCTACGCAGGAGGCGGTTTGCTACCAGCACTGATATCAGCACTCCGACCGAAGCAGTGGACGAAGAACGCGCTGTTATTCGCGGGTTACCTGTTCACTATCGAACGTGGGCATACTAGTGCTGAGCTTGTTGCTGTAGTTGCCGCGTTCGGCGTCTTCTGCGCAGTCTCCGGCGCGACCTACATCGTCAACGATGTCCTTGATCTCGCGCGCGATCGGAGGCATCCGACCAAGCGAAAACGCCCCATTGCCAGCGGCGCGCTGCCGGTGCCGGTCGCCGTTATCGCCGCTGCGGTGTTGCTCGGCGGCGGCCTCTACGGCGCGTTCAGGCTTGGCACGTATTTCTTCTACGCAACTGCTGCCTACCTGCTGCTGAGCTCCCTTTACTCCCTGGCGCTGAAGCATGTTGTGATTATGGACGTGCTCTGCATTGCGGCAGGTTTCGTAGTCAGGGCCGCGGCGGGCGCATTTGTTATCGACGTGAAGATCTCTCCCTGGCTGCTGCTCTGCACCACGCTGCTAGCCCTATTCCTCGGGCTGGCGAAACGAAGGAGCGAACTGATCAGCCTGGAGGACGGTCACAAGCACCGGGCGACGCTGGGGCAATATACAGCGCCGATGCTGGACCAGATGCTCAACATAAGCGCCTCCACCACCCTTATGGCCTACTGCCTCTACACCTTCACCGGCACTACCGGGACGGAGCACCCGGCGATGATGATGACCATCCCGTTCGTGGTATATGGTCTGTTCAGGTATCTGCTTCTGATTCAGTCGCGCAATGCCGGCGGCAGTCCGGAACTGGTGCTGCTCGAGGACAAACCGATGCTGGCGAACATGCTGCTCTACATCGTCGCCGCTGCGGTAGCGCTCAAGCTCTAACCAGGCCAGCTATCTGTTTCGCCCATTCCTCAGCCTTGGACTCCGCCTCGGTAACGTCGCCGTCGATCTTCAAGCCCGGCGCTATGATCTGCGCCCCGCAGGCGCGAAGCTTCTTCTCCAGGAGGTCCACGGCCTCGCAGAAGTGGCCATAGGCGCTGTCGCCGCAGCCGAAGGCAGCCGCGCGTTTGCCCTTCAAAGACAGCCCTTCCATATCGTCGTAGAACGAGATGAAGTCGTCCTGCAGTTCGCCCTCGCCCCACGTTGACGATCCAAGCAGGATGGTTTCATAGTTGAGGAGGTCCTCTACGTCCATGTCGGTCACATTTGCTATCCGGACGTCGATTCCCTCGGCCTTCATGGTGTCTGCTATATGACTGGCCAGCATCTCGGTGCTGCCCGTGGTGCTTCCGTAGACTATCAATGCTTTGGACATGACCGCACCCCTGTCTCCGCGAATCGGGCGAATGTCGCCCTCTATGGATAGGTTACCCAGGAGGATGAATGCGAAAGGCCGGTCGTCCACCGACAACCGGCCTCAATTGGGGCGAGAAATGGGACTCGAA
>MTKY01050830.1_pt1 | contig 11868 bp, 7 predicted proteins | sample 1042731 | NCBI WGS metagenome assembly MTKY01 (sample SAMN06212206, study PRJNA360538) | anaerobic digester metagenome | biome: Wastewater treatment plant; material: sludge; isolation source: anaerobic digester fed with sludge from wastewater treatment plant | place: Denmark: WWTP Soeholt ... | reverse complement strand
GCCAGGATGTGCGACGAAAGCTGTTCGCCAAACGACGATACCGCGTCCAGCCCGCGCACCGTCACCTCGCCAAGCACGGCGATGCTGCGGTAGAGCCGCTCCAACTCGTGCAACCGGTCTTCGACGAAGCCGCCGACTTCCAACCGCTCGCGGCTCTGCGTGAGCAGCGCGTCCACCGCGCCCAAATGCCGCGTCAGCAACCCGGCCTTGATTTCGCGGTAAACCGTATCGCGCCCTTCCGCCGCTGCGCGCGCCCCAGCAATCAACTGGTTCGTCACGCCGCTCATCGCCGAGACGACGACGACAGGCCGGTGTTCCACCTGCGTCAAAATCTCTGCCACCGCCGCAATCCGCTCCGCGTCCTTTACCGACGTACCGCCAAATTTATGGATAATCAGTGTCATAAAAACTCCTTTTGGGCAGGTGGGATACGATAAACGACAATCAGGCAAAGGGAAGGGATAAGGCAAAGGAACGAATTTCGACCTGCTTCCTTCCCCCGTCTACTGTCTACTGTCTACCGGCTACCGTCTACCGCCCTTCCCCCAACGCCTGCGCCAGATCGGCGATGATATCCTCCGCGTCTTCGATGCCGAGGGCATAACGTACCAGGGTATCGCTGACGCCGGAAGCGGCGCGCTCGGCCGGGTCGAGCGAGACGAAGAGCGCCTGCTGCTGGACGATGCCCTCCACCCCGCCCAGCGTCGGGCCGATGTAGGGTAGCCGCAAACGGTCGATGAAGCGGCTCGTGGTCTCTTTGTCGCCCGCCACTTCGAAGCTGACGACGCCGCCGAAGCCCACCATCAGCCGTTGCGCCGTCGCGTAGTCGGGATGGCTCGGCAGGCCGGGATAGTAGACGCGCGCGATAGCCGGATGCTGCTCCAGGAACTGCGCCACGCGCAAGCCATTCTCATTTTGGCGGCGGACGCGCAGGTCCAGCGTTTTCAGGCCGCGCAGCAGCAGGTAAGCGTCGTGCGGGCTGCCGACGCCGCCGAGCACGCCGCGCGCGTCCTCGATCTTCGACAGCAGCCGGTGCGAACCGATCACAGCGCCCGCGAGCACGTCGTTGTGTCCCCCCAGGTATTTCGTCCCACTGTGGATCACCAGGTCGATGCCGAGCGCCAGCGGCTGCATGTTGACCGGCGTGGCGAAGGTGCTATCCACGGCGGTGATAATCCCGCGAGGCCGGGCGATTGCGGCCACCCGCTCCAGGTCGGCGACGCGCAAATACGGGTTGGTCGGGGTTTCGGTGAAGATCAAACGGGTATTGGAACGCACGGCGGCGGCCAGAGCGTCCAGGTCATCGACCGGCACCAACGTCGTCTCGACGCCCCAGCGCGGCAGGAACTTCTCGGCGAACTCGCGCGTGCGGCGGTAGCAATCGGCGACGACGATGGCGTGGTCGCCGCTGCCGAGCAAGGCGAAAAACACCGTCGTGATCGCGTTCATTCCGCTGGCGAAGAGCACCGAACGGTCCCCACCCTCCAGCGCCGCCAGCTTACGCTCCACGGCCAGTTGCGTGGGGTTGCTGTAGCGCCCATACTCGTCGCGTACGGCGAGATCGCCGCCGGCCTCGCGCGCCGCCTTTCGCTCGGCCTTGCGTTCCATAAAGGCCAACACATCCGCCGTATCTTCGAACGTATACGTCGAAGTCTGATAGACCGGGATGGTCAGCGCGCCAAACGGCTTGCGCTTGTCCTCCCCGGCGTGCACGGCCTGCGTAGCAACGTGATGTGACATAGAATCTCCTTAGCCTGGATAATCGGTAACCAGTAACGAGTAACGAGTAACGAGTAACGAGTTACCAGTTACCAGTCACCAGCAACCAGTAACGAGTAATGAGTAACGAGTAATGAGTAACGAGTTACCAGTCACCAGCAACCAGCAACCAGCAACCAGCAACCAGCAACCAGCAACCAGTCACCAGCAACCAGTCACCAGCAACCAGTCACCAGCAACCAGCAACCAGCAACCAGTCACCCTTTCCCAGGCAACAAAAAAGCCTCCTCAGCAGGCATCCTGGCTGAAGAGGCTTTAAGCAGCATCGTATACTGTTCTCATCTTCCAGAACCCTCTGGGGGTCTGCCGGAATTGGCACCATAGGTTGATCCTGGTTGCCGAGGCTTCATCGGGCCGGTCCCTTCACCTCTCTGGATAAGAGTTCACTCTTTTAACTTAACGTGCAATTAAGCGCGATTGTAGCACAAGCGTGAAAAGTGTCAACTGCACGGCGTTGGGTGTGCTTCGCGCGCCCAACGCCATGCCAAGAAGCTAGAAATTCCGCAGAACAAGCGGAAGGTAGATAAACGATTTAAGTGAAAATGTCGCAGTCAGCGCCGTGTTTCCTGCGATCACGACGCGTGTGGGGTCGAGGAGCAACGTCGCGCCGCTCCAGCCATCAAACTTCCAGCCGGCGGACGATACGGCGACAAGTTCGACCACGTCACCATAGTAATAGCTTTCCAGGTCGGGGGTGCGCGTCACGGTTCCCTGGCCCACGATATCGATGGTCAATGTGTAGGTTGGCGGTGGGCTTACAAGCGGATCCCCGTAGATGATGCCGCGCCCGTTGGTGCCGATGTAGACACGCCCGTAGATGCGCGGATCGCCGGTGATGGCGGCGCCCGTCCAGGCGTACTGGTGTTGATCGTCGTTGATGCGCACCCAGCTCGCACCCATATTCGTGGAACGATAGATCCCGCGCACCCCATCGATCTGCCCGCTGATGTAGATGGCGACATAATCCCTCGACGGGGCAGGTGCGCCAAAACCGATTACATCCGCTTCTTCGACGTTCGCCAGCTTCGTGAAACTGTCACCGCCGTCGGTGGAGTGCCACAGGCCATAGACGGTGTCGTCATTGCCACCCGCCAGCCAGATGTCGCCCTCGATGCCGGGGACGGCCTTGAACTTCGCCGAAGCAGTGACCGGCCATCCGGCGCTGATCGTCGTGGCAAAAGTCGCGCCACCGTCTTCGCTGCGGTAGAAATTACCGCCAGCATAAGCGTAGAAGGTGTCCGGATTGACGCGGTCCGATTCAACCGTCGCCCCCGCCGGTACGCCGACGCTCAGCAGCCAGCTATTGCCGTTGTTGATCGAGTAAACCACCGTGATCCCAGACGACCAAACAATCGCACTGCCATCCGCCGCCACAGCGACGTTGCCGCCCCGGTTCACGTTCATTGGCTCATTGGCCGCCGCTTTCCAGGTAAAGCCGCCGTCCTCCGAGTAGCTGAGGTTGATGACGTTATCGCCGTCGCCCACACGCGCGATAAACTTTGGGTTAAGCTCAGCGTAGTCCAGGCCGGTTCCGGAGGCAAAGATGGGATTGTTAGTCATCGCGGGTGGAACCGTCGCCAGGTCGTCGTGGCGGAATCCATTGATGTCGGCAAGAGCACTGATCAGGTGCGCGCCAGTTGGGGGGCTGATCAGGTCGTGCACGGCGGTTTCTTCGAGGCCCTGCGCTTTGACGGTGATCGTCACCATCTTGTTCTCGTCCCAATCGGTGAGATTGTCGCTGCCATAGATCGTCGCGCCGGTGACGTATAGCATCCGGTCGGGGTTGAAGGGGTCGATTTCGAGATCGCCGATCATCCACCCCAGTTTGGGCGACAGTTCCGGTAAATTAGCGTATGGGTCGCGCCCCCAATCCAACCACGGTGCGCCGGAAATGTCCTGAACGTAGTGATTGGTGCGCGGCGGGGGCCAGCCGACCCATTCAATCTCCCAAATCCACTTCCAGGTGGCGCCGCCATCAGTGCTGCGGAAAATGATGTCGTCAGGCCACCAGGACTCCTGAGTCGAGACCATCACCACATCCGGGTCAGACGCATCCACAGTCAGACCACCATAGCCGTATGGCTCTCCACCACCGGGCGGTGGAGGGGTAATGTTCGTCCAAATCCCGGTATGTGTATTGTATTTCCAGACTGCGCCCGCATCACCGCCATAAGGTCCGCAATTGTCGCTGTACGTGATATACAGCACGCCGTTGGAAGCCAGCACACCGTGGTAGGGCAGATAGCTTTGTTCCGGCTGGCCGGGAACTGGTTCCCAGGTCTGACCGCCGTCGGTGCTGCGATACACCGCGGTCTCGGTCATGGCCACACCGACATAGATATCCCGCGTGGGTATGTGGGCGGTACCGCCTTCACCGTCAAACACGACCCACACCACACCGGTCAGGTCGCCGTCGTAATCGCCTGTGCCCGGCGCGTAGTTACCCACCGCCGTGAAAGTATCCACCTTCGACCAGGTTATACCGAAGTTCGTGCTGCGCCACAGGCCATTGCCGCTGCGCGTGCCCAGGTAGAGGATGTTGTTGCTGTTGGGGTCGATCGCCAGGCGCTCACCCATCGCGCGACCGGGCATGTTGCCGCCGCCTTTGAAGGGCAATGCAGTGACCTCCCAGGTGTCGCCGCGGTCGGTGGAACGCAGAATCGCGGCGTTGTTGGGATCCCAACTGTTGGTATACATGCCGACAAATGCGTATACCCGATCCGGGTCTACCGGGTCCGTCGCCAGGCTATCGACGCCGGTCCAGCCCCACTGATCCCAGCCGACCCAATCCAGCAACGGAATCCAACGATTGGTGGTCGTATCCAGCCGGTACGCCCCGCCGATGTCGGTGCGCGCGTAGACCAGGCCCTCCTCGGCGGTGTTGAAGATGATGCCCGGCACAAAGCCGCCGCCCACGATCTCCACATTCTTCCAGGAATACGGCTCTGACGGCGCAACGAGCGGCCGGGCCTGCACGCTAGCACTGCGCGTCGATGACCACCACACACCCATCGACGCCAATGCAGCCCCAAAGATCAACATAAATCTGAACAACTTACCCACCTTCATATCCTGACCTCCTCACAAATGTTGAGAAACGATGAGCCTTACACTTCCCAACACAAACCCGGATAAAATGATATAAGGAAATCCATCCCGCGTCAAGCAGTCTTTTTAATCTTGACAAATTCCCTTATCGTTCATACAATGAAATAGCTTCCCTTCTTAAGTTATTCAACAAACGAGGCCCGGAACGGTCTTTTTACCTTCGATGATCAGTAAATGGATATTCAACCTGGCGCTGAAGCGCCCACTACGGACTCGAACCATTTTCGAGGAGTTCCCATGTGGGATTCCACACCAACGAGGATGAAAAGGATTTCCTCAACGGATTCAACGGAATTTAACGGATATTTTTCCGTTGAATCCGTTCGATCCGTTGAGACTATTTTCGAAGGAGTGTAACCGAACCTGTGGTACAGCCCCGATCATGAAAATGCTGGCGCCGGATCATAATCCGGCGCTGCGGGGACGGCGGATTGTGATCCGCCTTAAGCGTTGAAGTAGGACTATTTTCAGAGGAGTTCCCATGTGGAACTCCACACCAACGAGGATGAAAAGGATTTTCTCAACGGATTCAACGGAATTTAACGGATATTTTTCCGTTGAATCCGTTCGATCCGTTGAGGCTATTTTCTAAGGAGACACCGGTGCTGGCGCACACCATGCAGCACGAAAATAAGGATTTCCGTGTGTTTCGTGTATTCCGTGGTTTATTTTCGAAGGAGGTCGCCTGATGATCCAGACTATTATCAAAAGCGGCGAGTATTACGACTCTATCACCCTGCTGCAAGTGGCGCAGGGACTTTCGAAGCTGGCGGGTGTGGAGGATGCCGCCGTGGTGATGGGCACCCCTGCCAACAAGGGCATCCTCAAGGACGCCGGAATGCTCACGCCGGAGGCGAACGCCGCCTTTGCCGACGATCTCATCATCGCCGCAAAGATCGCATCCAAGGCGAAGGTCGATGTGGCCGCGCGAGTGAATGAGTTACTCAAAGCCTCGCGCGTGCCGAAAGCCGAAAGCGGTGCAGCAGCGCCCAAGACGGTGTCCGCCGCTGCGCAACAACTCGCAGGTGCCAATATCGGGCTGGTGTCTGTCGCCGGGCGATATGCGGCGGGTGTCGCCCGTGAAGCGCTTGACCGCGGACTGCACGTCTTCCTTTTCAGCGATAACGTCAGCGTGGAGGACGAAATCGCGCTGAAAACGCTGGGGTGCGAGAAGGGGCTGCTGGTGATGGGGCCGGACGCCGGAACCGCGTCCCTCAACGGCGCGGCGCTGGGATTTGCCAACGCCGTCGTCTCCGGGCCGGTGGGCGTGGTCGCCGCCAGCGGCACGGGACTGCAAGCCGTCGCCAGCTACCTCACGCGGATGGGCGTGGGCATCACACAGGGCATCGGCGTGGGGGGGCGCGACCTCTCGGAAGCCGTCGGCGGCATTATGATGCTCGAAGGGCTGAAGGCGCTCCAAGCCGACCCGGCGACCAAAGTGCTGCTTCTGGTATCCAAGCCGCCGGCGCCTGCCGTTGCCCGGAAGGTGCTCGAGCAACTGAGAGCCGCCGACAAACCCGCCGTGGTGTGCTTCCTGGGCGGCAAAGCGAAAGCCATCCGCGAGGCCGGCGGCATCCCCGCCGGGACGCTCGAAGAGGCCGCGCGCCTTGCGGCGGCCCTCGCGCGCGGCGAACCGGCGGATGGTGCGTTGGAGCGTCTGCAAGCCCAACGTCGAGAGCTGAAAAAGATGGCGAAAAAGCTCGTCGGTCGCCTGCAAATGAAGCAGAATTATTTTCGCGGGCTGTTCAGCGGCGGCACGTTCTGCTACGAAAGCCAACTCATCCTCAACGACGTGTTGGGCAAGGGGACGGTCAGCTCCAACGCGCCGGTGAAGAAAAAGCGCCGGATGGCGGACGCCAACAAGAGCGCCGGCCACGTCGCCGTTGACCTGGGCGAGGACGAGTTCACCGTGGGGCGGCTGCATCCGATGCTCGACCCGACGCTGCGCAACCATCGCATCCTCCACGAAGCCCACGACCCGGAGACCGCCATCATCTTCCTGGACATCGTGCTCGGTTACGGCGTCCACCCCGACCCGGCCGGCGCCGCCGTCGAAGCCATCCGCGAAGCGCGGGCCTGGCTCGCCAACGAAGGCCGCGAAGTGCTGTTCATCGCGTCGGTCTGCGGCACAGAAGGCGACCCGCAAAACGCCAGGGCGCAAGAAGAGAAACTGCGCGAGGCTGGCGTGATTGTGCTCGAATCCAATGCAGCCGCTACCCGGTTAGCCGGATATATTTTGGATTTTAGACTTTAGATTTTGGATTTTGGATGCAGAAATGGACGAGAAGACATTTAAGGAACGCACCAAACAATTAGCACTGCGTGTCATTCGCCTGGTCGAATCGTTGCCAGTCAATAAAACCGCTGATGTGATTGGACGGCAGGTCTTACGTTCAGCAACTTCTGTTGGGGCCAATTACCGAGCTGCATGTCGCGCAAAGTCCGCTGCTGATATGATTGCCAAGCTCGGTATCGTTGAGGAAGAAGCGGACGAAACACTGTACTGGCTAGAACTGTTAGTTGAATCAGAACTCGTTCCCGAGGCGCGTTTATCATCTCTGATACAAGAGACGAATGAAATCACGGCAATGGTAGTCTCCTCAATCAAAACCCTACGCAATCAGCACAACACTCCAAAATCCAAAATCTAAAATCCAAAATTGAGGCAAGGAGAAAAATTATGGCGATTCAAGACCTGTTCGGCCAACCACTCAAGGCTGTGAATGTCGGATTGGAGAGTTTTGCGGAAAGTCTGCACGCTCAAGGCGTGGAGGTCGTCCACGTAGACTGGCGCCCGCCGTTGGAAGGCTACGTGGAAATCACCCGCACCAAGAGCGGCGTGGACATCGACGCGGCGAACGCCGAAGCGGTGGCGCGCATCCGCAGCGGACGGCCCCTGCTCGTGGGAATGGGCGCGGCGAAGGACGTGATTCCCGGCCTCGGCGAACGGATGATTTTGCACGCCGGGCCGCCCATCACCTGGGAACGTATGTGCGGGCCGCAACGCGGCGCGGTTATGGGCGCCGCCGTCTACGAAGGCTGGGCCGCGAATTACGAGCAGGCCGCGGCGATGGCGGCTGCGGGCGAATTCACCTTCGCGCCGTGCCACCACTTCCACACCGTAGGGCCGATGGCGGGAATTGTGTCGCCGTCGATGCCGGTCTTCATCGCGCAAAACGAAACGTTCGGCAATATGACCTACAGCACGCAGAACGAGGGCCTGGGCCGCGTGCTGCGTTACGGCGCTTACGGCGACGACGTCCTGGCGCGCCTCAAGTGGATGGAGACGACGCTCTATCCCGCGCTGAAAGCCGCCCTCAAAGCGACGGGGCCGCTCGACCTGCGCAGCCTCATCGCCCAGGCGCTCCACATGGGCGACGAAGTCCACAACCGCAACCGCGCGGCGACGTCGCTGTTCATCCGGCAGATTGCCCCGGCGCTGGTCGAAACATCGACCAAAAAGGTTGCCGCCGAAGCGCTGAAGTTCATCGACAGCAACGACCACTTTTTCCTCAACCTCTCGATGGCGGCGGTCAAAGCGATGCTGGAGCCGGCGGAGGGAATTGCCGGCAGCACCATCCTCACGGTGATGGCGCGCAACGGCACGGATTTCGGCATCCGTGTGGCGGGAATGCCGGAGCAGTGGTTCACCGCGCCCGCGCCGGTCGTGCAGGGGCTGTGGCTGCCGGGCTTTTCGGAAAAGGACGCCAATCCCGACATCGGCGATTCGGCGATCACCGAGACAGGCGGCGTGGGCGGCTTTGCGATGGCGGCGGCCCCCGCCATCGTGCGCTTCGTCGGCGGGACGTCGGCGCTGGCGGTGCAGGTGACGCAGGAGATGTATGAGATCACAGCGGGCGAGCACGAATTCTTCACCGTGCCCGCGCTCAACTTCCGGGGGACGCCGTTGGGCATCGACGTGCGCAAGGTGATGGCGACGGGCATTCTGCCGTTCATCAACACCGGCATCGCGCACAAGGAGCCGGGTGTGGGGATGGTCGGCGCGGGGTTGGTGCGCGCACCCCGGCAGTGCTTCGAGGCGGCGTTCAAGCGAATCAGCGAATCAGCGAATCAGCGAATCAGCGAATAAGCGAATGGGCGAATGGGCGAATAGGCGAATCAGCGGATGGGCGAATAGGCGAATCAGCGAATGGCGGGGGGCGTGGTATGAGTACAGAGGGTGACACAACCGCTCATGCGTTCCAGGGCATGTTACGCAGATGGTGGGGCATCCTCGGTACCCTGGCGTTGGTCGCCATCGTGCCGTTGATTTTGCTGTATGTCTTCGGCTTCTCGGCCAAGACGACCGAGGAATATGACTGCGTGCTCGGCATCGTCGAACAGAGCGAAGACGTTATCGTCGTGACCGGCGAGTCGCTGACGCCGGGGTTCTTCGCCTGGACGACGTACTTCGAAAGCGACGGCGGGTTGCGGCAGGGGCAATTCTCCACCACGTTCTCCGGCCCCAAAGGCCGCGCGCGGATTCAGGCGCAGTTTTATCGCACGCCCGTCGGCGAATCGTTGGGCGTATGGCTCAAAAAGGGCCGCGAGGAGATCACGATTTACAACGGCAATTATCCGTGCCGGTGACGTTAGACGGAGATATCATCAAACCGTTTGACCCAGGGCAATGCATCTTTGACGGTGTTGTACAAACGGTCATCGGCCGTCCAGAGTTCGAGGCCCAACAATTCGGCCAGCGCCAGGTAATGGCTATCGTAAGCTTGCGAACGATTGAAGCGCCGCGCCAGTTCCCAGGCTCGCTGGTGCAGGCCCTCAGGATAGACCAGACGTACGCCAAGCAAATGCAACGCGGCAAACATCAAATCGGCTTCTGGTGGCGGGATCAATCCACGATAGACTTTGCTGCACAAAACCGACGTACCTTCAAAAGCAAACAAAGGCGGCGCGATCACGTCAACCCCGGCGTCGATCCAGGTATTCCACAATCGATGCACGATGGCGCTATCTGCCTCGACCAGGATAAGTTTGAGGACTAAACTGGCATCAACACACACTTGAGAGTTCAAGGTCCCGCTCCTCTCGCAGCCGGTTCAGATCTTCGGCGACATCGGCAAAGGGGATACCACCACGCCGCAGCAAACTCATTTCACGCGCAGCTCGCGCCAGTTCCAGAGCAGCTTTACGTTGTTCACGGGAGGGTGTAGATAACGTAGATTGTCGAGATTCCAGGCTTTCCAGATCTTCGATACTCACCAATGCCGCTTTTGGTTTACCCCGCGAAGTTAAAATAACGCGCTCTCGGCCAAAAGCGACACGATTGACAAGCACGGAGATCGTATTTTTGATTTCAGCAATACTTACTGTGGTCATCGTTCGCTCCACACACGAATGATATAAGGGCATTATACCCATAATGGGTATAATTGTCAATCCAGATGAGAACAAGGAGGATTTCAATGAAACGCATCGCCTGTGTTCTATGTCTGCTCACGGCTCTACTCACCGGTGCAGGAACAGTGACCGCCTCTTCCACCCTCCCCCTCTCCGCCGATCCGCCCTCCTCGCCGGTCAAGCTCATCTTCATCCACCACTCCACCGGCGGGAACTGGTTGGCCGATCCGAACGACGACCAGCCTTACGGCGCTCTGGCGTTAGCGTTGATGGAGAACAACTATTTCGTCAGCGCGACGAACTACGGCTGGGGACCGGACGGTATCGGCGACCGCACCGACATCCCCGATTGGCCGGAATGGTTCCTCGGCCCCAACCGCGACGTTTATCTGGACGCTCTCTACAACGAGAACGGCCAAAACGTCGGCGACTTCGGCGATTGGTCACGTCTGTCCCGCGATCCGGGCGGCGAGAACGTGATCATTATGTTCAAATCGTGCTTCCCCAACTCCGACCTGTACGGCAATCCCAACGATCCGCCGTCGGGCAAACTGAGCGACTTCGATTACACCGTCGCCGACGCGAAGGCTGTCTACAACGCGCTGCTGACGTACTTCGAGACGCGGCAGGACAAGCTGTTCGTCGTCATCACCGCGCCGCCGCTGGTGAAGCGAGACACGTCCCGCGCCCGCGCCGCCAACGCGCGCGCCTTCAACGACTGGCTGGTCAACGAGTGGCTGGCGGATTATCCCTACGCCAACGTCGCCGTCTTCGACTACTACAACGTGCTCACCGCGCCCAACAACCATCACCGCTGGAACGGCAGCGCCATCGAACACATCCAGGCCACCAAGAACAACGATGCGGCCTACCCAAGCGGCGACAGCCATCCCAGCACAGCCGGCCACACCAAAGCCACCGAGGAATTCGTGCCCCTCCTCAACGTGGCCTACAACCGCTGGCAGGCCGCCGGGCCGGTCGCGCCGCCGCCCGTTGAACCGGCGACGGTTGAGGCGACCGCCGCCGCGCCGGAGGCAACGACGGAACCGCCGGTCAGCAGCGGCGCCGGCGGCGTCATAGACGATTTCGAGGGCGACATAGAATGGCACGCCGACGTCGGCGAGGGCGCGACGATGGCGTGCGTCCCAGACGCCAGCGCGCGCGGCGACGCTGCCGCCTTGCGGATGACTTACACCATCCCCGCCGAGAGTTGGAGCGGTTGCGGACGTTATTATGACGCGGCGCAAGACTGGAGCGATGGAACCGGCCTTTCGCTGTGGCTGCGCACCGACACGCCCGGTCAGTGGGTCACGGTGATACTCTATTCTGGCGCTCCTGAAGCCGCCGCGCCCTTCGAGTTTGGCTTCGAGGTGACGACCGATTGGAATTCCATCTTCATCCCCTGGAACGAGTTCGAACGCGCTTCGTGGGCCGATGAGAGCGGGCAGGCGGCGTTGGACCCGGCGCGCATCACCAGCATCGCCTTCAGCCTCGGCGAGGGCCAGGGAAACCTGTGGGTGGACGACATCGTTCGCTACGCCGGCGAGACGCCGCCCTCCGCGCCGCCCGCGCCAGCACAACCGACCGAAGAGGCAACGACCGGCTCTCAGGCCGAAGAGCCGCCCG
>MTKY01052674.1_pt1 | contig 11874 bp, 9 predicted proteins | sample 1042731 | NCBI WGS metagenome assembly MTKY01 (sample SAMN06212206, study PRJNA360538) | anaerobic digester metagenome | biome: Wastewater treatment plant; material: sludge; isolation source: anaerobic digester fed with sludge from wastewater treatment plant | place: Denmark: WWTP Soeholt ... | reverse complement strand
AATTGCAGGTGCGTGGAATCACGGTCTGTGCCGGCTACTGGAACCATCCGCAAGCCAGCGCCGCGATTCGCGACGGCGAATGGATGCGCACCGGTGACCTCGCGCGCATCGATGAAGCGGGCTTCCTGCACATCGTCGGTCGCATCAAGGAGATCGTGATTCGCGGCGGGGAGAACATCTATCCGGGCGAGATCGAGCAGGCTGCCTACGAACTCGAGGAGGTGCGGGAGGTCGTGGTGTTCGGCGTTCCCGACACCCACATGGGCGAGGAACTGGCAATGGTGGCATACGTGCCGGCCGGGACCGCGCTGACACCTGAACGGCTGCGGGGCTATCTCGAGGACCGCCTGGCGCATTACAAGGTTCCGCGCCATATCGAGCTGGTAGCGGAGCCGCTGCCGCAGAATGCCAGCGGCAAGCTGTTCAAGCGCCAGTTGCGCGATGAGTTCATTGCCGCGATGTCGCGCTGAAGGATCGCGATCTAGCCCGCCTCGTTGTGGTCAACGATCACCCGGTCGCGTCCGGTGCGCTTGGCTTCGTAGAGCGCCTTGTCGGCGCGCAACAGCAGGCTGTTTTCCGCATCGGGATCGTCGTCGAGTTCGGCGATTCCGCCGCTGATGGTGGTGACGTGGGCGACGCCATCGAGCGGCAGCGGTTCACGGATCGCGTTGTTCAGACGCCCGAACACCCGGGTGCCGACCTCGCTGTCGACTCCCGGCATCAGCAACGCGAATTCCTCCCCGCCGATACGGCAACAGGTATCGCTGCTGCGCAGGACCGCCGTCAGGCGCTTGCCGATACTGCGCAGAACCTCGTCGCCGCCCCCGTGACCGAAGGTGTCGTTGATTCGCTTGAAATTGTCGATATCGAAGGTCAGCAGCGTCAGCTGCTGGCGGTTGCGTCGCGCGAGTGCGACCTGGGTTGCGAGGCTGCGGTTGAAATAGGCGCGGTTGTACAAGCCGGTGAGCGTGTCGGTGATGCTTTCCTGTTCGAGGCGCACCATGGCGGCGCGCAGGCGCGCGTGCAACAGCATCGTGAGCAGGGCGATCGCGATGGCGATGAGCAGGCTGGCAAAGGCGGCAACCAGGATCAGGATCTTGAACCGGCGCTGCTCGGCCAGAAAGGTGCCAACCTCGAGATCGGCGCCGAGCATCGCCACCACCCGGCCCTGGCTGTCGTGTATCGGTGCTTCGGCGGTACGCAGCATCAGCGTTCCATAGCCGTAGGCGCGTGCGTTCAGATGCGCCGCGCCGCTCATGATGTGCGGCAGCATCCCGGGTTCCGCTTCCAGGGAGTAGTCGGTCACCGGGTCCATGATCGAGGAAATCAGCGCGGGATCGCGGGTATAGCGCGAACGCGGCGACTGGGCGGTGTCCAGCACGTAGCGCAGTTTGCCGTCGACCACGCGCATGGTGTACAGCCAGTAGATGTCATCGACCTGGTTGTGGAAATTCACCAGCGGGTCGATCAGGCGGAGATATTCTTTCGATCCGGTTTGTTCCGCGGCAACCAGGCGCTCGTGAGCATCGCCATCAACGATGGCCGCGGCGGCAACCGTGAGTCGTTTCAGGCGGTCTTCGGCGATCTCGGTATGCTGCAGAATGCCGAAGTGATAGATCATCCCGAGCAGCAGCCACATCAGGGAAAGGAACAGCAAGCCGAGCGACACTCCGCCGACCAGTGGCGGAGTCCTGCGGATCCAGCCCTCGGTCAGATCGTTTGTGCCCGACAGCTTGCCGTGCTGCAGCAATGCGCCTCCTGTCATCCCTGCCTTCATTCGGAATTGCATAGTAGACCGTCGTGCGGTGGCCCGCACGTTTTGTGAAGGGTGCAGGGTTGCGACTCAAGACTTGCGATGGTCGATGACGCGTTTTGCCTTGCCCTCCGAGCGGGGAATGGTGCCGGTCTTGTGCACCGCGATCTGCGCCGAGATGCCGATGTAGGATTTGATCTTGTGGCGCAGCAGCGCGGCGGCTGCCTCGCGCTGGCTGGGATCCACCTCGGGCTTGAGCTCGGCGTTGATCGCGATCTCGTCGAGGTGCCCCTCCTTGCGTACCTCGATGTAGTAGTGCGGTGCCAGGGCATCGATCGACAGCAACTGTTCCTCGATCTGCGAGGGGAACACGTTCACGCCCCGGATGATCAGCATGTCGTCGCAGCGCCCGGTGATCTTGCCCATGCGCCGCATGGTGCGTGCGGTGCCCGGCAGCAGACGGGAGAGGTCACGCGTGCGGTAGCGGACCATCGGCATCGCCTCCTTGCTCAGCGTGGTGAACACCAGTTCGCCCTCGACTCCGTCGGGCAGCACCGCGCCAGTCTCGGGATCGATTATCTCGGGGTAGAAATGGTCCTCCCACACGGTCGGCCCGTCCTTGGTTTCGATGCACTCCTGCGCCACGCCCGGTCCCATCACTTCCGACAGGCCGTAGATGTCGACCGCGTCGATTCCCAGGCGTGATTGCAGTTCCTGGCGCATTGCCTCGGTCCAGGGCTCGGCGCCGAACATCCCGACCCGCAATGCGAGCCGGCGGGTGTCCACCTTCTGGCGATCCATCTCGTCGGCGATATTGAGCATGTACGAAGGCGTCGCCATGATGATGTCGGGGTTGAAATCGCAGATCAGCTGCACCTGCTTCTCGGTCTGGCCGCCGGACATCGGTATGACCGTGCAGCCCAGCCGCTCGGCACCGTAATGCGCGCCGAGCCCGCCGGTAAACAGGCCGTAACCATAGGAGATATGGACTTTGTCGCCGGCGTGCCCTCCGGCAGCCTTGATCGAGCGCGCCGCCACTTCCGCCCAGGTATCGATATCGCGTGCACTGTATCCGACCACGGTCGGTTTGCCGGTGGTGCCACTGGAGGCGTGAATGCGCACCACCTGCTCCATGGGCACCGCGAATATCCCGAACGGATAGTTGTCGCGAAGATCGGATTTGGTGGTGAACGGGAAGCGCGCCAGGTCGGCAAGACACTTCAGATCCTCCGGATGCACGCCATGGGCCTCGAATTTTGCACGGTAGACCGGGGAGTTCCGGTACGCGTGCGCCAGTGACGCGCGCATGCGCTGCAACTGGAGTGCCCGCAATTCGTCGACGCTGGCGGTTTCGATGGAATGAAGGGCGCCAGGCCGGGCCTTGTTTTTCACCTTGTTGCTCCCCGGTGTATGGATGATCACGACAACTGTTAAATGTAACTCAAGTTTGGCTACCCGCGCCGGTTCCGCGCCAATCTGTTGAGTGGCGCGGAACCGAGCGCATGGCGATGAATCGGTCGCACAACGGAATTCCGGCAGATTCGATACGCTTCCACAGCGCGACCAATCCGGCGCCAAGCGCATGAGCGCTGCACCATGGCGCAACTGCTTGCATCGGAAACGCTTTGTCGACGACCAGAGTGAGCAATTGCGCGAGCACCCAGGCGGTGGACCGGATCTGCATCCACAACTCCCGCGGGCCAAAGTGCGCGTGATATCGGCACGTTTGGCTCCCGTCGCTTGCTGGATCGTCGCGCGGGTCGTGTGGGAAGGATGCGCGGGCCGCTCCGGTAACCAGGCGGCCCGCGTGTCTTGAGTTGATCCGGTGGCTTACTTCGCCACGACAACAGCCGGTGGCTTCCAGGTGCCCTTGCCAACCGGAAGGATCGACACCGCCTCGGTGGCCGGCTTCGGCCAGTACAGGCGCATGACCATGTAGGCCGTTTCGTTCGGCGCCGGCAGCCAGTTCGGTTCCTTGTCCTTGCCCGGCGAATCCTTCTGGACGTAGATGGTCACCGATCCGTCCGCATTCTTCTTCATGTCGGACACCATCGCCGTATTGACCAGGTAGCGGTTGATCGGGTTCTCGACCATCAATTGGGACTTGCCGTAGTACATCGTCACCGACCAGAACGCGTTCACCGGTGGCATCTGGCCAGCGGCGAAGGTGAGCGTGTAATTGTGCTTGCTGGTATCGATGGTTTTACCGTTGACATCCAGACGGCCCAGTGGATAAACGGCCTCGGCGGCATCGTTGCCGTAGATACCCGCCTTGGCGGTGGCGGCACGCATGACCCAGTCGCCGTGGTAGTGGTCTCGATCACCCGGCAACGAGCCGAGCTGCCAGCCATTGGCGTCGGTCATGCCGGAGGCCAGATAGGTGTCGACCTTCTCGTCACCGGCTTTCATCGCCTCGACCATCGCTTGCTGGAGCTCGGGAGACAGGCTCTTGAAGTCGAATTTCTTGCCGGGAGCGATACCGATCGTGGCCAACTTTGTGCGGATGCCCTTGTCCTCATCCGCTTCGGGAATGTATTCAAGCGCAGCGCCGAGATAGGTCCAGAAATTCGCCTTGATTCCAGCCGTGGTGGCCGGCAGGAAATCGGGATCCGCCGCAGCAGCAGGTGCCGCTTGGCCCAAAAATGCCGACAGTGGTTCAGCCTTGTACTGGGCCTGGATCTTCTCCACGTTGGGCATGTCCGCGGGATCGATCAACTGGGTACGGAATGCCGCGAGGCTGAACGGGGTGAGTGAGTGGAAGACCTTGTCGATACCCGCTGGCCTTTCACCCGTCCAGCCGGGCCCGACGATCATGTAACTGCCGGCTTTGTTACCGGTGGCACGACTGCCAATGTAGCCGTAGTTGTAGGTGTGGCCGTCGGCCAGCATCACCGAGTAGTAACGATCCTTGGGCACTGCCGGCACCGAGATCACCATGGGCTCGGCACGCAGATCCAGCCACAGGAAGGAATAGGGTGTATCACTGTTGGCGGTAACAACTGCGGTGTCCTTGTAGGTGAACACCCGCGCTAGGTTTTTGATCTGGTTGAACGGCGCCTTGAACTGGCTTGAGCTCGGGTCGACTGCGTATTCGTTCATGATCGCGTAGTTCATGACCAGCGGCAGGCCGTAGATGAAGCCTTCCTCGGCGATGGCCTTCAACTCGTCGATGCTCAGTATGGATGCTGGCGCCGTGGCTTTTGTCGCTGTCGTGTCGGCCGGCACCGTCGTCGTGGGAGCCGCGTCGGCCGGCTTGTTGCCGGCGGACAAGAGGGCGACTGCCAGAAGACTGGCTGCGGCCAACCTGAGGGGGATGTGGGGAAGCTTGCTCATGATGATTCCTCTTGATTCATGTTTTGGTTGACGCTGGCCCGAATAGATCCTAATCCGGGACAGCCACTGAATAGTGGCTTGGCCCCCCACCCAAAGGTACGCGAGGCGCACATTCGAGCGGGGCACGACGTAAGGATCATTTGACCAGCGCGATCTCGCCTGGCCGCCAGGTCTTGTTGATCCATGGCTCCAGCGGTCCGTACATGCGCAGGATCACGAACCAGCTCTTGCCCGGCACCGTCGCCAGCCAGTTGCCCTCCTCACCTGCTGGTGCCTTCGGCCCGAAATAGAGGTCGTAGGAGCCGTCGGCATTTTTCTTGATGCCATCGGACTGGCTGCCGACTGTCGGGAACTTCTGACTGGTCTGCAGTTGCGAGCGGGTCTGGGTGTCGTAGATGGTGACGGCCCAGAAGTCATTGACCGGCACATTCGGTGGCAAGTGCAACTTGTAGGTCTTGGCGCCGTCGAATGGCTGCTTGCCGGCATCCACGACCGCCAGAGCGTAGTCGGAACCCGCGCCCGCATGGGTGGTGGCCATGGCCGGGGTTACGCCGCCGGCATTGAAGTAGTACAGCACGCGGGCATCCAGGTCCATGGTGCCGTCGGCCTCGAAGCTGGTGTTCTTGTTGGCAAACGCCGTGGACCAGATGCTGTTCGAGTCGTCCGGATAGATATTCACGCCGGCGATGCGCGGATGGTAGGTGATGACCCGCGCGGTGGCGGCGCCGAGCGTGGCGGCCTCGGTCAGCAGTTTCTTCAGCCGCGCGTCGGGCGTGAACGGCTGGCCCTTGACGATGCCGATGGCGGCCATTTCACCGCGTACCTCGGGGCTGATGGCGTCGATCGGTTCCTGCTGGACGACCTCGTTGAGGTCTTCGAAATAGCTGAAGTCGCTGGGGAAGATGGTGTTGAACGCCTTGCCCGAGACGTTGACGTACTCTGTCGGCGCCGGATGTGCGGCGTCCTTCAGCGGGTAGACCTTGAGGCCGGTGGTGATGTTCTTGACCGCCGGTGCCAGCCCATTCTTGATCGAACCACGCAGGAACAGGAAGTTCCGGTTCGTTGCCGGCGTGAGCGGGAAGTATCCGTCGGGCACGGCGCCGGAATAGCCCGGCGGCAGCACCAGGTACTTGCCGCCCTGGCCCTTGTCAGGGCCGGTCACGCCCATGTTGCCGGCGAAGCGCTGCCAGGCGTCGTTGAGGAAGCCGAGCATGCCGGGAGGAATTTCGATCACCGTCGGGCCGTCTTTGGCCAGGTCCGTGTAGGTATAGGCGTAGAGCGTCGAGGTGTTGGCGGTGACCACCAGGGTCTGCGAATCCATCAGCCCTTCGAATACAGCGATCTTGTTGGCCCCCTGGGCGCCGGCACCGTCCAGGCCCTTGCGCACGCTGTACATGGACACGGCGCCGACATTGTCCAGAAATACCTCGGTCCCGCGCATCCGGTCGAGATTGTCGTAGACCTTCTCGACGGTCGCCGCGTTGGCCGGCACGCCGTCGAAGAACTCGAGCTTGCCGATCGATGTCGCGACCTTGTCGGGGATGGAAATCGACTTCAGGGTGTCGGGCGAAACCTGGGCCTGCGCGACCTGGATGCCGGGCAGGGCCAGCACGATTGCCACGGCAAGTGCCTTGAGTGGACTGGAATTCTGCTTCACGATTTTCTCCTCAGGTGCTCAAGAGTTGGATTAGCTCGCTTGCAAGCTTAGGGGTCTCGTTTTGTCGGCGGCCCGGGAAACGTCCACTTGCCATCGATGATCTGCTGGCTCGGCTCATACATGCGCACACTGTAGTTCCAGCCCGCCATGATCGGCAGGCAGTTCTCGGTGCTGGCCGTGCAGCCGCCAAAGCGCACCGTGTAGGAGCCATCGCTGTTCGGCTTTGCGATCAGATTGTTCAGACTGTAAGCATGCAGGTCGTTCTTCTGGAAATAGCCTTGCTCGTTGTAGAGGCTGATCGACCAGAATCCCTTGACCGGAACATCCTTGACCGTCAGCTCGTAATTGCCGACTGGCAGCTTGGGTTCAATGTTGTCGTACTGAGCGTCCTTGTCTGGCAGGCCGCCCCAGGCAGAAGCACTACCAATCATGAAATGGACTGGGTCGACCTCGTCCCTGGAGCCGAACGTGCGGGTATATCGTTTCAGGCCCTTCGCCAGTTCGAGAACCGCCCCGAGCGTCGCCTTGTAGCTGGCCTCGTCGTAATCGGGCAGGACATAAGCTTGCGCGGAACCGGCTTCGATCTTGATCTGGTCCTGGAGCTTGTGCGCTTCTGCCAGATCCGCCTTGTCTTCGGGGTTGGCGAGTGTGCGAACGGCCGCGAAGACGAACGGCGTATCGAACTGTTCCATTGTCAGCTTGTGCGCGCCAGCGCCGTAGAAAACCTTGTTGACGTAGCCGTCATTGTTGACGAGCATCAATGACATATAGCGCTTGCCGGCATCCGGAAGGGTGATCGTCGCGCCGTTGGAAATGTCGACGACAGCCATGCTGTAAAGCGTGTCGCGATTCATGCGGATGACGTTCTGCTTGTCGACCGGTGTCGGTGCGCGGTTGTGAACAAACTTGTTGATGCCGCCGGTCATTTTCAGAGTACCCGCGAACTCATGATCGGTTTGTGCCTTGTTGAAATTGTCGACATTGACGACGATGGCGTCCTCGGCCAGAGCAGCAAGCGGAAGCATGCACATTGATGCCAGTGCGGTACGCAAGAACAGATTCTTCATTTCGAATTCACCCCCAAAGACTGGTGTTGATGCAAATGGCGACTACTTGACCAGTTCGATCTCGCTCGGCCGCCAGGTCTTGTCAATCCACGGTTGCAACGGGCCGTACATGCGCAAGATGGCGAACCAGCTCTTGCCGGGATTGGTCTGTAGCCAGTTGCCCTCTTTGCCGGCCGGTGGTTTCGGCGCGAAATAGATGTCGTGGGAACCGTCGGCGTTCTTTTCAAAGCCCTTGCTTTGGCTGCCCAGGGTCGGAAACGGTTGTCCCGTCTGCAACAATGAACGCGTCTGGGTGTCGTAGATCGTGACTGCCCAGAAATTGTTCACCGGCACATTCGGTGGCAGGTGCAGCTTGTAGGTTTTCGAGCCGTCGAACGCCTTCTTGTCGGAGTCCAGATAGGCAATGCCGTAATCGGATCCGGCGCCCGCTCGCGTCATCGCCATGGCCGGAGTGACGCCGGTCGCGTTGTAGTAGAACAGCACCCTCGCGTCCAGATTCATCGCGCCATCGTCAGTGAACGAAGGGTTCTTGTTGGCATAACCCATGGTCCAGGCGCTGTGGGTGTCGGGATAGATTTCCACGCCATCGATGCGCGGTTGGTAGGTAATGGCTCGCGCGGTAGCGGCGCCGATGGTTGCGGCCTCAATAAGCAGTTTCTGCATGCGTGTATCAGGCTTGAACGGTTTGCCCTTGACGATGCCGATGGCGGCCAGGTTGCCACGCAACTCCGGCCCGATCGCATCGATCGGCTCTTCCTGAACTATCTGATCAAGGCCCTCGTAGAAGCTCAAGTCCCTGGTCACAATCGTGTTGTAGCTTTTGCCGGACATATTGACAAACTCGGTCGCCGGAGGATTGGCAGCCGTGGACAATGAATAGATCTTGAGCCCGTTCTTGATGTTCTTGACGGCTGGTTCCAGACCCTTGGCGATCGATCCGCGCAGAAACATCAGGTTGTGATACGTCGGCATCTTGACGACGAAGTAGCCATCGGGCACTGCACCCGTGTAACCCGGAGGCAACAGCAGGTACTTGCCACCCTTGCCTTGGTCCGGGCCGGGCAGACCCATGTTTTCGATGTAGCGGAACCAGGCGTCATCAAGGAAACCGAGCATGCCCGGCGGCAGTTCGACCACCAGCGGACCGTCGACCTTCAGGTCGAGATAGGTCAGCGCATACAGGGTCGAGGTATTGCCGGTCAGATAGAGCGATTCCGGCTTGAGCAGTTGCTCGGTGATAGTGACGGTGTTCGAAGTCCCACCGATGCCTGCATTACCCATGCGCATGGCATACAGCGATGCCGCGCCCTGGTTGTCGAGATACGCCTGGACACCGCGCATGCGGTCGAGATTGTCGTAAATCTTGTCTATGGTGGCGTCAGTGGGCACACCATCGAAGAATTCCAGCCTGCCGATCGATGTCTCGACCTTGTCCGGCATCGAGATCGCCTTCAGGGTTGCGGGTGACACCTGTGCCTGCGCCGGCTGCATGGCGGCCAATGTCGATACAGCGATGGCGACGGCAGCAGTCAGTAGGCTGGATATCTGTTTCATGACTTGCTCCTTGGCTCGGTGGTCCACATAGGGGATTGAAAGTGTCATTGCGCACGGGCAGTCCAAGCCGGTCGGTTCCATCCACTGCGACCGATAACCGGCATTGCGCGATTTGACAAAGCAGCCGCGCAGCCATCCCCTTCGTTCATGTATACACGCAAGACAATTGCGTTCACTTGTTTTTTTGTGACACATTGAGGTAGGCGGGCTTGCCTGATGGGACTCCTCTCCGTGCAGCAACAGGTACTTGAGATGTCAGTAAGGGTTCGGAGCGAACCAGGGCCCACTACCGTTCGCGCGACCGGTGTGGTGCCGGGTGGCTATGACCGAGTCGCCTCGACGATGGCGTTGCGCCCGTTGCTGGAGCAATTTGAAGTGGACCTGGACAGCTTGCTGGCTGAATCCGGATTGCCGATCAGCCTGTTCGATCATCCGGACAACCTGATTCCGTTCAGGGAAGGCACCCGGCTGCTTGGCTTCTGCGCCGATCGCACCAGATGCGCGCACATTGGCCTGCTGATCGGCGAAGCAACGCCGTTTGAGGCGCTGGGCATCGTGGCCGAACTGGCCAAAGCCGCCGCGGACGTGCGTGCCGCGCTTCAACTGATGAGCCGTTTCATGACCCTGACCGATGGTGGCGGCCTGCTGACGTTGTCGGAAACTGCGCAATTCGCGAGTTTCAGCTATAGCGTCTACGAGCCAGGCGTCGAGCGTGCCGAGATTCTCGGCGACAATATCCTGGCTGCATCGTGCAATGTCCTTCGGGCACTTTGTGGCCGCAAGTGGCGGCCGCATGAAATCTGGCTTTCGCGCAGCCGTCCGACCGACATCCAGCCGTACATCAAGATCCTCAAGGCGCCCTTGCGCTTCGATGTCGAACAATCCGCGGTGGTGTTCGAACGCGTGTGGCTCGAAGCCCCTATGGCCACCGCCGACCCCGCCCGATTGCGCGTCCTTGAAGCGAAAGCCCGCGCAATGGAGGCCAGCGAAACCGGCGATCTGGTCGCACAGGTGCGCCGTGTCGTGCGCCGGCAGCTATTGGCGGGCAGCTGTTCGATGCAATCCGTTGCCGCCGAGCTGGGCATGCACCGCCGCACCCTGGACCGCCGCCTGCGCCCCTACGGCGTCGCGTTCAAGGTCCTGGGCGATGAAATCCGCTTTGAAGTGTCGCGCCAACTTCTGCTCGATACCGGGATGCCGGTCATTGCGATCGCACAAAGCCTCCACTACGCCGATCCCAGTGCGTTCACACACGCATTCCGCCGCTGGTCCGGGATCACCCCCACGCAATGGCGCGAGGCCGCAAGACGGTATTCGGATGCGTGATCGGTGTGATTCGACCTCCGCGGCCAGCGGAGTCATGCAAGACGTGTGCGACCACCAACACCGCGGGTCGCCGGTTGGCTTCCTTGTTCTTGCCCGGTAAATCCTTCTGAATGTAGTGCGTCAGTGAGCCATCCGCGTCCTGCTCCATGTCCGCCAGCATCGGCGAAATGACTCGGGTAGCGCAGCTTCGCATGAACTATTTTTCCCGTTGTCGCGCGCACGAAGAACTCGCTGTGTCCGCGTGAATATCCAGGGCTTGAGAAATGTAATACAGGAAATTGACTTGAAGTAACGTCGATGTATCATGCTCTGCGCGCCTTGCCACAGATAATAATTCACCATCGGGGAGAAAAAGTTGGGAACGGCAACTATTCAGAGCTATGTGTGCGGCCAATGGGTCACGGGCAGTGATCGCGGCGTGGCGTTGCACAATGCTGTGACCGGCGAACCGATCGGCCATGCCGGCAGCAGTGGAATCGATTTCACCCGTGTTTTGAAGTTCGGGCGCGAGCATGGCGCTCCGGCGTTGCGCAAGCTCAGGTTTCACGAGCGCGCGGCGCTGCTGAAGCGTCTCGCCCAGCACCTGATGGCGATGAAGGAGAAGTTCTATGCCGTGTCGGCCTGGACCGGTGCGACCCGCGCCGACGGCTGGGTGGACATAGAAGGCGGCATCGGTACCGTCTTCAGTTACGCGAGCATCGCGCGCCGCGAATTCGCCAACGAGACATTCCTGGTGGAAGGCGCCGCCGAGCGGCTGTCGGCGAAGGGCAGTTTCATCGGCCGCCACATACTGGTTCCGCGCGAGGGTGTGTCGGTACATATCAACGCGTTCAATTTTCCCTGCTGGGGCATGCTGGAGAAGATCGCTCCGAGCCTGCTGGCCGGCGTGCCGGTGATCGTGAAGCCGGCAACCGTTTCCTGTTACCTCGCCGAGGCGATGGTGCGCGAGATCGTTGCGGCGGAAATTCTTCCGCCGGGCGCCCTGCAACTGATCTGCGGAGGCGTGGGCGATTTGCTCGAGCACCTGGACGAGCAGGATTGCGTGACCTTTACCGGTTCGGCATCGACCGGACGCAAGTTGAAGACCCATCCCAATATCGTTGCCAACAGCATCCCGTTCAACATGGAAGCCGATTCGCTGAACTGCAGCATCCTCGGGGCCGATGTAACGCCCGATCAGCCCG
>MTKY01051541.1_pt1 | contig 11874 bp, 8 predicted proteins | sample 1042731 | NCBI WGS metagenome assembly MTKY01 (sample SAMN06212206, study PRJNA360538) | anaerobic digester metagenome | biome: Wastewater treatment plant; material: sludge; isolation source: anaerobic digester fed with sludge from wastewater treatment plant | place: Denmark: WWTP Soeholt ... | reverse complement strand
ATGTAGACCTATCAGACAGTTGTTTAATTCTCGATCCTTAGCTCCTTTGAGTCTATTTGAATCAGGCCATATCGCTTGATGTGCAGAGATCATTATATCCAATAGCTGATTGTGCGCTTCGTCAACCACCTGCCGCGCCGAGTCGGCTTCGAACCAGGCGATGATCTCCTCCGCGCCCCGGCTGAAGGGAATAGCTGCTGTGAAGTCTGGGACGAGGCGCTTGATTTTGGCGTTATCGAAGATGACGCTGTGTGTTTTGTCGCCGAGCAACCCCGCGCCCCAATCGGAATCGAAGGCGTTGATGAGTTCCGAGGGGACGTGAACGAGTTGCGGTTCGTCCACGCCCGCCGTACGCGCGAGGATGCGGAAAATCTGATCCCACGTGAGCGCCTCGTCAGAGGTGATGTGGTAGGCTTCGCCGAGAGCTTGCGCATTGCCGAGTACGCCCACGAAGCCCTTGGCGAAGTCCTGGTGGTGCGTGAGCACCCACAGCGATGTTCCGTCCCCGTGGACGATGACCGGCAGCCCTTTGCGCATCCGCTCGATGACCGTCCACCGGCCCCGGAAGGGCAGGCGTGTGCGGTCGTAGGTGTGCGCCGGGCGCACAATCGTCACCGGGAAGCCTTCGTCGCGGTAGGCGCGCAACAGGCGCTCCTCGCAGGCGATCTTGTCCCGTGAATATTGCCAGAAGGGGTTGTGCAGCGGCGTCGATTCGGTGATCGGCAGACTCCGCACCGGCTTGTGGTAGGCCGACGCCGTGCTGATGAAGATATATTGCCCGACGCGATCCCGAAAGAGCGCGATGTCCGACTCCACGTGGGTGGGTGTGTAGGCGACCCAATCCACGACCACGTCAAACGTCAATGAGCCGATGGTAGCCTTTACTGACGCCGGATCGCGGATGTCGCCGGTCAATATAGTCACGCCGGCGGGGATGGGACGCTCGCTCGTCAGCCCGCGATTGAGCAGGTACAGGTCGATGCCGCGTTCCACCGCTAGTTGCGAACACGCGGAGCTGATCGTGCCGGTGCCGCCGATGAAGAGGACTTTCATAGCTCATCTCCCAATTCTGCCAGCCGGTCATAGACTGGAACCAACGCGGCATAAGTGTCCTGAAAAAACGGGTACAGTTCCGCATAAACAGTCTGCGCTTGCGGATTTGGTTCGATGATTTCTGCAATAGGATTCATCGTCGTAGCCATTTCGAAGCCAGGATACAGCCCTACGCCGACGCCGCCCGCCAGCGCCGCGCCCATCGACGTGGCCTCGTCCAGGATCGCCAGCCGGTGGATGGGCAGGCCATACACGTCGGCCATAATCTGGTTCCACAGCCGGCCTTTCGCGCCGCCGCCGATAAGCCGCATTGCGTCGATGCGCGCACCCTGCGCCCGGAAGGCATCCAGCGTCATACACAGGTTCATCGTCACGCCTTCGAGCACGGCGCGCAGTAGATCAGCGCGGGTGTGGCGGATGGTGAGGCCGACGAAGGCCCCGCGCGCTTTGGGGTTCCAGTAGGGGCTGCGCTCGCCCATCAGGTAGGGTAGGAACAGCAGGCCGTTCGCGCCGGGCGGCGAATTGGCGGCATGGCCGTTCATAAGTTCGTAAACGCTCAGATTGAGGGCCTGCGCTGTGATAGATTCTGCGCCGCATATATGATCCCGCGCCCACTGGTACGACGCGCCTGCCGATTGGGTTGTCCCAGTGGGCATGAACATCCCCGGAACGAGGTGGCAGTAGCAGAAAGTGCGATAGGCCGGATCGAGCAACGGCTTGGGCGTCGCCAGCGCGATCCACGCCGACGAGCCGACGTAGTTGTACGCTGATCCCGCGGCGACGACGCCCGCGCCCGTCGAGGCGCACACGCCATCCCCGCCGCCGATGACGACGGGCGTGCCCGCGGCCACGCCGACTTCGTCAGCCACTGACGGCAACGCCTCGCCGACCACGTCAATAGATCGGTGAACGTCGGGCAACTGCGCGGGATTGACCTCGGCAGCTTCCAGGATGCGCGGCGACCAATCGCTGATACGCAGGTCGTACAAGTCCATGCCGGAAGCATCCGACATATCGGTGACAAAGTTGCCGGTCAGCCGGGCGACGACGGCGTCTTTGGCGTGGACGAATTTGTAGGCACGGTGGTAAATGTCCGGTTGATGGTCGCGGATCCACAGCATCTTGAGCAGTGAGTAGCTTTCGCTGAGGCGGTGCCCGGTGATTGCATACATCTCGTCGAACGAAATGCGCTCCAACAACCAGTTGACCTGCTCCGTGCTGCGCTGGTCGGCCCAGATAATGGCGGAGCGCAGCGGGCGCGCATTGCTGTCCACTGGAACGGCCGCCATCATCTGCCCACTGAAGGTGATGCAGGCTATGTCGTCGCCGCTGATGCCGGTTTGTTCGAACAGTTGGTGGGTGGATGTGCAGACCGCTTTCCACCAGTCTTCCGGGTTCTGCTCGGCCCAGCGTGGATGAGCGTATTCGGTGGCGTAGCCGTAGAAGGCGCTGCCGACGAGACGGCCCTCTGCATCGTAGAGCGTGGCCTTGTTGCCGGTGGTGCCTAAATCGTGCGCGAGAATGTAGTTTTTCACCGGTATTTTCTTTGGACAGGCTTCACAGGGTTTTCAGGATTGGTAAGTGAGGTCATGATTATTATTCTGCCAGAATGGCTTCAATCTGCTGTTGTTCCTCGCCGCTCAGGGTCAGATTATTCACCGCCGCGACCGCATCCTCAATTTGACCAACCTTGCTCGCGCCGATGAGGGCCGAGGTGACGGTGGCGCAGCGCAGCACCCAGACGAGCGCCAACTGCGCCATTGTCTGCCCGCGCGCCTGAGCGATTTCGTTGAGCCGGCGGACTTTCGCCAGTTTTTCGGCGGTGATGTGTTCGGGACGTAGGAAATAGGATTTGGCGGCGCGTGAATCTGTGGGGATGTCACCGCCGAGGTACCGATCCGTGAGCAAGCCCTGCGCCAGCGGCGAGAAGCAGATGCAGCCGATGCCTTCCGCGTCCAGCGTATCTAGCAGTCCGTCCTCGACCCAGCGGTTGAACATGCTGTACGACGGTTGGTGGATCAGGCAAGGTGTTCCGAGGTCATGCAGAATTCGCGCGGCCTCTGCCGTGTGTTCCGGCGAGTAATTGGAGATACCGGCGTAGAGCGCGCGTCCGCTGCGCACGGCGAAGTCGAGCGCGCCCATCGTCTCCTCCAGCGGTGTTTCGGGGTCGAAACGGTGGCTGTAGAAGATGTCAACGTAATCCAATCCCATGCGCTTGAGGCTCTGATCCAGGCTGGCGATGAGGTACTTGCGCGATCCCCACTCCCCGTAAGGCCCAGCCCACATCCCGTAACCGGCTTTAGTGGAGATGATGAGTTCGTCGCGGTAGGGACGCAAGTCCTGCGCGAGAATCTGGCCGAAGGTGATCTCGGCAGAGCCGGGCGGCGGGCCGTAGTTGTTCGCCAGGTCGAAGTGGGTGATGCCCAAGTCGAAGGCGCGGCGCACCATCGCGCGGCTATTCTCGTAGAGCGCCGTCCCACCGAAATTGTGCCACAGCCCTAGCGAGATCGCGGGCAGTTTCAGCCCGCTGCGTCCGCAGCGGTTGTAGACCATCGAAGCGTAACGAGTATCAGATGCATTGTAAACCATAGCTCCTCCTTGTATCTCTCAACGGATTGAACGGATTTTAACGGATTTTTTTCTCTTGATCCGTTTCATCCGTTGAATCCGTTGACACAATTTTTTTTGTTTATGCCAGGCGCTTGTCCAAAAACTGGACAATGGCCGGATACATTACCAGCTTGTTCTTCAGCTTGACGACGCCGTGGCCCTCGTCGTCGAAGACCTGGAACTCGACGGGCGCGCCGCGCGCTTGCAGGGCGGCGACGAGTTGTTCGGCCTCGCTCAGGGGGACGCGCGGGTCGTTCCTGCCGTGGATGACGAATAGCGGCGCGGCAATGTTGTCCACGTGGCGGATGGGCGCGATGCTTTCCAGGAAGTCGCGGTCGCGCGCGAGGCTGCCATATTCGGCCTCGCGGTGGGCGCGACGGTAGGCGCTGGTGTTTTCCAGGAAGGTGACGAAGTTGCTGATGCCGACGATGTCCACGCCGGCGGCCCACAACTCCGGATAAGTCGTCAGCGCCGCGAGCACCATAAAGCCGCCGTAGCTGCCGCCGTAGACGACGAGCCGGTCGCCGTCGATGCCGGGCTGTTCGCGTAGCCATAACGCGGCGTGGGCCAGGTCAGCGACCGAGTCCATGCGCTTCTCCACGTCGTCGAGGTGGCTGTAGGCTTTGCCGTAACCGGTGGAGCCGCGCACGTTCGGCGCGAGCACGGCGTAGCCGTTGTTCACCAGATACTGGATGAAGAAGGTGAAGACCGGCTGGAATTGCCCCTCCGGCCCGCCGTGGACGACCACGACGACGGGCGTGGGTTTATCGCTTTCGCTTCGCGGCTTGAAAAGCCAGGCCGGGATGGTGCGCGGCGTTCCGTCGGCGAGTGCGTCGAACGTCGGATAATGGATGAGTTCTGGCGCCACGAAACTTTCCGCCGGCAGGCCGCCGTGCGATGAGCGCGTGACCGGATAGACGGTATTGCCCGCGAGGTCCCACACGTAGACGTCAGAGGCGCGTGTGGCGGTCGTCATCGCAAAGACAGCGAGGCGTCCGTCCGGTGAGAAAACAAGCTGGTCGCCGCGAATGACGCCCGCCAGTTCGGCGATGCCGGGCGCGTCTCGCGTCGCGCCCGTGGCAAGATCGTACAGGCGCAGGTGATGCGCGCCTTCGACGTTGACGGTGTAGGCCAGGCTGCGTCCATCTGGCGAGAGCGCCAGCGCGTCGCAGTCCCATTCCGGCGCGATGAGGCGCTCTAGCGCGCCCGTGACCAGGTCGAGACGGGCGACGTAGAGGAAGTCGGCGTCCAGGTCGGTGATGAGGTAGAGGCTGCGCCCCCCGGCGGCGTAACACGCAGCAGTGAAGCGCACGGCTTCATCGGAAGCGAGCCATTGCCGCGCCGTCCCGTTCGTCAGGTCGATTTCCAGCAAGGTGTGGCTGAAGGAGCTGGACGTTCGCGTGACGACGGCGCGCTGCCCGTCGGGTGTGACGTCCACGTTGGCGAGGTAGCCCGGCGCGTCGTTCTGCCATACGAGAACGGCTTCGCCGCTCAACGGCTGCTTGTAGAAATCGAACAGCGCCGGGTCGCGGCGATTGGCCGAAAAGTAAACCGCGTTGCCGTCTTTTGCCCAAGCGCCGAAAGAGTGCGTGACCTCCTCGAAGCCCTGCGTGAGATTGACGTCCGGCGACCCGTCCTCGCTGAGCAGGAAGAGCTGCTGCTTCTCGTTGCCGCCGGTGTCGCGCGTGTAGAGCAGGCGACCGTCTTCTGCGGGCGAAAACTGCGCCAGCATCACGCGGTCGGTCTCGAAGGTGAGTTGCTCAGGCCACACGATGGGTTCTGCTGCGCCGGTCAGTAGCGCTTGCCAGACCTGCGGTGCGCCAGTGATGTCAGTGAGGAACGCCAACCGTTGCCCGTCGCCGGAAATCGTCGGCGCGTAGGCCTGGCGGACGTTGAGATACCGTGCTATGTTTGTAGATTTCGACATATCGATTTGTGATCCCTCCAAGGCTATTCGCGCTGGGTCCAGTCGGGGCCGTCGGCGAGTTGTTCGAAGCGGCGTTGGATTTCGGCGATGGCTTCTTGAGCGATGGGCAGTTGGGTGTTGACCATATCGATGTTCGTCTTGAGGTGCTTGGGATTGCGCGTGCCGACGATGAAGGTGTCCACCTGTTCGTGGGCGAAGGCAAACCCGAGCGCCAGCAGGATGCGGTCTGCCGGCGCGCCGGGGACCGGCCCCAGGGCCAGCATTTTCTGCGCGCGCTCGAAGTACTCGGCGGCGTAGTCGCTCGGCGCTTTTGCCGCGCCCCACGCGCCGTTGGCGATAGGCCGCTTGCAGATGACGCCCATACCGCGCGCCTTTGCCGGGCCAAAGAGGTGGAGCCGCGCGTTCTGATCCACTACGTTGAAGCTGGTTTGCAGCGTGTCGAACAGGCCGCTTTCGACGGCCCACAACGCGGCTTCGTTGTCGCCGCTGTAGCCGATGAAGCGCGTTTTGCCGGCCTGCTTGGCCTGTTGCAGCGCCTCGATGACCTCGCCGCGCTCCAAAACGTCAACGTCGCAGGAGTGCAGTTGCACCAGGTCGAGATGGTCGGTCTTCATCCGCACCAGGCTGCGATCGATGCTGTCGCGGACGGTCTGCGCAGTCCAGTTCTTGCCCACGTAGCCGCCGGTGACGTGCCCGGCTTTGGTCGCCAGTGTGTACTCGTCGCGGCGATGCGCGATCGTGCGCCCGATCAGTTCTTCGCTGATGTCGTAGCAGGCCGATGTGTCGAGAAAGGTGATACCCGAATCCAGCGCCGTGTTCAACACGTTCGACGCCGTGTTGATCTCTTCCATTGTTAGCTCGAACCCAATTTCCGACAGTCCAATGCCCAGCCGGCTAACTGTTAAGCCGGTGCTGCCAAAGATGCGTGTTTCCATTTTTAACCTCCGGTTTTTCGTTTGGTTCTCTGTGCTGCCCATACAATGACGCCTATGCCCAACGCTACGCCTAGCACGGCGGCCAACCCGTACCAGGGGATCACCGCCAGGACCCACAGGATGTACGACCCCAGGAAGACCGCTGCGACGATCAGTCCTGTCAGCACGACGCATCCTGCTTCGCGGACTGTGGCCTCTTGGGGTATTGTCATCGCCAGTTCGATGCCAATATGGATGAGCAGGTAGATACATCCTCCGACCATCAATGCCGCGTCTAAGGGTTGGGTGTAGCCCGTCCATATTTCGGACAGCAGGACGACGTTCAGGCCCCACAGGAGCCAGTACAGCGCCAGGAAGATTTTCCGCGCCAGGCCCCGCCGCCAACGGGTCAGCAACGTCATAATCGCCAACAGCCCGAAGCCGGCCGCCAGCAGCAGCTCGCCCTGCAGGATGAGAAACAATCCTTCGCCGCGGCGCACCTCCACCCGGCGCGCCACGCCTACCTCGACCCACGTCCACGCGCCGTCTGCCGTCCGCACCAGCGCGCCCTCTCCGCCCATTGCAAAAACGACGTTGCCTGTCTTAGGGTCGGCGACCGCATCCAGTGGGCCGGGGTAGAACCTGTAGTTCGGGTACATCTGCTCGTAGTACGTTTTTTCCGCCGGGCTGCCCTTGCGCGTGTAGACTTTTTGCCACGTTGCGCCGCCGTCGTCCGTGCGCTCGATAGGTTCGCCGGGGGCGTAGCGGTATTGGACTGCGCCGTCCACGTCCAGAATGCGCCGTGTGGCTTCTGCTTTCCCTGCGCCAGGCGCCAGTTCGGAGAATTTAATCCGCGTTTCTCCGTCCACCAGGTAACTTTCGCCGTTCGAGCCGTACCCCGTTTTCAGCAGCTCCCACGAAAGGCCGCCATCGCGGCTCACGTAACCCTCATACGATCCCATACCATAGAGAGCGTCGTCTGTGGATGCAAAACGCTCGATCCCGATGGATGGCGGCCTCGCCGCATTTGCTACGGTCAGCAGTGCGGCTGCCGCCAGGGCCAAGCGATTCCATTTTTCCGCGATACGTGGGGAGGCGGGACGAGCTTCTCGGACCGGCGCTCTTTCCCACATCATCCACGCCGCCGCCAGCGAGATTAACGCTATCAGATCCGATGGGTCTCGCACCAATCCCACCGGGCATCCCAGCGCCCACTCGGCGGCGCGGACGACCAGGGCGTGGCACGCCGGGATCGTCTTTGCCAGCGCGAAGACGCCGCCCGTTATACCGAACGCCAGCCCGCGCCCCCAGTTCTCGCGGCGGGGTAGGATGAGCGCCCATACCCACGCCAACACAAACGGGAAGAACAGCAGCCAGGCGAAGTCGCCCAGTTTTCCCGTTATCCATGAAGGCCAGAAGCGTCGCAGAAGGTGATCGTTCACCAGCAGCGCCGCCATCGCGCCTAGCGACAAGGGTGAACACAACAAACTGAGCGCCTTTCGACTCAATCGGTTCTCCATGATACCCCCCTGTTTTTTGCGCCTGTTTCGAGTTTACACGAGCGCCTGGTACGTCAACTGCTTGAACTGCGGCGCGATGGGGTAGTAGGCGTTGGGTTGGTGCTGCAACATCAGCAGACCATACAGCGTCTCTTTGGGATCAATCCAGACGTAGGTGCTGAACGCGCCATCCCAGCCGAATTCGCCGACGGAGCCGGCTATGCCGGTCTTGGAGACGTCCATAAGCACGCGAGTTCCCAGGCTATAGCCGTAGCCCCAATGGTAAAGGTCTTCGCCCTCGGCAAACCCGTAAGGGAGTGTGCCTTCTGGCATATGGTTGATGCTGTACAGCGCGACGGTGGTGGGGCTGAGGATGCGCGCTCCGTCCAACTCACCGCCGTTGACGAGCATCTGTGCGAAGCGGGCGTAGTCGTGGACTGTGGAAAACAGGCCGCCGCCGCCGGAAAGGAAAGCTGGTTTCTGAAAGACGTTGCCGTGGAAAGGCGATTCGATGCGTTGCAGGGTGGGGGCATTGTCGGGATGGCCGTATAGCGCACACAACCGGTCGGCTTTGGCTTGGGGAACGTAAAAGTCTGTGTCGATCATCCCCAATGGCTCGAACAGACGCTCTTTGAGGAAGACGTCCAGCGGCTTGCCGGAGATGATCTCGACAATGTAGCCGAGCACATCGATGGCGTAGCTGTAGCGCCACTTCGTTCCTGGCTGAAAGGCCAGCGGCAGCGTGGTTAGCCTCTCTATCATATCTTTGACGGTCATTTTGGCCGGATCAAGAGCAGACTCCCGCTGCGATTTTTGGTATTGCCGGTCCACAGGATCGTTCTCGTTCCAGCCATAGCTCAAGCCCGCCGTGTGGGTGAAGAGGTGGCGGAACGTGATCGGGCGTTCGAGATCGGCAACTTCAATGCCGTCATCTGTCTCCCGCACGAAGACCTTGGTGTCTTTGAAGCCGGGGATGAAATCCGAGATGGGGGTGTTGAGGTGGAAGTGCCCTTCTTCGTACAGTGTCATGATGGCGACGCTGGTGATCGGTTTGGTCATCGAGGCGATGCGGAAGATGGCGTCGAACTGCATCGGCTTGTGCGCTTCGATGTCCATCATGCCGAACTTTTCCAGGTAGACGGTCTGCCCGCGGCGGGCGACGGTGGCGATCATGCCGGCGAGCCTGCCGTCATCTACGTAGCGCTGCATAAGGGTGTCGATGCGGGTGAGACGAGCGGGTGCGAACCCAACGTTTTCGATAATGGTGTTGTCCATAAGATGGTGTTTCTCCTTTTATTCCACGCCCATCGCGCGGAGGTTGTCGTAGCTGATCTTGAGACTTTCGAACGGATCGCGCAGGCAGCGGTCCTGCTCGACGGCGTACCACTCGACGTTGGCCTTTTTGCACGCTTTGATGATGCGCGACCAGTTGAGGTTGCCTTCGCCGACTTCGGCCATCATTTGCTGGCTTCCCCACATCGTCTCCCCTCTGAGGATCACCATATCTTTGAAGTGGACGACGGGTATGCGGTTCTTCATGCGCTTGATCCACGCGACGACGTCGCCGCCGCCGTGTTGGATCCAGTACGTGTCGATCTCGGCCTGCACATAGCGCGGATCGCTTTCTTCGTAGATGATGTCCAGGCCGGTACGGGCGCCATAGCGGACGAACTCGAAACTGTGATTGTGGTAGCTGAACGTCAGTCCGGCGTCGGCCAGCTTTCGGCCAATCTCTGTAGCGTCTTTGGCAAACCGGTGGAAGCCCGCTTCGCCATCCGCGTAGTAGGCAGGTGGCATACTGCCGATGGCGACGTTGGGACACTCCCACAGCTTGTGCTGCGCAATGGCGGCGTCGATGTCGTTTTGTAGATAGTCAAACCCCACGTGCGTGATGACGATCTTGAGGCCGTACTGATCGGTGACGGCTTTCACGTCCTCGTGCGGAATCGGCCCGATGCCCGAAACTTGCACGGCGGTGTAGCCGATATCGCGGATTTTTCGCATGCTGGCGTCGAAGTCTTCCAACGTCTTGCAGAAATCCCGCACGGTAAACAACTGCGCGGTCAATTTTGGATGTGACATAGTGTTGCTCCTTGTTGTTTTCTAGATAACCATCGTCTGCGGCTGCTGCGCCAGTTCGCGCAGGTAGAGGCAGTAGGGATTGTCTTTCGAGAAGTCGGCAATTTTGAGCAGTTCCTCCGGCCCGATGTAGCCCTTGCGGTAGGCGATCTCCTCGATGCAGCCGATTTTGAGGCCCTGGCGGTGCTCGATGGTCTGCACGAAGTCGCTGGCTTCCAGCAGGCTCTCGTGCGTGCCGGTATCCAGCCAGGCGAAGCCGCGCCCGAAAATGCGCACCTTCAGCTTGCCGCGCCTCAGATACTCTTTGTTGACGTCGGTGATCTCCAATTCGCCGCGCGCCGACGGTCTGAGGCCCTTAGCTACGTTTACCACGTCTCGATCGTAGAAGTAGATGCCGGTGACGGCGTAATTCGATTTGGGTTGCTGTGGTTTCTCCTCGATGCTCAGTGCATTGAGGTTCTCGTCGAACTCGACGACGCCGTAGCGTTGAGGATCCTGCACGTAGTAGGCGAAGACCATGCCGCCATCGGTCAGTTGTCCGGCCTCTTGCATCGAACGCGAAAGGTTGTGCCCGTAGAGGAAGTTGTCGCCGAGGATGAGCGCGCACGGTTGCCCGGCGATGAAGTCCTCGCCGAGGAGGAACGATTGCGCGATGCCGCCCGGATGCGGCTGCACGACGTACTGGATATCCAGGCCGAGGTGCGACCCGTCGCCGAAAAGCTTTTCGTACAGTCCGATGTGCTGCGGCGTGGAGATGATGAGGAATTCGCGGATGTCGGCGAACATCAATACCGAGAGCGGATAATAGATCATCGGCTTGTCGAAGATGGGGAGGATTTGCTTTGAGAGTGAGACTGTCAGGGGATACAGCCGTGTTCCCAGTCCCCCAGAGAGAATGATACCTTTCATAGGTGGCTCCTTTTTTTATGTTCTGGGTTTGTCGCGCAGGTTGAAAATTGCTTCGATGGTATAGCTCTCGTGTAAGCGTTTTTACAACCAGCCCGTTAATTGTGCAAGCAGCCGTGTGTACTCGATGAAATTCGGCCATGAAATGTCCGGCGGGACGCCGTGATCGCAACTGGGGATGAAACCGCCGGTCTCCAGCAATGGCGGGATGACGCGCAGGAGTTCAGCGCGCATCGCATCGCCGCCCTTCGCCAGCGCGCGTTTGTCGATGCCGCCGAGGTAGGCCATCTGCGCGCCGTACTGCTGGCGGAAAGCGACGATGTCGTTGCCTGCCGCGACCTCCATCGGCGAACAGGCGTCCGCGCCGACCTCGATCCACAGCGGAAGCAACTCTCCCACATAGCCGTCGGAATCGATCTCCACCACACAACGCGGATTGGCAGCCTTGATCGCCCTGATCCACGCTTCCCAACCAGGCATGATGAATTGCCGCACCATCTTAGGTGAAATCATGCTGTGCATCTTGTAGGCCATATCCTCATTGAAAAGAACGTGGTCGGGCGGGGCGAGCTGCAAGATGGACGCCAGTGTTTCGAGGACGAAGTTCGTCCAGAATTCGGCCATCTCTGTGACGAGGTCGGGTTGCTCAACCATCATCAAGCACAGCCCCTCGAAGCCGCACCATTCGCGCAGTTGCCAGAATGGCCCACTGAACGTGAGGCTCAGCACGTAATCCCGTTCGCGCAGCGCGGCGCAACGTGTCTCGAAGTCGGCAGCGAAGCGTTCCGGGTCTTGGGGATTGTAGCGCCACTTGATCTTTTCTTCCCAGTCGGCGCGCGTTTTGACCGGGAATTCGTGCCATTTGCGAGTGACGAAGTCTTTGGCA
>MTKY01052279.1_pt1 | contig 11880 bp, 8 predicted proteins | sample 1042731 | NCBI WGS metagenome assembly MTKY01 (sample SAMN06212206, study PRJNA360538) | anaerobic digester metagenome | biome: Wastewater treatment plant; material: sludge; isolation source: anaerobic digester fed with sludge from wastewater treatment plant | place: Denmark: WWTP Soeholt ... | reverse complement strand
GCCTACGCCCTGTCACTGGTCTTCGCTCTGGTCTATGGCCGGGCGGCAGCCTATAGTCGCCGGGCCGAGCGGTTCCTGCTGCCGCTGCTGGATGTCTTGCAGAGCGTGCCGATCCTGTCGTTCTTGCCGGTGGTATTGCTGGGCCTGAGCGCCGTGCTGCCGCAGACGGCGGCTGCTGAGCTGGCTTCGATCGTGCTCATTTTTACCAGCCAGGCCTGGAACCTGGTGTTCGTCTGGTATCAGGCGCTCACCACCATCCCCGGCGAAGTGAACGAAGCCTCGGCCATCTTCCGCTTCAATACCTGGATGCGCTTCCGGGCGGTGGAGCTGCCCTTCGCCACCATTGGCCTGATCTGGAACAGCATGATGAGCTGGGCCGGTGGGTGGTTCTTCCTGATGGCCGCGGAAATCTTCACCGTTGGCGATCGCGACTTTCGTCTGCTGGGCCTGGGGGCCTATCTGCATGAGGCAGCCAGCCAGGAAGATTACGGTGCAATTGCCTGGGGCATCGCCACGTTGGTGCTGGTCATCGTCCTGCTCGATCAGTTTGTGTGGCGGCCCCTGCTGGCGTGGTCTAACCGGTTCACCCTGGAGATGGTGGAGGACGACAACCCGCCCACTTCGTGGTTCTACAGTGTGCTCCAGCGAGCCTATGTGACCCGCTGGCTGGATCAACGTCTTCGCCAGCCGTTCCTTGAGCGCCTGGATGCCAGGCTGATTCGCCCGAACGGCGGGCGAGGCGCAGCGGCGAGTGAGGGCCGGGCCAGGCGGCCCTGGGTCGGCTATGCCCTCCTGCTGCTGGCGGGAGTGGGGGTGGCCTATGGGCTGGAGCAGGCCGGGGAGATGCTATTGCAGGTGCCCGCTGCCCAATGGAGCGAGATCGTGGCGGGCCTGGCGGTCACGTTGCTGCGCGTGTTGATCGCCCTCGTGATCGCGCTGGTCTGGACGATCCCGGTCGGTGTGCTCATTGGCACCAATCCCCGCATCGCAGCCGTGCTCCAGCCGCTCGTGCAGATCGCCGCTTCCATTCCAGCGACAGCATTGTTCCCCGTGCTGCTGCTGGTGATGCTCGGCCTGCCCGGTGGGCTGAATCTCGCCGCCGTCTTGCTGATGTTGATGGGCACCCAATGGTACTTGCTGTTCAATGTCATTGCCGGTGCAGCGGCCATCCCGGAGGACTTGAAGTTCACCAGCACCTTACTCAACCTGGGCCGGCGCGAGCGCTGGCGCACGCTTATCTTGCCGGCGCTGTTCCCCTACGTCATCACTGGCGCGATCACGGCCAGCGGCGGCGCGTGGAACGCCAGCGTTGTGGCCGAATACTTCCAACTGGGCGGCAAGACGCACCAGGTGAGGGGTGTGGGAGCACTCATCGCCTCGGCGACGGCGAGCGGCGATTTTCACCTGCTGCTGGCGGCCACGCTGAGCATGATCCTGACGGTGGTCTTGATCAACCGCCTGTTCTGGCGGCGGCTCTATCGCCGGGCCGAAGAACAGTTTCGCATGGAGTAACAAGCGATGGCGCACCTCCTCGAATTGCAGGGTATCACCCAGAAGTATGGGCGCGGCGACCGTCGTTTTACGGCGGTGGACAACGTCAGCCTGACCATTGACGAAGGCGAGTTTGTGGCGCTGCTGGGGCCGTCCGGCTGCGGCAAGAGCACGCTGCTGCGCATCATCACCGGCCTCAACCAGCCAACGGAAGGGCAGGTGCTCTATGAGGGGCAGCCCTTGCGCGGCGTGAACCCGCACGCGACCATCGTCTTCCAGACGTTCGCCCTGTTCCCCTGGCTGACGGTGCAGCAGAACGTCGAAGTCGCGCTGAAGGCGCGCGGCATCCCACCCAACCTGCGCACGGTGCGCGCCATTGACCTGCTCGACATGGTTGGTCTGGACGGCTTTGAGACGGCTTTCCCGCGCGAGCTATCGGGCGGGATGCGCCAGAAGGTGGGCTTTGCGCGGGCGATGGCTGTGGAGCCGGAGTTGCTATGCCTGGATGAAGCGTTTTCGGCGCTCGATGTGCTCAGCGCGGAAGCGCTGCGCGGTGAGCTGCTGGAGCTATGGATGAGCGGCTCCATTCCCACCAAGGCGATCCTGATGGTTACGCACAACATCGAAGAAGCCCTATTCATGGCCGACCGGGTGATCGTGATGGACAAGCAGCCTGGGCGCGTCATCGCCGATCGGGCGATCGATCTGCCCCATCCGCGCCAGCGCAAAGAGCCTCGCTTCCTGGAAGTCATGGATCGCGTCTATGCTGTGCTGGCCGGGCAGACTCAGCCGGAGCACATCGAGCTAGGTGCCGCGCCGGGCGAGGCCGGTGTGACTCGCGCGTTGCCCTTCGTCGCCATTGGGGAGCTTTCTGGCCTGCTGGAATTTCTGGACGAGATGCCGAACGACCGTACCGACGTTTACCGGCTGGAGCAAGAACTGAACCTGGGCACTGACCCGGTGCTGCAACTGACCGAGGCTGCCGAGCTGCTGGGGTTTGCCACCATCTCCAAAGGCGACATCGCCCTGACTCCGCTGGGCGAGACGTTCGCCGAAGCTAGCATCCTGGCCCGCAAAGAGATTTTCGCCACGCGCATCCGGCGGCTGCCCACGATTAAATGGCTGCTGGCCATGCTCAAGGCGGCGGACAAGGGATGGCTGGATCGCGATGTCGTTCGCCTGGCGCTTGAGCTGGAGTTCCTGCCCGAAGATGCGGCCCGCCAGGTGGAGATCGCCATCCAGTGGGGCCGCTATGCGGAGCTGCTGGCCTACGACGACAGCACGGAGAGGCTGTACCAGGAGACGGCGCTCCCTACGTCCGCGTGAAGCTTCCTCACTCCTGGATATCGGGCTTGTCGGAGTCGTCGAGCAGGCGGCGCAGCTCCTCTTCCCACACGTCCGCCAGGGGATCGAACGGCGTCTCGGTGAATTCCTCGGCCAGCCGCTCGAAGTAGGCGTGCAGGCCGCTCTGGGGCGAGGCGCTGTCCAGTTCTTTCACTTTCGCGTCCACAATCTGGACAAGCTGCGCGCTCCTGCGCTGGAGATCGGTCAGGTCGAAGCTGGTCTTGAGCAGGTAGTTGATGCGGCGCATGACATCGTGCCAGGCGGTGAAGTCGTTCTCCAATTGGATCGTGTTGGTGATGTGCGGGAACTGGGCGAAATCGTAGGTCGGCACGAAGGCGTACAGGCCGGTGAATTCCTGGTCGCTCTCGCTGGCGCGGCGGCACAGGTAGGAACTGAGGCTCGCCCCGCCGTGATAATCGGAAAACTGCACGGCCAGGCGGCTTAGCTCGTGCCGCATGTGGGGCAGGCTGTAGATGCACGAGATCAGGCGCGTCTTGTTGTAGGGAAGCTCGCCATAGACCCCGCCCAGGCTGACGATGCGCGTCACGCCGAGCGACTGGGCCGCTCCCAGAAAGGTGGCGGCGTAACGCTCGATGTCCAGGTGTGGCTCGTCGCCCAGGAAGATGACCACGCCCAGCGACTCGTCGCCGGTGTAGTAGAACTCGTTGCGCGGCGTGTCCAGCGTCGCCGGAAAGCCCTCCTCGAAGCGCACCATAGGCCGCACCAGGTCGTGCGTGCCGGGTATCTGGAACAGGTAGAATCCCTCCGGGCGGATAGTGCCAATGCGCCGGGCGCTGCTGCGCTGGATGAGGTACTGGGGCAGGCCCGACGAGACCGATCCGGCATCGGCCCATTGCCGCCAGCCGGCAATCATCACCGACTCGGCGGCCTGCGGTCGCTCTGTAAGCTCTAGCGCATCAGCCATCGGCGGGACCTCCTTCGCAAGCAGCCGTCAGCCGGGGCAGATTCCTGCTCGCCGGACTATCTGGCGCAGAGTATACCGCATTCTGTGTAGCGCCCGGTGCGATGGGCCGCTCAGCGGCCCGGCGCGCCGTGACAGTGCTTGACCTTGCGCCCGCTGCCGCAGGGACAGGGATCGTTGCGCCCGGCGGCGGCGAGCTTGCGGGCAAACTCAACGTCTTCGCGGGCCAGGGCGAGCATGATGTTGGCGGGCGGGCGGCCACGCCTTAGCTCGGCGGCCATCAGGCGCATGGGGCGGTCAACGTGGGTGAAGAACGCCTTGAAGCCCGCGCACAGGACATTCAGCCCTGGCTCGCCGTCGGGTGTGGTCAGCAGGCGGTCTTTGGGGCAGCCGCCATTGCACACGAAGCGCACCGGGCACTCGCGGCACAGGCGCGGCAGGGTGTCGCGCTTGGCCGCTCCAAAGCGCCGCTGCTGCTCCGAGCCAGCCAGCTCAGCCAGCGGGACGATCTGCATGTTGCCCAGCAGATGCGCCTGTTCCACGAAGTGATCGCACGAATACACGTCGCCGTTGTGCTCCATCGCCAGCGCGTAGCCGCACGTCTCCTCGAAGACGCACAGGCCGGGTCTTTGCCCGCTCCAGGCGGCCAGGGCCACGTCGAAAATCTGCACGAAGACGTGCCCCACGTCGCGCCGCACCCATTCGTCGAAGATGGCGATCAGGAAGCGCCCGTACTGCTCGCCGCTCACCGAGCGCGCGGTGACGGCGGCGGTGTCTCCCTGGGAGCCGGTGTCGTTGTCGCGCTCGACGATGGGGATGAACTGTACGAACTGCGCCCCCACCTCGTCGCGCAGGAAGCGATACACGTCGAGCGGGTGATCGGCGTTGGCGGCGTGCACGCAAGCCAGGATGTTGAAGTCCGCGCCGTGCGCCCGCAGCCGCTCGACCCCGCGCATGACCCGCTCGAAGGTGGGATGCCCGCCTTTGTCCACGCGGTAGGCGTCGTGCAGCGCGCCCGGCCCGTCCAGGCTGACGCCGACCAGAAAGCCATGCTCGGCGAAGAAGCGGCACCAGGCATCGTCAAGGGTGGTGGCGTTGGTTTGCAGCGCGTTGAGGATGCGCATCCCTGGCCGAGCGTGCTTCTGCTGGAGGGCGACCGCCCGCTCGAAGAACTCCCGCCCCAGCAGCGTCGGCTCACCGCCCTGCCAGGCGAAGGTCACTTCGGGCACGCGCTGCGCGGCGATGTACTGGCGGATGAACGCTTCGAGCAGCGACTCGTCCATGCGGAAGTCGCTGCCGGGGTAGAGCCGCTCCTTGGACAGGTAGTAGCAGTAGCGGCAATCCAGGTTGCAGAGGGAGCCGTGTGGCTTGACCATGACGTGGAAGGCGGCGGGTCGGCTCACAGAGTCCTCGTTTCTATCAGTTCTTGCGGCGCTGCATCCCTGATTTACCTCACCCCCAGCCTCGCTGCGCTCGGCTTGCCCCCTCTCCGCGTCGGAGAGGGGGCAGCGAGGCCCGCGTCAGTGGGCCGAGCGGGGGTGAGGTCATCTGTCCGCATCCTCAATCCCGGCCCCGTTCTCGCTGACCGCTGACGGCTGACCGCTATTCCGGCAGCGGCCCCGTCCCGACGCGCAGCAGCACTTCCCACGCCTGGCGCTCGCCCGGCGCGAGCACGGGCGCGGCTCGCTTCTCCCAGGCGGTGACCAGGCTATCGTGAAAGCCAGTAGTGATCTCCAGGGCGGCGGTGCGCACGCTGTTGACCGCGCCCTCGTCCACCCAGAGGCCCAGATACGGCACTTCCTGCGGCGACCAGGCCAGGTGCAGCCAGTGTCCCGCGCCCTCCTCGACCAACGCCGCCCAACTGATGGCGATCTCTGGTGGGATGTAGAGCTTGCGGCAGGTGCCGGAATCGGGCGGGGCGACGCGATCCAGGTCTACCCACTGCCCGCGCTGATCGCGGGCGCGCGGCCAGGGGTAGCGCAGACCCCACGCGCCCCACGCCGGAATGTCGCGCACGTTGTACAGCTCGCGCACGGCGTCCGGCAGGGCGATGCGCGTATCGTCACCGGCGGTGAACTGGGGGTGCGCGGCCCACAGTGCCGTGATCGGGTGCGCGCCGGTGTTGGTGACGGTGTAGCTCAGGCGCAGCGTCGCGGCATCGTCCAGGCGCAGCGTGCGCGTCAGGCGGTAGGGCAGGGCGCGTCCGTCCACGCCAAGCGTCAGCGCGCCGTCCTCCGTCGCGATCACGTCCCAGGGCAGCGCCCACACTTCGCCGTGATCGGGCAGCGCCGCGCCCGCGTAGGGGCCGGGCTGCGGGTACGCGCACGCCTTGATCGTGGGGAACATCTCATCCCAGCCGCTCATGTCCTGCTCGGTGAAGACCGCGCCGTAAGCGAGCGGGCCGAAGGGACGGTCGGCAGGGGCGACCAGCCACTCGTGCCCGGCGGCCTTGTCGTAGATCGAGACGATCTTGGCTCCCACTGCGGGCGTAGTCACGACGCGCAGGCAGGCGCTTTCCAGCGCCCAGGCGGGCTGCCCGCGCCACTCGCTGAGCGTGAGGGTAGTATCGGTCATGCGTCTGCTTGCCTTCGCTCAGCCCTTCAGCGCGCCCAGCGTCATCCCCTTGACGATGTGCTTCTGGGCGACGAAGACCAGCAGCAGCGCCGGGATGGTGGCGAAGAACGCGGCGGCGGCCATCTCGCCGTAGCGGATGTTCCATTCCTGGGCGAAGGCGGCGATGCCGACGGGGATGGTCATCGCTCTGGGCGTGCTGCTCAGCGTCAGGGCGAAGAGGAACTCCTTCCAGCTAAAGACGAAGACCAGCACGCCCGTCGCGGCGATGCCCGGCTTGGCAATGGGCAGGGCGATGCGCAGGAAGGTTTGCAGGCGGCTGCACCCGTCAATGGCGGCGGCTTCTTCTAGCTCGATTGGGATGTCGGCGAAGAAGCTGTGCAGCATCCAGAAGGCCAGCGGCAAGTTCATGATCGAGTGGGCCATGGTGATGGCGACCGGCGTATCGTAGAAGCCGAGCGTGCGGGCGATGATGAAGAACGGCCCGACGAAGATGATCGGCGGCAGCATGTTAATGAACAGCAGCCAGCCCATGACCAGCCCGCCTACCAGCTTGCGCCAGCGGAAGCGGCTCATGCTGTACGCGCCCAGCGCGGCGATCACCTGGACGAGCAGCAGGCTCAGCACGCCGACGACCAGACTGTTGCGCGTCAGATCGGTGAAGTTGCTGCGGTTGCTCATGAAAAGCTGCTCGTAGTTGCGCGAGGTCGGCTCGAAACTCCACGAGCCGGAGATGATGTCGCGGAACAGCTTGAGCGAAGTCAGGAAGGTGTAGACCATCGGCCCCAGAATGATCAGGGCGAAGACGATCAGCACCAGGTGCAGCAGGAGGGTTCGGGGTTTGAGCTTGATCATGTCTGCGCTGCCTTCTCACCGCATCTTGTTGACGTAGGAGTTGAGCCACTGGTAGGCCACCACGAAGACCGACATGATCAGCGCCGTGATCAGCGCCAGCAGCGCGCCATAGCCCATGCGCCCCTGGACGAAGAACACCTTGTAGACGTAGAGGCTGATCACTTCGCTGGATGTGCCGGGGCCGCCGCCGGTCAGCAGGAAAATCTGGTCGAAGACTTTGAAGGCGAGGATCGTGCGCAGCATCAGCGCGACGATGATCGTCGGGCGCAGCAGCGGCAGGAAGATGTGCCGGTAGACCTGAATCTCGTTGGCCCCGTCCACGCGAGCCGCTTCGCCAAGCTCGTAGGGCAGCGACTCCACACCGGCCAGCATGATCAAAAAGAGGAAGCTTGTCCAGTGCCACACGTCCACGATGACGACGGAGGCCAGGGCCAGGTCGGGGTCGGCAGTCCACAGCGGCGGTTGCTGCACGCCTAGCTCGATGAGAATCTGGTTGATGATGCCGTAGTTGTAATCGTACATCAGCCGCCACATGGCGCTGATAGCGATGGGCGGGATGAGCAGCGGGATCATGTAGACGCTGCGATAGAACCAGGCGAAGCGCGTCACGCGGCTGACCAGCACGGCCAGCAGCAGCCCCAGCGCCCCCTCGATGATGACCGAGGCCGCGACGAAGACCAGCGTGTTGCGTAGCGCGTCGGGCACGACCTGGTCATGGCTCAGCGTGGTGAAGTGTTCCAGGCCGACATAAGACCAGACGAGCTTGCCCTTGACGAACTCGACATCCGACAGGCTGAGGCGGAGCAACTGGCCGACGGGATAGAGGGTGAGCACGGCCATGAAGATGAGCGTTGGCAGCAGCGCCCAGTACTTGAAGTTGTAATCTAGAAAGGCCCCCAGGCTGCGCTGCCCGGTGCCTGGCCTGCGAAGGGCTGTGGTCGCCATTGTGCATGCTCCCAGCGATAGGGTAGGTGCTGGATGTGTCGTTCCCGCCTGCCCGATGACTCGGTGCGGGGGCGCTGCGCAGGGATGATCGCGGCGCCCCCGCATTATGCCAGTACCAGCAAGAACTGGCTAGGCGAGCGGCTTGACGGTGTACCCGCCGCTGACGAGAATCTGGTGAATCTCCTTGGCGGCCTCGGCCATCGCCTCCTCAGGCGACAGTTCGTCAATGAGCGCCTGGGTGATGCGGCGATCAATGACCTCGACGATCTGCGGCGTCTCGGCCAGGCGCGGCTGCGCCTTGATGAAGGGCGTGCTCTCGCCCATGGCCTTCATCCACCAGCCCAGCTTGGGATCCTCGGATAGCTCTTCGTAGACATCCTGGCGGACAGGGATAGCGCCGTGCTGGGCGTAGTAGAGCTGGGCGTCCTTGCTCAGCGCCCACTCCAGGAAGGTGAGGGCGGACACTTTGCGCACTTCGGGCAGGTTGTGGGGGATGCCCATCACCCAGATGCCGGACAGCGTGGCGCGCCCACCAGGGCCGCCGGGCACAACGCTCGCGCCCATCTTGCCGACCACGACCGATGTGTCCGGGTTGTCGTAGTTGGGAGCCGCCGCGCCGACCATATGCACCTGGGCCAGCCGCCCGCTGGCCATCAGTGCCAGGTTCTCGGCCTGGCCCATCGCGTTGATGTTGGCCGGGCCGTATTCCTTGCCCAGCCACAGCCAGGTCTTGAGGGCTTCGACCGCACCCGGATCGGCCAGGCCGACTACCCACTCGCCGCTGGCCGGGTCGAGGCTGACCGCGCTGGTGCCGTAGCTGTGCAGATACGCCTGGAACTCCCAGTTGCCGCCGATGGTGCGCAGCGAGAAGCCGTGCATCTCCGGCGGGTTGTGGAAGGTCTGGGCGATGCTCCCGACCTCATCCCAGGTGGTGGGGGCGGCCAGGCCCTTCTCATCGAACAGGTCTCGGCGATAGAAGAACAACTGGATGTTGCCGTTGATCGGCAGGCCGTACAGCGCGCCTTCTGGCGAGGAGTAGCGCAGGGCTTCGTCCCAGCGCGTCGCAGAGTCGTACTCGATCACGTTGGGGTCTAGCTCGAAATCGGGATTGATGTCGTGGATGGGCGTCACCAGCCCGCCCGCGTAGAACTGCATGTACCACTGCTCGTTGAGGTTGAGGATGTCGAACTCGCTCTCGCTGCCCTGCACGGCGTTGCGCGACTTTTCGAGCATACCGGCGAAGGGGGTGACGTTGAGCTTGACATCGTTGCCAGTGGTCTTGACGTACTGCTCGACCAGTGCCTCAAAGCCGGGGAACCAGGGTGAGTCGTTGATCAGGATGGTGATCGTCTCGATCTCGGAGCGGCGGCGCAGGAAGTGGATGGAGCCAGCCTTCTCGGCGAAGCTGATGCCGGGGGTGCTGGCCAGCAGCACGCCCGAAGCGGCGGCCCCCTTCAGGAAATTGCGGCGGGAAATGCGGCGATCGTTAAGGCTCATCATGAACTCCTTTGCTAACTGGCTGAGACTCTGCATTGAGTGTGAAAGAGAACCTGAGCACTGGGCTTTGCAACGTCACAAGACTCGAAATGTATGGTGATCGGCGTCCCTCCTTTGGCGGGTGACTCAGGTCGAGCGGACTGGCCCGGTTGAGCCGCGAATGACAAGCCCGGTAGGCAGCAATACCTGGTGCGACGGATGCCCATTTGCCTGCCCGCCAAGCTGCTCCAACAGCATCTCGGCGGCCAGAGACCCCTTGCGGTAGGCGTCCTGGCGGATGGTGGTCAGCGGCGGGCTGGCGAAGCGGGCGATCAGCGCGTCGTCGGAGCCGACGACGGAGATGTCGCCGGGCACCCGGTAGCCAAGCTCCTGCAAGAGCAGGATCAGTTGGATGGCCATCATGTCGTCGCTACAGGCGAAGGCAGTGGGCGGATCGGGGCGCTGCAACAGCGCCGTCACCACCGGCTTGCTGGCGCTGACATAGGGCTGGCTGCGCACGACCAGGTCTTCGCAGACTTCCTGGCCGTGCTCTGCCAGCGCCCGGCGATAGCCGCGCAGCAGCAGGCGGGCGTAGGTTTTGTTGGGCGGGCTGACCAGGAAGGCGAACTGGCGGTGACCGAGCGCCCACAGGTGCTCTAGCGCCTGCATGGCCCCGCCCTCGAAGTCCACGTCCACCCAGTGAGCGGGCGTGCCGTCGTCGCTGACGCGCTGGGTGAGCACATAGGGGATGTCGCCGCCCAGCACGACCGGCAGAAAGGGATTGTCCACCGGCATACTCATCAGGATCAGCCCGTCAACGCGCCGCTGGCGGTACAGGTCGGTGTAGGGCGTGTCGCGGCGCGCGAAATGGACGAGCATGTCGAAGTTGTGGCGGCTGAGCACGCGCGAAATGCCGCGCAGATTCTCGCTGTAGAGGGGGTAGCCGAATACGTCTTCGGCGCTTTCGTCAATGATCACGCCGACGGTGTTGGTGCGGCCCTGCACCAGGCCGCGCGCCAACATGCTGGGCTGGTAGCCGAGCGCGTCAATCACCGCCTGGACGCGCTGGCGCGTGGCCTCGGCCACATCGGGGTGGTCGTTGATCACCCGCGAAACGGTCTTTTTGGAGACCTGGGCAGCGCGAGCGACATCGGTGATGGTGACCACGCGCACGGCCTCCGGGTGCTTGTTTGTTTGGTGCGCACAGAGTATCATGAGTCACGGTGGTTGCTGACAACGGTGCCGACACCGGTGTCAATGCTCTAATCATAGAGAGTTTCGTCTGGCACGTCAAGCAGGTTGCAGGTGACGGGTGCACGAACGAGTTGTTGGGCATTCGCCAGAACGCCCCCATCCCCTGGCCCCTTCCCCTAGCTTTGCTGGGGGAAGGGGAAAATCGCTTGCCAGATCGTCCCCCCTCTAGCTCGGCTGGAGGGGGGATTGAGGGGAGAGGCCTTCAGCGAACATCCCTGAACTCCCCCTCGCAACAGGTTGTTCGTGGATCCCTAGGTGACGGGCGCATCCCATCCTTGGGGCAGTTCGACAAGTGTGGTGTGATTTGTAGGGGCGGGTTTCGAAACCCGCCCCTACAAGACCGGCTTTGCCCCAAATGTGAGATATGCCCGTAGGTGACTTTCTGGCCCAGCCATCGCAAGGAGCTCGCTGATGAAAGCTATCCTGGTCATGTTCGATTCCCTTAACCGGCACATGCTGCCACCCTACGGGGCGCAGGGCATTCACGCGCCCAACTTCGAGCGGCTGGCGCGGCGCTGCGCCACCTTCGACAACGCCTACGTGGGCAGTATGCCGTGCATCCCCGCCCGGCGTGAGCTGCACACAGGCCGCTACAACTTCCTGCATCGCAGTTGGGGGCCGATTGAGCCGTTCGACGACTCCATGCCGTCCATCCTGGGGTGCAGCGGCGTCTACACGCACCTGGTGACCGATCACCAGCACTACTTCGAGGACGGCGGCGCGACCTACCACAGCCGCTACCACACCTGGGAGTTCTCGCGCGGGCAGGAGGGCGATCAGTGGAAGGGCCACGTCGCCGACCCGGACATCCCGCCAACGCTGGGTACCCGCACCATCGAGGGCTGGCACTGCGACTTCGAGCCGCGCAAGTACCGCCAGGACTGGGTGAACCGGCTGTACGTGACCAGCGAGGAGAACTGCCCGCAGCGCGTCACCTTCGACCGGGGGCTGGAGTTCATCCACACCAACCACGAGCAGGATCGCTGGTTCCTGCAGATCGAGTGCTTCGACCCGCACGAGCC
>MTKY01095408.1_pt1 | contig 11882 bp, 11 predicted proteins | sample 1042731 | NCBI WGS metagenome assembly MTKY01 (sample SAMN06212206, study PRJNA360538) | anaerobic digester metagenome | biome: Wastewater treatment plant; material: sludge; isolation source: anaerobic digester fed with sludge from wastewater treatment plant | place: Denmark: WWTP Soeholt ... | reverse complement strand
CTTTCACAAACCGTGGCCTACAGCGAGCGACTACGGGTGGCCCACAGCGCGCGACGCTGACTGGCCTACACCAGGCGACTATCTGTGGCCTACACCAGGCGGCTATGCATGGCCCAGTATAGACCGGTCAATCACACGCTTCATTTTACGCCCATTCAGGCCAGAATGACCTCTCCTGCTGTCCCATCTACCGTGATTGTCTGTCCACTATGGATACGGCGGGTGGCCGCGCCGGTACCGAGCACCGCCGGGATGCCGTACTCACGGGCGACGATGCTGCCGTGGCTGAATGGCCCACCTACATCGGTGACGATGGCGGCGGCCATCGCGAAGAGCGGCGTCCAGGCCGGCGTCGTAATTGCGGCAACCAGAATGTCCCCTGGCTGCATCTGCTCGAAATCCTCCGGGCCGCGCAGCACACGCGCTGTGCCGACAACGCGCCCAGGGCTGGCTGCTGCACCTTTGAGGGCTGCACCGGTTTCGCCGCCGGTGCGCGCCGGTCCGATTTTTTCGACGCGCTTCAGAAATTTGGAACCCACAGGTAACCCCACCGGCGGGATGGCTTGCTTTTCGGCCTGCCAGACGGCTTTGCGCTGTGGGATGATCTCAACCATGCTGCTCAGCTTCTCGCCCCGGTCGAGGGCGGCGGCGGCCTCATCGGCTTCGGTTTCGTACAGCCAGTAGATGTCGTCGGCCTGCGCGAGCATCCCGGCTTCCACCAGACGCCGCCCCAGTTCGCCCAACATCTGGCGCAGCAGAGGATACCCCAGGCCCAGGTCGGCCAGGCTGTCCTCGCGCATAGGGCCGTAGCGGTGCGCCCAGCCCAGCAGTTTGCGGAACCACTTCAGGCGCAGGCCGCGCAGCCGCCCGGAGACGGCTTGAATCGCTTCGTCGCGCCGCGCGGCCAATGCCTGTTGGCGTTCGTAGGGGCTGGTCCCCTGGCCTTTGAGGTACATTTTGACCGTTTCCAGCAGCGGCGCGGGATCATCTGCCGGCGTCGGCTTGGCAAAATCGAGGTTGTAGGTAGTGTGACCATAGTGCGCCAGATGTGCGTGGAAACGCTGCTGCCACTCGCGCCAGACGCCGGCAGGAACGTCCGTCGGAATGTCTTCCCTTGCCAACAGCGCAGCCAGGGATGCTGTAGGAGTGCGTGCGATCAAGTCGGCCAGCTCGGGAGACTCTCGGCACGCCTGCGCTACGTCGTAGAGCGATTTTTCCGCCAGGATAGGCAGGCTGTCGAGACCCAGCAAGAAGGTCAGCGCCGGGGGATCGGTGCGCCGCTTGACCAGTTTGTCGTAAAACGCTGCGAATCCCATTTCTACGCCCATCGCCATGCCTATGACGCCCGATTGCAGGACGGTGTAGGTGTTCACAGTTTCGGCCAGCAGCTCGCGTGCGGCGGTCAAGAGATCGACGGCGGGCAACTCGCGCGGCGGGCGGCTTTTCCAGCGTTCCAGGACAGCTATGTAACGCGGATGCGCCTCGTCCCGCCAACGCGCTTCGACGTGCCGCATGAGACGCCAGACCGAAGGCCGCATCAAGCCAATGAGCATCTGCCACATGGATTTGAGGGTGAAGCGCATTTGGAGGTAGGGATAGTCGTTGACGTCCACATAACATTCGTCCGGCATAAAGCCCTGACCAAAGAGCCTATTGAACAGTTGCACCGTGCCAGTGTTGATGACCCGCCGCCCCAGCGTGCCAAACAGAGGCGTCAGCGGGTCAGGCAATTGTTCGATGATGCTGGAGCGAAATCCTATGGCTTTGGGGTCGGGCAGTTCCCACTCGGTTGGCGGCGAGATCGCGGGTGCGGCGGGCAATGCCGTGATAGGCCGCGCCTGGAGGATGAAGAACTTCTCCTCACCCCCGGCCCCTCTCCCTCTGGGAGAGGGGAGTGTAAGCGCCCATTCGATGTCCATGGGCATCTCGTACAGGGCCTCGATCTGGACGCCCAGCCGCGCCAGTTCGGCGGCTTGCGCGTCATCCAGCACTGGGGTGCGGCGCAAGTGCTCCGGCGCCGGCTGTTCCGCCGTGCCGGTGTCTGTCCGCACCGTCATCACCTGTTTGTCGGCGGTGTCGCGCGCGGTCACTTGCCCGGTCGCTTGGTCCAACGTCAGCATATCCGGCGTGACCGCCCCGCCGACCACCGACTCGCCCAGGCCCCAGGCCGCGCTGATCATCACCTGGTCGCGCCGCCCGGTGAAGGGATTAGCGGTGAACATGACCCCTGCGGCTTCCGCCGGTACAAGCTGCTGGACGACGACCGCCAGGCTCACCGTCTCCTGGTCAATGCCGTGTTGCATCCGGTAGCCGATGGCGCGCGCCGTCCACAGACTGGCCCAACAGCGTTGGACGGCGTCCAGTACGGACTCAATCCCCTGCACGTTGAGGTAGGTTTCCTGCTGACCGGCGAAGGAAAAGTCGGGGAGGTCTTCGGCGGTGGCGGAAGAGCGGACGGCAACAGACAAATTTGGATTTTGGATTTTAGATTTTGGATCAAGGGAGAGGTAGGCGGTGCGGATGGCGTCGGCGATGGCGGGAGGGGTAGCAGCCTGGGCAAAGAGGGTGCGGATTTGGCTCGAGGCGGCTTCCAGGGTGGCGGGTTGAGCGGGGTCGGCGGTCTGCAAGGCGGCCTGGATGCGCGCTTGTAGATCGTTTGCGGCGACGAATTGCTGGTAGGCGGCGGTGGTCACATGAAACCCGTCGGGCACGGGCAGACCTGCGGCGGCCAACCGGGCCAGCGAAGCGCCCTTGCCGCCGGCCAGCGCCAGCGTTGCTTGTGGATCGGATAATGACAACACATAGTCTGCACTCATTGGGGTCCTCCTTTGACAATAAACCGCCAGCTATTCACCCAGCCGGTAGTGCAAAATGACCATCCCCTTGCTGAGCGGTGGAAACAAGCGAAACAGGGTTTGGAGTTTTTGCAGGCGGGGAATGGATTCTTGGATAGATGTATAGTACCACGATTCCAACAAACGGATGCCGGACGCCCAGGTTTCTAGCGCGTCGTAGCGGCGCAGCGACCAGCGCATGCGAAAATCGGCCTTCATACGCGCCAGACTCAGATTTTGCAGCGCCACAATCAGCGGCGAAGCCACGTCAAAGACCATCTCTGCGCCAGGGGAGCGCTCGCGCAACGCGGACACCAGGCGGCGCATCTCGGCGTCGGGAAAGTACATAAAGACACCCTCGGCGATGAAAAGGAATGATTTACCTGGGTGGGCGTCCACGACATCCAACCACGCCAGATCGAGCGCGGATGTGGCAATCATCTTGTAGCGCGGCGTCTCGTCGAGCAGTTTACGGCGCAATTCGATCACCGGCGGCAGGTCGAGGTCGTACCACGTCACCTGGCCGTTGTCTACGCGGTCAAAGCGAGTGTCTAGCCCGCAGCCCAAGTCAACGATCACCCCACCGGGATGCTCTGCCAGGAATGCCAACGCCAGCCGGTCGAACTCTCTCATACGCAACAGGAAATTGACCTGTTCATTCTTCATCTTCTGGATGCTGGAGAAGTCATAGTCGAGCTGCCCGACCAGTTCCACTGCTTTGGGATCGCACACCAGTGCATCGGGGCGCTGACTTTCCATTGCCCGAAAATACAAGGGTATCAGGAGCGTCTGGGAAACTGCGTTCAGATTGCGGATAGTATGTTTAGGCATCTGGCCCTCCTTCCATCAGCAGCATTTCGACCACGCCGCTCAGACCCCGGTTAGATTTCTCGGACATACTATCCTCCCCTCTTCCAGAAGTGTGGAATCCAGCCAGGTACTTGCTGGCAGTAGTCAGTCCACTGCTGGCCGAACTCAGCGGCCAACGCTCGCTCCTCTTGGCGAGCGCGGGTGACCAGCCCAAAGGACGTCAAGGCGAAGACGAGCGACCAGGTTCGGTAAATCAACAGGCCACCGACTGTCGCGGCGATGATCCTCACATACATCGGATGGCGCACGACGGCGAAAGGCCCGCGGGTGATCAGCTTTTGGTCGGCATAAAGTTGTGCGCCGAGCGCGCTGGAGACGTTGTACATCTTGCCCAGCACCAGGCGACCCCATAGCACCAGCCCCAGGCCGGGAAAGAGTAATAGCGCGCCAAGAACCAGCGCCACGACGCGGGCTGCCGGAGAGAGCGAGATGGGGATGGACTTCCACAGCAGATACCACAGGCTAAAGTAGCCGATGCTGATAAGGATGTAGGTCGGCAGGCGCAACATCTGGTTGGCTCTCCCAACGGCTCGACCGTGCGGACGGGTCAGGCTGCGCGCCAGTCCCCGCAGAATGACTGCCAGCGTGACTGCCGTCCCTGCCGCGCCAAGCCAGCGGATTAATATTTCAATTGTATCCAGAGGGGTGCTCATCTTGCACTCCCTTCCTTTCTTAAAAGCGGATGGTTGACCGCGACCGCTATTCTTTGCTTTGCGTCTTCTCTGCCCGCCTGACGAGCGGCTTTAGCACCATCTCAATAGTGATTTTGTCCACCAGCCCCGGCGCGATTATTCTCAGCCAGACGGTCAACCAGCCAGGCCCCATCAACACTTCACGTTTGCGCCTGGCCGCTGCCTTGAGGGTGGTGGCCGCGCACTGATCGGCGGTCATCGTTTTCTCGCTGTAGATGGCGCGACCCTGCGGACCTCTTGGTGTGCCGTCTTTGTCCATCAGCCGCTCGTGGAACTCGGTTACCACCCAGTAGGGGCAGATCAACGTCACACTGACACCGGCCTGGGCCAGTTCCATGCGCACCGAATCGGAGAAGCCATGCACGGCATACTTGCTGGCGTTGTAGTTGCTGTTATAGGGAAGAGGCGATTTGCCTCCCAGACTGGAGATGTTGACGATGCGCCCTTGCGTCTGCTTGAGATGCTTCACGGCGTAGTAGGTGCAGTACACGACGCCGTAGAAGTTGACATCCATCACCCGCTTGAACAGGGTGAGGTCGGGCAGCTCTTCCAGCAGGCCGGTCGCGCCGATGCCCGCATTGTTGATCAGCACATCCAGGCGGCCAAATTCGGCCACGGCGCGCTCGATCAGTGCCTTACATTGGGCCTCGCCGGTGACACCGGTGGGCACGGCGATGGCTTTACCGCCGCGTTGGCGGCACTCCTCGGCCAGCACAGCGAGCCGCGCTGCGTCGCGGGCCGCCAGCGTGATCCACGCGCCTTGATCGGCCAGCCGCAACGCCAGCGCCCGCCCAATCCCGGACGACGCGCCGGTGACGATGACAGCTTTGTCTTGATAGGGCTTGTCGCTCATAGATCACCCATCCTTTCGCTTTCCACGCCTTGAAGATAATGACCCCTCCGTAGACCTGCGGCGCACAACCCTCAAACCCATTCACAGTTGACACAACGTCACCTCGCCGGGACGCAGGACGCGCGCACACTCGCGGCAGAACTCCCCACAGCAGGTTTGCGAAAATTGAGCGTATAATTCCACCAGTTCCCGTAGCGCTCGGTCAACTCGAATCCGGCGGCTCTGGCCCAGGCGACGGTGGTCGCCCGCCGGGGATAGTCCGGATCCAGGAATTCTTCTGTGGTGGAGACGATGCCGCCCGGCTTGAGCACGCGATGCAGTGCGCGCAGCGCGCGCACGGGGTCGGGGATTTCGGGCAGCACGGTGATGAGGAAGGCGCGATCCACGCTGGCGTCAGCGAGCGGTAGTTCGTAGGCGCTGGCGACGTAGGTTTCCACGTTCGTCAGTCCGGCTGCCTTGACCCGCGCATTCACCTGCGCGATCATCCCGGGCTGGACGTCCACGGCGATCAGGCGACCTTCCGGCCCCACGCGCTGCGCCGCATCCACAGTGAACGCGCCCGGCCCGGGGCCGAGTTCCAGCACCGTCTCGCCGGGGCGCAGACCGGCCCGATCCAGCGCGTGACGCACGTCCCAACGGCGCAGCGGGTTGTCCACGAGCCAGCTCCACGAGGTAGGACACGGTTCGCCACGCCCTTTCATCAATTTCATGAGGAGCTTGAGTCCAAGCAGCCAGAAGGCTACTAGCCCAGCCAGTAAGGCAGTCACAATCCACAAGGTATTCTTTTTTTTCATAGTTCTTCCTCCCTGATCAACGGAAATCTGAATCATCTTTGCTCATAAGCACGCAACTTGTCGAGCTGTGCTCGCAGGCGTGCGACCTCGACCTCGTGCTTGGCGATGTCCTCCGGGCAAGCCTGGACAAATGCCTCACGCTCGCTATCATCCAAGGTTTCTTCACCGAACAGCTTGACGCGAATCTGAAGCTTAGTGAGTTCGAACCGCGCGTTATCCAGGTTCTTGGTTTCTAACTCCAGCCGTTGCTCCAAGTCATCCATCAGCTCTTTGATAGCTCTTCGTTCCAGTTCTGTAAGATTCATCTCTACCTCCTCATTTGGGGGCGGCTGCGACCGTCGCATTTTCCGGCTTGGCCGATTCGAACGCCCGCACGAAGGCGATGCCTTGAGCCGTCACGCTTGCTTGCCTCTTTTTCATGCTATCTTTTCCTCAAGTCAACGAATCCGGGGCAAAAACATCCCCGTGCGGCGGCGATATGCGCCATAAGCCTCAGGCGCCAGCGTCAACAAGAATTGCTCTTCGGCTTTGCCCTGCGCATAGATCGCCGCCCATCCCCGGAGGCCGAGCAGCGAGAGCCAGACACCGGTGAACAAGAAAAAGACGAGGTTCGCCAGGGCTGCGGCTGCATAGCGCGGATGTCGCACCAACCAGTACGGCCCTTCGGTGACGATGACGTACTGCCCGTGTATCCGCTTGTACAAAGGGGTATAGTTGGCGTTGTAGAACACCACCAACAGTCCCCACAGCGAATAGAGCACGAACAAAATGCTGCCTGTACCATTGACCCACAATGGCAGATCAAGCCGCAGAAAGCGCGCGGCATTTTCGAACGACGGAGACAGCGTGCAGCCAAGCACCACGCCGATAGCAAGGATGTTGATCACGAAGGTGAACAGCACCCCTGCGCCCGCGATGAACGATCCTGGGCGCGAAACTGGAACCGCGCTCAGATTGACCAGGATCGGCGATTTGAGAAAGCGGTGTTTGATGACGTATTTGTTGAGCGCGTAGAGCGCCAGGAGTAGTCCCCACGTGATCAACGTGATCGTAGTTATCGCTTGTGCTGACATCGTCACCCTCCCAAAAACCACACCTCGCTAACCTGCGCGAATCTTCCAAAAATTGGCGGGAATTCGCATGATTCAAGGTTAGCATCTTGGTTACCGTCAAGCCGGTCATGCCTTACGCGCCGAAGCGTAGCCAAACAACCCGCTGCCTGGCAGCGACCAGGCATAATCTACGTAACCTAATGCTGCTAACTGCTCTCCTAGCGGCACGAGCGGCACAAAATGCAGATCGAACTTCTGTTTTAGCCACCGCTTGAAGCTCGCGCGCGGATCTGCCGGGCCTTCGGCAAACGTGCTGGTCGCCAACACCGCACCCGGCGCGCTGACGCGGGCAATCTCGCGCAACGCCTGCGGCAGATCGGGGAACTGGTGGAAGCCGCCGGAGCAGTTGACTTTGCGCAACGCGCCATCAGCGAAGGGGAGTGTGTGCGCGTCGCCGTGGATGAGCAGCACGTTGTCCAGTCCCCAGCGGTTGACGTGATACACGGCGCGCGCCAACATCGCCAGCGAGTAGTCCAGGCCGATGACCAACCCGTCTGATCCCGCGCGCTTGGCCCATTCGACGGTAAAGTTCCCCTGCCCGCACGCCAGATCGAGCAGCACGTCGCCGGACTGCACCTGCAACGCGCGCTGCGCCTCCGCCACTTCGGCGGCGAAATCCGGCGAAGTGAGCGCGCGGGTGATCGTCTCGCGGAAGCGGTCGTAGACCCAGGCGGTGAAGGGCGTGTCCAGTGCCCGCTGGGTGAAGGTCTTGTCCGGCGTGGCTGCCAGGAGGTAGAGGATCCCGTCACGGTAGGGATAGACACGCCCCGTCACCGGGCAGCGCAGGCCGGCGCCATCCGGTAGGACTTCCGGTGGCTGTTCCGACGACGTGGGCAACCGCAACAGCGGCGCGGCGCGTTCCAGGAGCTGCACAACTTGAGGGGTGGGGAGCGGTTCTGGGCGCGTCACAGGTTGTTGGGCGCGTTTCCACGCCCGGTAGGCCAGTCTGGCGCCGATGCCAACGCCGATACCGGTGAGCAGGGTCGATTTTTTTCATCTCGTTTTACCCTCCGTTTGTCCCAACGCCCCGCTGGTTCTCGATGCGTTTGAGCAGAACCGGTAATTGATCCTCGATGAGCGAGAACATGTCGTGCGCTTCTTGGAGTCGCTCGCGCAGGATGGGGTCTTCATCCTTGAGCAGCCCCAATCCCCGTTCGGCGATCTGGTGCAGCGAAGCCATCATCCGCAGATACATGCGCATAAAGGTGACCCAGCCGCCGGGCATAAATCGAAAGTAGACCTGCCGAGGCGCCGGCGAGGGCGTGCGTTCGATCAGCCCCATCTCGTTCAGCAAGCGCGTGCTGGTGCTGATGGCGCTCTTGCTGGCCTGCAACGTTTCGCACAGATCGGTCATGGATTGCGCCGGCGGGTTGGCAATCAACAACACCCCCAGGATGCGGCCCGCCATACGCGGAATCCCCATCTGCTCGAAATACAGGCTGATGTCTTCGATAAAGTGCTTTTGTTCATAGTAACGCTCGGGCATTTTACTAATCCTTTCCTAATGCTGATGTGAATTTGACGGTGCAACGCGATGGCGGTGTAGATTAGTGATCCATTTACCGACCTCGACGACGCATAACAAACCCAGCGCCACACCGCCGATCAATAGCCAATCTTCCAAGTGCAAAGGGACGATGTTCAACATTTGTCGCAGTCCTGGCACAAAGAAAGGCAGCAAGACCAGGATTAACCCGGAGACCACTGCCCAAATCAGCGGCTTGTTCACCCGCAGCGGGTTCATTTGAAAGATGGAACGGCGCAGACTGCGATAGGCAAAGATGTAGATCAGCGAGTTGAGCGCAAAACTGGCAAAGATGAGACTGCGCCCATCCATCGGATCGTTGTGCTGCAAGAAATAGTGACCGAAGATACTCAGCCCCACCACAGCGCTGGCAGTGCTGATGATGGCGATGAGCGACAGGCCCAACCGGTTCAGGATCGGCTCGTTCAGCGACTTGGGTGGCTCTTCCATGATGCCGTTTTCCTTTGGCTCGAAGCCCAGCACGATGTCGGAGGGGCCGTCACAGATCAGGTGAATCCACAGGATTTGCGCCACCACCAGCGGCGCGGGCCAGCCGAGCAGCATCGCGCCAAAGACCAGGAGCACTTCGGCGAACGAGTTGGAGAGCGTAAAGGCTACCACCTTGCGGATGTTCTCGAAGATGACGCGGCCTTCCTCAATGGCCGCCACCACGGTTTTGAAGTTGTTATCCAGGAGGATCAGGTCGGCTGTTTCCTTGGCGACATCGGTCGCTGTCCCCACCACCACGCCGATATTGGCGCGTTTGAGGGCTGGCGCGTCGTTGACGCCGTCGCCGATCATCGCGGTGATTTCACCGCGCGTTTGCAGGGCGCGCACGATGCGCAGCTTGTCGTGTGGGCGGATGCGGGCGAAAACGGCGATCTCTTGCACGCGTTGGGCCAACGCCTCATCACTGAGTTGTCCCAGCTCCTCGCCATCGATAACCTGGTCAGGGCGAGTTGCCAGGCCGATCATCGCCGCGATGCGTTCGGCAGTCTTGCGGTAGTCGCCGGTGATCATCTTCACCTGGATGCCGGCGCGTCGTGCAACCTGGATGGCCTCGCGCACCCCTTCGCGGATGGGATCTTCCATCGCTACCAGACCCACCCAGGTGTAGCCGCTGCGATCGCCAAGCAGTCCATCCGGGCGATAGGCCAATCCGAGCAACCGTAACCCCTTGCCGGCCCACTGTTCCACTTGCGTCAGGATGCGGTCCTGTTCCTGATCACCCACCGTACACATCCCCAACACAATTTCTGGTGCGCCTTTGAGGTAGTGGAACGTTTGCCCGGCGACGCGCGCGGCGGTGATCATGAACTTGGTCTCGCTGCTGAACAACTCCTCGCCCAACCGTTCCGCGCCATTCGCCATCTCCTGTGGATCGCCCTTGAGTTGGGTGCGAGCGTACTCCCACAACGCGGCGTCCACCGGGCCTTCCAGATCGTTGCAGTACACCATCACTTCCAGGGCGCGCTGTGCATCGCGAACCTCCTGACGAGTCACTTGCATGCGGCCCTCGGTGAGCGTACCGGTCTTGTCGGTGCAGATCGTGGTCACCGAACCGAGCGTCTCCACGGCCAGCATGCGCTTGACCAATCCGTTGCGCTTGAGGATTTTGCGCATCCCCAACACCAGGATGACGGTGACGGCGATGAGCAGACCTTCGGGCACGGCGGCAACCGCCAGGATAATGGAGACGCGCAGCATTTCGAGAAGCGGGCGACCGGAGATCAAGCCAACGACGAAGATCGCTGCGGTAATTGCCAGGACCAATCGGGTGAGGGTATGGCTAAAGGCTTCCAAACGCACCTGGAGCGGCGTCTTGTCCTCGATTTCCTCGCGCAGACTGGTGGCGATGCGTCCCAACTCAGTGCGCGCGCCGGTGGTGACGACGCGCATCAGCCCACGCCCGGTGAGAACGGTGGTGCCCATAAAGACCTGGTTTTGATCGGCCTCGGTGGTTTTGCCGACTGGCTCGCTTTCTCCGGTGAGGATGGCTTCTTCGACGGACAGCTTGAGCGCTTCGAAGACTTCGCCATCACCCGGGATGTGTTCTCCGGCATTGAGCAGGACGATGTCGTCGGGTACCAGCTCGTGGACTTCGATCTCCTGCCGCACGCCATCGCGGATGACGGTGGTGGTGGGCTTGAGCAAGCCCTTGAGCGCCGTGTAGGTCCGCTGCGCCTGGTATTCCTGGATGAAGCCCAGAATGGCATCCAGCAGGACGACCGCCATGATGATCCCAAAGTCACCGTACTCGCCCACGGCCAATGAGATGGCAGCCGCAGCAAGGATGATGTAGACCAGCGGATTCTTGAACTGGTTGAAGAAAATCCCCCAAGCCGATGTTTTCTTGCCCGAGGGTAGGGCGTTTTCGCCGTATTCGCGGCGGCGCTGCTCGACTTCTGCGGTCGTGAGACCGTGTAGTGTAGGTGTCGTTGTCAAGTTTATCTCCTTACATTCATAGTGTACTGAAGTGTAGAAGTTCCAGATAGCTGTATTATAGTGCGTTCTCAACATTCAGTCAATACAGAACGTTGTGATCTGAAACGCCACAAAAGTTTTACCGGCGCCGGTTGCCATCGTGAGCAGGATGCGTTTATCGCCCTGCAGGGTGGTCTTAGGCGAACTTGCGCTCACCACGCGTGGCTACTTCACTATCGCCTACCGGGAGCAGTTGTCAAGCGGCAATAACAGGAAACAAAATGGGGCAGAGTTATGTGCCCCGTTTTTTGTGGAGACAAATGCGCATCCGCCGATGTTACCTGTTACTGCTGCATCTGTTGTCGATGTTGTCGGTGTTGTCGGGTGCAAAAATCGCGAACAAAATGGACAAGGATTTCAAAATACAAATCGGGAAACACTTGGGGAAACGCTGTTTGGGAAACACCGGAAACATCCGGCGAAATGGATCAGGACACAGCCGACGTGCGCGCGGCGGGACAGGCGTTGCGCGCCGCGATTCTGCGTCTGGTAGAGTCGCCCGACCAGGCCAATTGACAAGTCCGGCAGCCTGGCTATACTGTCTCTACCCCAAAGGGAAGACGGGAGGACGCTGTCTACCAAGACGGTGTCTCCCGTTTTCTGTAGATATACATCATCAAGGTTGCCTAGCGCTTGTGTAAGACCAACTAGAGCCTGGCCCAACACAAAGCACATTACCATCAGGGGTATAGAGCATCCAATGTTCGTATTCACTTGA
>MTKY01059189.1_pt1 | contig 11886 bp, 12 predicted proteins | sample 1042731 | NCBI WGS metagenome assembly MTKY01 (sample SAMN06212206, study PRJNA360538) | anaerobic digester metagenome | biome: Wastewater treatment plant; material: sludge; isolation source: anaerobic digester fed with sludge from wastewater treatment plant | place: Denmark: WWTP Soeholt ... | reverse complement strand
AGCGCGGGGACCAGCCAGCAGAGCGCGACCAGGAAGGTTATTTGTCGGAGAGCGTTCATGGTGTCCGGCGTACCTCCTGCATGAGCGTCGGGTCGTCGGTAAGGATCCCGTCGATTCCCCAGTCGATATACCGGCGCATGTCGTCCTCAGTGTTGGCGTAGAAGACATTGGCCGTCATCCCGGCGGCGTGCACGGCCTCGCAGAAGGCCGGCGACATCATCCCGCGCCCGGGCTGGAGAATGTTGAACCCTGCGAGCCGCGAGCGGCGGATGTACTCGGCGCCGTCCGGGCACATGGGCAGCCAGCAGCACGGCGTGTCCGGCGCGATCCGCCGCACACGCACCAGCGATTCCAGGTAGTCGTGCACCACGTGGGCACGACCGGCGAGTTTCAGGTCTGCAAACTCGCCCATAAACCGGTCCTCAAAGCCCCGGTTGCCCGTTGTGTCCATGGTCTTCAGGTGGATGTTCAGCCAGATCGGTGACGGCAGAGCCTCCACCGCTTCAGCGAACGTGGGCACTTTTTCGCCGACGAAATCCGGGGAGAACTTGATCCCGGCGTCAAGCGACTTGATCTGGGCCAGGGACATTAGGGCGATCTCGCCTGATCCGTCGGTGCATCGGTCCACGGTGGGGTCGTGCATGACCACCAGTTCGCCGTCGGCGGTCATGTGCACGTCGAATTCCACCATCTCGACGCCAAGCTTCGCGGCGAGTTCGAAAGCGGCGACGGTGGCCTCGGGTGCGTGCGTCGGGTCCCCGCGGTGTGCGCAGATGATTGCCATGAAGTGAGCCTCGCGATCACGCTGACGCGCCGGCAGTGGACGGCGCGGAAGTTACGGGGGTGTTGCCCCGGGTTTCGGAGCCGGCTTTCCGCGCCGCCGAAAGCACTGGTAACTCATCTTAGTCGCTGCGATTGTCGGCCGTCAATCGCGCGTGAGGGGGCTACCCACCAGTGTCATCCATGAAGTCAACGCTCGCTACCATCTTTCTGCTGACAATCGTCTTCCCCGCGAGCCGGGGTCTCGCCGGCTCCGGGCCGCTGCCTGATCTGGGGCAGAGCAATACCGCGCTGGGGCGGTTCTGGGTCGGAGAACTGTCTCGCCTGGAGCAGTTCCCGCCTGACTATCGGATCAGCTCTGACGGGACGCTGAACTTCGTGGCCAGCCGCGGCGAAGTTCGCCTGGCGTACCACAGTCTGCCGAACGCGGACGCCGAGTGTGTGCTGGTGCGGATCACCGACGCTGTACTTGATCACGCACCCTCTGCCGCGCCGGGGTGCCTGGAGTTCGTCTTCCCATGGCGGCAGGGCGCGAGCCTTGCGCCGCCGCGTGGCGAAGCAGCCGATCACCTCATCTGCAGGGGCGTTGTGGATGCCTGCCGGCTGGTGCAGATCGCGCTGGGGCAGGGGGAGCGGCCCTTCAACAGCGTGGGACTCATCGGCGACGGCTACGGCGCGGGAATCGCCCTGGCAGTGGCTTCCCTGATGCCCGAGAAAGTGAGTTTCGTGGTCGCTCACCAGCCTGTCTGCCTGTCGGCGGATTTGTACGCCTCGTCTGGCGAGGCCACCTGGTGCGAAGAGGACGCGGCTGAAGCGCGGAGACTCGAACCCCTGCTCAATGCCGAGCGCCTGGCGCCCTACGTGGTTGCGCCGACGCTGGTGATTGCGGGCGAGTGGGACCCCATCGCTACGCCGGAGAAGTGCCGGCGGCTGTGGTCAGCGTTGGGACGGCGGGGGACGCTGTGGATGCTGCCCGAGACCGGCCACTGCCTGCCGGGGGAACTCACCGACTGGGACGCGCTCTGGCAGCGCTGGGCCTTCGTCCCCTGGGCGGGCCCGGCCTGAGTTGATCGAGGTTCGCCGTGCCGTGGCGCCGGGGCTGCGGCAAATCCGAACGGCCCCCGTGAACCGTCCCCGGCAGATGATTGTGCCCCGGGCTCTGAGCCGGGGGCGCAGTCACTGGTGGCCTCAGATCAGCGGGATCATGCGGCGAAGGAACACGTCCGGGGCCGGCTTGCCGGTGCTGATGATGAGCCCGGCCGCCTTGCCATACGGGGGCACGTGAGAGATGGCGACCCCGTTCTCGACGAAGAGCTCGCGGCCCTCCAGGTGGGAATGTCCACCCAGAATCAGGTCGATCTGCCCGAACTCCCGCGCCAGCTCGATGTCCGTCTCGATGCCGGCGTGACTTAGGCAGATGACGAAGGCGCAGTCTGCGCGTAGGGCCCCCAAAGCGTCCTCAGTCGCCTGGCGGTGGCTGATGAAGCGCATGTCGGAGAAGCGCTCCTCCCACGAGCCTGGCGGGATCATCAGGGGCATCAGTCCGAAGACGCCCACGCGCTCGCCAGAGGGGCTGTCGAGGATTGCCCAGCGGAGAATGTGCCCCAGGTCCCCGCGAGGGATGAGGTTGGCGCACAGCACGGGAAAGCGCGCCTCGGCGGTCTTCATCATCATGCCGAATGAGCGGAAGAAGAACTCGCGGTTCCCGGCGGCCATGGCGTGGTAGCCGGCCTCGTTCATGCGCCGGATCGCCGGTTCCGGGCCAGGCTTCACGAACACGTTCCCCGCCCAGATTGCGTCGCCGCAGTCCAGCAGGAGTGCGCGGTTCTCGATGCGCAGAGTGCGCAGGCGCCCCGCCCTGCGCAGGTCGAGGTGGTTGTGCAGGTCGGATGTCTGGATGATCGCGAGCGGGGCCATTGGGGGAATCCGCGGGTCAGACGATGCCCAGTTTGAGCAGATCCTGAATGTCGACGACGCCCATCGCGAGGCCCTCGTCATCCACCACCGGCAGGTTGTCGAACTCGCGCTCCTGCATGACCCGGGCGGCCGCGGCGGCGAGCATGTCCGGGTGCGCGGTGGTGCAGCGGATGGTCATCACCTGGGTGATCGGCCGGTTCATCACCGCGTTGCGGTCGGGTTCGCGCTGCATGAGCAGGCGGAAATCGCCGTCCGTGAAGAACCCCCGCATCTTGCCGCCCTCATCCACAACGCAGACCGCGCCGCGCACCGACGCCCGACTCATGGTGAGGATCGCGTCGAGCACCGTTGCGTCCATGCCCACGAAGGGCGCCTCGTCTCCGGTGTGCATGACGTCGCGCACGCGCCAAAGGGTCCGGCGCCCCAGCGTGCCGCCGGGATGACACGCGGCATAGTCCTCCGTGGTGAACCCGCGCGCGAACATGACGGCCATCGCGAGGGCGTCGCCAAGGGCCATGGCAGTGACGCAACTCGCGGTGGGCGCCAGGCCCAGCGGGCAGGCCTCGCAGACCACCCCGGCATCCAGAGCGACGTCGGCATTGCGCGCGAGGGATGAGTTCATCTCGCCGCAGATGGCGATGACTTTCGCTCCGCGACGGCTTACCAGGGGCAGGATGTTGAGAACCTCGTCGGTCTCGCCACTGTTGGACAGGAAGATGACCACGTCGGTGTCGGTGACCATTCCCAGGTCGCCATGCACGGCCTCGGCGGGGTTCATGTAATGCGCGGGCGTACCGGTGCTGGCCAGAGTCCCGGCGAGCTTGCGGGCCACCGCGCCGCTCTTGCCCATGCCGGAGACGATGCACCGCCCCTGCATGTCCAGGAGCAGTTCGCAGCCGCGCACGAAATCATCGTTGATGTTCGCGATCATCCGGTCCAGGGCGTCGCGCTCGGTCTGGATGGTGCGCAGTCCCTGTTCCAGGATTGCCTTGTGATCCATCTCAGTCATCTCTCAGTCTCTTGCGGGGCCGTCATTCATTCACGATCTCAAACAGGCGCTGGGCGGTGACCAGAAGTGCCTTGAGACTCCCCAGGGGAACCATGTTCGGCCCGTCGCACGGTGCTGAATCAGGAGTCGGGTGGGTCTCTAGGAAGAGAGCATTGGCCCCGGCGGCAACCGCCGCCTTCACCAGTGGCGCCACGAACTCCCGCTGCCCGCCGGATGCACAGCCCGAACCGCTGGGAAGCTGCACCGAATGGGTGCCGTCGAAGATCACTGGGTAGCCGAAATCGCGCATGATCGGGATCCCGCGCATATCCACCACCAGGTTGTTGTAGCCGAAAGCGTAGCCGCGTTCCGTGACGCTGACCCGTCGGTTGCCGGTGTGCAGCACTTTCTCGAGGGAATGGCGCATGTCGGCGGGGGCTACGAACTGCCCCTTCTTCACGTTGACCGCCTTGCCCGATTCCCCGACCGCCACCAGCAGGTCGGTCTGGCGGCACAGGAAGGCGGGCACCTGCAGGATGTCGCAGACCTGGGCCGCTTCCGCAACCTGGGCGGTTTCGTGGACATCTGATACCAGCGGGACCTGTGCGCGCTCCTTGACCCGGGCCAGTATTTCCAGTCCCTCGCGCCAGCCCGGGCCGCGCTCAGACTGGATTGATGTGCGGTTCGCCTTGTCGTACGATGCCTTGAACACGAAGGGCATGCCGATTTCGCCACAGATGTCCTGCAGTCGCAGGGCGATGTCGGTGGTGATGTCCACGTCCTCAACAAGGCAAGGTCCGGCAAGGAGCGCAAGGCGATCGCCACCCAGCTCCACGCCGTCAACGATGGCTACGGGGGTCATTCGGTCAGTCTCCCTGGTTCGCGAGGCGGTCCGTCTCCCGCGCCGGCGAAGATCCGCCGCACGCGCTCAAGGTCTTCCGGTGTATCCACGCCGATTGGCGAGTAGTCCACCTGCACCACGCGAATCGGGCAGCCGTTCTCCAGTGCGCGCAGCTGCTCCAGCTTCTCGGTCTGCTCCAGTGGCGTGGGGTCCAGCGCGGCGTACCACAGCAGCGTCTCGCGGGTGTAGACGTACAGCCCGATGTGCTTGAGCGGCCAAACGCCGGACTCCGGGTGCTGCCGTGGCTTGTCCGCGGGCCAGTCGTCGCCGCTGGCATCCAGCCGGAAGTAGGGCAGAGGCGCCCGCGAGAAGTACAGCGCGTGGCCGGTACGGTCCACCACAACTTTGACCGTGGACGGCTCCAGGTGTTCCCGGATGTCGGTGATCGGCGTGGCGATGGTGCCGAACCGTTCCGCTTCGCCGCTGAAGAACGGCTCGGCGGCCGCGTCGATGGCGGCTGGCTCGATCATCGGCTCGTCGCCCTGGATGTTGACGATGAGGTCGCAGTCCACGCGCCCGGCGACTTCGGCGAGCCGGTCGGTGCCGGAGCGGTGGGTGTCTGATGTCATCTCATAGCGGCCGCCAAAGGCTCGGACGGCCGCGGCGATGCGCTCATCATCAGTAGCGATGATGACCTCATCCAGGCGCGTCGCCCGGCAGGCCTGTTCGTACACGTGCTGGATCATCGGCTTGCCCGCGATGTCGACGAGAGCCTTGCCCTCGAGCCGCGTGGACCCGTACCGCGCGGGGATCATGCCCACTGTTCTCAATCTGCTGCGCTCCCTTTCCGGACCCGTCGCCAAGTCAGATGCGAGGCTCGCGCCTGTGCATGAGCCGGGTGATCCAGAAGATCGGCGGGGTCACGATGACGGTGAATATCGTCGCCTGGAACACGCCCTTGAGCCACAGGAGAAAGATATCCGGGGGCATGAACACCAGGCGGATGAGGCTGGCCACGATGACTGCGCCCGCGGATGCTCCTAGAGCCACCTCAGTGCGTTCGGACAGCAGAGAACCGCGCAGGAAACCGGTGCAGGCGCCGACCACCATGAAACTCGCGAACAGCCCGCCGAAAGGCGTGTGTGCCAAGGCGCCCTGCAACACGGCGGCGATCAGCCCCGCCAGGCAACCTTCGAATGCGCCGCGGGACAGGCCGATGCAGGCAACCGCGGCCACCACAAGCTCCGGCGCCTGGCCGCCGATGCGCAGCCACGAGGGCCATGCGCCCTGAAGCGCGGCGGATAGGATGAGCAGCAGAATGCTGATGACGTATGGTTGCATTGATCACCAGAGCCCGGCTTACTGCTCACCGGCGCGCAGGACGTACAGGAAGTCCAGTTGATCGAATTCCACGTAAGGGCGGATGTACGCGACGAGACTGCTGGTGCTGGTGGGCGAGCGCCGGACGGACTCAACCACCCCGATTGGCAGGCCACCCGGGTAGGTCTCGCCCATGTCTGACGTGACGATGATGTCGTTCTCGCGGATCTGCGCGCCACGCCGGGCCTTCTCCAGTTGCAGCCGATTCGGCCCTGCCTCCAGTTCATTCGCGGCGTAGACCATGCCCTCTTCGCCGGTCTGGAGGTCCTTCCCGCGCACGGCGTGATGCTGGTCCACTAGCAGGACCACGCGCCCGGTGTCGCCCGATGCTTCCACCACTCTCCCCACCAGGCCCTTGGACTCGCGCACCACATTGCCGACCTCAAGCGGCTTCGCACCGGCTGTACGGATGCGCACCCAGCGCTCGTTGCGGCTGGATGATCGGCTGGTGACCTGGGCGGCCACATTCGTGAAGTTCTTGCTGGGTTCGAACCCTAGTTTCTGCCGAAACGCCTTGTTCTGCGCACGGATATCCACGGTAAGGATGTGAAGAGCCTCCAGTTCGTCGCGCTCTCTCCGCAGGCGTCGGTTTTCGTCGGCAAGACGCGGTGCCCGTGTCATTGCTAGACCGATGTCGTGGGTCTTGCGGAACACCCGCGAAAACTGGGTCGCGACCGGCGTGACCAACACCAAGGCCACGTATTCGGGGAGGCTGACGCGTCCCAGGCGCCACGCCTGCTGCTGCCAGATGGTGAGCGCGAAGGCGACCACGACCATCACGAGCAGCGGGCGGTGAACGGCGGATTGCGGAGGAGAGAGGCGTAGTGACATAAGAGCGAGATCTAGTGACTGTCGGCCCGGCGCGTTCGCAGCGCCGGTCAGACATCCACCAGCATCCCGTCAAGCTCCTCGAGGTACTTGGCGGTGCCCATGACGACGCACGTCAGCGGGTCTTCCGCGACGTAGACCGGGATGTCCGTTTCCGCGCTGATAAGCTGGTCCAGACCATGCAGCAGGGCCCCTCCCCCTGCCAGCACGATCCCCCGGTTCATCACGTCCGCCGCCAGTTCAGGCGGGGTGGAGTCCAGCGCTTCCTTGGCCAGCTCGACGATGGCCTGCACGGGCTCGGCGATGGCCTCGCGGATCTCGGTGGAACTGATCACGATGCTCTTGGGCAGGCCGGAAAGAAGGTCCTTGCCGCGAACCTCCATAGTTTCTTCTTCGGGCTGCGGGTAGGCGGAACCGATGCGTAGCTTGATCTGCTCAGCGGTGCTTTCACCGATATACAGGTTAAACTCCCGGCGGATAAAGTTGGCGATGGCTTCGTCCATCTCTTCGCCTGCGATCCGCATGGAGCGTTGGGAGCAGGTGCCGCCCAGGGAGATGACTGCGATCTCCGTTGTTCCGCCGCCGATGTCGATGATCATGTTGCCCACGGGTTCAGCGACGGGCAGCCCCGCGCCGATGGCGGCGGCCATCGGTTCATCGATGATGGCAATGTCCCATGCTCCTGCCTGCCGGGCCGCATCTTCAACGGCGCGGCGCTCAACTTCGGTGATGCCGGACGGGACGCCGATGACCATTCGCGGGTGGGCGAACCACCGGCGCGGCTGGCACTTGCGGATGAAGTGCTTCAGCATGGCCTCGGTGGCGTCGAAATCAGCGATGACACCGTCTTTCAGCGGGCGGATGGCCGCAATGCGCGCGGGGGTTCTCCCCACCATGCGCTTGGCATCCTCACCCACCGCAAGCACCTGGTCGGTGGCCGTGTCCACGGCCACCACGGAGGGCTCGCGAAGCAGGATGCCCCTGCCTCGCACATGCACCAGCGTGTTGGCGGTGCCAAGGTCGATGCCCATGTCCCGGGAGAACCGGGAGAACCAGTGCATCGTGGCCTTGGTGAAACGATCCAGGGCCCGCTGGTAGCGATCACGAGTGATAGCCTGGTGCATAACCCTGGGCTCACCTGTACTGTCGCCACGAAGGCGTTGTACTACCCGCTCTCTGTCCGCTCTGGATTCGCGCATGATTTCCCTGCTGCAATGTGGACTGCGTCGTGGGCTATGTGAAGCGGTGTCCGGCGGCCCTCAACCCATCCAGGCTCTCTTGCTTAACTGGCATCAGCGTGTGGGTGCTTAGCATTTCGGCGACCAACTCCACGGGCAACCCCACAACGTTTGTGTGGGACCCGCTGTATCCGCTCACGAGCGCGCCGCCCTGGCCTTGTATCCCGTACGCGCCCGCCTTGTCCAGCGGTTCGTCAGTCGCGACGTAGCGGTCTATTTCGTCATCCGTCAGGTCCCGGAAGCGCACCTGGGTGGTCGCCACGGCAGTGTGTTCCGCCCGCGAGTCCCCTCCCCCGGAACGAACCAGCGCCACGCCCGTGTGCACCTCGTGCGCTCTTCCGGAAAGTGACCTCAGCATCTGCCGGGCGTCTTCCGCGTCTGACGGTTTCCCCAGCACCATGTCGTCGATCACGACGATCGTGTCTGCGCCCAGAACCCATCTCCCCGGATGCTGAGCGGCAACGGCCCGTGCCTTTCCGAGGGCCATGCGGACGGCGTACTGCTCGCAAGCCTCGTTCGTCTCCCGGACGGGCTCGGGAGCATCCGAGACCACGACCTCGAAGGGCACCCCGAGCCCGCGCATCAGCTCATGTCGCCTCGGAGACGCGGACGCAAGTATGAACACCCCGTCATCCGCATCGCGTCGAGTCATCGGCCACCCGACCGGATGATGGAGATGAGCAGGTACAGTCCCAGGAGGGCGCCGATGACCACGTATGCCACCGCGCCCGGCGTGGACAGCAGACTGGTTGCCCTCTCGCTGCTAAGCATCACCGACGAGCCGACGATCATCGCCGACACGACCAGTGAGAACGCCAGGCGGTTGGCCATGGCATCGGCGCGGCGCAGGATCTGGTCGCGCTCCTCGGCTTCAATCTTGACTGTCACCCCGCCCACCTGGAACTGGGCGAGGAGTTCGCTTACCTGGCGTGGGATCAGCAGGCTGTAGCGCTGGATGTCCCGGAACGAGCGCCATATGCCCCGGATCAAGTTTCCGGGCTGGAACCAGTTCTGGAGCACCTCCCGGCTAACGCGCTCGGCTGGTTCACGGAAGTCAAACCCCGGGCTCAGGCGCCGGCACGTTCCCTCCGTCATGATGAGTGAGCGCAGGACAGAGGCGAACGCCGGCGGCATGGTGATGCGGTGCCGGAAAACGATGACCATCATTTCCTCCAGCACATCACCCATGCTCAGCTGACTTGTTGAGACCCCCGCGTAGTGTCCCATCATGCGCTGCACGTCATTGCGCAGTTGGCGCAGGTCAGTATCCTCCCCAACAACGCCCATGTCAATGATCTGGTCGTAGACCTCGATCCCGTCATCCTCGAGTACCGCCAGGAGCAGCTTGACCAGGGTTTCGCGCATGCTGCGGTCCACGCTGCCCACGTTGCCGTAATCAAGGAAGGCAAGGCGGCCATCGGACAGCACCAGGAGATTGCCCGGGTGCGGGTCGGCGTGGAAGTACCCGCGGACGAAGATCTGGTGCAGCATGGACTGCGCGAGGTGGGCGGCCACCGAACCGCGGCTGATGCCCGCTTTCTCGATAGCTTCCACATCGTCGGCCCGCACCCCGTCGAGCCAGTCCATGGTCAGGACCCGGCGGCTGGTGTGGTCCCAGTGGACCCTTGGCACCACCACGTGCCGGTCGTCCGACAGGCTCTGACGCATGCGGTCCGTATTGTGCCCTTCGTTAGTGAAGTCCAGTTCGGCGCGAAGGGTTCGTGCGAACTCCTCCACATGGTCCGTCAGGTGGTAGTCCTTCATCCCGCGGATGTGCCGCTCGGCCTCACGCGCGGCGAAAGCGAGGATGAGAAGGTCGGTGTCCACGACGCGCTGCGCCTCGGGACGCTGCACCTTGACGGCCACGGCGCGGCCGTCGGGCAGTTTCGCCTTATGCACCTGGGCCACGGAGGCCGACGCGGAGGGCTGTTGCTCGATGCTTGCGAAGAGCTGTCCCACCGGCGCGCCGAGATCGGACTCTATGACTTTGCGCGCCTGGTCCCAGGAGAACGGCGGAACGTTGTCCTGGAGCTTCCGGAACTCCTGGGCGTACTCAATCGGGATGAGGTCGGGCCTGCTCCCGAGCACTTGGGCGAGTTTGACCGTGACCGGGCCGATCTCCTCGCACGCCAGGCGCAGGCGCACCGGCAGATCGCTTCCGGCAGCCGCCGGCTCGACCTGCCCCTCGGCTGATCGTGGCAGGAATCGGCCCAGCCCGAAACTCCGCAGGTGGGGGCCGAACCCGTGCTTCCACAGGATGCCCGAGACCTGCACCCCGCGGCGGAAGACGCTGCGCGCAATGCCCCGCAGGCCCCGTTGCCTGGACTGTTGTTCAGGTGACAATGCCCAAATCCTCTCCGCAGGAACTGCAGCGGCCGTCCGTGGTGCGCGCGCGGGCGGTGTACCCCGACCGGCTCACGGCCACAGTGCCGCAGGCGGGACAAAGCGTGTCCGTGGTGCCGTCCATCCGGATATTGCCCACGTACACGAAATCGAGACGCTCGCGCGCCATGTCATAGGCGCGTCTCAGAGTCGCCGAAGGCGTCGGCGGGTTGTCCATGTTGTAGTCAGGATGGTACCGCGACAGGTGCAGCGGGAGCCTGCGCGATACCGACGCGGCCCAGTCGAACAGGTCGCGCAGGTCCTTGTCCGAGTCATTCTCCCCGGGAATGATCAGGTTCGTGATCTCAACGTGGCACCGTCCCCAGGCCATCTCCACCGTCCGCCGGGCGGCAAGACCGTCGCCCCCGCAGAGTCTGCGGTAGAAATCGGGACGGATGCTCTTGATGTCCACATTCATCGCGTCGATCAGCGGCAGCAAGTCTTCCAGGGGCTCCGCCTCCACGATGCCATTGGTGACGAGAACGTTAACCATGCCCGCATCGCGCACCAGTTGTCCAGTGTCCATCAGATACTCGAAACTGATCATGGGTTCGTTGTAGGTGTAGGCGATACCGATATTGCCCTCGCGAAGCGTATCCCTGGCGAGCTGTGCCGCATCATTCGGCAATAGCTCCTGCGAGGGCGGCGCGCCTTGCGAGATGCTCCAGTTCTGACAGAACTCGCAGGTCAGATTGCACCCGAAGCTCCCCAGGGACAAGATCAGGCTGCCCGGATGGAAGTGGTAGAGCGGCTTCTTCTCGATCGGGTCAAGGTGGGCTGCGGTGATGCGACCATAGCTGCGCGCCCACAGCCGCCCGCCTTCATTGCAGCGGACACCGCATCGCCCGCAGGCGCCGTCCGCGATCACGCAATGGAAGGGGCACAGGCGGCAGTTGAGCTTGCCGTCGGTGGGCTCGTAGTGCTTGCACTCAACCCTGGTGCCCGCCGCGGATTCGCTCGTCCGGTCCATCGTTCACACACCTCACCGCACTGTGGCTGGGCCAGGCAGGCTTCCTCAGCTCTTCTTGGCCATCACTGAATCCCAGAACGACGGCTCGCCCTGAACCTGTTCCACGACCTCCATGATCGGGTCCAGGTCCTCCTCGAACCCCGTCAACATCAGCCAGACGGCGCCTTCAGCGCCACAGACCCCACCGGCCGCGATCTGCTGCACTGATATCTCCGCCAGCCCGGAAAGGGCGGTGATGGCCTCTATCTCGGTGAACAGGTGGGCCGGGAACACCCAGAGCCTCGGGATATCATTCTGGGCCATCCAGGCCGGGCGTAAGAACACGTCCTGCGCAAGTCCCGTCGCCACCTGCTTCTCAAGACCTACGGGTACGATGAGCTCCAGGCCCCGCCCGTGCACCGCGCCCAGGACGGATCCCAACGTGCCCCCGGCGGGGTGCCCGATGAGCAGCCCGGCCAGGCCCCGCGCGTAGTCAATGGCGTTGGCGCCCTTGAGGACCACGTCGCCTGCGCTCATCTCCTGCACTGCTTCGGCCACCGTCATGCCTACGACCGGCTCCCCG
>MTKY01057836.1_pt1 | contig 11890 bp, 11 predicted proteins | sample 1042731 | NCBI WGS metagenome assembly MTKY01 (sample SAMN06212206, study PRJNA360538) | anaerobic digester metagenome | biome: Wastewater treatment plant; material: sludge; isolation source: anaerobic digester fed with sludge from wastewater treatment plant | place: Denmark: WWTP Soeholt ... | reverse complement strand
GCGGGAATGCACGGAGACGTTTCAGGACGGCCACGTTCGGGCGGTTGCGTTTTTCGAGGGCGTACCGCGCCGGATCAGTTATGATAACGCCAGCACCAGCGTGTCGCAGATCGTGGGGTCTCGCACCCGCAAGCTGACCGATGGCTTTCTCCAGCTGCAAAGTCATTACCTGTTCGAGGAACACTTCTGCCGCGTGCGGCGGGCCAACGAAAAGGGCGTCGTGGAGGGCGTGGTGAAGTACGCCCGGCAGAACTACTTCGTTCCGGTCCCCGAGGTGAAGGATTTCGAGGAACTGAACGCGCACCTCCTCCAACGCTGCACCGAGGACCTCGATCGGAGGCTTCGGGGGAAGGGTGGAACCAAGAGACAACTGCTCGAAGAAGACCGGGCGGCCTTCCTGCCGCTACCGGCCGCCCCCTTCGAGGCTTGCCGCAAGGCCTCCACGGCAGCGGACAAGCTCTCCCTGGTCCGCTTCGATTGCAACGACTATTCCGTGCCGGTGCACTTCGCCCACCATCCCGTGGTCGTCAAAGGCTACGTCGATGTCGTGCGGATCTGCCGCAAGAACGACATCATCGCCCAACATCTGCGGTTGTGGGGAAAAGAGGACGTCGCTTTTGAGGTCCTGCATTACCTCGAGCTGCTCGAACGTAAGCCCGGCGCGCTGGACCATGCCAAACCGCTCAAGGACTGGAAGCTTCCCGAATGCTTTGGGCTGCTGCGCGCCCGCCTGGAACGGGAAGGCCAGGCCCGGGGCACGCGCGAATTCATCCGCGTGCTGCGCCTATTGGAAAAACATCCCCTCACGAAAGTGACCAAGGCCGTCGACAAGGCCATGCGCCTGCGCCGGTGCAACCGCGACGTCGTCGCCCAATATCTGTATCCCGACGAACCCTTCTCACCACCCACTTTCCCACTGGATGGCCGCGAGCACTTGCAGGGCGTGTGTGTCCACGCACCGGACCTGACCGCCTACCAGGCGCTGCTTGGAGGGCTCAACTAATGGGAAGCAAAAAACCGGCCATCTTGCTCGAACATTACCTCAAGCAGCTCAAGCTGCCCACCATGCTTCGCGAATACCAGGCCATTGCCGCGGCCTGCGCCAAAGAAGGCCAGGACCACATCGCCTTTCTCCTGCGCCTGGCCGAGCGGGAGCTGCTGGACCGCGAACAGCGCGCCGCTGAACGTCGGCTCAAAGCCGCGAAGTTTCCCGTCCTCAAAACGCTGGATACCTTCGACTTTGCGGCCCAGCCCGGCATCAACAAGCCCTTGGTCCTCGAACTGACACGCGGCGACTATCTCGATATCCAGGAAAACATCCTGTTCATGGGCAACCCCGGCACCGGCAAAACCCATCTCGCCACCGCTCTGGGACACAGCGCATGCGCCCAGGGAAAACGGGTACGGTTCTTTTCCGTCACCGGACTCGTCACCCAGCTCCTCGAAGCCCGCGAAGAACGCCAGCTTGAACGGCTCTTCAACCGACTGGCCAAATACCACCTCATCATCCTCGACGAGTTCGGCTATGTCCCATTCTCCAAGGCCGGCGCCGAGTTGTTGTTTGAGGTCGTCAGCCGCGCCTACGAACGCCAGAGCATTCTGCTCACAACGAACCTGCCCTTCGAGAACTGGACCGAGATACTCGGCAATGAACGCATGACCGGTGCCCTGCTCGATCGCATCACACACCGCGTCCACATCATCGAGGCCAACGGGGAAAGCTACCGGCTCAAAGACGCCAAGAAACGCGCAAAACGCCAACACAAAGAAAATCCATAAAACCCTGCCTCCCCCTCGGGGGAGGCAGCCAAGGGGGCTACCCAAGCCCCCACCAACTCACTTGAATCACCCCGTCAACATGGGGATACTGAGGCAGCGGGTGCTACACTTTTAAACCGCCACCCGCTTCACTTCTACACCGCCGCGCACAACACCAAGGCATTCTTCAAGATTCTTCCAATTAACTGCTTCTAGATGAGCGTAAATTTCATCTGCGTTGGGCGCCTGGTCGCGGCCGGTATGGTTTGCCCGCTTCTCACTCTGGGTGGTGCCTGAATTGGGGGCGGGTCCCTGCCCGTTTCACGCATGTTTTGCAGGAGCCAAGCAAGGTATTTGGCGGTGGCTCTCGTCGGGGTGTGTTTTTGCGGTGGAGTGTGCGTTGGATGTCGCGGAGTTGTAGTTGTAGGTGGTGTTTTCTTCGGGTGAGTGCGCGTATCTGGCGGGCGGTCAGGGGTTGGGTCATGGCGTTCGGGAGTGGGGCCGGGTTTATAAACCTTGCGTTTGTGTCACTACGCCCGCGTAGGAACCACTGGTTATGCAGGGTCTACAGTTCTCTGGATTTGGTCCATGCGCGGAGGCCGAGGATGACGATGGCCATGACGATCATCCCCGCGGCGAACGGCCCGAGTTCTTGGATGACGCGGCCGTTTTCGTGTGCCCAGACGATGAGGGCGATGGTGAGAAGGAGGGCGAGTCCGGCGGCGAGCATGCCGCCGACGCGGAGGCCGTCTTGGTTGCGCCAGAAGGCGATGCGGCCGAGTCCGCCGAAGATGAGCAGGGCGATGATGAAGTTCCAGAGTCCGGGGTTCTGGTAGTAGGTTTTTTGCAGGAATTCCATGGCGCACCTCCAGGGGATGGATCGGTGTGGCATCCATCGGATGGTATTATCGCATACGTGGTTTGTGCTTGTCAATGGCATACTCGAGGTTGTACTATTGGGATCCATGGAGGGTGTGTAAGTGGATCTTGGAAAACGGCTTAAGGCCTTGCGCGCGGCCAAGGGATACACGGTGGCGGAGCTGTCCGCGGTGACGGGCGTTTCGAAGCCGTACATCTGGCAGATCGAGGATGGCCGGCGGCGGAATCCGTCGGGGGAGAAGCTGGTGCGCCTGGCGTCGGCGTTGGGGACGACGGTGGCGGATCTGATGGGCGCGCCGGCGGGGATTGAGGAGGAGGCGCTGGAGAGTGTTCCGGATTCGCTGCGGGATTTTGTGAAGAAGCGGGGCAGGACGTTGGGTGTGCGGCGGGAGGATGTGGAGATGCTGAAGCAGATTCACTACCGTGGCCAGCGTCCGGACCGGCTTGAAGATTGGGAGCTTATCTTCCTCTTTATCAGGAGAATCTTGGGATAAACTCCGGCTTGGCTTGGGTGTTTTGTTCCAAGATTCGCTCTCTATCGGCATATGGAACACGTGGAATAGTCTCTTCTCTACTTCAATCAGCCCGTTCTGCCGGGGTATTCGCGGTACAACCATGCCTCGATGCTCGCTTCACCTATCGGAGACCGTAGAGGGTCAGATCTCTGCATTCGACGAAATTCTGGGCTGCGATGGCTCGGACGGGCTTGTCCGGGTAGTCTTTTGCGATGGCCTCGGCGATTTGCCTGCTGGCGGTTTCATTGGTGGCTATCATGAGGACAGTCCGGTCCGGTTTTTTGAGGTTTTTGTCGATGTTGGCGCGCCAGTCGGATTTTCCCGTCTCGATCTCGACCGCAATCCGTGTGGATTCGCTGACGGCCATGAGGTCCGCGTAGCCGTTCACGGGCTCTTCCATCCGCACCTCGTAGCCGTCTTTGCGAAGCCGTTCGGCCACTTTGTGGCGCCAGTACTCGTGTTCGAGACCGCCTACTCGGGGCCCGGCGGGGACTTCGACGCCCAGGCACCGCAGCGTCTCGACGCCTTTTGTTGTGGGTTCGAGGAGGACTACGCGCCCGGCGCGGGTGGGGATGTCGACGGGCTGGACAATGCCCCTGGATGTGAGGTGTTCCTTCCACGAGCTGCCTTTTCTCCGGCTCACACCGAGGCGTCTGTAGCGTTCAACCACGCCGCACAGGGGGTGTTCGATGATGTCCCGCAGGAACGCGCCCTCTTGTGCGGAGAGTTCGCAAGCGGCTTCGGCGTCTGGGTCACTTTCGGATTCTGCCGGTGCGGGTATTTCGGGCGGTGCCAGGGCATACGGTTTCATCATCTCCGCCAATGCCGTGTCATTCACGCTGCCCTTGGGGATGTGCTTGTGGGGGATCTGGATGCGGAAAGCGCGGGGCCAGCGGCCCTGGAGTTTTACGACGGCCGAGCCGATCGGGAGGACGCCGAGGACCTCCTTTTCCTCGTCCTGAAGGAGCATGGCGGCGGCCACCGCGCTGACGTCCGCCGCATGCTTCAGGTTCATGGCGATGGTCGTGTACGTGTTTCCCAGAGCGGGCAATGATATTAAGCTAGGGTGCTGGTCACATAGTAGGATCCCTGTCCCGAGCTCTCGGATCTCCCTGAGGATGGTCTCGGTGATGACCTCTCCGGAGTGTCCGCCGGTCTGTTTGCGGAGGATGTGATGGGCCTCCTCGATGACGATGGCGTGCTTGAACCGTTCACGGCCGGCCTGGCCGAGACGGTAGTGGTGAATCCACAACAACAGCGCCTGCGTGACGAGCGTCTTGTCCGCATTGGTCAAGCCGTCCAGCTCCAGGATGACATTCTTTTCCAGCAAAGCCCCAATGTTGGGCTGGGAGCCCGTGTTGACCACGTTGCCCATATGGCCGAAACACATGGATTGGACGCCGCGCATGGTGGAGTCCATCCACAGCGCCTGCCGGCCCTTCACCGGGTGCTCGCGAAGCCATTGCAGAACATCCTCAAAGGTCGGGTAACGTTCCGGACGCTTTCCATAGACGCCGTACTCTTCGTACACGGCATGGATGGCGTTGAGCAGAAGATACATGCACCCCTCGCCGAGGTAATACGAGTGGGCGATGATCTCGATGAGCTTCTTCAGCCAGACCGCGGGGTCCGTGCCCTCCGGCGGAATGAGCGGGTTGAAGACAAACGGGGCCGTATCGCGCCCGACCGTGTACACGAGGATGCCGTCGTTTCGTACGGCGAGCAGGTCCCGGTAGTTCCGCTTCCAGTCAAAGATGAGAAACGGCTTCTGATGGGCGAGAAAGCTGTCGAGGATGTGAAAGACTGTGTTGGTCTTGCCGGCGCCGCTGCGGCCGAACACCGCGATGTGCTGGATGAGCTCATCCTCCCGCAGGGCAAAGGGGTGCATCGGCTTGTCCGCATAGACAAGCGTGCCTATCGCATAGTCTCCGGCGGCCACAGCCTCGGGGGGTGCGGAGAGGTGCACTTGGGGCGCTTCCACGTCTGAGCCGAGCAGGCGGGCGGCGAGCAGGCCGAGGGCTGTTTCGAGCTCTTGTTTTCCTTTGTAGTCTTCGGCGAGGTAGGCGAGCCAGTACTGGTCGGCCCGGGCGCCGATGAGGGGTTTGAGTTTGCGGAGTTGTTGTTCTACTTCCATGGGGTGTAGGCCGGTGTTGGCATGAGAAGGTCTGCCGTGCGCTTCTGCTGGCCGAATTCGCGCAGGGCGTCGCGTAGGTCTGTTTTGAGGCGGGTGACGTCGCGCCAGCACTCGACGTGTTCCCGGCGGGTCTCGCCGGCCAGGGCGTGCAGTTCGTGTTCGAGCCCTATTTTGACGCGTTCCATCTGGGGGTTCATGCCCGTGTGCCAGGCCTCGAGCTCGTGCAGTCTGGTCTTGAGGGCGGCTTCCTCGTAGTCCAGCTGGCGGAGGTTGTCGTATTTGAGGGTTTCGCGCTGGTAGAGGCTGGTGAGGATGTCTTCGACGCTGCGGGCGGCAAAGGTCCTTTTTGAGGTGAAGAAGGCGTCAATGGAGTCTCCCGGCGGCGGGGTGGTGATGTTGTGGGTGAGGGCTTCAAGGACGTCATCGCCCGCGGGAGGGTCGGCGCGGGTCTCCAGAGGGGCAGCGCTGTCGCTGACTGCGGGGGAAGAAAAAGCAGAATGATGGTAACGATTGTAGGGTATGGATGAATAGAACGATGAGAACAATAGCGGATTCTGTGGATAGGTGGGGCTTTCGTAGCAGGTTGTGTTGTTGAATCGCATGGGCTTATCACCGTTTGTAGCTATTTGAGAGTGGTAATCATCATCTACTTATAAACCTTTCGTATTCCCGGCAGGATATCGAGGGGAGGCGGCCCGGGAACAGTCCCATGAGCCGCCTCCCGTAGACACACCTGTCCCCACCAACAGTTTGCGGTGAGGCATTGCGAGCTCTCGCGTCAGGCCACGCGGAGGAAGGTCCCGGCGAAGCCAACCTTGCCTTCGATCAAGGCGAGGGCAAGCTGTTCGTCGGTGTAGGCGGTGTTTTCGTGGGCGGTGTCGAGGATGGCGTTGCCGCGGAGATGCTTCAGCGCGTACATGGTCAGGAGTAGGTTGCGCAGCAGGGGCTGGTCCTCAAGCAGGGGCAAGCGTTCGCATTTGGGCGGGAGGGCGTTGATCCGCACGAAACGGTGTTCGGTGAAGAACGCGTCCATCTCCGGCCGGCGCTCGGCGTACTTCCTGGCGGCCAGTTCGGTGAGCTTGCGCAGCAGCGCGTCCTTGTTGCCGGTCATGCTGACGCCGTACTCCCGCAGGATGTCCTTCAACGTATCCCCGTTGCTCTTGCGGTCGTAGAACCCGCCGATGAAATACGCAGGCACGCGGTTCTCCTCCACCTCTGCTGTCGCCAGCGGGCCCGGGTAGTCGCAGGTGTAGTTCAAGCTGGGGAAGGACGGCGTCACGACCCCCTGTTCGAGCATCTGCGACAACTGGTCGAGGCTGGAGCTGAAGCACAACCGTCCTTCGTCCATCCGCCACTGCTCGGCGAATTCCCGGGCCTTCCGACGTTTGGCATCGCTCCTGCTAATCTCGGGGCGAAGCCGGCAGGTCTCACCATCCCGCGTGACGTGCCAGACCAGGTGCACGTAATCCGGCCCGCGGGGAACCATGGTCAGCGAGACCTTGCGGATATCCGGCGCTAGGCGCAAGCGCCCCCGGCCATCGGTAATGCCGGCGAGCAAGGAGGCTTTCCGGAAGTTCAGGGACGGAATGGCCTCGGCAATTAGCAAGCTGTCCCGGCCCTCGAAGTCGTCCAGCGACAGCGCCTCGCCCAGGTCGTACTGGTCGATGTCGCCGTAGCCGGAGAGCTTCATGGACTTGTTCCTGGCTTTGATGAACTGGCGCAGCTCCTGGAATCCCGGGTAGGCGCGTTCCGCGAGCGTGCGGGCCAGGCGGTGGCTCCACAACTCCCGCAGACGCTGTCTTGCGATGTCCAGAAACTGCGTGTACGACAGGTTGTCCACGAAGTACATCTCTTTCTGCAGATGTTCCAGGGTTTGCTCGAACCGGCTTTTCCGGACATAGCAGTACCCCTGCGTCGCGGAGATGTCGTGGCAGTAGCCAAACGCGTCAAGTTCGGCCACTTTTGCGCTTTCGTTGTTGAGCCGCTGGAGGAACGCCTCCACGAGCGAGGGGTGGACGTCCATGCCCTCGGGGCCGGTGGACCAGGGGTGGATGCCTCCGGTCAGTACGTCGCGGATGGATACGTCTACCAGTTGCCAGGCCAGCCGTTTGAACTGGGGGAACTCTTCGGCGGGCTCCAGCCAGAGTTTGAACGTCTGAAGCGTGTTCATGCGGCAACACCTCCATTCACTTGTGCGGTGTTGCCGTCCAGGAGCCGCTCGAATGTGCGGAGGCTGTCCTGGATGGCGTGTTCGGTTTCCGCCAGGGTTTCGGGGTTGACGCGTCCGGATTCGATAAGCCTGGACACGTGTTGGTTCGCTACGAGGAGGCCGAGGTCGGAATCCTGGCGCAAAAGCTCCTCAACCTCCTCGATGTACTCGACCGCGTCGCCTTCGAGGCGGCCGATGCACTTGGTGCTGAGGTTCTCGCCGCTGACCTTCGCGGACAAGGACGCCAGCAGTTCCTGCGGCACGGTGCCCGGCCGGCGCGCCTCAACCTGCAAGGCGGTGTAGGCCAGCAGGGTGAGGTCCCGATCTTCTTTCATGAGGTCGGTCCATGCCTTGCACAGGGCCATCTCGCCCAGGTCTTCGGTCAGGAGCAGCTCCGCCCGGCGCATCAGGTCCGGACTTGTGAACAGCTCGTAGATAAGGTTCACCCGGGCAAGTTCCGCGCCTTGCTCAAAGTAGCTGGACAGCAGGTCGAAGCAGATCTCCATCTTGTGGACCGCTTCCTCCCGTTTGAGCCCTTCGTCGTTCAGGCCAACGGGAATGCTGGATTGCACCACGTACCGTGCGGATTCGACGAAGTCCGGCAACGGCGCGCCGAACACTTCGGCCTTGGCCAGTTCGACGGCCCGGTTGGCCAGCAGGTTGCGGTGGATGAACCCGAGCCTGCGTCCGTCCAGGGCCACTTCGCCTGCGGTTTCGCGGACGAGCAGATCGGCGAACTTGGCCAGAAATGCCGCCAGCGTGGGCATCTGTTCGCGAAGCCGCAGGAAATGCCCGCCGGCCAGGCTGAGGGTCTGCCGGAGGCGCGCCCCGATGCCTTCGACATCCCCCTGGCAGACCGTGGCAGCGCATTCGCCGCCGGTCCACTCGCCCAGGCTCGGCGCGTCGTCGCCATTGATGTGTGTCGCCACCTTGATCCGGTCCGCCTCGTCCATCTGGAGGACGTCCGGCGGATACAGGAAGATGGCGAAGCGCCCGATGAGCGCGTTGTCCAGCGCCTGGGTGGCGCTGTAGCTGATGGGGTTCATGGCCGCCCACACCCATTTGACCTGGGTCGGGAATCCCATGATCTTGCGGCTCCGGATGATCTCCAGCCACTTGCTCTGGAGTTCCGGCACCGCGCGGTTGAGTTCGTCGATAAGCACCAATTCCTTGTCCCAGATGGTCACGGGACTCGGCACGTACTCGACGACGCCGTGCTTGAGCTTCTCCACGTTGGGATAGCCCAGCACGTCTTCAAACATGGCCTTCGACGCGTCATACACCAGAAACCTGCGCCCCAATGCCTGCGCGACCTTGTTAGCCACATGGGTCTTGGCGCACCCGTGGTTGCCTATAAGCAGCAACGGGTCGCCAGTGAGAAGAGAAGCGAGCACGAGGTTTTCGTCCGCTTCCTTCCAGCCAAAGATGCCAAGTTGTTTCAGAATCATGGTGAAAACCTCCTTTTGTTGTTCGTTTCAAACAGAAGTGGAGACGCCTCATCACAAAAGGCGTCTCCACTGAAGTGCGCTATGCGGTTAGGGTTTGAGTTCGGCCTCGAAGACCAGAAACTCCATGCCACCATCCGCTTTGGCCTGTCTGTCTGCTTTGTCTTTGATGTTCGTCTCTTTGAGCCACTTTCTTTCCGCGGCCCTTGCGGACTGCTTCCTGAGAAATCCTCTGACTTCCGCGACGATGCCTAGGCACGTCTCTACAGTTACGTAGATGGTCATACGATGCCTCCTCTCTTCATTCCGTGACTTCGTCAAGTTGAACGACGTCGCCAAGGGCCTCGAACTCGGGGCTATCGCTCCGCCCGCCGAAGAGAACGGTCAGGGTTCTGACTGTGCGCACCCTTAGCTGTTCCTGGTTCTCCTCTGTCATGCTTGCGCAGCCGTCGGTGAGGATGACGGCTTTGTCGTAGCGGTTTTCGAGGATGTGTTCGGCGATGCAGTTGAAGTCGGTGCCATAGGTGGTCTGGACGTGGCCGGCGAGGAGGGTCCGGAAGGGCACCTCGACGACCTTGTTGGAGAACAGGAAGATGGTCTTCAGTTCCGTTCTCAGGCTTCGCAGCAGGCCGATGATTTCGGGCAGGTGTTGGTTGACGCTGCCGGAGACGTCGAGGTAGATGGCGAGGCCGCGTGTCTGGGTGGTCACGCGCTGCGCGTGGTTGTGGTAGTGCAACGGCGGCATGCCAGCTGCGAGCAAAACAAAATCGCGCTTCGACGGTTGGAGGGGGATGGGCGAGACGCTGATGCGCGGGTGTGTGAGCATTCGGCGGAAGCGGTCGACTTTCTGGCGCGTGGTGAACCTTTCGAGCAGGGCGCGTTTGAGGCTCATGTGGGTCTTGAGAACTTCCAGCAGGAAGGTGTACAGGCCCTGGCCATAGCCCGCGCCACACCCGCCGGGCCGTTCTGCGATGCGTCTGAGGTCTTCCGCGATGCGGGACAGGGTGTCGGCTGGGAATGGCGTGACAGTCCCGCGTGCTCCTGGCTTTGCTTGGGGCTGTTCCTCTTGGCCGTGGTTCCCAATCAGCGTGATTGATGGGATTTCGACACTCGGCGTGAGCACTTTCAGTGTTTGGATGACCTCGCCGGTGCTGAGGCTGGCGGACGTGGTGCTTTCGTAGAAGCTGCTGTAGAGGCGCGCGTACCGGCTCTGGTGCATCAGGCTCCCGGGGCGAAGCAGGCCCTCGAGCCCTATGGGTTTGTAGAAGCGCCTGAACAGACCACCTTTTCCGGAACTCTGGGCGAACACCTGGCTGATGGTGGCGTTGATGAGCATGTCCGCGCCGATGTTCTCGAGCTGGCCGGCCTGGTAGACGAAATGCCCGAACATGGGATGCATCAACTCGTGCGTCACCACGGTGAACAGGTCCGCCGGGCCGGTAACGTATTCTTTGACGAATGAGGGGTTGTATCGCATGACGCCTTGGGCGTCGATGCTGGCCGTCGAACAGTTTTCGTCCGAGCTTACGCGCTTGATGAAGGACGCCACGAAACTCTCCCGGCCAAAGGCGTTTCGCAGAGTTTCTCTCACAGTTTGCAGCGTGATTTCCATGGTCTCTCTCCTTAAAGAGCAGCGACGCCCCACGGGGCATGGTTCGCCTGTGGGGCGTCTGATTTGGAGTCGGGTTTAGTGGACTTTGAACACGACGTTTCCGGCGTGTTCGCGGAAGCAGTAGCCGCATTCGAGGCAGGAGGCGACCTCTCCTTGCTGGTGGCGGCAGGGGATGCCGTTGGCGCGGGGGTCGATCTCGATGAACGCGGCGCGCCAGTGAGCGGGCGGCAAGGGCATGTCAGGATCGGTACTGGCGAAGAGCTGCAGGTTCGTTTGCTGCCTGAGACGTTCCAGGCTGGGCAGCAGGATGCGGGCGTTCCAGGAGCGCGTGTAGGACCAGAAGAGCGTGTCCGGCCGGGCCTGGCAGATACTCTCCCATGCTTCGCAATATTCTTGCGAGTAATAGTCTCCACCGACGTGGATCCGCACCAGGGACGCGCTTTCCGGCAGAGACTTCAGCACGTGGGTGACGAAGCGGTCTGGTTGCAGACTCAGGGCCAGGTTTCGGATGTAGCCGCGGCGGCAGTTGGGCCGGAGCTTTTCGAAGCGCCAGGCGTAGCAGTGTTTGCGGCACCAGGGGCTCGCGCCCGGGCACGTGACGAAGCTGGGCAGGCTGAAAGTCCAGACGCGCCCGACCTTGATGTTGCCCTCGCTGGAAATGCAGATTGGAACAGCGAAATCTTCTTCCATGGGTTTTCTCCTTTATAAAAGAAGAGGGGCGAGTCCGCCGGTGTTCAGGCAGAGCTCGCCCCTTGGTTGGTTTGATGTGAATGGAAATGCTGCGAGCTATTCGGCAGCGTTGCGGAATTGGCGGACCGTGCCGGTGTGCTGGCAGGAGTGGCAGCGGCAATAGGACCAGTCGCCCCACTCTTCGCCGGTATCGCCGTGCAGGACTACCCCGTCTTTGAACATCAGCAGGCGTTCGCTGACTTCGATGACAAAGCATTCGCTCTGCCCGCACTTGGGACAGCGCAGCTCTTCGATGGCTGGTTGAGGGAGAACTCTCGGCGTTTCGAGGCCTGCTTCGGCCAGGTCTTGTTCGAAAAAGCCTTGCGCCTTGGCGATTTCCCCGTCCCAGTCGATGCTGTGGCGGCGGCAGTGCTGGTGAAGGGCGTTGAGCAGCGAGACGATGTAGCCTTCCGAATCGCGCTCCGCATCATAGGCGCCGGGCTCGTATCCGTCTCGTGCGGCCCGCAGTTGGATAGCTTCGCGGGCGATGTCGAGCATCAACTCGTGATTATTCTCCATGGTTCAGTACTCCTCCGGCAGCAGAAAGGTGGTGACCTGGCGGTTGCCGTTGCCGTCTTCCGCGTCCGTGATCAGCCAGAGCTTGGTTTC
>MTKY01008398.1_pt1 | contig 11908 bp, 12 predicted proteins | sample 1042731 | NCBI WGS metagenome assembly MTKY01 (sample SAMN06212206, study PRJNA360538) | anaerobic digester metagenome | biome: Wastewater treatment plant; material: sludge; isolation source: anaerobic digester fed with sludge from wastewater treatment plant | place: Denmark: WWTP Soeholt ... | reverse complement strand
AATACGACCCAGTCGCACTTCGAGACGCTCAACGCGGTGCTGACCGGCGTCGCCGACCTGCGCAAGCTCGTCGACGCAGCCCGCGAGCGCCGCGCGATGTACGGCACGCGCACGCTGCTGATGGTCGATGAGATCCACCGCTGGAACAAAGCCCAGCAGGACGGGCTGCTGCCCGTGGTCGAGGATGGCACGATCACGTTGATCGGCGCGACGACCGAGAACCCCTACTTCTCGATCATTTCGCCGCTGCTCAGCCGTTCGCGTATTTTCCGCTTTATCTCGCTCACGGTCGAAGAGATCGAGGGGCTCGTCGTCCGCGCCCTCCACGATAAGGAGCGCGGCTATGGGCGGCGCGGTATCGTCCTGGACCCCGATGCGTTACGCCACCTGGCGGAGTTCGCCGACGGTGACGTGCGTAGCGCTCTTAACGCGCTCGAGCTCGCCGTGGAGTCCACGTCGCCAGACGAGGACGGCACGCTGCACATCACGCTGGCGGTCGCCGAGGAGTCGATCCAGCGCCGGGCGATGCAGTATGACCGGGCGGGCGACGAGCACTACAACACCGCCAGCGCCTTCATCAAGTCGATCCGCGGGTCGGACCCCGATGCCGCGCTCTATTACTTGGCCAAGATGGTCCTGGCGGGCGAGGACCCGCGGTTCATCTTCCGGCGGTTGCTGATCGCCGCGTCGGAGGATATCGGCCTGGCTTCGCCGATGGCCATCTCGATCGTCATGGCCTGCGCCCAGGCGTTCGAGTGGGTGGGAATGCCCGAGGGCCAGTACCACCTGGCTGAGGCGACACTCTACCTCGCCACCTCGCCCAAGTCCAACAGCGCGGGCGCCTATTGGCAGGCCAAGGCCTATCTGGAAGAGCACGGGTACCTCCCGCCGCCAGTGCACATCCGCGACCAGAATACGCTCCTGGGCGAAGAGCGCACGTCGGCCCCGGGCTACAAGTACCCCCACGACTACCCGGGGGGTTGGGTGGCCCAGCGCTATCTGCCTGAGGGTGTCGAGGGCGGCTGGTACAAGCCCAAGTCGATCGGCTATGAAGAGCGGATCGCCGACTTCGTGCGGAAGCTGCGCGAGAAGCGTTGACCCCCTCCCAACATCCCAAAGGCATGGTATGATCAGGGTGAACACGAGGTTAGGGTGAAATGCACATGATCGACCCGATTACGAGCAGAGTAATGCAGATTCTCAGCGAATCTATCCACATTCTGGTTCCGCTGGATGAGCTCTACGATCGCCTGGCTAACGAAGGACTGATGATCTGGATGACGCCCGAGTTGCTGGAGCAGTTCCTGATGTCGGACGACCGCTTCGAGGTCTACGAAGGACTGGCGGACTCGGAGTTGTTCGACCCGATGGTACAGTCCGAGTTACAGACGCGCGGGCTTCTGGGTGGGCCCCTGGTCATGCTCCAGGAACGCGCGACGTCCAGCGAAGAGGTGATGATGGATATGCTGCTGCACCTCCAGGAGATGAACACAGCGCTGGAGACCGCATGGCAGCTCAGGCCCAATGACAATCCCGAGGTCGAGGCCGAATTGCTCAATCTGCTGATGATGGGGGATATGCTCGAACGGGAGATCAAGCGCGCGTTGGACACGGGCAGCATTGTCATCGACCTGCCCCCTCACCATGACAAGACGGACCTGGGCACGGGCTAGACGCTCAGGGCACAGCCTGGCTACGGATTGCGACGGGGAGGTGCTGGCACCTCCCCGTGTTGTTTTGCCTCGCCCGGGGCATGCATTGGGGACAGGATACCTCCTCAGACGGAGACTCAGCGCCCTGATGCTGGGGGTGCTCGCGACGGCGTTGTTGCTGGCGGGCTGCAAGGCGCGGACCGAGCGGCTGGATCGCGTCCTGGACTCGGGGATGCTGCGCGTGGCGATGGACCCCTCCTTCCCCCCGTTTGAGTCTGTCGACGCGGCCGGCCAGATCGTGGGGCTCGATGCCGACCTGGCGCGCGCGATCGCGGGCCATCTGGGCGTCGAGGCACACACGGTCACGACAGGCTACGACGCGCTCTACGATACACTGACCGCCGACCGCGCCGATGTGATCATCTCGGCGCTCTATCCGGACCCATCGCGTAGCAAGGACTTCGCCTTCACCACGCCTTACTTTGACGCGGGCCTCGTGCTGATGACGCACGAAAAGAGCGCGATCACAGGCGCGGCCGACCTCGCCGGACAGCCCGTGGCGTGCGTCTTCGGGACTTCCGGGCATATGCAGGTGCTCCAATGGCAGGAGACGCTCTCGCCGCCTCCCACCGTGGTCACGGTCGAGGCGCCCGGCGACCTCGCGGCGCGGCTGCACGATGAGGCGGTAGCCGCCATCGTAGACCACGTCTCGGCGCGCATCGCCGCAAGTCAGGACCCGGACCTGCGTATCCTCACGCCCCCCCTCAGCCCGGAGCCCTACGTCATCGCGGTGAGGGATGAGGATAAGGCACTCTTCGAGGCGATCGAGGACGCGCTGCAGGTGCTCCAGGCCGATGGCGTACTGGACGTGCTCGTCGAGCATTGGGTGCGCCACTAGCGGTCCGCCGGAAGCACGCCGCTGGTGTAGCGTAAGCCTCCGGCTTGTGCCGGACGCAATCGAGGACGATTACGGTACCCCGGAACGCGGAGCTTTGACAAACATCGCCCCCAAAGTACAATGCGGCAGGTGCAGCAAGACCAAGGCAGACGAATGCAAAGGAGATCCACCGGTATGGCAGACGTACACGTATCCGAGCATCCGCTGGTCAAACACAAGCTCACACTCCTCCGCGACAAGAACACCGATTCCAAACGCTTCCGTGAACTGATCCGTGAGATCACGCTGCTGATTACCTATGAGGCCCTCGCCGATCTGACCGTCTGTCCCAAAGAGATCGAGACCCCGCTAACGTCGACGGCTGGCTACAAGCTGGCCGAGCCGATTGGCCTGATCCCCATCCTCCGCTCGGGTCTGGGCATGGTCGAGGGCATCTGGGAGATGATTCCCTCCGCCGAGGTCTGGCACATTGGCCTGTTCCGCGACGAGAAGACGCTCCGTCCCGTCGCCTATTACAACCGCCTGCCCATCCACCCGACGGTTTCCGTCTGCCTGATCCTGGACCCGATGCTGGCAACGGGGGGCTCGGCGGTCAAGACAGTGGAGATTCTGAAGAACTGGGGCGCCCATCGCATCAAGTTCCTCGGGGTTATCGGCGCGCCCGAGGGCGTCGAAGCCCTCACCACGGCCCATCCCGACGTCGACATCTACCTGGCAGCGCTGGATAGCCATCTCAACGAACACGGGTTCATCGTGCCGGGATTGGGCGACGCGGGCGACCGTCAGTTCGGCACGGCGTAGCCCACATTCCGATGCAAATTCGCCCCGATTCGGTTTGCCCCGAGTCTTCTCGGGCACGAGCTGACTCAGGGCATAAAGGGGCCAAGACCCAGCAGAAGGAGACACCGCCATGCCCTATGGGCTGGAATATGCCGTGGTCCTTGCCACGGGCTGCGTGATCGCCCTCATTGCGACACCACTGATGGGGCGGCTGGGCCTGCGCCTGAAGATCGTCGCCACACCGGGAGGACGCCGGCGCCACAAGGGCGTCGTGTCACGGTTGGGAGGGCTGGGATTGGCGCTGGGCTTCTTCGGCGCACTGTTGGTCTCCCGCTTCCTGCCGATCCCCACAGCCGACCCCAACGAGACGCGCCGCTTCTGGGGGTTGGTGATCGGTGCGGCGCTGATGGTGATCTTTGGCCTGATCGACGACCGCTTTGAGCTGCCCTCGGGCACCGAGTACCTGGGTTATCTGCTGGCGGCGATCGTGGCGATCGCCAGCCTCATCATCCTGGAGCGGTTCAATAATCCCCTCACCAACAACACCGTGGTCCTGCCGGCGCTGCTCTACATCCCGCTGACGTTGTTCTGGACGACGGGCATGATCGTGACCGTCAACTGGCTCGACGGTCTGGATGGGCTGGCGGCAGGGGTCTCGGCCATCCTCGCTGCGATCCTGAGCTTCCACATGATCCGCAGCGACCAGCCCAGCGTCGTTCCCCAGGCTCTAGCCCTGCTAGGCGCTGCAGTGGGATTCCTGGTGTACAACGTCTCGCCGGCCAAGGTCCACCTGGGGAGCAACGGCGCTTTCTTCCTCGGCTACGTGATGGCGGCATTGGGGCTGATCGGAGGAGGGCGGGTCGCAACGGTGCTGCTGGTCATGGGAATCCCCATCGTGGACGTGGCGTGGACCATCCTCGACCGGTGGCGGCACGGAGCCAGCCCCTTCCGGGGTGACCGGCGCCACTTGCACTTCAGGTTGCAGGATGCCGGCATCTCAACCCAGGTCATCGTCCTCATCTACTGGGGGTTCTGTGCTATTGCGGGCGTGCTCGGTCTGGTGCTCTCGTCGCGGCTCTACAAGCTGGTCGCCTTGGGCCTGCTGGCGGCGATCACAATTGTGCTGCTGCTCTATCTGAGTCGCGAGCGTGGGGACGACGATGCCTAAAATCGCGGCGGTGCGCGACCTGAGCCTGAGCATCACGGGCGCGCTCCTCGCGGCAGTTCTCCTCGGATGCGGGCAACAGACGCGTTCCCCGGCAGCGACGCCCACCGGTGCGACTTTGCCTACCCCCCAACCCACGGTCACGCCAGCGCACACTACGCCCGAGCCGGTGCCCCAACGGCTGACTCTCTGCACCCTGGAACCCGAGGCCGTGAGTCCCTTCATCATGTCGGACTCCGGCAGCGACCTGCTGGCGCTCTTTCTCGAGGACGCGGTCGAACGGGTTGCCTATGGATGGGAAGCGCGGCTCGTCGAGCGTGTGCCTTCCATAGCATCGGGCGACGTCATCACGCGGCTGGTGCGGGCGACGAGTGGCACGCGCTATGCTGATCCACTGGGCTTCGTCCACCAGGTCACAAGCACCGCACCTCTCCAGCTCCCACAGCTCGTGGTGACCTTCACGCTGAAAGCGGATCTCCTGTGGTCGGACGGCACGCCGGTTACGACCAAGGATGCACTTCTGGGCTATCACCTCGCCCAGCTTCCCGAGGCCGGGGGACGGTGGCGGGATCTGGCGGAACGCACCGCGCAGTTCGTCGCCGTCGATGAGCGCACGCTGCGCTGGGAGGGCATTCCCGGTTATCTGAGCGGCGCCTTTCCGGGGTTCCTCTTCCCCCTGCAGCCAGCCCACCGGTGGCAGGGGCAGACGCTGGATGCGATTGCGGATGACCGCACCCCACCGGCGACGGGCCCTTTCCGCATCGTGGCGTGGGAGTCAGGCCGCGAGGTCCGGCTCGAGCCCAACCGCCACTACAGCGGCCCGGTGCCGCTGTTGGAGGAGATCACGGTCCGGTTCCCGGTGACCACGCCGGACTCGTGGCACGAGCTGGTGGCCAATGGCACGTGCGATGTCGTACCGCCCACTCCGGCAAACCAGACGTCGTGGCAGCCTTGGGCCCGACTGGCTGCTGCCGGGGAAGTCACAATGTGGGCCGATGTTGCGCCCACTGTGTTGCGGCTCGACATGAACCCGGAGCCCGAGCTCGCACCGGACCAGCCCCTCGACGCCGAACGGACCTCGCCACTGCAGGATCCCCAGGTCCGGCAAGCGCTCGCAGGCTGTGTAAGCCGCCAGCGCCTGACGCAGGCCCTGCCCGCCGAGGCCCTGGCCGCAGCCAGTGGTTTCATTCCGCCCAATCATCCCGCCTACGTCGAACGGACAACGCTCGCATTCAACCCGCAGGCCAGTGGACGGCTTCTGGATACCTTGGGCTGGCAGGACCGCAACGGGGATGGCGTGCGTGAGGCCGAATCCGTGCCGGGCTTTGCTGATGGCAAGCCGCTGAGCCTGACCTTGCACTTCATTCCCCAGCTCTTCACCCTGGCAGCACACGTCGCGGGGGATCTGGAGAGCTGCGGCGCCAACATCGTGCTGCAGCCAGTGGATGCGCGCCAGCTCTATGCGGGCAGCAACGCCAGCCCGCTCTTCGGAGGTTGGTTTGAGCTGGCCCTCCTGGGCTGGCAAGCCACGGTGCCCGAGATCTGCGGGGGATGGCTGAGCAATCGCATCCCCACAGCCGAAAACGGCTGGCAGGGCGAGAACTTCGGGAGGTTCGCCTCGGAGGCCTATGACGCCGCTTGCAGGCAGGCCCTGTCGGCACTCGATACGGGCGCACAAGCTATGGCCCTCAGCGCGGCTCAGGACGCGCTCGACGAAGCGTTGCCTACCTTCTTCCTGGCCTGGCGTCCCACATGGTTCGTGGCGCGTCCCGCCATCCAGGGGATTCGCCCCGATGCCTCAGCGTATGGCTCGCTGTGGAACAGCGAGGCCCTGACCATCGCCCAGCCGTAGCGGCGGTGCCGTCCCTACTCGCTCAGATCGAGCTCGGCCTGCCATTCGGCGAGGACCGCCTCGTGGGCTGCGACGATGGCAGCCTGTGTTGCATCGGACAGCGCCCCACCGCCCATCCAATCGTTGCCCTGGCGGACAATGGCTTCCTCCAGCGACCGCTGCAGGTGCTCGACCGTGAAGGCAGGGTCCTCACGCCGCTGAGCCTGAAGATGCGCCACAAGTGAGGCATAGGTCTCCTCGTAGCGCATCGCGATGACATCCTCAGCGTCCACGCGGCACGTCTCCCTGCCCGGCCTTATCCTCCACGCGGCGCATGAAGCGCGCCAGGTCGATCACATAGCGTTCGTGCTGCGCCTCGCCGACCTTCTCCACGTCGTCCCAAGCCTCGATATGGAAGCGCAGGCGCCTGCCGTCCACCATCGTTAGTTCCGCACGCACGCGCACCTGCATCCCCACGGGCGTTGCCGCGAGGTGATGCATCTCAACGAGCGTGCCCACCGCTGTCTGCCCTTCGTCCAGGCTGGGCGCAATGGCAGCCTGTGCTGCGCCCTCCATCAGAGCAATCAAGTGCGGTGTGCTCAGAACCGGAACGAGGCCGCTTCCATAGGCAGCCGCAGTGTCCCCTGACGCAACGATGTGGACAATCTCAGCGCTCAGACCAGGCTCAATCATTGACCCTACCCCCTCAAACAGTATTCGGCAATCGTACACTCACCAAGGATACCGGTCCGTGGGACCGGTATCCTTGGTCTACGGGACGGTTCGCGTCAATATGGGCACAATGAACCCGAACAGACACCACAGATCTAGTACAGCCATCGCCGACAGGAGACCAGCAACAGCGACACCCTGCCACCGCTGTGGCACGAAGGCAAGCGCAAAAAGCCCAAGTGCCGCCGCGCCGAGCATCGCCATCGGCCACAGCGGAAAGTCTCCCCGGATCAGACCGACCATAGCCAAGGCGAACACCATCAGCAGCAGAATCAACGCAGTGCCCACAGCCAGTTGTCGGCGCGCCAGCCGCTGCCACCCAAGCGCAGCGCCCAAGGCCATCAGAGGCAGCGCCGGAAAAAGGTAGCGCCCCTGATGCTGTACGAAGGTCAGGTTGTAGCCCACAAGCATCACCACGGTGATCAGTGCCGCCGCTCCCATCAGGATCCAGCCATCGCGCTCACGGGCATCCCAACCGCCGTCGTCCTTGCGCCCCACCGCATCCAGAAGGACCCATGCGGCGCCGTACACCGTCAGCGACGTGAAGATCGCCAGGCCCTGATAGATCCGGACGTCCAACACGACGCCCATCCAACCAAACTGTCCCCAGAACGAGCGGAACAGCGTCCAGATACCTTCACGGAGGAACGGGAGGACCCCCTGCGCCGCAATCCAGTCGGCGGTGCGTGGCTGGCCCACGACAACAAGGTCGTGCCGCATCAGCCCTAACAGGTCAGGCCAGCCATAGACCGTGAGGTTGCGCACCCACCAGAGTCCGCCCAGCACCCCAGCAGGGAGCAGAATAGTGGCAAGTTGGCGTGCGCCCCACGTCCAGGCCATGCCCGCGCGGCGGACGCGCAGGACCACTAACAGGATCGCCAACGGCAGCACGCCGTAGCCCGTCGTTTTGGTCAGGAACAGTGTCCCGGCAACAAGGCCCAGCGCCCACGCCGGCGTGGCCCCGCGCAGATAGCACAGCCCGATCCAGAGCCAGAGCCACAGAAGCGGTATGACGAGGGCGTCGTTGTTGACCGAAGCCATCATTGCCACGAACTGCGGAATAAACGCGATCATCCCCCCGCCCAACCAGGCGAGCACCGGCTCGTTGGGCCGAAACTCGCGCAGGAGCAGGAACAACATCGCGATCCCGATCGCGCCCAGGAACAAGGAGAAGAGCCGTAAGCTCAACACATCGCCATCTGAAATCCAGTAGACCGGAGTGGCAAGCAGGTAGTAGAGCGGAGGCTGATGATCCTCGTACTCCAGCGATGCGACCGACAGATCGGGAGGGAACGCTTCGGAGGTCAGGCGACTGATGTAATCTTGGTCATAGTCGCCCTCCTCCATCACGGGGATGCCCCCGCCCGTCGCCAGGGAGCGGATGTAGTTGTAGTGTGCTGGCTCATCGGGTGCCTGCCATGCGGGGGTCTCCGCGGCATAGAGGCTGCCGATAATGAGAAAAGCTGCGAGGATCACAATGGCGGGCCAGTTCGTTCTCAATGGTCCTCCCGTACAGGCGCAGTGTTCAGGCCAGCCGGACCCCTTTGAGGGTCTCCAACAACTTCTGCATCAGGAAGATACCCACGAAGATGGGTAAGTCAACCAGCAACGTGCTCGCGCCCAGCAGCACGACCCATTGGACGGCCACCGTGAGGAAGCTGCCCGCGCCCTCATAGACCACGGCCTCCAGCCCTGCATAGATAAGGACCCCAGCGACGACAGCCCCCACCACGGCAAGGGCCGGCCATGCGTGTATATCGGAGCGGCTGGGCAACATCGTGTTGACAATCGCAAAGACCAGGTAGACCCACAGCCAGACGTCGGGCGCCCGGAGGACTTCCACGAACGCCCTGAAACCCGACACCCAGTCCCCGGACGAGAACGCCGCAATGATCTCGGGGGTACCGAAGACGAAGTGCCCGATCAGGATCACGGCGGCGCTGCCCAACACCATAGGTGCGGCACCGATGATGCTTGCGCGCAGGAAGTCCGTCTCGTGGATCGCCACGGATCCCAACTGGATACGCTTGCTCACCCGGCTGGGCAGCAGCTTCATGCGTCCGGTCTTGACTTCCAGCAGCCTGGCCGCCAGGGCGTGGCTCAGCTCGTGCAGCGCGACGCCGGGGAAAAGGACAATCGCATAGAGCCAGAGCGCCACCTCCTCGTCCCCGGTCAGCAGGAACATCAGACCCTGCAGGTGACGGTGCAACCAACGGTCAGCTACCAACAGCAGACTCAACACGAGTAGCAACTGCAGCAGTAGCGTCAGCACAGGACCTATCGAATTCATCTGGGAGACCTCGAGCCTGCCCTAGTGTATCGCAATTCATATAACACATTATCCCAAACGATATCCCAAATATCCCAAACCAGGGCAAGGCAACGGTTGCGTTCCAGCGCAGTTGCGCTATGCTTGCAAGGATATGTCAGACGCCCACATGCCACAATCCGTCGCCCAGACGAGTTACGAGGTCCGCACCCCCGTCTTTCAAGGTCCTCTGGACCTCCTGCTGCGGCTGATCGAGAAGAACGAGCTCGATATCACCAAGGTGGCCCTGGCCCAGGTGACCGACGAATTCCTGGAACAGGTCGAGCGCATGCGGGCTGCCAGCCAGATCGGCATTATCGCAGAGTTCCTCGCGGTCGCTGCCAAGCTGCTCTGGATCAAGTCCAGAGTCCTGTTGCCCAAACCGCCTGCGTCGGCCCGCGAGGTCGACGAAGAGGAGGACGTGGGCGACGAGCTGGTCCGCCAACTGCGCGCCTACCGGCAGTACAAAGAGGCTGCAGGCTGGCTGCGCGAGCGCGACCGCGTGGGATTGCGCTCTTACGTCCGTGGCAGCTACCAACCACGCCCCGTCCGTGTCACGCTAGACCTGGCGGGCATCGACCTGCAGACGCTGCGCGAGGCGGCGCAAGTTGCCCTCACCCCCGCCGAGCCCCCACGTCCCGAGCGGGCAATCCAGCGGGTCCGCATCTCCATCGTCGAGCAGGTGGCGCTCATCCGGCAACGGCTATTGCACTGGGCCCGGATCAGCTTTCGCAAGCTGTTGAGCGAAAAGCCTACACGGCTCGAGGCGATCGTCACACTCCAGGCGGTGCTCGAGCTGATCAAGCAACAGGCTGTAGCCGCACAGCAGGACGAGCCCTTTGGCGACATCACGATTCGGGCCACGATCCCTGCCGAACGCATCACGCTTGCCGGGACGGCACAGGAAGACTCCGTCACCATTGCGGCCTGACTTCCCGAAACCTGACTGCACGTTGTGACGTAGTAAGAGTGCGGTCCCTATAGCGAACGGGAGGTTCTACAATGAAACTGCTGATCCGTTGGGCCATCATGGCCCTATCGTTGTTTGCCGCCGCCTGGGTGATCCCGGGTATCCACGTCGACGACAGTCGCGGCTGGATCGTCTACGCGGCGATGGCCGTGATCCTGAGCCTGGTCAATGCCCTGATCCGCCCACTGCTCAAGGTGCTCACGTGTCCCCTGATCGTGCTCACGCTGGGACTGTTCACCCTGGTCGTGAACGCGATCTCGATGTTGATCGCCTCTGCCATCGCCAACAACCTGTTCAAGGTGGGGTTCTACATCAACGGGTTCTGGCCCGCGTTCTGGGGAGCCCTCATCGTAAGCGTGGTCAGCGTGATCCTGAACATCTTCGTGGGCGACGACGACAAGAAGGATCGCCGCCATTAGCCCAGGCCCCGAGCTTGCCAGCCGGCTCCCCGATGTTATGATGGCGCTACCATAGCACCTGGAGCCAAGCTTTGATCAACATCCGACGCATCACCCTGACCGCACTGATGGCAGCCCTGATCTTCGTGCTGACCACGGTGCCACGGATCCCCGTCCCGGCGACGGGTGGTTACGTGCATCTGGGCGATGCGGGGATCGCGTTCGCGGCCGCAGCGTTCGGGCCGTGGGTGGCAATGGCCGCCGGCGGACTGGGCACGGCGTTGGCAGACCTGCTCGGGTTTCCGCAATGGGCAATCTTCTCGCTCCTCGTCCACGGCCTGCAGGGGCTCGCTATGGGATGGATCCTGCATAAGGGCCTGAACTGGGCGCGTGCCTTGATCACTGCCATCGTCAGCATCGCGATCGTTGTCGGGGGCTACTTCCTGGCGGGCGTGATCCTGCAGGGAGCGGCGTTGGCTGCGCTGGAGATCGTGCCAAACGCTATCCAGGCCCTGAGCGGGAGCGTCATCGGCCTGCCCTTGACCTGGGCCGTGCGCCGGGCGTACCCGCCCCTGGAGAACTACCGCGACAGAACCGCCTGAGGGCAAGCAGTGAGTAACCGTGCGGAGGAGGGCCCGTGACCTCCTCCGTCTTTTTTGGGGCCTTACCTATGATTAGCGCGCACGATGTCACCTTCGCCTACGCAGCCCGCCTACCCGGAGAGCATCCCCGGCCAGTCCTGACCGGCTGCTCGCTCGATCTGGGCGCGGGCAGCGCGCTCTCCGTTATGGGCCCGACGGGCGCGGGCAAGAGCACGCTGAGCTACGTCCTTGCGGGACTCGCGCCGCGCCACACCGGGGGCACGCTCTCGGGAACGGTGAGCATCGCCGGGCGCGACCTCCGGGATGGCCCTCCCGAGATCGGCAGCGTGGGCCTACTGTTCCAGGATGCAGCCACGCAGCTCTTCACGACGACCGTGGAAGACGAGGTCGCGTGGGGTCTCGAAGCGATGGGACTGGCCCCCGAAGAGATCGGGCGACGCGTCGAGGCGTCATTGGTGCATTTCGAGCTGAGCACGATGAGGCACCGTGCTCCCTGGGCACTCTCCGGTGGCCAGCAGAAGCGGCTTGCGCTCGCGGCGCTCTGGGCGATGCGGCCCGGCATCCTGCTCCTC
>MTKY01054083.1_pt1 | contig 11912 bp, 9 predicted proteins | sample 1042731 | NCBI WGS metagenome assembly MTKY01 (sample SAMN06212206, study PRJNA360538) | anaerobic digester metagenome | biome: Wastewater treatment plant; material: sludge; isolation source: anaerobic digester fed with sludge from wastewater treatment plant | place: Denmark: WWTP Soeholt ... | reverse complement strand
TCGTCGAACAGATGGCCAAGATGGGCGTCACAGCGGGCGCAGAGGACCTCGTCGCGCACCATGCCGTGCGACGTGTCGCGCCGGGTGTAGACGGCCGCCTCGGCCGCCTCGAAGAAGCTGGGCCAGCCGGTTCCCGAGTCGAACTTGGCCGCCGAGGTGAACAGCAACAGGTTGCAGCACACGCAGTGATACTCGCCCGCGGCGTGGTTGTCCCAATAGGCGTTGGCAAAGGCGGGCTCGGTGCCCTTTTCGCGGGTGACGCGAAACTGCTCAGGCGTGAGCTGAGCGCGCCACTCATCATCGGTCTTGGTGATGCGCTGCATCTCAATGGCTCCCTCTGTAACAGGCGTATGGGCCGGGCCTGGTCGGGCGACAAGGCCAGCGCGCCTACAGGCGGCCAGCAGGCCCGACGCCAGCAACGTCGCGATCAGGCTGCGGCGATTCATCGGCCACCTCGTTGTAGAGTAATCAGACTAAACAAGTCTGATTATACGAACACTGCCGAGAGACGTCAAGCGGCGCCGGGCCTGCCCCGGCGCCGCAGAGTCACAGGAGAGGGCCAATGGCTAGTAGAGCAGGTCCTCGAGCAAGGCAGCGCCAGTGGGGGGCTCGCCAAAGCTGGGTATGGGCAGCAGCTTGCCCTCTGCGAGGGCCGACTGGTGCGCCACGATGCCCGGCGCCGCATAGCGCGCCGCCTGCCAGACGTGGTTGGGCGGCAGCCGGCCCGAGTCGGCCGCGCGGCAAAAGTCGTCCACCAGGAACTGGTGCGAGCCCAGGTGGCCGTTGTGCAGGCCCTGAAAGCTCTTGGGCAGGCGGCGGCGGTTGTGGATAGGCGCCACGCCGCTGAAAAAGTCGGCCTGCACGCCTTCCTTCTTGCGAGCCTCGATGTCCTCGGGCGAGAGGCGCACCGGCGTCAACAGCTCGGTCAGGTCGATGTTGTCGCCGCCGTGGGTGATCCATACCTGGGCGTTGGCCTGCTCCTCATAGCAGCCCAGGGTGCCAAAGATGCTGGTGCGCACCGAGCTGCGCCCGCGGTGGCCCACGCGCCTGAACTCGTTGATGCGACACATGCCGCCGTCAGAGGTGCGGAACAGCGCCGACTCGTTGGAGAAGGGGTTATCCCACAGGTTGCCGCCCACGCGAAAGATGTCGTCGTCGCTGCGGTCGCGGTAGCCCAGGCAGGAGACCTGCGTAAGGCTGGCGCCCGTGACGCCGATGATCATGCTGGTCGAATGGGTGGGATAGAACATGGGCGGAAAGCCGGCCGTCTGCTTCCACTGCTCGCCGCCGCTGTGCTGGTAGGCCTCGTAGAACCCGTGCCCCATGTCGTGCAGGTACTCGCCCTCGCCGTAGACAAAGTGGCCAAACTCGCCGGCCTGCCACTTTTGCCGGCAAAAGACGCTGCAGGGGTAATAGTACGAGGTCTCGCCCAGCATGTACATCAGCCCCGTCTGTTGCACCGTGCGCACCAACTCGCCCAACTCGTCGAGGGTGACGCCGGTGGGCACCGCCGAGTAGACGTGCTTGCCAGCGCGCAGCGCCTGCACTGCCTGTGGCCCGTGCAGCCAGCGCTGCGTCAAGAGCGCGATGGCGTCGACGTCGCTGTCGCACAGCTCGTCGAGCGAGGCATAGGTCTCTTTGATGCCAAAGCGCGCCGCCTGTTCGGCACGTCGCTCTGGAAAGACCTCGGCGATGACGACGTCACGCACCAGCGGATGCGCCTGAAAGAGGGGGATAAAGCTGCCGGCAAAGCTGCCCGCGCCACAGACACCGATCTTGAGCATGACTCCTCCTGCGGGTGTCGATTGTGTTGAGCATAGACGCAAACGGTGCGGCATGCCAGCCTAGTGCGTGGTGCAGCGCGGTGCGCTCGGCAGCCGCACAAAGAGCGCGGGTGCGCCCCAGGTTACCCATAGGCCGGTCAGAGCGTAGAGCAGGAGGCGCCCGATAGACGCAACGCCCGTCGTGGGCAGCGCCAGCGAGATTGCGCCCAGCAGCCCCGCCACGCCCAGGCCGTACAGCGCCCGTTGCAGCCGCTCGGATGCGGTGGTGGCATCGGCAAAGCGCACCCGGCGGCGCTCGATGGCATAGCCGGCCAGCAGGCCGGCCCCGAACACGGCGGCCGTCAAGGCCTCGGCCGCACAGAGCGCCAGGCCCGGCAGCAGCACCAGCAGCGCCAGCAGAGCGATCGGCAGCGTCAGCCGGCGCTGCGGCGATCGGGCGACGCGCCTGTTGCGCACCAGGGCATAGCCCGCCAGCACGAGCGCGCCGGCGATATAGCCGCCCAGCAGGTCGGTGGGAAAGTGCGCCGCCAGGTAGACGCGCGATAGTGGCACCAGCAACAACAGGGCGCCGTAGAGACACCAGAGCCACCGGCGCGACCAGCGCATGGCGATATAGCCCCACAGCACCACGGTGGCCTGGGTATGGCCGCTGGGCAGCCCATAGCCGCCGGCGTGAGTCAGGATGTCCACCCCGGCGTGCAGGTCGGCCGGACGTGGCTGTTGCAGCAGCGCCTTGAGGCCAGCGTTGAGCAGCGAAGAGAGCACATACAGGCCCGCCAGCTCGAGCGCGGCGCGGCGGTCGACGGCCCAATAGAGCACCGCCAGCAGCGCCGCCGCAAAGGCCACACTGCCCAGCGCCGTGAGGGCGCGAAAGGGCGCGTCGAGGGCAGGGCTGGCCTGCTGCAGCCAGCGGATCATATCGAGACCCCACTCGAGCACACCGACCGGCATAGCGCAACGCCTCGCAGTGCCTAACTCAGGCCCGTCAGGCGCAGGTCTTGGATGGGGTAGGGCAGCACCAACCCGTTGACCTCGGCGGCGCGGGTGAGGGCGACGATGACGTCGGAGCCGATGTCGAGCATGTTGCTGCTGTGGTGGTCGACCCAGTAGCGCAGCGCCAGCGAGACGGCGTAGGGGCCCAGCTCTTCGGCGTGAATGATGGGCGCGGGCGCCGCGAGCACGCCGTCCACCGACGTCGCCGCGGCCAGGAGGGCGGCCCTGGCGAGCTCGATATCCTGCCCATAGCCCAGGCGGATCATCACCGTGCGGCGCAGGTGCGGCGCCAGCGAGTAGTTGGAGATGGGCCCCTCGAGCACCTGCAGGTTGGGGATGATGACCTGTTGGCCGTCCCAGGTGGCTAGGGTGGTGTCGCGAGTGCTGACGGCCAGCACCTGCCCGGTGTGCTCGCCGATTTTGACGGCGTCGCCGATGCCAAAGGGGCGACGCACCAGCACGATGATGCCGGCCACAAAGTTGCGCGCCAGGTCTTGCAGGGCAAAGCCGATGGTCAGGCCCGCCACGCCCAGCCCTGCCAGAAAGGCGGTGACGTCAAAGTTCACCTGCCCCAGCGCGGCAATGCTGAACAGGATCAACACCGCCCAGCGCGCCAGGCGGGTGATGAGCTGCTGCGTCTCGACCTGGGGGATGCGCCTGGCCGACCAGTGCAGCAGCCAGCGCTCGGCCAGCCGCGACAGCAAGATGCCGGCGGCAAAGAGCATCAGCGCGCTGATGAGCCGCGGCACGAACCGGATGGCCGCGGCGAGCAGTTGCGACAGGTCGACGGCGGGCATGGGCGCCTCCGGGCGTGGGTGGGCCGGTGAACCGAGAGCCAAGGCCGGCCCATACTCGCACGGGTGGCGCGAAGCGTCAAATCGCGGCGCTGCTCAGTTATTCAGGCCTATGGCCACACTAATCCGCAGGCCGCCGGCGCAGGTCTCGCGCAGTACGTAGTGTGAATGATCAGACGGCGACCAGTCGCCGGCAGCGTCACAGGCCGACCAGCGGACCTCGACCGACCAGAGTCCAGGACAGAGGGAGGCCGCAGCCCAAGTCTCGGGTCGAATGGCGATGACGCCCTGCGAGTGGTACCAGTCGAGTGCCCCTGTGTAAAAGGCCTCGATCTCGGCGATCGTGTTGACGGCGCGGCCGCCTTCGACCGACAGCACCAGCGCCGGGATGTCCCAGGCAGCCACAATCGCGGGTACATGGCCCGAGGTGAGCGCCTGGCCAAGCTGGCCTAGAAAGGCGTCGATGTGAGAATGCTGGACGGGCATGATCTGACTCCTGTTTTCGTGTGGGCGAGCTGTTGCGCCGCCAAGGCGCACAGGGTTAGCGAACGACGATCGTCTGGAGCGTCACGCTATCGCTGACAGCTCCGTTGAGATGCACGGTCTCGCGCTCCATAGATGGCCACGAATAGAGCCCAACCTGAATCTCATAGTTGCCAGGAGGTAGGGTATCGGGCAACAGCACTGGATAGCTGTCCAGCCACAGTTGACCTGTCTCCCAGCTGCTGGTGGGCGAACGCCCCCCAGCTGGAGGGCTATCATACTGAGCAATCAAGCGTCCACTCTGGTCTACCAGGTGCACAAACACGGTCAAGTCGGCAGACGGAGGTGAGAGTACGTCCCAGTAGATCCCCACGACGAGCGCTTTCCCCGGCTCCAGTTCCGCACCGGATAGTGTATAGCCCGCCAGCACTATGCTCTCACCAAAGACCTCGTCTCTGGGGTGTTGGACCGACTCGCGGCTCACGGCCAGGATATTGCCTGGGCAGGGCAGAGTCGCGATCAGATGCGGGCCCGGCTCGGCAGGCTGCCCATTCGGGGCCGACACGGCCAGACCCGGCCCTCTGCGCCCGTCCGATACGCCTATCTCCAGACGCACGCTTGCAGAGCCCAAGGTCGACGGCACGTGCAAGGGTGTGCGGCTCACGATCGTCTGGTCCGGGCGCCACGCCCGCGGTGAGCTGGAGGCCGCTGGCCAGAAACTACGTTCATCCAGGAGCTGCCCACTTTCGTCGAGCAGCGCGACGTGTGCATAGGCGTCAGTGCGAGTGCGTGCCTCTCCTGTGGCCTGCCAGTACAGACTCAGCTCGAGCCACGTACCAGGAACTGCAATGGAAGGATGGACACTGTACCCGGTAAGCCGCGCCCCGCCAAAGTCCAGGTCGAGCCTCGAAGCGGCCGATAGCTCTGTCAAAGTAGCTTCGAGAGGCGGCGCATAGCGCGGCCACACCTGGGATTGCGGCAGCCACACGGCGTACCCCGCCAGTGACGTCGCGATCACAACACTGATGGCAGCCTGTGCCCGCCAGCTAAACAGCGCGTTGTAGCCCGCAATCAGCACACAGACCAAGCCCCCGATCGCAGGGAACAGATAGCGTGCATGCCCCGCACCCTTGCTGGTCACGGAGAACTGCACCATCGCGCACGCGACCAGCCCCACAGCAAGCAGCGCCACGACCCAGCCTGGCCACGTCGGGGTGACCAGACGGCGCCTCACCATGCAGATGGCCTGCAGAAGTATGCCCATCACAGCCAACCCAGTTGCTATCCACAGGTACCTACCAGTCCGCGGGAAGGTCATGTGCATAAAGCCAAAGCTGCCCCAGAAAGTGCGGCCCAACTGAGCTACGAACTCGTGCCAGAACAGGCCCCAGCTATAGGGCGTATCGCGAAAGTTGAACCAGAAAGCCTCACGAAACGCCGACCAACCAAGTGGATCACCGTATAGGTACATGTTGCGCACAAACCACCAGCCGGCGATGCCCAGACCTGTTAGGACAATGATGGCCGACTGAGACAGAAGGGCGCGCCATGTCTTGCTCCGACACGCGTACAGCGCATAACCCACGAGCATGATGGGCAGCAACAGGAGGCCGGTGGCCTTGGTCAGGATCGCTCCGCCCACGAGCACTCCTGCCAAGACCGCGCCGTTGCGACGTGGGCCCTGCAGAGCCGTACGGGCCGCCATCAGTATACCCAGGCCAAAGAGGCTGATGATCAGGGGATCGTGATGGACCGTGCTCGAGGAGTAGACGAACGAGGGGTTGAAGGCCACAAGGGCTGCCGCTCCCAGCGGAGCCCAGGGGTGTGTCGGTAGCAGAATCCGAGCGAGCTCGTAACAAGAGACGACAGTGACTGCCCCCAGGAGGATCGAGAGCAACCTTAGCGTATGCAGGGCCAGGGCGGTCCTGCGCCACGGCCAGGCATCCTGGCCGTAGTGTAGTACTACATTCCACCCATTCGAGCCGTTGTTCTCATGCCACACGAAGTGAGGGTTCGGCTGAAGCACATCTTGGGCGTCTGACAGGTCAAAGGGCGCGATCACCAAGGCGCCCAGAGCATAGTAGAGGGGAGGGTGGTGCGCCATGGCTACGCCCGATTTGCCGGCTGCTGATATGGTGGGCAATCTGTGATGGTCTCGGATAAAGGTCACATACGCAAAGTGCGCCCCTTCATCCACGCCCTCGCCCACCGGCACGCGGACGCTGTACCATATGCCGAGCGCAGCGTAGAGCAACGTGACCACGATCACGCGCCACCGATGCGCCACGGAAGGCTCACGCATCAACTACGCTACCAGGCACCAGGAGGCCCATAGGCTGCGTTCCTTTAGCCTCTCTTCCGCACGGGTTCGAAAGTACAGCCTTCAGCATAGCGGAGTATGCTCTGCATTGCTGGACACTGTGTCAACGAGTCTAGCACATCGTGCCATATCCTGCACTCGGCGTCAGCCATGGAGCACGTACCGAGGTGCATCGTTGTACAACACAAAGAACCCTCTTCCTGCCTGGAAGAGGGCTATCTGGTGGCGACGACTAGATTTGAACTAGTGACCAAGGGCTTATGAGTCCCCTGCTCTACCGCTGAGCTACGTCGCCAATATTAGTAGCGGGGCCAGGATTCGAACCTGGGACCTTTGGGTTATGAGCCCAACGAGCTGCCACTGCTCCACCCCGCATCAACAGACTCCAGTATACTCGCTTTCTGCGCGGCGTCAAATCGCCTTTTCGGGCGGGCTGCGGCCCCTTCATTTGCGCGCCTGTCGGTGTCGCGCTATAGTTTTCTCTTGGAACGTAAGGAACCTAACTATCGGGGGTGGTATGGAGCACAGCGCCGAACTGGCTCAATCCATCATCAACCGCTTGCTCACGCTGATCCGCTATCAGCACCGCTTTGGCCACAAGATGCGCTCGCTGTATGGCATCGGTGGGCGGCAGCTCAGCGTGCTGCGCTTTCTCGAGAGCGACGGGCCCCAGTGTGTGGGCGATATCTCGCGGCACCTGTGGGTGCGCGACGCCACCACTTCGCCCCTGCTCGAGCGCATGGAAGCAGACGGTTACATCGTGCGGCGGCGCAGCCTCGTTGACAGCCGCCGTCTCATCATCGAAGCTACCGACAAGGGGAGGGAGGTCTGCAAAGAGGCGCCGCTGGGGCCCATCAACCGCCTGCGCCAGGCGCTGCCACAGCTCGACGAACCTGAGCTCGCTGAACTGCTGCACGCGCTCGACCGACTGGTCGAGCTCGCCGACGTCGACCCCGACATCGCTGAGTGAGGATCTAGATGCAGACGATTTTGCGCGTACTCAACTATGTCAAGAAATACTGGTTTGCTGAGGCCATCGCTTACCTGTGCATGTTGGGCATCGCTGGCGGCCGGCTGATCAGCCCCAAGATCATCGAGCGTATCGTCGACTTGGGCATCGAGCAGGGCCAGGCCGATATCCTGCTGAACCTGGTGTTGCTGTTGATCGGCGTCACCCTGGTGACCGGGTTCTTTCGCTACGGCGAGGGCTATCTCACCGAGAGCGTCTCGCAAGACGTGTCGTACGACATGCGCAACGAGGCCTACGCCAAGCTGCAGTCGCTTTCCTTCAGCTACCACGATCGGGCGCAGACGGGCCAACTGCTGGCGCGTATCACCAGCGATGTGGAGCGCCTGCGCATGCTCACCGGGCGAGGCCTGCTGCGACTGGTCGACAGCGTTGTGCTGCTGGTGGGCACAACGGTGCTGCTGCTGCGGATGAACGTGCCTCTGGCGCTGCTTTCTTTGGCTGTCATGCCCGCCATCTTTTTAATCATGCGCAAGTACCGGTCCACACAACACCCGCGCTTTCGCGATCGTCAGAACAAGATGGCAGTGCTCGCATCGCGCCTCGAACAGAACCTCTACGGCATGGACGTCGTGCGCGGCTTTGCTCAGGAGCACAAAGAGATCGAGCGCTTTGGCAACGACAACCGGGCTGTCTATGACGTCTCGCAGGCCATCGTGCGGCTCGGCTCGCTGATCAACCCCTTTGTGGTGCTGCTGGCCAGCGCCGGCAGCGTGCTGGTGCTCTGGCTCGGCGGTCGCCTGGTCATCAATGGCGCGCTGACGCTGGGCCAGCTTGTGGCCTTTAACACCTACGTGCTGCAGCTCGTCGGCCCCATGCGTCGCCTGGGCTTCCTGGTTACCTCGATCACCGAGTCGCAGGCCTCGGCCGAGCGCGTGTTCGAGATCCTCGACGCCCGCTCCGAGGTCGAGGACCGCCCCGACGCCAGGCCTCTGGGCCCCATCGAGGGACGGGTGACATTCGACAACGTCAGCTTTGGCTACCTGGCCGGGCGCCCGGTGCTCGAGAACGTCTCATTCACGGCCGAGCCCGGGCAGATCATCGCGCTGCTCGGCCCCACCGGCTCGGGCAAGACGACCATCACCAACCTCATCCCCCGCTTTTACGATGTCACCGAGGGCGCCATTCTGGTCGATGGTGTCGACATTCGCGACGTTGTGCTCGAGTCGTTGCGCAGCCAGATCGGCATTGTGATGCAAGAGACGCTGCTCTTTGGCAACACCGTGCGCGAGAACATCGCCTTTGGGCGCCCCGAGGCGACCCAGGAAGAGATCGAGATGGTGGCCCAGGCTGCCGCGGCCCACGACTTTATCACGGGTTTCCCCAACGGCTATGACACCGACGTGGGCGAGCGCGGCGTGACGCTTTCGGGCGGCCAACGTCAGCGCATCGCCATTGCCCGCGCGCTGCTGCTCGATCCGCGCATTCTCATCCTCGACGACGCCACTTCGAGCGTCGACACCGACACCGAGCTCAAGATCCAGGCGGCGCTCGATGGCCTGATGGCCGGGCGCACGACGTTCATCATCGCACAGCGCGTGTCTACCGTGCGCAACGCCGACCTGATTCTCGTCATCAACCGCGGCAAGCTGGTCGCCAGCGGCACCCACCGCCAGTTGATCGCCGAGTCGGGCATCTATGCCGACATCTACCACCGCCAGTTGCGGCAAGACCTCTCAGAGACGGAGGTGGCGTGATGGCCTTTAGCTTTACCCCTGGCGGTGGGCACGGCCCGCACCTGCATGTCAGCGACTTTGAGGATGTCACCGGCAAGGCCTTTGACCGCAAGATCACGATGAAGCTGCTGGCCTATCTCAAGCCCTTCAAGCGCGAGATGGCCTGGGGCGTGCTGTGGATGTTCGTCGGCGCCGGCCTGGCGCTGCTGACGCCCTATCTGATCAAGCAGGCCTTTGACGCCTACATCGCTGTGGGCGACGCGCCCGGCCTGACCTACATCGCTCTGCTGACGCTGGGCGCCTATGGCCTCGAAATGGTCGCCACCTGGCAGCGCAGCCTGACGCTGCAGACCGTGGGGAACAAGATCCTCAACACCATGCGCGGGCAGCTGTTTGCGCACTATCAACGACTGAGCATGAGCTACTTTGACAAACACGGCACCGGATCGCTGATCTCGCGCGTGCTCAGCGACGTCGGAGTGATCAACGAGCTGCTCTCGCAGGGGCTCATCACCATGCTGAGCGACATCGTGATGCTGGTGAGCATCGTGGTGGTGATGCTGGTGCTGGACACTCGACTGGCGCTGCTGACCTTTGCAGTGTTGCCGTTGATGGTGATGGCTACCTACCTCTTTGGCCGTCGCGCTCGTGTGGCCTACCGCACCACGCGCGAAAAGGTCAGCATCCTCACCGGCCGCCTTGCCGAGGATATCAACGCCATGCGGGTGGTGCAGGCGTTTACCGAAGAAGACCGCATGGGTCGCGAGTTCTCGCAGATCAACCGTGACAATCGCAATGCCAACGTGGAGGCGGCCAGGCTGGCCTCGATCTTTACGCCGTCGATCGAAGTGCTGAGCACGCTGACGACCGGCATCATCCTCTGGTTCGGCGGTCGCGCTGTGGCTCAGCACACGGTCACGCTGGGCGTGATCGTAGCCTTCTTGAGCTACACATCGCGCCTCTTCCAGCCCATCCTCGACCTGAGCATGATGTACAACACCTGGCAGTCGGCCATGGCCGGCGGCGAGCGCATCCTGGGTATTCTGGCCGAGGAGCCCGACATCCAGGACAAGCCCGATGCGCTGCCGTTGCCCAGCACCGAGGGCCATGTCGAGTTCCGCAATGTGAGCTTTCGCTATGTCGAGGACGCTCCGGTGTTGCGAGATGTCTCTTTCGAGGTTCTTCCGGGCGAGACGGTGGCCCTGGTGGGGCCGACCGGCGCCGGCAAGACCACGATCGCCGCGCTGCTATCACGCTACTATGATGTGGGCGAGGGCGCGATTTTGGTGGATGGCATCGACATCCGCAACTTCAAGGTGGGCGAGCTGCGGCGGCAGTTGGGCGTGGTGCCGCAAGAGCCGTACCTGTTTGGCGGCACCATCGCCTACAACATCGCCTTTGGCCGCCCCGACGCGAGCATCGAGCAGATCATCGCCGCCGCCGAGGCTGCCAACGCGCACGAGTTCATCTCGAGCCTGCCGCGCGGCTATGACACTGACGTGCAAGAGGGCGCCACCAACCTCTCTCTCGGACAGCGCCAGCTCGTGTGCCTGGCGCGCGTGATTCTGGCCGAGCCGCAGATCCTGATCCTCGACGAGGCGACATCGAGCGTTGACCTGCGCACCGAAGGGTTGATCCAGGATGCCATCGAGCGGCTGATGGCGGCGCGTTCCAGCCTGGTGATCGCCCACCGCCTGGCCACCGTCCAGCGGGCCGACAAGATCCTGGTGATCGATGGCGGCCGCATCGTCGAACGTGGCACGCACGCCGAACTGGTGGAGGCCGATGCGCTCTATGCCCGGCTGTACGCCTCGCAGTTCATCACCGCCTAGCTACAGTCCGAGTGCCAATAAGGAGGCTGTGTGGAGATCGATCGCGCCATCTGCAGGTTCGAGCGGGGTGGTCAGGTTTGTCTGGGGCTGATCCTGGGCGGCCAGGTGTATGATCTCACGGCGGCTGATGCCGAGAGCTACGGCTCGTTGACGGGTTGGCTGCAGGCCGCGGCAGGCCGTGAAGAGGCGGCCATCGACGCCGTGCTCGCGGCGTCCAAGAGGCTGGCGCCGGTGGGCGCCGCCGACGACCTGTTGCTGGGTCGAGCTGGCCTGCGCCTGTGCAAGCCCATCGATGCTCAGGAGGTCTGGGCCTTTGGCGTCACCTATGAAATGAGCCGCGAGGCGCGCATGCGCGAATCGGAAGAGCCCACGATCTACGGCCGCGTGTATGAAGCCGAACGCCCCGAGGTCTTTTTCAAGGCCACGGCGCACCGCGTGGTGGGCCCGGGCGAGGCGGTGGCCATCCGGGGAGACTCGCGCTGGGACGTGCCCGAACCCGAGCTCGCCTTTGTGGTCACGCCCGCGTTTGGCATCGTGGGCTATACCATCGGCAACGACATGAGCTCGCGCGACATCGAAGGGCAGAATCCGCTCTATCTGCCGCAGGCCAAGGTGTACGACCGCTGCTGCGCTCTGGGGCCCGTCATCCGCCTGGCGACGGGGTTCAACCCGCTCGATCTGGGCGTCACCTGCACCATCGAGCGCGCCGGTGAGACCGCCTTCCGCGGCGAGACCCGCACGTCACGTCTGCATCGCTCGCCAGAGGAGATGGCGGCCTACTTGAGACGCTGTAACTCGGTGCCCGCGGGGGCGTTCGTGCTCACGGGCACCGGCATCGTGCCACCCGACACCTTCACGTTGGCGCCAGGCGACATGGTGCGCATCGCCATCGAGGGGTTAGGCGAACTGGCCAACCCGGTGACGCGGCTGGCCGTCTAGCGCCCGACGACCAGGATGCTGCGGGGGCGGCTCCTACGAGCCGCCCCCGTTTGCTGTAGCCAGC
>MTKY01052050.1_pt1 | contig 11913 bp, 12 predicted proteins | sample 1042731 | NCBI WGS metagenome assembly MTKY01 (sample SAMN06212206, study PRJNA360538) | anaerobic digester metagenome | biome: Wastewater treatment plant; material: sludge; isolation source: anaerobic digester fed with sludge from wastewater treatment plant | place: Denmark: WWTP Soeholt ... | reverse complement strand
CAGGCCGGTCTCCTCTTTCACCTCGCGGATGACCGCAGCGGCGGGGTCTTCCCCGTAGTCCACGTAGCCAGCGGGTAGCGCCCACTTGCCGCGCTGCGGGTTGAAGGCACGCCGCACGAGCAGCACGCACCCCTGATTCTCGATGAAGGCGGCCACGGCCACCTTGGGGTCTTCGAAGTGGATGAAGCCACAGGCCGGGCAGACGCGGCGCATCTTGCCGTGCGCCAGGCGATCCTCCAGGGCGTGCCCGCACACCTGGCAGAAGTTTGCTGGCGGTCTCATGCGCGGCGCGCCCTGCGCCTGCCGGCAAGGTACAGCACGGCGGAGGCGACCAGGGCGGCCAGCCCTGTCAGGGTGAGCGCCGTCCCCGTTTGATCCTCGCCGGACGGGGCGGTGGGCTGCTCAGCCTGATGCGTGGCGGTGACCGATTCTGCTTCCCTATCCTCGCCAGACCGCGCGCTGCCCACTACTGCGCCGCTCTGCGCTGGTTCCTCGGTAGGGGTTGGCCCAGCTTCCAGCTTTTGCTGCGCGGGCGAGGGCAGGGGTTCTTGCGCTGCGTCGCGAAGCTGGCTCTCTTCGACCGCTCCGCCTGCCGCATTGTCCGGCGCGGCGGCCATGATGCCCGGCGCAAACCCCTCCGCTGGCGGGGCAAGTGGGGGCGCTGCGCCTGCAGGAGCTTCCGCGCTGAGCATGGCGGCATCCTCGTCCGTCTCCGGCGCAGCGAACTGGGCCGCCGCCGGTGCGTTCTCCGGGGGCGGGGAGCCAGGCGGGATAGGCGTCCCCGCTGGGACGGTGGCCTGGGGCGAAAGCGTGCCAGCCCATAGTGCCTGGGGGCTGGCGGTAGGCATGGGCGCGCTGGCCGCCAGGGTCTCAGTGGCGGGCTGAAGGGCGATCTCCAGCGCGGGACTCTCGGTGGGGGCAAGCGGCGCTGCTATCCGCTCGGCACCGGCTCCCGCGATCAACAGACCAGCGACGACCAGCAGCAACGAAGCTGCGGCACCGAGGGCACCGGCCAGTTGAAAGGCGTTCTCGAACGCAGGAATGCGTCGCCGCCAGGCAGCCCGCCGCCCGTACACCGCCGGGTCCAGCGCGAAGCTGCGCGGGGCCTTGAGCAGCGGCAGGACGCGTAGAAGCTGCTGGTTGGTGCGCAGGTCATCGAGGGTGGCGCGCAGGCTCTCCTCACGGGCAAGCCGCTGCTCCAACGCCCCCCTGTCTGGTGCGGCGAGCTCGCCGTCCAGGTAGGCGGAGAGTAGCTCAAGATCGCGCTCGGAGAGCGGGCTGTGAAGTCCTGACATACTGATTCGCTCGGTCTCTACAACACTGACATCTCACCTCTGCGGCGAGTCATCCATCCTTAAGACGGTACTCCGCTGGCAAAAGTTCCCTCGTGGCGCGCAGGCAATCGCGAAGGCGGCTTCGCGCCCGGCTGAGCCGCGACTTGACCGTGCCCACCGGCCAGCCGGTGATTGCCGCGATCTCGTGGTAGGCGTATTCCTCCACGTCGGAGAGCACGGCGACCACGCGCTGATCGTCGGGCAGCGCGTTGAGACACTCCTGAATGGCGGCCTGAAGCTCGGTGCGCTGGGCGTATTGCTCCGGGCTTTCTTCGTGGCTGTGCAGGGATGAGTCGTTCGCTATCTGGGTCTCGTACAGGTCGTCAAGCGATGTGGCGGGCCGGCGGCGCTGGCGGCGCAGCTCGTCGTAGCAGGCGTTGGTGACGATGCGCATCAGCCACGACTTGAACTGCTGTCCACGCAACTGGTGCAGCTTCTGGAAAGCGGCGATGAACGCCTCCTGGGCGGCGTCGGCTGCGGCGTCGGGATGTCCCAGGATGCGGTAGGCGACGGTGAAGGCCATGTCCTGGTAGCTCAGCACCAGCTCGTTGAAGGCATGGACATCGCCGCGCCTGGCAGCCTGGATCAGTTGGCTTTCGTGCATGGTGCGTCCCTGACGGGCTGGCCGTCCGCCCGGCCTGGCGGCTGCGCCGGGATTGACGGGAGGCCGCAAACAGCATATACTTGCTTCCGGTTGGCCGAAGTGGCGGAAGAGGCAGACGCACGCGACTCAAAATCGCGCGGGGTAAAACCCATGTGGGTTCGACTCCCACCTTCGGCACTCAGGTAGCGGGCCGGGCACAGTCAATGTCCCGGCTCGCGTTGTTTCGCCCGCTGTCTCTTGTGCAAACAGGCGGACGCGGATTATAACAGGGGACAGAGTGGCGGGCTAGCGCGTAGGGTGAACGCTGATGAGCAAACGGACGCTTGGATCGCTGTTGGTGGGGATTCTCCTCGGCCTTAGCACAGGGGTGTTCCTGGGGTGGGGGCCGCTTCCTGTGGAGTACAAGAACAGTGCTCTGTCGGCGCTGGCCCCGCACTACCAGGAAGAGTACACGGTCATGGTCGCCGAGGGCTACAGGGTCGATCCGGAGGTCAACGCCGCGCTGGAGCGGCTGCGTCCGCTGGGCAAAGAGAACACGATTGCCTACGTGGTTGACCTGACCGAGCGGTATATCAGTCAGAGCAACATCCGGGGCATCCCGATCATGGTCGCCCTGGTTGAGGCGATCGTCGGGCCGGACAATCTGCCGCCGGTCATGCAGTTGTACCGGCCCACGCCAACGGCTACTTCTTCCGCGCCGCTTGCCCCGTGAGGACTGCGCATGGCTACCAGCAAACACGTTCGCATTGGCAAGGGCATCTCGTGGATAGCCCTGATCATCGGCGCGGCTCTGGGGCTGGCGGCGGGCCTGGCTTACACCTGGGAGATTGACCCGGTGATCGAGCGCAACACCGCGCCCTGGCAACTGAGCGACACAGCGCGCGAAGACTATGTCGTGGCGGTCGCGCTCAGCTACGCGGCCAACCACGATCTGCTGCTGGCTGTTGACCGGCTGCGCGCCGCAGGCCCCCACCGCAATGTCTGGGAGATGGTGGCCGAGGTTGCCTGCGACCGGGTCAAGACGGGGAGGACGATCACCAACAGCGACATCCGCGTGATTCGCGCGCTGGAGCAGCTTTACGCTCCACAGGGAGCCAGTGGGTGCGCCGACGGTCTGTACCCCACGCCAGCGCCGGTGACGTTCACTACCCCTGAGCCGGTGATGTCGCCGACGCCCACGCTCATCCCGCCGCCGTCGAAAACGCCGACGCTACCCCCGCCCACACCGATTATCGCTGAGGGGGTGCGACCGACGAGCACGCCTCCTGCTGAGGCGTATGCCCTGGCGCGGCTGCAATCGTTCTGCGACGCCGACCAGAGCGGCGTCATTGAGGTGCGCGTGTACGACTGGCGCGGTGAGGGGGTTCCGGGCGTGCCGGTGACGGTAACCTGGAGCGGCAGCGAGCGGGACTCGTTCTTCACCGGTCTCAAGGCCGAGCGCGAAGCGGGCTATGCCGATTTCGTCATGGAGGCGGGGCGTGCCTACACCGTCAGCCTGCCCGGACTCGTGTCGTCGGCTCCGGTCGTCGAGGCGGTTCCCTGCACGGCGCAGGATGGGCAGCAGGCGACCACGTCGTACTGGGTGAATTTCCAAGAGCGCGCCAACTAGCGCTGCTGGTACCATCTGGCAGGAGTACGTGACGCAGGGGGGGAGGGTTAGGAAACCCTCCCCTACTGATTCCTAGTTGCCGGCGCTCAGCGACCACTTATCGAAGCGGGCCGCGCCTACCTCGTTCACCCCAGAGAGGCCGGGGCTTTGCAGCCAGGCGCTCACTGAAAACAGCAGCGGTATGACCGGATAAGTCCCTTCCGCGCCGAAAAACAGGCGCTCGACCTGGTCATAAGTCTGGGCGCGCGCGGCAGAGTCGAGGATGTTCGCTGCGCTGTCCAGGGCGGCGTCGGCCTGGTTGCACTCGCGCCCGGTGCGGAAGTAGCCGTAGCGACAGTGCAGGGCGTCGTTGAGCCAGGCGTGCGCGTCTGGGTAATCGGCGCTCCAGGTTGCCAGCCAGGCGTGTGGGCGGGTGACAATTTCGGCGTCGTAGGTGGAGTGCGCCAGCTCGATCAGCAGCGTGCGCGACAGCTCTTCGACGGAGAAAAGCGCCGGCGTGCACCCCAGGGCAGTGCTCCACTGCTCAGCAATCGCCTGGCCGAGTTCCAGCCAAGCAGGATCATCGTCCGGCACGCGCAGCCGCAACGGTTCCGGTGCCCCCGCGCAGCCGGGGTAGCCTGCCGCGCTGTAGTTGTCCTGGGCCAGCTTCTGGTTGGCGTCTGGAATCGCGGGGCTGGACGGAGCGGCGACGATCCCCGCCGGAGTGAACTGCTCGGCGGGCAAGTACTGGCCGTCAAAGATTCCCTGAGCGAGTGCGCGGCGATCGAGCGCGGCGGACAAGGCCCGGCGTACCTCCGCCTGATTCACCATTTCGCGCTCGTAAGAAAAGCCCAGCAGGACGAGGGTGAGTCCCTGGCCGGTATGCAGACGGTCGGGCAGGCGGCTCTGCGCGTCTGCGATCTGGCTGGCAGGCAGGCGGGCGAAGTCAACGCGACCGCTCTCTGAGAGAGTCAGCGCGGTCAGCGTCTCGCTGGTGAAGGTGACTGCTACCTCCGCGACCGTGCCCGTGATCGGATCGGGCCAGTGCGGATTACGGATGAGCGTCATGCCGGCGGCAGACCAGCTTTGCAGGACATAGGGGCCGCTGGTCAGGAAGCTCGGAGTCCTCGTCCAGTCTGCTCGGTCAGAGACCGCTTCGCGCGGGATGGGGAAGAACTCCGGCGTGCTGAGCAGGCTGGGCAGGTAGCTGACCGGGAATAGAAGCTGTATCTCCAGGGTGTGGGGGCCGGTCGCGCGCACGCCGATCTCGCGGGCGATGAACAGGTCATTCACGACCTCTGGAAAGGCGTTGGCGACCGTCAGGCACCCCTGGACGACCATCAGGTTCGTTGTCACTGGCCCCGGACGTGTCGGGTCGCACCCGCGCTGCACTGCGTAAACGACATCGCCCGCCGTGACGGGGCGGACGGTTTCAACGGCCATGCTTTGGGCGTCGTAGCGCACCCACTGAACATCCTCGCGCAGGTCGAAAGTCCAGGTCAGCCCGTCGGCGCTGACGTCCCAGCTTTTTGCCAGCAACGGCTCCACCTGGCCGCTGTACGGGTCGAAGCGGGTGAGTCCGATGAAGAGATTCTCCACCAGATCATGCGTGTAGGGATCGAAACGGGACTGAAGCAGCGGATCAAGCGTCTCCGGCTGAGGCATCGCCAGGCGCAGGGTATCTGCACTGTCCTGCCGCACTGGTGACGCTGCATCTGCCAGCGGGACAGACCACAGCCCCAGCAGGGTCAGGGTGACGACTATCCGCAGAAGTGTCTGACTGAATCTCACAGAAGCTTGCATAGCTCTCGCTCACGTGTTGATGGTGCGGGGTCAAGGCGGACGCAATTGTAGCGCAAGCGCAGGGGATGAAACCAACGCTTGGGCAATGATTGGCTGTCTGGCAACACGCGGCGGATGGGCACGGGGGCGCGTCTAGGGTGCAGCAGCGGCGAGAGGCAGCCGCATCTCATACTGGCGCAAGGAGACCGCATAGCCGCTGCTGAGGTAGCCAGCGAGGGCGGGGTCACCTTCGGCTACGTTGTAGCTGTGCCCGAATGCTTCGGGCTGCATCCGGTGCAGGTGGGCGAGAATGGCCGCAGCGACCGCCGCGCGATCCTCGCCTGGGCGCGTAGCCAGGTCAGCCAGGCGGATCTCGTGGCGATGGCTCCAGCCCAACCCGTAGCCGACGACTGTCTCCTCGCACAGAGCCGCCCAGCCGCGCAGCATGTCCGCCCGGTGCTGCAGCGAGCGGATGTCGCGCTGCCAGCAATTGGCGATGTTGTGGAAGGTGTGGAAATAGCGCAGCAGATCGGCGGCAGGCCAGGTGCGGATCGTGTAGCCGGTCGGCGCGGGTGAGACATCCGCTGGCGGACGCTCAAGGACGAGCAGCCGCCGGATCGAGACAAAGCCGAGGCGCTCGTACAGAAGGCGCGCTGCCTCGTTAGCCTCGATGACCTCAAGCCGGACTTCGCAAACTCCCCGTGCCTGGGCCTGTTCCAATAAGTGCTCCATCATGCGCAGGCCGATGCCGCGCCGCCGCCATTCGGGGACGACACCCATGCCGCCGATCCACGCTTCGCCCTGGCGCAGGCCGAGCATCCCTGTGCCGACAATATCGTGATCGGCCAGGGCTGCGACCGAAGCATCCAGGTCTAGATCGTCCTGGCGGATCAGGGCACGGAATGAGCCGGGCGTCATGACGATGGGGGTGAAGTAGTCGCTGTAGGCAAGGTTGAAGGCGTTAGTGAACTGGTCGAAATCTACCTGAGAGACAGGATAATAGCTGATCTGAGGCATGAGCGATTCCCTGAGCGAGCAACGCCGGATATGCACGGCGGCCACGCGCCGCCGCTCGCTATTCTAGCGCAGAAATCGCCTGGAAGCCGCCTGTGTCCGAATTGCGCGTTCACTTGCGCAACGCGGCGGACGGGGTATAGTGTCAGTGTGCAGGGTAGACGTGACGGGGTGAGGATGGGAGCGATGAGAACCCAACGGCTGACCCGCAGTCTGACCGATCGGACGCTGGGAGGCGTGTGTGGCGGCCTGGGAGCCTATGTGGGCGTCAATCCCTGGTGGGTGCGGGCGCTGTTCGTGATTCTCGGTGCATTCACGGCGGGAACTGGCCTGCTGCTCTACGTGGCGCTGTGGCTCGTCCTGCCGCCCCAATCACTGGCCGACATTCCAGCCGGGCCGCAGGACGCGGCGCGGGCGAGCCGCCCGGAGATCGTGGTGCTCATCGGCGCAGTGGTCGTCGGCATGGGGCTGATCGTGCTGGCGCGCAACCTGGGCGTGCTCTCCGCCGATAATGGCGATACGTTTCTCCCGCTGGCGGTGATTCTCTTTGGGCTGGTGCTCCTGGCCAAGCAGCTTTGGAGGGCAGCATGACGACTGCACGCCGCCGTGTCATGTGGCCGCTGCTTGTCGTGGCAGTCGGCGCGGCCTGGCTGCTGGCGGTGGCCGGAGCGATTCCCGGTGCCGTCAGCGACCTGCTCCAGCGGGCCTGGCCCGCGCTGCTCGTTCTCTTCGGCTTCGATGTGCTGCTGGGCCGCCGGCGGCTGCGCGTCTGGCGGCTGGGCGTTGAGATGGGCTGGGTCGGGCTGGCGCTAACCGCCGTACTGGTGACGGTCGTGGTGGGGCTGGCCTACCGCAAGCAGGCCGATGTCGTGCGCACGGAGAATGTCCAAACGCTGACTCAGGCGCTAGGTGCGGGCGTAGAGCGTGTCCGCGTGAATGCCGAGGTGATGCGCACGGCGGTGACGGTGGGAGTCGCGGAGGGTGAGACGGACGAAGTGCGTGCTGTGTACACCGGCAGCCGCGAGAGCCGTGTGACGATGGCCTGGTCTGTTGAGGCTGACACCGGCGTGCTCTCCATCAGCGAAGTGGCGCGCAACGCCATTCCGAAGCTGGAAGACTACGGGCGCGGCACGCTGGAGCTGCTATTCCCGGCGGGCGCTGCCGTTGAGGTCTTGCAGATGACGGGGGACAGCGGTGACGTGATAGCAGACTTCACGCAGCTTCGTGTGGCGCAGCTCGCGCTGGCTCTCGACGCAGGGGACGTGACACTGCGCCTGCCCACGCTCGATGTCATGCAGGGCCGTGTCGTGACGCGCAACGGGAACATTGAGCTTGTTGTCCCAGAGACAATGGCCCTGGATGTCAAGCTCGATGCGGGCAGCGGCGAGCCAGCGTATGTCTATGACAGCTTCCGCTACGATCTGCTGCGCGATGGCGAGTTGCGGCGCAGGAACGTGCCAGCCTTTCAGTATGTGCTGGACGTGTGGCTGAAAGATGGCGCGCAGCTCACGGTTACGGACGCTCCGTAAGGGAGGCGCGCGTGGGCTGGCTGCTGGAGCTTGGCACGAGCGGAGTGCGCGACCTCACCCTGACTGGTGGCGACCTGCCCCTGATTACCGTGCACACGGCTGACGGGGCGCTCCTTCATTACGCCATGCACTCCGGTGTGCCCTATGGCCGCCACCCCCTGCCGCGACTCGATTCTCACGATCCACTTGGTGGCTTGCGTCCGGCGCTTCTCGACGCGCTGCGCGCGCCCAACGAAGCCCCTCTTCCTCGTGTGCAGATGGGCGCGGTGACGGTGCTGAGCAGCTATGATGGCCGGTTGCACGCCATTCAGACCGGTGAGCACACCGTGACGCTGATCATTGACGGCGAGCATGTTGATCTGCTGCGCGATTACGCTGCCGGGGTGCTGGCAACCGACCTGGACCGCGAGTTGGGGACGGTTGGTGTGCTGACTGGCGATGGTGCGCTGCACGTCTTCCAGCAGCACGTGCGCGTAGGGGCGTACCCGCTCGGTCTGGCGCTGGATGGCTGCTGCCCGACCGTCTTCCTGCCGGACGGGTCGGGTACGGTCATTGTGAGCGACGAGGGCCGTGTGCGCATCTTCGACACGGTGGGCAGAGTGCTCGCTCAGGCAATCTGTCCGGCGGAGCTGTGTGCGGCGTCCGTGGCCCCGGCAGGGGAATGGATCGTCCGCTACGGGGGGATGCGCGGCGCGATTCGTGTGTACGATGCGCACCTGACGGCGGTACGCCAGGGCACGGGCGAGCAGTTGCGGGCGGCGTCGCGGTCGGTGCAGTTGTTCCGGGCAGGCGATGATTGCGGCGAGGGCATCGGCGCGCTGGCCGTGGCCGATGACGGCACGCTGGCCTTTGTTCAGGGGGAGACGTTGTGCTGCGTGCATCTCTCGGCGCTGGCGTCGCTGCCCCTGGAGCAGCCCCTATTCTGATGCCAGTCACCAGTACGTGTAATTGACTCTGCTGACGAAGTTCCTTATACTGAACTTTAATGAGCAAGGTGATGATGGGACGCAAGATGGTATTGGGCCAGCCGGATGGTGCTGGAAGATGATCATGCGTCCCCACCTTGACGACATAGTGCCTGGGTACAAAGCACGCTGGATGGGGCCAGAGTGCTTTTTGCTTTTTTGAAGGCTAGTCGGCAGAGTGAAGGAGGGTACGACATGGACTACGGGATGATCAGCAAGATCGAGAAAGCCAAGCGTTATGCAGAGCAGCGTGATCGCATCCAGTTTCTCTCGTTTGAGGTGACGTTCGATGGCGACAACAGTCCGCATACGGTGTACTATGCGGACCGCCGATGGCAGTGCGATTGCAGCTTCTTCCGGTCGCGCGGCGTATGCAGCCATACGATGGCTTTAGAGCGAGTCCTTGCTGGGATGCTTCCAGAGTCCGTGAACGTGGATTCCTAGACTTATGTGACAACCTGATACCTTCCAGAGAGAGCGGCTTATCGCTGGCCGCTCTTTTGTTTGGGCGAGCCGTTGGGGAATCTGGCGGCTGCCGGTGTAAGATCGCTAGGTGGCAGGGGGGAAGTCCTCCGGTTGTCTTTGGTCTGGCCCTTCGAGTAGAATACGTTTTTCGGTCGGGTGTGCGCGAAAGGAATCAACCTGCGTGACGAGGCATTCAGCGCTCCGCATTGCACGCCAGTGGGGGGCTGTCCTTTTCGGTCTGGCGGTGAGCCTCGCCTTCCTCTACGTGGGGCTGCGCGGGCTGAAGCTGGCGGACGTGTGGGACGACATGCGCGGCGTCCACGTGGGGTGGCTGGGCGTGGGCGCTGCCATCTACTTCTTCGCCGTGTGGGGACGCACCTGGCGCTGGCATTACCTGCTGCGCTCGATCAAGCCGGTGTCTCTGGCCCGCCTCTTCCCGATTGTCGTGATCGGCTATATGGGTAACAATGTGTACCCGTTTCGGGCGGGCGAGGTGATTCGCGCCTACGTGCTCAAGCGCGATGAGCAGGTGAGCATGTCGGCCAGCCTGGCGACGATTGTGGTCGAGCGCATTTTCGATGGGCTGGTGATGCTCATCTTCGTCTTTGTCGCGCTGCCCTTCGCCGACTTCAAGGAACGCTGGCTGCGTGATGTGGTGTTCTTCTCGACGCTGCTGTTCTGGGGTGCTTTCCTGGTCTTCCTGATCATGGCGCTGCGTCCCGACCAGATGCGGCGGCTCTATACCGCTGTCTTCGACCGGCTGCTGCCGGTGCGCCTCAGCGACAAGGCGAAGGGCCTGGCGGAACACTTCATGCAGGGGCTAGATAACCTGCGCCGCCCCCGCGATCTGCTCATGACGCTCGTCTCGTCGGTCTTCATCTGGCTGACGGAGACGACGAAGTACTGGTTTGTCATGCACGCTTTCAATTTTGAGGTCAGCTTCTTCGTGCTGATGGTGATGACGGCGGTGGTCAACCTGGCGACGACGCTGCCCTCGTCGCCCGGCTATGTGGGCACGTTCGACACGCCGGGCATCAAGACACTGACCGCCTACGGCGTCAAAGAGACGGTGGCCGCATCCTACACGCTGGTGCTGCACGCCGCTCTGTGGCTGCCGATTACACTCTTGGGGTTCTTTTTTCTCTATCGCAAGGGATTGGGATGGCGGGACTTCGCGCGCGCTCGTGAGGCAGTTGACGGTGCAGCGCCAGGGGGTGTTCCGCCGGTGGAACGGGAGGGTACGGCCTGATGCAGCGCGTGGCGGTGATTGGCGCCGGGGCGACTGGGCTTGCCGCGGCCTACGACTTGACGCGACAGGGCGTTGAGGTGCACGTCTTCGAGGCCGGGAGCGAGGTAGGGGGGCTGGCGGCGGGGTTCCGTGACGAGGCGTGGGCGTGGCCGCTGGAGAAGTTCTACCATCACTGGTTCGCCAATGACGATGCGATCCTGGGCCTGATCGCTGAGCTGGGGGCGAGGGATAAGGTGCTGTTCCCTCGACCGACTACATCGCTGTGGCTGAACGGCAGCATCTACCCGATGGATAGGCCGAACATTGTCACCGCCAACCTGCGCCTGCCGCTGTCGTGGCCGGCCAAGATGCGCTATGGAGTCACCGGCCTGTATCTGCGCTTCACGCGCAACTGGCGGCCAATGGAGCGCACGACTGCCGACCGCTGGCTGCGGCGCACGATGGGCCGCGAAGCGTATGAGATATTATGGCGCTCGCTGCTGATCGGCAAATTCGGCGATTACTACGACCAGGTCAACATGGCCTGGATGTGGGCGCGCGTCTACAAGCGCACGCCCCGACTGGGTACCTTCGTGGGCGGCTTCCAGGCGTTCCTCGATCTGCTGGCCGGAGTAGTGCGGCGGCAGGGAGCGCATATTCACCTGAACACGCCGGTGCAGCGTATCGAGTGCGCCGGTGGGGAGGCGCTCAGTGTGGTGATTGGCGGGCGGGCGGAGACGTTTGACGCCGTGATCAGCACGTCGTCACCCCAGGCTATGCTGCGCCTGGTGCCGCAGTTGGACGGCCCCTACGCGGACAAGCTGCGCGCGCTCAAGAGCATGGGAGCCGTAGTCGTGATCCTGGCGCTCAGCCGCCAACTTCTGCGCGATGGGACGTACTGGCTGAGCCTGCCCGCGTCACGGGCGGACAAGCAGAACGCGGAGTTTCCGTTTCTGGCGCTGGTCGAGCACACGAACTACATGGACCCGGCGCATTACGGGGGCGACCGGCTCGTCTACTGCGGCGATTATGTCAGCCCTGATCATGAGTATCTGCACATCCCCGAAGAGGAGCTGGTCGCTCGCTTTCAGAGCGTGCTGCCGCGCTTCAATGCTGAGTTCACGCCAGGGTGGGTCAGGAAGTGGTGGGTTTTCCGCACGCCCTATGCGCAGCCCGTCCCGCTGGTGAATCACGAGCGGGCGTTGCCGGACTTGCGCACGTCTGTGCCCGGTGTATACCTGGCCAGCATGAGCCAAGTCTATCCCTGGGATCGGGGGACGAACTACGCGGTGGAGATGGGGCGGCGGGTGGTGGGATTGGTGCTCGACGATCTGCGGAAGGGGCAGGGGGAGGGAGCTTAGGACAGCGTGGGGAAATCGTAGGCAATACAGGTCTGGGCAAAGC
>MTKY01049284.1_pt1 | contig 11914 bp, 9 predicted proteins | sample 1042731 | NCBI WGS metagenome assembly MTKY01 (sample SAMN06212206, study PRJNA360538) | anaerobic digester metagenome | biome: Wastewater treatment plant; material: sludge; isolation source: anaerobic digester fed with sludge from wastewater treatment plant | place: Denmark: WWTP Soeholt ... | reverse complement strand
CTACGGCCTCCGCATCGGCAAGAAACTCGTCGAGGCCGCCTGTCGCACAGCCGTCGCCGGGGCCCGCCTCGGGCTCCCACGTGCAGGTGCGCAGATAGAGCAGGTCGACATGGCCGGTCTTCTCGTAGAACTTGTAGCCGGGGCTGCGTTCGGCGCCGCGGTAGACCATCATCACCTCGACGCGGTCTCTGAGGAACTCGCGCGCGGCGTCGATCATCCCGCCGCCGATGCCCTTCGAGCGCATGTCCTCTCGCGTACCGACGGCATGCTCGAAGATAGTGCTCGCGACTGTGGCGGGCGCGAGTTGGATGTCGCGGAACTCCATCGGGATGGCGCCGACAATCTCATCGCCGAGGTAGGCCAGTGATGCCGTGTTCGCCTCCTCGGCCTCGCGCCACTGGTCGAGAGTGAGCGGGGGGAAGATGGCGTTGCGGATGCTGAGCAGGTCGTCGGCGTCGGCGGGCGTGTACTCGCGGAATGTCGGTTCGCGCATCATGTGCCTCCTGCGGTATCTGGTTGTCTGGGCCGTTCGCCGGACCCGAGGGTCCGCCCTGCCGGGAAATGACGTCTGACCCTTTCCATCCGCGGCGTGATCGGATACCATCTGCCTGTGAACGCCATCGGAGAAGAGAGAGATACGCGCCCCCACCTGGTCAAGAACGACCTCCTGTTCGTCGATTTCGACGGTACCATCAGCTTGATCGATACCGGCATCGCCGTCATTGATGCGCTCGATCTGGACGAGGCGTGGGAGTTGGAACACCAGTGGCGGCGGGGCGAGATCGACTCGATGCAGTGCCTGGCCGGCCAGTGGGGGATGGTGGACCTGCCCCCGCGCGCGGTGTACCGGATGATCGACAGCCTCGAACTCGACGATGAGTTCAGTGTGCTCGCCGAGGCGGCCATCGAGATCGGCGCGGGCCTGGTGGTGGTCAGCGACGGGCTTGACTTCTACGTTGACAGGATGCTGGGGCGGCTGGGCTGGCAGACATGTGACGGCGATGAGGTCATCAACCGGCCGCGGCAGTGCATCCCACGCTTCGCCAATCACGCGCAGGTGACCGACAGTGGGATCCGCATCAGCTTCCCGCACCGCAACCGCGCCTGCGACCAGTGCGGCAACTGCAAGCGGTCGCACCTGGAGCGGCTGCGGGAGCACTTCAGCCGTGTCATCTACATCGGTGACGGGCACTCGGATCTGTGCGCCTCGCGGCATGCGGACCTGGTGTTCGCCAAGGCGGCGCTGGCGGCGGACTTCGATGCGGCCGGGGACGCGTATACCCCCTTCGAGACGCTGAGCGATGTGAACGCGGTGCTACTGGCGCCGTATCGGGCGCAGTGATCCCGCGCGGCTGTCGGTATTGCTTTGTGGCGCGTGTCTGCAGGCGGGATACCTGCCCTACCTGCCGAGGTTGGGAGTTCCAGGTGGCTTGCGCCGCCAGGCGAGTGTGAAGTAGAATCTGGTCGCGCCGGCGTTGAGGACCGATTGGGAGGTCCCACGACCGGCGCTGTGGCGCTTGTGCGCCGCCAATAGATGAGACTGGAGCTGATGGGCACATGGCCAACAAACCCCTGAGTGAAGCCCGCATCACGTCGCTGATCGTCGAGAGCTTCGCACGGGACTTCGGAGAAGTCATAGAGATGGATGTTGCCATCGTCGGAGCCGGCCCCGCGGGGTTGACCGCGGCACGCCTGCTTGCGGGTGATGGGCTGAACGTGTCGGTGTTCGAGCGGAAGCTCTCCGTCGGTGGCGGCATCTGGGGCGGGGGCATGCTGTTCCCGCGCATCGTCGTCCAGGAGACGGCCCGCAGCGTCATGGAGGAGGTCGGGATCAGGCTCGAGGCCCACGACGGCTACTATGTGGCCGATTCGGTGGAGACGGTCTCAAAGTGCACCTCGGCCGCGATCGACGCCGGCGCGAAGATATGGGTCGGCGTGTCGGTCGAGGATGTGATGATCCGCGAGAATGACGAGGTGTGCGGAGTTGTGATCAACTGGGGCGCGGTCGAGTATGCCGGGCTGCATGTCGACCCGCTGGCGCTCTCGGCCAAGTGTGTCATCGACGCCACCGGGCACGCAGCCGAGGTGGCGCGCGGCGTGCTGCGCAAGATACCCGGCGCGAAGTTGCACACCGAGGACGGCGGCGTCCCCGGTGAGCGCCCGATGCACGCGGAGATCGGTGAGGGCGCCCTGGTGGGGAACACCCAGGAGGTATACCCGGGGCTGGTTGTCGCCGGGATGGCGGCCAACGCCGTGTTCGCTTCGCCGCGCATGGGCCCGATCTTCGGGGGCATGTTTCTCTCGGGATGTCGGGCGGCCGAGGTCGCTCGTGACATCATCGCCCGTCGCGGCAGCGCGTAGGGCTGCGGATCGCCGGGCCATCCGGTACTGAGGACAGGAAGCGGCCGTCGTAGTCGACGGCCGCTTCCTTGCTTCAGCGTCCTGCCTGCTGCCGGAGCGTCACTTGATCAAGTGGGCCTTGCCGTACTCGATTCCCCCGACGGCGATGAGGATGTCCTGGAGACGTGCTGGGTCGTGCGTGCGGAAGGCATAGCCGCCGTTGCGCACGAGGCCCTCATTGAACTCGAAGTCGGCGCCGCCGTAGCCGTACTGCCCGTACTCCTCGAGCGTGAGGGTGACCGTGTGGATGCGTATGCCATTGGCGGCGGCGCGATCGGCCGCGGCCACGGTCTCGTTACGGTACTGCTGCGTGAGCGCCGCCGTGCTGCCGACGGGCATGCCGTCGCTGACCAGCACGATGACCTTCTCGTGGTCGTCGCCGCCATGGTTGAGGATGCTGTCAGTCGCGAAGTCCATGCCGGTGGCCGGATTGGTGTAGCCGTTGGGCGTGTCGTTAAGGATGATGTTGCGGGCGGCCAGAGTCGTCTCCGAAAAGGCGCCGTCAAGGGGCACCTCCTCGAGGTCGAATGCCAACTGCAGATAGTCGTAGCGCCCCAGCCACGGTATCCACACACGCCTGTAGGTGTACTTGAGGGCGTTGTTGAAGACCGCAATGCCGATCTGGTCGCCGCTGATGGAGACATCATTGACCAGGTCACAGAGGGTCGCATCGGCGGCGATCGCCTGACTCCACTCCTCACGGAACGAGCCGGAGGCATCCTGGACGAACATCAGGTCCACGGGCTTGCGCGGCGCACCGCTGAAGCCCACGCTGGCGACTGCATCCGCCTCGACGGTGGCATCACCGTGACCGAGGTAGTGAGCGAAGTACATTGGCACGGCGCCGTTGGCCGATGCCTCCGCGTAGTGGACGGTGGCCCTGACGGCGAGCGTGTCGAAGGCGGGCGACCAGGCTACAATCTGCTGTGCCTCGGCGTCCCAGGCGCCGACCTCGATGTCGGATGCGGGGTCAACCATGACCGGTCGGCCCATGATCAGGTTAGCGGCCGCGACGTCCGCTGCCGCCTGGCGGGCTGCCGCCTGGTCCATGCCGGTGCGCAGAACGCTCGCACCGGCCAGGGCCGCTGCATCGGCGACGTCCTGAGCCGACTGCCTGACTGTCACAAGCAGCCCCACGTCGATACTCACCGCTGCCATCCCCAGGAGAATCACCAGTGCTATCGCGGTGAGGACCATCACGTACCCGCGGCGTGTGCCGCATGCGTGGTATCGCATGATGCTCCTCCACCGCCGCCGGTTACAGACCAGTCCGACGGGCCTGTTGCCTCCGGCAGCCACGTCTTCTGACGGCCACTAACACGATAATGGTACCCCTTTTGTGTGTGGCGAGTGTCAACAATCGCTCAATAATTGCGCAACAGCGTATCCATGCTCATGAGCATTGCGTGCCCCGGGGGGACACGCGAAACGGCGGCCCCGGTTCGGGCCGCCGTCCTGTGAGCATGTTTGCCGGATGTCGTCTACTTGATGAGCTTCGCCTTTCCGTACTCGAGGCCTCCGACGGTGATCAGGATGTCCCGGATGCGCTCGGGGTCGGCAGTGCGGAATGCGTAGCCGCCGTTGCGGACGAGACTCTCGTTGAATTCGAAGTCGGCGCCGCCATAGCCGTAGTCGCCGTACTCCTCGGCCGTCAATGTGACGGTGTGGATGCGGATGCCGTTGGTCTCTGCCCGGTTGGCCGCGGTGATGGTGTTGTTTCGGTACTGCTGGGTCTTGGAGCTGGTGCTGCCCAGCGGCATGCCGTCACTGACAAGTACGATGACCTTCTCATTGCCCCCGTAGCCGTTGTTGAGAATCGAGTCAATGGCGAAATTGAGTGCCGGAGCCGGGTTCGTCCAGCCCGCGGGCGTGTGGTTCTCGACGTTCTGCCGGATCTGGTATTGACTGGCGGGCAGGTCTCCCTGTAGCGGCAGCGCCATCAGGTTATACTTGAGTTCGTAAGTGACCCACACGTTGACATAGCGCCGATAGTACCATGACCATTGTCTTTCGTAGTAGCCGTCGGTTGAGATACCCTCATCGAAAACGACGATGCCGTACTGGTCGTCAGCGATGGACACATCGTTGATCATGTCGACCAGGTTGGAGCTGGCGCTGATCGCCTGCGCCCATTCCTCGACGAACGATCCCGATGCGTCCTGGACGAACATGATGTCCACGGGGTTGCGTGGGTGGACGCTCATGCCGACGCTGGCGACGGCTTCCGCGGAAGTTTCCGCGAACTGGTGGCCCAGCGCCTTTGAGAAGTGAAGCGGTATCGGCCCGTTCGGGGAGTCCTCGGAGTAGCGGACCGTGGCCTTCACGGCCATGACGTCGAACGCCGGCGACCAGGGGACGATCTGCTGGGTGTCCTCGTCCCACGCGCCGACCTCGACGTCATCCTCCTCCATGATGACCGGCACGCCCATGACCTGGTTGGCGGCGGTCACCGCAATGGCCCGCTGTACGGCCTCGGCTTCATCCATGCCGGTGCGCAGGGACGCCGCCGCCGCCAGAGCCGCGGCATCGGCGATGTCCTGCGCCTTCTGCTTGACACCGACGACGGTGCCCACGTCAATGCTGAGAGCCGCCATTCCCAGCAGCACGACAAGTGCAAGTGACACCAGCACAAGCACATACCCACCGCGCCGCCGGAAGCGTGCCGCGCGCATCGTCCCCATCCCCCCTGTCCGACAGCCCCCTCGACCTACCTGAGCCGCCGGCCTGTGGCGATCCCTGTTTGCTCGCATCTGTTATCGGCACTATCAAGGTGCATGTTACCCCAGGAGAACCCAAAGATAGGTAAAGGAAAGCTCAAGATTACATCAACATGCGGGTTGATGGCTTGAGATGGCATCCAGGTCCTGCGCTCCGAAAGCCGGATGCGGCGCCAGACCCGGTTCGCGCGACCGGGCTGTGACGGCGTCTCTCCGAGCGGGGTCAGGGAGGCCGTCGCAATGCGCGCGTGCAGCGGCCCTGGTTTCGGGCCGGCTCCGCGTTCCGCGCGTTCGGGCGGCCGGGATGCGTTGAGGCGAGTGGGCGCTACTGAACGTCGCTCTCGTCTTCGTCGACCTGAAGGCCCATCAGTCGCATGGCATTGCGCCAGTAGACGTCCTGCTTCTGGTCGTCGGTGACGCCCATCAACTCGAATATCTCTTCGTAGCGGTCGATGAGCACGTCCGGCGGGTGGGTGTCAGATGCCCAGACGAGACGCTTGAGCATGCTCTGCCAGACGTCTTCGCCCTGCAGGAGGAAGTGGTTCATGAGCCACTCCTCGTCCATGCGCAGGAGAGCTGTGCCGGTGAGGTCCCAGTAGATGTTGGGCCAGGCGGCGATGACCGCGCAGGCCTCCTGGACCCAGGGGAAGCCGAGGTGGGGCATGAGCAGACGCAGGTCCGGGAAGTCCCGGGCTATGGCATCGAGACAGATGGGACGCTGATAGCGTGACGAGGTCTGGTGGCCCCCGGGTCGACTGAGCGCGCCCGTGATACCGCAATGGAAGTTGATCGGCATCCCGAGCGCCTCCGCGCGTGCGTAGACCGGCCACAGGCTCCGGTCATCATAGAACGTGGCCGGTATTATGACCTTGAGGGCCTCGAAGCCGTGCGCATACAACTCATCGACCTTCTGGGGGCCGTCCAGCCCGAGCCGGACGTAGCCGAAGCCGATGATGCGGCCCGGGTACTGCTTCTTGGCACGAATGACGCCCTCGTTATCATGCTGGTTGAAGAGCGGCCCGCATGTGGACATGCCGACCTGTTCGATGCCAAGGTCGTCTGCCTGGATCATGTAGTTCTCGAGATCGCCCTCGCTGACGTGATAGTGGCGGTGGATGTCGATGTATCGCATCGGCGCGCCTCCTTGGAGGTTGACTTTGATGGGAGGCGGCCCTGAACGGGCAGGACCGCCTACTTCTCGCCGTTGAGCGGCGGGTTCGAGAAATCGACTATGTAGCGCTCGATCTTGGTCTGAGCGACAATCTCCGCACGCTTCTCGGCCGCGAGTCGCTCGAGCGCATCAGACTCGAGCTGGGCACGAATCCGGTCGTCGACTTCCTCGAACGGCGGTATGCGCTCGGGCGTGCGGGCGATGCGCTTGATGATGTGGAAGCCCATCTTCGACTCGATGACGGGGCTGATGTCCCCGTCCTTTGTCAGGGCGAAGGAGGCCGCCTGGAACGGGTCAGGTCCGGGGACGATGAAGCCCCATTCGCCACCGTTCTCCTTGGTATATGGGTCGATGGAGTTGGCCTTCGCCGCATCGGCAAAGCTGACTCTGCCGGCGAGGATATCGTCGCGCAACTGCTGGGCCTTCTCCTGCGTCGGTACACAGATGTGGGCGACCTTCACGCGCTCGGGCTGCTTGAGTCGCTCACGGTTGCGTGTGTAGTAGGTGACGACGTCCTGGTCTGAGACGGAAACGTTCGGCTTGACCATCTTCTCGACGAGCATGGCCAGGTACACTCCCTGCCGGAATGCCGCCGGGCTGAGACCCTCGAGGCGGAGCCATGCCGCGAAGGTAATGCCTGTGACGGGAGCGCGGAGACCGATCTGCTTCTCGGTTGCCGCACAGCGCTCATCGACCTCCTGGATCGTGATGCTGACGCCTGCCTTCTCCGCGGCCTGCTCGATGGCCTCGACGAGGATGAGGTTCTCGAGCACCTCTGCGCCGTGTCTGGCAACACACTGCCGAAGAAGCACGTCGTAGGGGATGATCTTGCCGTTGACGGAGGCTGCCGACTTCACTGCTGGAGCGTCCTGGCAGAGGGCCGACCCGCAGAGAACGAGGGCCAGCACGGCTGCCTGGTAGCTGAGGTACGAGTGCTTCATTCGACTGCTCCTTGGCTGTTGCATGTAGTGTCTACTGCCCGGTCTCGCGGGCGGGAGTTGGGTTCGTGGGGGCGACGTCATCGGTTGCCGGTTCGTCTATCGGACTCGTCGATGACGGCTGCACAGTGCCATCGAGTGCGGCGGCCTGACCGGGCTCCGGGCGCCGCACGTTGAGCCAGACCTTGCTGTGTTTGAGCGACACGTCGGTGCCCAGCTTCTGTGACATGTCTGCCAGACGCCGGGCGATCTTCTCCGCGCGCTCCTGCTCCGGGAAGATGGGGCCCATCCTGCTGCGGGGTATGTAGATGGGCTTGGCGAAGATCGACCAGCCGTAGTTCTCGCTGTAGGTCAAAGAGAACATGGCGCTCTCCATGCGCTCGCCGTCCTTCTGGTCGAAGACGAAGTTGCCGGCGGAGTAGAAGATGGGGCAGTTCTTGTAGACCTCGATGCCCTGCAGCACGTGCGGGTGGTGGCCGAAGACGACGTCGGCGCCGTTGTCGACGAGGAAATGAGCCAACTCCACGTTCTCGGCCTCCGGCTCGGTCTTGTACTCCTGGCCCCAGTGGACGGAGACGAAGAGCAGGTCGCAGTTCTGCCTGGCACTCGCAAGCTGGCCGGCGAGGACCTCGCGGTCATCAACATCGGCCCATGATCCCTGCACGTAGGAGGGCAGATGGGTATAGCCCATGAAGCCGATTGTGTAGCCGTCGGCGGTCAGGTACGTCGGCTCCCAGGCCTTGTCCTTCTCGCGGCGGGCTCCGCAATAGGCGATTGAGTTCTCCTCGAGTACATCAAGCGTGTTGCGGAGCGCCTCGGCCCCCGCATCGAGGGTGTGATTGTTGGCGAGCGAGACGATGTCGAATCCGCCGTCGAGTACAACCTTGATCGTTTCCGGGTCGGCGCGGAAGATGCAGTCGCCCGGGCTGTGTGCGCCACTCGTGGCGAGCGGACACTCGAGGTTGGCGAAGGCGATGTCGGCGGAGCGGGTCAGATCGCGCACCTTCGCGAGAATGCTCTGATAGCCGTTGCTGCGGATGGCCTTGCCGACGTTGCGATCGAGCATGATGTCGCCGACGGCGACGATGGTGAAGGTGCGCTTGGGCGGCGGCGCGGGCTTCTCGAGGTCCGGGATGGCGGCCGCCCGGGGAACCGGTGCGACCCCGCCATCGGCCCCGGACGCCCGGTCACGACAGCCGCCGAGCGAGAAAACACACGCCGGTGCAAGCACGGCGATCAGAGCGGCGATCGATAGTGTGGAGGCGGTCCTGAGCGACTGCTTCATCTGTGTCTCCCGCGGTGCGATGGTGGTCGGGCAACCAGCCTCGATAGCATAGGGTATCTGTGCGGCAGCGTCAACCGCCGCACGGTTGACAGGCTCTGAACAACCTATCTATAATCTGGACGCATGGGGTCGGGTGAGTTGCACCGACTGTGATGCCGGGCGTATGCGATGCGCGCAGTGTGAGAGGAGCCGCATGCCAGTGAGAAGCGGGTTGTTCGCGGCCGGCGTTGCCCTTGCCGCGCTGGCATTGGCGCCCGCCACAGCCGTCCGTGGCGCTCCGGCCCCCCTGGAGCCGGAGAGCGGCTGCTACATCGGCGCATACATCGAGTTAGACAGCAACCTCAAGGGAGATGTTCGCACCTTTGAGACTTTGGTTGGCAAGCCGCACGCATCGTATTTCCGCTACGTGGGCTACGGCCAGCCGTTCCCCTTTGAGTGGGTTCACGAACTCCACGGATACGGCGTCGCTCCACACATCGCCTGGGAGCCGAATCACGGGCTGGGTATGGTCCGCGACGACGAGTACCTGCAGGGCTGGGCGCAGGCCGCCGGCCACACCGGTATCCCTATCTTCCTGCGCTATGCCTCGGAGATGAACGGCACCTGGCAGGCCTATTCGGGCGACCCGCGTGAGTACATCGAGAAGTGGCGGACGGTCTATCGGGTCATGAAGGCCGCGGCGCCGAACGTGGCGATGGTCTGGTGCCCGTTCGCCACTCCGCGCGCCACGATCACCGACTACTACCCCGGCGACGAGTATGTTGACTGGGTCGGCGTGAACATCTACAGCGTTGTGCATCAGGACGGTGACCCGAGCAAGCCGCCGACCGAGGACCCGCTGTCACTGTTGTCCTACGTCTACAACCTGTACGCGGAGCGCAAGCCGATCGCCATCTGCGAGTACGCCTCGACGCACTATTGCCGCGCTCTGGCGCGTGACACCACGGACTTTGCGATCGAGAAGATGACGCGGTTGTACGCGGCGTTACCGCAGCAGTTCCCGCGCGTGAAGATGATCAACTGGTTCTCCGTGGACGCCATCAGTGACGGGCTTGCGGACAATAACTACAGCCTGACGGCGAACCGCCGGGTCCTGGACACCTACAGGGGCCTGATCTCCGACCCGCACTTTCTCTCCCGCATGTCTGTCTCGGGCGCCGTCGACCCGGGCGCTTCGCCCACGGGCGACACGCCAACGGTGGCCCGACCGCCTGTGGCGCCGGTGCAGCCGCCGCCGGAGACGCAATTGCCGCTGGCTGCCGATGGCCCGCCGCCCGTCGGGTCCACCGACATCTGGGTTTCGGTGCTCGGCGCGAGACCGCACGCGGTCAGCGGCGAGGTTGAGATCGCCGTAGACCTGCCTGCCCGCACCCGCGGGACGACGGTGGAGTTCTACATCGACGGCGACTTCCGCTGCATCACGAACGTTGAGCCGTACCGGTGCCCGTGGAACGCAGACCGCTCGGCCCCCGGAGAGCACACGATCGAGGTCAGAGTGGCGAACGAGGCGGGGACTGAGATCGGGAGCAAGCGGGTTTCGGTTATCGTCGTAAAGGAATCTGGGCAGTAGTCGACGAAGGTATGGAGCAGTTGCGCGGATCGTCCGGGGGACCGCACACATCGCCACCCGCATTGGGAGGACCGGCGACATGGGAAACCGGCACGGAGGGTTCACTCTCATCGAGCTGCTGGTCGTTATCGCGATCATCACGGTGCTGGCGGCGATTCTGTTTCCCGTGTTCGCCCGAGCCCAGGAGAAGGCGCGTGTCACCGGGTGCCTGAACAACCTCAAGCAGCTCGGTACGGCCGCGGCCATGTACGCCAACGACTACGACGGCTACTTGTCCCTGGGGCAGCAGCGCGCTGCCGCGACGGCCGAGGACGGCATGTGGTACTGGCGCTGGTATGAGTATGTGACCAATACCCAGGTGTACACCTGCAGGTCCGGGCAGCAGGAGCGCGAGGTGAACTACCCGACGGGCGAGAGCGGGCCGATCAGCTACGCTACGCTGTGTGAGAGTTGCCTGCCCGAGGGCATCTGTAACCTGGGGGCGATCAAGCGGCCGGCCAACACGCTGCTGCTCTCGGATAACCCCTGGTCGCCGTTGCGCACCTGCCCGCAGGCGCATGCCGGGATGGCCAATCATTCGCCGCTTGTGACGATGAACGAGCGCTACAAGAGCTTTCCGTGGCATGACAAGACTGTCAACGTCTGCTACATGGATGGTCACGCGAAGTCAATCCAGGGCACGACCCTGGCGGGTGGCAGGCAGGACCCGATGTTCCTGTTCCAATAGAACGCGCACCGCGGGCGGGGGCGCCCCCCGGCGCGATGCGGGTGCGGACGCGGCCGGCGCGTCTGCGGACAACTCATGCCCGACGAGTGGGCCGCCGAGCACAGTGAGCATCGCGTTCACCTGACGGCGGCTCTTTGTGTGTCACGGGGGCCGGCATCTTCTCGCGTCGGAGAGAGTGTGTCGTCATGGGGGCAATACGGCTGGTTGAGTTGGTCAGGTACTTCGGTGATGTGGCCGCGCTGGACTGCGTCAGCCTCGACATAGCCGACGGCGAATTCCTCGTGCTCGTAGGACCCTCCGGCTGCGGCAAGACGACCTGTCTGCGCATCATCGCAGGTCTGGAGAGCCCGACCTCGGGGGAGGTCTACATTGGTGAGCGATGTGTCACCAACGTCTCGCCGAAGGACCGTGACATCGCGATGGTCTTCCAGGACTACGCGCTCTACCCCCACATGAGCGTGCATGAAAACATGGCCTTCGGGCTGAGGCTGCGCGGGACCCCGCGCGGGCGGATCGGTGAGAAGGTAGCCGCCGCCGCGCAGATGCTCGGCATCGAGCAGCTGCTGAACCGACGGCCGTCGGCGCTCTCCGGGGGGCAGCGTCAGCGTGTCGCCCTGGGGCGGGCGGTCGTCAGAGAGCCGCAGTGCTTCCTGATGGATGAGCCGCTGTCGAATCTCGACGCGAAGCTGCGGGTGCAGACGCGCGCGGAACTGATTCGCCTGCACAAGCGCCTGGGCATCACAACGGTGTATGTGACCCATGACCAGGCCGAAGCAATGACGATGGGTGACCGCATCGCCGTGATGAGGGACGGGCTGATCCAGCAATGCGATACGCCGATGGAGCTGTTCGAGAGACCGGCCAACCGCTTCGTCGCCGGCTTCATCGGCAGTCCGCCCATGAACTTCCTCCCGGCGGTGCTCGAGCACGTCGATGGCGCCGTGTGGGCTTCGGGCGAGGGCTTCCGCGCGCCGCTTGATGCCTTCGACGGTCTCGATGGGCAGGCGGGCCGGGAGGTCGTCATCGGCCTGCGGCCGACCGATATGCGCGCCGCGGCAGCCGCCGCAGGCGGCGATCAACGCAACGGTTGGCTGGAGGGCGTCGTT
>MTKY01055977.1_pt1 | contig 11921 bp, 11 predicted proteins | sample 1042731 | NCBI WGS metagenome assembly MTKY01 (sample SAMN06212206, study PRJNA360538) | anaerobic digester metagenome | biome: Wastewater treatment plant; material: sludge; isolation source: anaerobic digester fed with sludge from wastewater treatment plant | place: Denmark: WWTP Soeholt ... | reverse complement strand
CGCGGGGCGGAAATCCTCGACACCGGCGAGCCGGTCAGCGTGCCCGTCGGCCCCGCCACGCTCGGCCGGGTCTTCAACCTGATCGGCGAACCGGTGGACGGACGCGGGCCCGTGCAGGCCGCGGAGCGCCGACCCATCCACCATCCTCCGCCCGCCTTTCCCGACCTGACGCCCAAAACGGAGATCATGGAAACCGGCATCAAGGTGATCGATCTGCTGGCTCCCTTCGTTCGCGGCGGCAAGATCGGGCTGTTCGGCGGCGCGGGACTGGGCAAGACCGTGGTCATCCAGGAGATGATTGCCCGGATCGCCCGCGAGCACAGCGGATTCTCCGTCTTCGCCGGCGTCGGCGAACGCACCCGCGAAGGCAACGACCTGTGGCTGGAAATGCAGGAGGCCGAGTTCAAGGACGACAAGGGCAACGTCAAGAAGGTCATCGAGCATACGGCCATGGTCTTCGGGCAGATGAACGAGCCGCCGGGCGCCCGCCTGCGGGCGGCCCTGGCCGCCTTGACCATGGCGGAATACTTCCGCGACCAGTCTGGAGCGGACACGCTGCTTTTCGTGGACAACATCTTCCGCTTTTCCCAGGCGGGCTCCGAAGTGTCGGCGCTGCTGGGCCGGATGCCCTCCGCGGTCGGGTATCAGCCGACCCTGGCCACGGAAATGGGCGAACTGCAGGAGCGGATCACCTCCACGCGACAGGGAGCCGTGACCAGCGTGCAGGCCATCTACGTGCCGGCGGACGACCTGACGGACCCGGCCCCGGCCACCACCTTCACCCACCTGGATGCGTTCATCGTGCTCGAGCGGAGCATCAGCGAAAAGGGCATCTACCCGGCCATTGACCCGCTGGCCTCCTCGTCGCGGCTGTTGGATCCGCAGTACGTGGGAGAAGACCATTACCGCATCGCACGGCGGGTGCAGACGATCCTCCAGCGATACAAGGAATTGCAGGATATCATCGCGATTCTCGGCGTGGACGAGTTGAGCGAAGAGGACAAGCTGGTTGTGTCGCGGGCCCGCAAGATCGAACGTTTCCTGTCACAGCCGTTCTACCTGGCCGAGCAGTTCACCGGCTTCCCCGGCAACTACACCCGGCTGGAAGACACGATCCGGTCGTTCGACGAGCTGTGTGACGGAAAATGGGACCACCTGCCCGAGCAGGCGTTCATGTATGTCGGCGGCATTGAGGAGGCGGCGGCCAAGGCGGAACGGTTGAAGGAGTCATAGCCCGAGCCGATCGCCGGCGTCGGGCCGGCGCCCGGGACAGGCGGGGGTGAATCGCATGCGTCTCAGACGGGTCGATTTCCAGTGTACGGTGACCACGCCGGACCGGCAGGTGTTTGATGCTCCCGTCGCGTTCGTTGCGCTGCCCGCGCACGACGGCGAGATCGGCCTGCTGCCCAACCGCGCGGCCCTGGTTTGCAAGCTGGGCATCGGCATTCTGCGCCTGGAAACCCGCGAAGGCCGCCTCGAGCGGGTGTTCGTCGACGGCGGTTTTGCCCAGATGCTGGACAATCACCTGGTCGTCCTGACTCAGCATGCCTGCAGGCCGGACGAAATCGACGCGGCGGCCGAACGGACCGCGCTGGAGCAGGCCCGCAACACGCGCGCCGTCGATCTCCGGGCCCAGGAGGACCGCCGCCGAACCATCGATCGAGCCACCGCCCGGCTGAAGTTGACGCAATAGCCGTTTCTGCGGTACGGTCACGGCGCCGGGCGTCCCGATCCGAAGGAAATCGGGCAGCCGGTCTCGGCGACAGGATCCATGTCCCCTTCTACGATAGCGCGGATCACTCCCCGTCACCGCCACGGGTATCTCGCCTTCGCGATTGCCTGCATCGCGATCGGAGCGGTTTTTCGCATTGCGCTCGCGATTCGATGCGGGGTGGGCTACGACGAAGTCCTTGTCATGGCGACCGGACTGGAGGAATTGTCCGGCTCCGTCCGCGCGTTCCTGATCGATGTCCCCGTGCGGCGCAGCAATGCGATCACGCCGCTGTGGTGGTGGCTGCAGGCCGCCGCGGCCGCGCCGCTGGGTCCGGGATCGTTGCTCAGCCTTCGCCTGGCGCCCGTCATCCTGGGAGTGGCGACCCTCGTGCTGATTGCCTGGAAGGCGCCGCGCCGGCTGGGGCGCCGGTCGGCCGCCGTTCTTCTGCTGATCGTCTCCACGTCCGATGTGATGGCGCTCTGCAACGCCCGGGGGGAGTTTGCCGAATCGCTGCTCATGCTTCTGCTCTGGCCGGCCCTGCTTGGCGTGGGTGACCCTCGGAAACCCGTTCGCAAGGGCCTGCTCTGGCTTGTCATGTTGATGACGCATCTGGGAAAGGGGTTGTTCCTGGTGGGCGGGCTGGCGGCGGCGGAGCTCATACACCTGACGCTGCAACGCCCTCAGGCCCGATCGACGCGATCCTTCGGCTGTTCACTGGCCGTGGCGTTCCTGCCGACGGCGGCGTGGCTCTGGCTCGTTAACGCGCTGGCGTTCGCCGCCGGTCCGGTGAAAACCGACGCTGGGACCGCAACTGATATCTGGCACGCCCTGACCAGAATCACAACGGACTACCAGACGACCAAGACCCATATGGTGGTCGACCCGTTCGCGGCCATGCAGGTGTATCTGGACGGCATGGTGTGGCCCGCAACCGTCCTGTGGGCCGTGCCCCTCCTGGCGGGCGCGGCGGCTTCTGTCATGCCCGTATTCCGCGGCGCCCGGCAGAGTCGTCGCTCTGTGTTCGCTGCCGGCCTCGTTCCGTGGATCGCGGTTGGCGCAGGACTCGTTATTGGCGGCGGAATGGTGGGCGCGCGGTTTCACTTGCTGTACTGGCCGGTCTTGTGGGTGATGGCCTCCATGGGACTGCAACGCATATGGCGGCGGCGCGGAGCCATCGTCGTTGCCGCGATAGCCTGGTCGCTGCACGTAACGCTTGCTTTTTCCTGGCGAAGCTGGATCGATCACACGCTTGGAGTGAGCGTCACCGGCATGGCGCTCGGTGCGGTGGTTCTGGCGGCGGCGATTCTGCAGGCAGTAACGATCCCGCAATTCCGCTTGTCCGCGAACCGATTCTCGTGTCAGGTTGCCGGCGCAGCGCTGCTGGCGATCGTGGCGGCGGCGAGTCTGCTGTGCTACGGCCCGGTTGCCTGGGGACCGGCCGCCCGATTCGAGCCCATGTGCACGGCCCAGCCCACCGCGGAGATGCTGTTGCTGGCGAGCATCGACGCATATCGCGGCCAGGGGCGGCCATGGCCGGGTCCGCACGGGCGCACACTCCGCGTGGATCTGGCCAACTTTCATCTGTTTTGCGAGAACCGGCAACCGCTTGACGTGGAACGGGCCATCGCATACCTCCGACAGGAGCTTCGCCACCGGCCGGACGATCCGCGGGCGTGGTTCTACCTCGGCCTGGGTTACCAGGAGGCCGGTGCCCCGGTCGATTGGGTTCGCCAGGCGTGGCAGCGAAGCTACGCGCTGGAACCGACCCCGATGGTCGCCGAGCGCTTGTCCGCCCTGCCGCCGGAGTAACTCCCCGGGTCGTCGTGCACGAGCTGCGGCCGCCGGAAGCGTGGGGCCTTTCCGACGGGATTACCGTACGTCAGACGACGATGATTCGGACGACGCTGCGTGATTCCTCGACTGTCATTGCCGTAGTGCAAACCGCTCCCGGTACCGCGTGCGCCCGCGTCGGCCCGCGCGGACGGCGGTTGGCTCCGGCACCGTTCCGCTCATCCACGGGGCCCCGCGCGTTCTGTGGGCTTTGGCATGGTCATCCGTTCCGCCATGACGGCCGGGGGCGACCGCGACCGAGAACGCACGAACCGGGGTCGGAGACTTCGCGTTTGGGCGGCCCTCCGCCGATGACTCGCGGCGGCGGCGTTCCGGGTGGCCGTCTCGGGCGGTTCCTTCCGCGGACGGGTCGCTCCGGTTGCCATCCGGCGGTCTTACGGGTACCGTCTATTGCCGTCGGTTTCGTCTCGAAGCCGCCCGCCACTGTAGCTCAGCCGGTAGAGCAGCGGTTTTGTAAACCGCAGGTCGTCGGTTCGAATCCGACCGGTGGCTGTTACGACAAACCCAGCCGACCCCGTGGGTTACGGGAACCTGCCGACCGTCGGCAGTGCTGCCTGAAACGCGTTTTCGCGCGGTTTTACACCGCGCAACGCCGAACAGGACGCACTTCCGATGCCTAGGAAAGCAGGTACTCCGGCCTACCGTCAGCGCGATTCTCAAGCACTGGTGACCCTGACGGATGCCGTTTCGCGGCGCCGCCGTGATTATCGTCTTGGAGCCTACGTCACGCTGCGGAACCGGGAACAATACCACTGTCTCACCGCCGAGTGGGAGGCGGCCGGCCGGCGCTTTCCCGCCGCCTTCATCGAAGATCCCGGTGCGGCCAACCCACACGCCCTCACCATCGCAGAGGTCGTCCGCGACTCCTGCCGGTGGGCCGAGCAGTCATATGACGAGGGCGAGTACCGCTCGTTCGTGCTGCGCCTCCGCCTGCTTCTGAAGTTCTACGGCCGCCCGCGGCCCAGGAGCTGGTGTCCGTGACTGTCCACCTGGTACTGTGCGCGCTCGAGCCCCTGAAGCGAGGTCACACGTCTGCCCGCGAGCATCCGAGAGTGGGTCCAGCGCCAGCGGACATGGTCGACGCGGTGCGGCCCTTCCTCAGCAAGTCGGCCCGAGAGTTTGCCGAGTTGCAACTGGTCACAGGCGCTCGGGCCGGGGAGTTGATTGAGCAGCGTGTGTGCGACATCGAGGTCGACGAGCAGACCGGCGTGTGGTCCTACTGGCCGCCGAAGCACAAGAACGCTCATCGTGAACACGAGCGGGTCATCTACTTCGGCCCTCGGGCTCAGGATATCCTCCAGCCGTTCCGGACGGAACGGGCCGAGACGGACCACCTATTCAGCCCGGCCGAGGCGGAGGCGGATCGGCGTGAGGAGCGACGTGCACAGCGGACCACGCCCACCGCTGGATGGGGAAGGAGGGAAGAGTCTGAGGGGGGAACCTTGGGGCTATGGTTCCCCCCTCAGGGGCCCCCGACAAACCGTCACGATACCGGAACGCCTGATTGTCTCACGTGCTGTGAAACAGTATACCTCGCGCCTTCGTGATGACTGAACAAACCCCTCGGAATTGCTCCCGTTGCAATGTTCTCCGAAGATGCCCTGCGTCGACTCCAAGACAACGAGATCCAGAAGCCACTCTGGTACCTGTTGGAGGGGGCGTTTCAGCCGTCGGGGCCGGAGAAAATTCGGAATGATGATTGGCGCAAAAGAAAGGGTGGGTGGCGCGACTATAATATTGAACCACCGTCCGGCGGCACAGCCAGGTGGAGGTCAAATGGGAAATCTCGGTTAACCGGCCCAATCAGGCCACAGGAAAGATGAAGATGAAGCAAATGCTGATAAGCCTCGGAGCGGTATTGGCGGCGGCCGGCCTCTGGACCCACTCACAGTCGGCGCCCCAGAAGGCGGACAATGATTCTGTTGAAGCCCGGCCGAAGGCTCGCCACTCTGCCGGCACGGCCGAAGGATTCATCACCGATTTCGAGCGTGCCCGGAAGGAGGCCGCCACGCTCAAGCGGCCGATTTTTGCGTTATTTACGGGCAGCGACTGGTGCCCGCTGTGCGCGAAGCTTCAGGAGCAGATCATCAATACCGACGCGTTCAGGAAGTATGCCGCCGCGAATCTCGTTTTGTTTGAGGCCGATTTCCCCCGGCAGCGGCAATTGTCCGAAGAGCTGCGGAAACAGAACGAGGCACTGGCTGAAAAGTACGAGATTGCCGGCTTTCCAACCGTCTTGCTGCTGGACGCTTCGGGCGCGATCAAGGCAACGACCGGCTATCGTTTGGAGGATGCGGAGAGCTATGTCGCGGAGCTCAAGCGCGCGGTGGAACTCGGGGAAGCTCAGGGATCGTCGGGCCCGCCCCTGGTTTGCGGCTACGCCGCGAAGCAGCGTATCGACTACCAGTCCGTCGCACCGGGCGGCTTTGAGGCCATGCTCGGGTTGGAGGAGTATGTGCGTCAGTCCGGGCTCGAACACAACCTGGTCGAGCTTGTGAGGGCGCGCGTATCGCAGATTAACGGCTGCGCGTACTGTCTCGACATGCACACCAAGGATGCGCGGGCCAACGCGGAGACCGAGCAGCGTCTCTTCCTGCTGCCGGTGTGGCGTGAGGCGCCCTGTTATACTGACCGCGAACGGGCGGCGCTGGCATGGGCCGAGGCGGTCACCGTGATTTCACAAAACGAAGTTCCCGACAAGTTGTATACCGAAATGCGCCGCTACTTCAGTGAGAAGGAGCTGGTGGATCTCACCTTCGCGATTGTCTCCATCAATGGATGGAATCGTCTGTCCGTGACCACGCGCGCGCCCGTTGGGACCTACCAGCCGGCGGCCGCGAAATCTCAGTGATTAGGAGCACTGCGTCAAAGGGCTATTCAGTTGAGTCCAGTGAATCCCTGCTTCTTGTGGTGCGATCCGGCGCGGACGTGCTTGATCAGGTTCTTATACGGCACAGGCTCCACGACAACGGTCTGCTGCTTCCGCAGGTACTCCCGACAGGCATTCTCGCTGCGGAGCCGCCGCCCGAACTCCAGCCGCTTGCGCGGGGAATCTCCGTCCATTCCGCGATACACTGCGATGGCCCTACTGGAGTCAAACGAATAGCCCTTCTACGTTATGGACCGTCAGGAACAGATCAACCAGGCGATTCGCTTCCGGGCGCTACACGACCGCCGGCAGGTCCTGCTGCTGCCCAATGCCTGGGACGCGGGCAGCGCGCGGGTCTTCGCCGAGCTGGGCTTTGCGGCCATCGCCACGACCAGCGGCGGGGTGGCCTGGTCGCTGGGATACCCCGATGGCGAGCGAGCGCCGCTGGGCGAGGTTATCGCGGCCATACGACGGATCGTCCGGGTGACCCGGTTGCCGGTTACGGCGGATATGGAGGCCGGTTACGGGGATACGCCGGAGGCGGTGGCCACCTGTACGCGAGCCGCCATTGACGCAGGGGTAGCCGGCATCAACCTCGAAGATGGCATTCGGCATCTGGCGTTGCGCGATGTCGAAGACGCGGCGCGGCGGATTGCGGCCGCCCGCGAAACGGCGATGGCGACAGGCGTACCGATCGTGATCAATGCCCGCATCGATGTCTGGGTCGTCAATCAGCGGATGCCTGGGGCGGATCGGCTCGACGAGGCGGTTCGCCGGGCCCGTGCCTACCTGGCTGCCGGCGCGGACTGCGTTTATCCGATCGGCCTGGCCGACGTTGATACCATTGCGGCTTTCGTTGCCGCCATCAACGCCCCGCTCAATATCGGCGCGCGGCCTGGCCTGCCCGACCTTGCCGAGCTCGGCCGGATTGGGGTGGCGCGAGTCAGCATGGCCACTCGCTTGGCTTCGCTGGCGCTATCAGCCGTGCGCGACGCGGCCGACGCCGCGCTCCGCACCGGTCGCTTCGAGACTCTCGCCGCGCCATTCGGCTATCCCGACATACAACGACTTTTCACGCCGCAGTGACGGGCCTCGGGCCGGAAGGTCCGCCGGCCTGGGCGCGAAGAAAACCGGGCAGCGCGGTGAATTGCACCTGGCGCCGAATGGTGGCGGCGCTGGAGGCAGGCGGCCTGAACGGGAGGCCATATTGCCGGCGACCACCCGAGTTCGGGCCGGCGGTTCGGCTTTTCCGATCACGCGAGGAATCGGGCTGGCCCCGTTCGTCCACCTGCGCGACGTCATCGCCCGCCTTCCCCGCGGCGAGCATCCCGCCTCGCTCCTGCCCGCGCTCTGGAAGGCCGAGCAACTCGCCTGCGGCGCCCCCGTCTCCTGATCCCTTCCACGGCCCTTCGCCCACTCACACCGGGCAGATTGTCCCGGTCTACACGACGAAGCGCTTACAATCGACCGCCACAGGCACGGAGGGAGGCCGTGGGATGTGGGGGGACCGGTCGGGCGAGTCCTACCTGTCCCGCGGGTCCGATCCGCCGCTTCCGCCCCCCGCGCCTGCCCTGCGCCTTTGGCGCTGGCGGTACATCCGCTCGGTGAATCCGCCTTCCGACGAGAACTGTTCTTCCAGTGTCTGCAACTGCCGGCCAAGCAGATAGCTCGCCTGCTGAATCAGGCAGATCAGGGTGTTCGCGGCCGCCTCCGCAGATGCCTGCCGCACGGCGTAGGGGTCTTGCAACTCCAGTTGGCCCAGTTCTTCCGCGCGGTACTTTGTCCGGACGGCCAGCGCTTGCGGCGCGTTTTTGTGCCAGACGGGCAGGCCGCGCTGCCGCAGGAAGTCTTCGTAGTCCAGCAGCAGTTCTTCCAGGCTGGCCCGGGCCACGCCCGTGAGCTTCAGTTCGGTTTTCTTCGACGTGGCGGAGGCCATGCTGCCCTCCGCGATGTTCTGCACGCCGCTGCGTGCGGCCTGCACCATCTGGTCGTGCGTGCGCGATCGCTTGTCGATGAAGCGGTCGCAGAACACGATGGTGGCGTCGTAGACGATCCTGGCCGTCTGGAAGCTGCGCAGCTTGCGGTAGCCCCCGTGCGGCTGGATCAGGTCGCCCTTTCCGTGCATTCGATGGCTCCTTCGGCGGTTGTCTTGTTTCGGGACCCGTCTGACCGGTCGGACCCGTCGGACAAGTCTGACGCTTCTGACACGTTCGACCCGTCCAACCCGTCTGACCCGTGGGCCAGGTCTGACCCGTCCGACACGTTGCCTCACCGGCTCCCATGGTCTGCTGCTCTGCCGTCCTGGCCGGAGGCCGGCGGCTCCGGCCGGCTCACAATTCTCCCTTGAACGCGCGATCCAGAATGGCCGGCAGCAGGGCGTCGAGTTCGGCGGCGGTCTGGGCCTGGAGGGCCTTGAGGCGGTCCACCTTGGCCTGGAGATCGTCTAGATAGGCGACGATGCGGCGCTGCTGCTGAATTGCGGGGATCAGCACTTCGTATCGCTTGAGCCGAACACCTGTCAGGTGGTGAAAAGTAGTGGTCATCGTTATGTCAGCGAAATGTCCCGCTTCACCGGCCCAGATCATGTGGTGCATCAGGAAGCGAGGATCGATGCGTCGTTGATCTACGCGCACCCGATGGAGCGATTTCTGGTAGAAGCATTCCTTGATCTCTCCTTGCCAAACCGCACATCTTCCAACGCCATAACCTCCTTCGTTGATCAGAACGTCACCGGGAACCAGGCGGAATCGGTCGCGTTCACGATCCTCAAAGTCCATCTCGTAAACGCTCGCAAGGTCGATTCTGTCATTGTGGATATTGGCGTTGCGCAGGTAAGGTTTGGCAAACAGTCCGGATTGATGGCTCTTCGAAAGCATCTTTCCCAGCCGGCAGTCAGCTATGCGAGCCAGCGCCAGCGGAACGACCTGCCGCTTAATGGCCTCGAAGCATTGCGCACGTGCCGACGTAGTCAACACATCTCGTGTCCTCTCCGCTCTGAATCGGATGCCCGTGGCCTCGTCGATTCTGGCGGCGAGTTGGTCGATCTTGGCCACGATCCGCCGCTGCTCGGCCAGCGAGGGAAGGGGGATGGTCATGCGCAGCAGATTCTCCTGCTTAAGGCGGTTGCGACTCGTCGGCGTTGCGCCGAAACTCAGACCCAGCGCCTCGTTCCAGGCTGCTTCGCGGCTGAAGTACCATTGAAGATAGTGCGGTTCCAGGGCATCCGCCCTGACATCAAAGCAGGGAAACTCGTTGGATACGTAGCAGCCATCGTCCGCCGACGTGGCAATTGCAAAGGAGCCTTTCCACGCGAAGAGTCGGTTGTAGACAAAATCACCTTCTCGCACGCGAAAGAGCTTCTGCGCGCGCACTTGTGTGCCCAGCTTGATTTCTTTGGTGTAAAGACCTTGAGCATACCATCGGGCACCCAAGAGCGCATACTCGCGATGGGGGTCGACAGCCTCTTCGCGGCACACTGGCCGAAGGAGTTGATCGAGCGGCACGCTTGACGATGAATGGGACACCACAGATCGCTACTCGTTCACCAGCCGCGTTCGATGACGTGATCCAAGTTCTCGCTCGTAACGATTCGCCGTTGAAGCACCTTGATCTCCTGATCGTTGAAACAGAATGTAGCGACTTCGGAGCCGGATTCGAGGTCACCGACAGCCACCTCAAACGAAGTGATTTCTCCTGCTCCGAGACCCCATTTCTTGCGCGCGTACTCAAGAAGCGTTCCGCGATCAAGGAAGGCAAGGCTAGAGCCGCTCACAGTATAGATGCTTCTGCTCAGGTTCACGTGTTTCAGTTGCATCCCACTTCTCCTTTAAGAACAGTCTTGATCTCCCCCATAATCTCCACGATCCGCCGTTCCTTGGCCAGGATATCCTCCACAAGCTGCTCCGGGGGGAGGTGCTCGAGGGAGTCGACGGCGTTGGGGTTCTTGATGTCGAGGTTGCACGAAGTCAGCCGGCCGTCGCCGTTGTACTTCAGCAGGTCCTTCGCGGAGACCTTCCACGCCCGGTCGTTCTCCTTGCGCTTCTTCCACCACGCGAGGCAGTCGGCGAACTCCTCGTACTGGAGCGGCTTTGTCTTGGTGTAGTTCTTCCGGCCATCGGGCAGCGGCTGGTCGTAGTACCAGATCGTCTTCGTCGGGCCGCTGCGGTCGAAGAACAGCAGGTTCGTCGGGATGCTCGTGTACGGGGCGAACACGCCGTTGGGCAGCCGGACGATGGTGTGCAGGTTGAACTCGGTAAGTAGCTGCTCCTTGATGCGGGCGCACACGCCGTCGCCGAACAGGGTGCCGTTCGGCACGACCACCGCGGCCCGGCCGCCCTTTTCCGAGCCGGCCTCGCCCGGCTTGCGCAGCCGACGCATGATCAACTGGAGGAACAGCAGGGCGGTTTCGGCCGTCTGCTTGTCTTCCGGGAAGTTGCCCTTGATGCCGGCCTCCTCCTCCCCGCCGAACGGCGGGTTGGTGAGGATGACGTCCACCCGGTCCTTCACGCCCAGGTCCGTCAGCTTGACGCGCAGGCTGTTGCCCGGGTCGATCTGGGGGAACTCCAGGCCGTGCAGCAGCAGGTTCATCTGGCACAGCAGGTACGGCAGGGGTTTCGCCTCGCCGCCGTACAGGGTCTTCTCCTGGAGGGTGCGGCGGTGCTGGACGGTCTGGCACTGTTTGGCCAGGTGCTGGTACGCCTCCACCAGAAAGCCGCCGGTGCCGCAGGCCGGGTCCAGGACGGTTTCGCCCAGACGGGGGTCTGTCACCGTAACCATGAAGCGGACGACCGGCCGGGGCGTGTAGAACTCGCCGGAATCGCCCGCGGCGTCGCGCATCTCGCGGAGCATGGTCTCGTAGAGGTGGCCGAGGGTGTGGATTTCCTCCGACGACGTGAAGTGGATCTGGTTCACCTTGTTGATGACGTCGCGGAGGAGGTAGCCGTTGATCATCCGGTTGACCACGCCGGCGAAGACGGTGGCGACCACGTCGCGCCGGTCGCGGCCGTTGGCGCTGCGGAGGGCGCGGAGGCAGGCGAACAGGCCGGGGCCGCGGGTGCCGTCCGGGCGGACGGCCTCGTCCTGGTTGACGAAGCGGATGAGGTCGTCGCCGGTGATGCCGCCCTCGTCGGCGGCCCAGTCGCGCCAGCGGTAGGGGCGTTCGATGGCGGGCCGGTACTTTTTGCCGGCCAGCTTCGCCCGGGACTCCTCGATCTGCTCCATGTCGTCGAGGAACTTGAGGAACATGACCCAGGTGAGCATAGGCAGCCGGTCCAGGTCGCCGGATAGCCCCTTGTCTTTGCGCATGATGTCCCGCGCGGACTTGACGACGGACCCAAGCTGCTGGGCGGTGGTAAGGGTGGCTTCGACTATGCGTTTTTCCATAGTGGTCTTCGCGGCGTCGTGGTCGGTTTGCCTCTTTACAACTGCGGCCAAGTCGCCCAATCCCCTAAATAAAGTTGCGCTGTAATGAGGCCGCGCGTAAGATGG
>MTKY01052972.1_pt1 | contig 11926 bp, 9 predicted proteins | sample 1042731 | NCBI WGS metagenome assembly MTKY01 (sample SAMN06212206, study PRJNA360538) | anaerobic digester metagenome | biome: Wastewater treatment plant; material: sludge; isolation source: anaerobic digester fed with sludge from wastewater treatment plant | place: Denmark: WWTP Soeholt ... | reverse complement strand
ATTTCGAACGAACAACAGAAGAGGGGGTCATGGCAGCATGAGCCAGGTCAACGGCGCCGAAAATCCCGCCACCAACATCGAATCCGCAGGCTCGCCGACCCGCTCGTTGCGCCAGAGCGTCGAGATCACGGTGGGCAACTACTTCTCGCAGCTCGATGGCCAGATGGTCACCGATGTCTACGACATGGTGTTGCAGGAGGTGGAGGCGCCGCTGCTGGAAGCGGTGCTCAAGTACACCCGCAACAACCAGACCCTGGCCTCCGCGGTCCTCGGCCTGAACCGCGGCACGCTGCGCAAGAAGCTCAAACGATACGGCATGCTCTAGGAGCGTGCCGGACCTGGACCAATCCTGCTGCGGCGACGGGCACCCTCCCTATGCGCCCATGCGACGCAAGCATTCTTTTCTTCTGCAGGTAATCGCATCATGAACACCGAATCCGAAACCAGGGCCGTGCGCCGCGCGCTGCTGAGCGTCTCCGACAAGACCGGCATCGTCGAATTTGCGCGCGCGCTGGCCGCGCTCGGCGTGGAGATCCTCTCCACCGGCGGCACTCACAAACTGCTCGCCGCCAACGGGATCGCGGTACGTGAAGTCGCCGACTACACCGGTTTCCCCGAAATGATGGACGGGCGGGTAAAAACCCTGCACCCGAAAGTCCACGGCGGCATACTCGGGCGCCGCGGCGAGGACGAGGCGGTGATGGACGCGCACGGCATCGCGCCGATCGACCTGGTGGCAGTGAATCTCTATCCCTTCGAGCAGGCCGTGGCGCGCCCCGACTGCGACCTGCCGACCGCGATCGAGAACATCGATATCGGTGGCCCGACCATGGTGCGCTCCGCGGCCAAGAACCACCGCGATGTCGCGATCGTGGTCGATGCCGGAGATTATCCGCGCATCGTCGAAGAGCTTCAGGCCAATGGTGGCACCCTGCGGGCGACCCGCTTCGATCTCGCGGTCAAGGCCTTCGAGCACACTGCCCGGTACGACGGCGCGATCGCCAATTACCTCGGCCGCCTCGATGGCTGCGGCGGGCAGAGCGAGTTCCCGCGCACCTTCAGCCTGCAGTTCGCCAAAGCGCAGGAAATGCGCTACGGCGAAAACCCGCACCAGAACGCGGCGTTCTATGTCGAGCAACGGATCGCGGAGGCCTGCATCGGCACCGCAACCCAGCTGCAGGGCAAGGAGCTTTCATACAACAACATCGCCGATACCGATGCCGCGCTCGAGTGCGTGAAGCAGTTCCGCGACAGCGCCGCCTGCGTGATCGTGAAGCATGCCAACCCCTGCGGTGTGGCGCTCGGCAGCACACTGCGCGAGGCCTATGAACTGGCTTATGCAACCGATCCGGAATCGGCATTCGGCGGCATCATCGCGTTCAACCGCGAACTCGATGCCGACACCGCCACGCTGATCGTGGAACGCCAGTTCGTCGAGGTGATCATCGCGCCCGCCGCGAGCCCCGCGGCGGTGGCCGCGGTCGCGGCCAAGAAGAACGTGCGCCTGCTGGTCTGCGGAGAGTGGTCCGAGACCGGAGTGGCCAGGCTCGACTACAAGCGTGTCACCGGAGGCCTGCTGGTGCAGGACGCGGATCTCGCGGTCTACGGCGAGTTGCGCGTGGTCGGGGCCCGGGTACCCGCGGACGAGGAAATGCGCGATCTGCTGTTTGCGTGGAAGGTCGCCAAGTTCGTCAAGTCCAATGCCATCGTCTATGCCCGTGACAACCGCACCATCGGTGTCGGTGCGGGCCAGATGAGCCGGATCAATTCCGCGCGCATCGCCGCGATCAAGGCCGAGCACGCGGGCCTCGCGGTGCAGGGCGCGGTAATGGCTTCGGATGCGTTCTTCCCGTTCCGCGACGGGATCGACAACGCCGCCGCCTCCGGTATCCGCGCGGTGATCCAGCCCGGCGGATCGATGCGCGATGACGAAGTGATCGCGGCCGCCAACGAACACGATATGGCGATGGTGTTTACCGGCATGCGCCACTTCCGTCACTGAACCGCTCGCGTTGACACAGGGAATCCGCACAGCATGAACGTACTGATCATCGGCGGCGGCGGCCGCGAACATGCCCTGGCGTGGAAGGCCGCCCAAAGCCTGCGTGTCGACACGGTGTATGTAGCCCCGGGGAACGCCGGCACCGCCCGTGAGCCCGGCGTGTGCAACGTCGCGATCGACCCCATGGATTTTGCCGCGCTAGCGGATTTTGCCCGGCACAACAAGGTCGGGCTGACGATCGTCGGTCCCGAGGCACCGCTGGTCGCAGGCGTGGTCGATTACTTCCGCGTCGCCGGCCTGCGCTGCTTCGGCCCCACCCGCGGTGCCGCGCAACTCGAAGGATCCAAGGCTTTCACCAAGGATTTCCTGGCCCGACACGGGATTCCGACCGCAGCCTACCGCAGCTTCACCGAGATCGCGGCAGCCGAAAGCTATATCCGCGAACGCGGCGCGCCCATCGTGGTCAAGGCCGACGGACTCGCCGCCGGCAAGGGCGTGATCCTCGCGGACAGCATCGATCAGGCGATCGCGGCAGTGCGCGACATGCTGGCAGGCAATGCCTTCGGCGATGCCGGCCATCGCGTGGTGATCGAGGAGTTCCTGGTCGGCGAGGAAGCGAGCTTCATCGTGATGGTCGATGGCAGCAACGTGCTCCCGCTGGCCACCAGCCAGGACCACAAGGCGCGCGACGACGGCGACCGCGGACCGAATACCGGTGGCATGGGCGCCTACTCTCCGGCGCCGGTGGTCACGCCCGCAATCCACCGCCGCGTGATGCACGATGTGATCATGCCGACCGTGCGCGGCATGATGCTGGAAGGCAATACCTACACCGGCTTCCTGTACGCCGGCCTGATGATCGCGCCCGATGGCGGCATCAAGGTGCTCGAGTACAACTGCCGCTTCGGCGATCCCGAGACCCAGCCGATCCTGATGCGCCTCAGGTCCGACATCACGTTGCTGTGCGACGCTGCCATCGACGGCCAGCTCGACGTGGTGGAAGCCGAGTGGGATCCGCGCGCCGCGGTCGGCGTGGTGATGGCAGCGGGCGGTTATCCCGACAGCTATGCCAAGGGCGATGTGATCAGCGGCCTGCCGCAGACCGCGCATCCCGACAGCAAGGTGTTTCACGCCGGCACGGCGCTGGTGAACGACGAGGTCGTGACCAACGGCGGACGCGTGCTGTGCGTCACCGCGCTCGGCGACACGGTTGCCGCCGCGCAACACGGCGCTTACACGGTATGTGCCGGCATCCACTGGAACGGAAGTTTCCATCGCCGCGATATCGGCTATCGCGCGATCGCGCGCGGGCACTGACCAGGAACGGCAGGCAGGAGCACGCCAGCGCAAAAAGACAGCGGCAGCCGGAGCCCTCAGTTCACTTCGACCTGTCCTGTCGCGCGCTGGCGGATCAGCGACCAGGACAGGCCGATGCCGAGAATGATGCCCGTCACCACCAGAATGATCCAGACGAACGCCGACGAGCGCGTGGTCGACAGCAAGCCGAAGTCATAGAGCATCCAGACCAGCGTGCCAAGCACAAGCGCGCTGAGGATGACCCCAAGGCTCCCGAGCGAGACAAGGGCGGTACGCACGAACACCACCCACGCCACCAGCAACACCGCGCCGACAAATCCCTTGAGCGCATCGAATGCGCCGAGATCGGCCAGCACCCAGTGGAAATAGGAATAGCCACCGGGATTGTAGGTGAGCAACACCAGCAGCAATGACACGACGATGCGTATCATGATTCCGGTGAAAGAAATGGATCCGGATTTCGTGTTATTCATTCGACCTCCTCCGGGTCTCGTTGCCGAACGCCGGTTCTGATTTCGATCGCTTTCGCCGGCGGATGCTAGCACCCCGGGCTTTGCGCCGAAAAGCCGGATGCCGGATCAATTGCCGGGATCGCCGCAAGCGGCGAGCCCCGAAGTCGACGTACCGCCCGGTTCGGGCGCGCTCACCCCCCCTTCACGGCGCCGAATCGAACCGCATCCGCAAGATGCGCTTCAAATGGGAAACAGGAACTTGGCGGTGAAGTTGAACGTCCACTCGGGTTCGACGTCGTCATCATCGAAGTTGTATTCATAGGCGCCGGAGAACTGCACCGGCAGACCACCGAACTTCACCAGCTTGGCCAGCTTTACTCCCAACGGCAATGCGACCCACTCCTCTTTCTCGTAGTCGTAGGTGAAATTCATTTCCGAGGTGCCGATCGACCATTTGTCGGGCAGTGAATAATTCAGGATCGGTTGCAGGATGCTGACGTTCACATCATCACGGTCACCCTCGCCGGCAAACGAAAACAGGTTCTGGTCGAACAGGCCCCACAACAGCTTGCCGCTGCGGGCAGTGAATCCTATTGCGGGACCGGCGGCCCACTTCTCCGCTCCCAGGCGGTCATCGCTTGCGGTCGGCAGCAGGGCGACCGGGCCAACGCCCCAGCGTCCCCAGGGCTGGTCGAAGACAACGAGATCGAACAACACCAGATCGCTGATCCCATCCGCACCCGACGGGCTGTCGGTGACCATCGGCAGCGTCGCGCGCGCGATATGCTTCAGACTGCCGGTGCTGAACGGCAGCGCCGCGCGCAACTGCACGGTGTTGCCGCTCTCGTCATCGAGATTGTGGTAGTTTCCGGTGTAGATTTCCTGGAGCTGCAGCGACATCAGCGAGGCCGTGGGATCGCTGGCCGCCTGCTCGAGAGACTGGCCGCCGGTGGCGTCCTGTCCGGAGAAAACCGGCGGCGCTGCCGCGAGCAACACGGCACAGAGCATGGTCGGGCCAGGGTTTCGTTTGGTCTTGAACATCACTGAGTTCGTCCTTTTTCAAGCGCCTGCCATCGCCGGATACCGCTCACCACCGGCGACACGGCACAACGAGCAAACCTAATAGCCGGAGGCAGCGAAGATCTATCCGTTATTCGCAATATCAGGCACTGGCAGCAGGGAAATTGTGCGCCGCTTCCGCTGCGCCTTTCGCGGGTGGATCGGTGCTATCCTCGTCCGCAGAACAATACGCGCCGGATGCCGTTCCCGGCCCGTCATAACCTGACCCAGCCAATGCAGAGGTACCCCATGTCGATCCTGCGCAATCCCGTTACCGCGCAATTTGCGAGCTCCCTGTTGGCCGGTCTGATAACGCTGCAGGCAGCAGTGGCCGAAGAGACAGCGAGGACCACCGGTTACAACAAGCTTCGCAACCCCTATTTCGGCCAGACCCATCTGCATTCCGGGTGGTCGTTCGACGAGGCCATCTACAACGTCACCCTGGGCCCGGACAATGCCTACCGGCATGCGCGCGGCGAAAAGGTCAAGCACCCGGCCGGATTCGATGTGCAACTGCGGATCCCGCTCGACTTCATGATCCAGTCCGATCATGCGGAATATCTCGGCGTCCTGGTGCGGATGTACAACCCCGATGATCCATTGTCCAAACACCCGCTTGCCGCGCAGGTTGTCGGATCCGGAAATGACATCGCCGCATCCACCAAGGCGTTTTATGGTCTCGTTTCCCAGACCATCCAGCCCGACGGCTCCACCAAGCCGGATCCGACCCTGAATTCACCGGAACTCAAGCGCACGATCTGGGATGAATACGTGAAGATCGCCGACAGTTTCTACGAGCCCGGGAAATTCACCACCCTGGTCGGCTATGAATGGTCGTCCCAGCCCAACACGAGAAACCTCCACCGGAATGTCATTTTCAGATCCAGCAGCAAGCTCCCGGTCCCTTTCTCCTATTTCGATTCGCAAAAACCCGAGGACCTGTGGGCCTGGATGGATGAGCAGCGCAAGGCAGGCCTGCAGCTGCTGGCGATTCCGCACAACGGAAATCTCAGCAATGGCGCGATGTTCGCGCTGGAAGACTCCGACGGCAACCCGATCAGCCGTGCCTACGCCGAAACCAGGATGCGCAACGAACGACTGACCGAGATCATCCAGACCAAGGGACAGTCCGAAACCCATCCGCTGATGGCTCCGAACGACGAGTTCGCCGGATTCGAAATCTGGACCAAGCCGGTCGCGGGACCGGGAACCGTCAAGGTCCTGGAAACCAATTACGTCCGCAATGCCTTCCGCAATGGCATGGTTCTGCAGCAAACGATCGGTATCAACCCGTTCGAATACGGTGTCGTTGGCGGTGGCGATATCCACACCTCGATCGTGTCTCACGAGGAATACCAGCATACGGGCGAGCACAATCTGAAGTCCGGCACGCCTCACCAGAGACTGCTTGAAAGCCTCCCCGGCGAACCGTCGAAAATCGAACAGGGCAGCGCGGGACTGTCGAACGTATGGGCGGAAGAGAATACCCGCGAGTCGATCTGGGATGCCCTGCACCGCAAGGAAACCTGGGCCACCAGCGGCAGCCGCATCACGGTGCGGATCTTTGGCGGCTTCGACTTCGGCGACACCACGCCGGCTGCGGAATCGTGGGCGGAAACGGGATACAGCAAGGGCGTGCCCATGGGTGGCAGGCTGTCCGGATCCGTCGACGACAAGGCACCGCGCTTCATGGTTGCCGCGCTGAAAGGCCCCAACAGCGGCAACCTGGACCGCGTGCAGATGGTCAAGGGCTGGGTCGGGACAGATGGCAAGAGCCATGAAAAGATCCACAACATTGTCTGGGCGGGCGAGCGCAAGCTCGATTCCGCGGGCGATCTCCCGCCGATCGGCAACACCGTGGATATCGCCGATGCCAGCTATACCAACACCATCGGCAGTCCGGAATTGCAGACCGTGTGGACCGACCCCGATTTCGATCCCGGCGTCCCCGCTTTTTATTACCTGCGAGTGCTGGAAATCCCCACTCCGCGCTGGTCGACCTATGACGCCAAGACGCTGGGAATCGACCCGCCAAAGGATTTCCCGGCGACCATCCAGGAGCGCGCCTGGACATCACCGATCTGGTACAACCCCTGACATCCGCTAGATGCTGTCCGGTATCCGGATCCAGGGGAAAGGGCTGCCGATCCTGAAGGTCTTTCGTGACCCGCTGCTGCACTTTCTGTTGCTCGGCGGGGCGCTGTTTTTACTCTATTTCTCGCTGAACGACGCGCCCATCGAATCGAACCCCGCAAGCATCGTGGTGGACGAGGCCCGAATGCGTGTCATTGCCGAGCAGTTCGGGCGCGTGTGGATGCGCCAGCCAACGCGGGAAGAAATGCAGCAACTGGTCGAAGATCACGTCAAGGAAGAAATATTGTATCGGGAGGGCGTGGCACTCGGTCTCGACAAGGACGACCTCGTCATCCGGCGACGGTTGCGCCAGAAGCTGGAATTTCTCTATTCGGACCTGAGCGAAGTCGCTCCCGCCAGCGATGCCCAGATGCAGGCATACCTCGACCTGCATCAGGACAGGTACCGGCAACCGGCAACCATCAGTTTCAGCCAGGTCTTCATCCGGACCGACGACGCCTCGCACGATCCGCGGGCGCGGGCCGATCACCTGCTCGCGATCCTCAACGATCCGCAGGCATCACACGATGAACTGGCGGACGCGGGAGATACTGGCTTGCTCCCCCGCCAAATGGCCAACGAGAGTCTCGCCGGCGTCACTCGCTTGTTCGGAGAAAAGCTGGCGCAACAGATCACCGCCGCCCCGATCGCCCGCTGGAGCGGTCCCTATGTTTCGGACTATGGCTTGCACCTGGTTCAGGTTTCAGAATTTCAGCCGGGGCGGGTATCGACACTTGCCGAGGTACGTGCGTCGGTCGAGCGGGACCTCGGTGCCGAGCGAAGCGCGGAGGCCAACAACCGGTTCTACCAGGCCCTGCGCAAGCGCTACGATGTGCGGTACACGATCCCGTGAGAATCCCGCTGCGCCTGGGCGCATTATTGATTGCCCTGCCGGTGTTGCTTTCCCTGTTCGCCGGGGCCGCGCTGGCACACGAAGTGCGCCCCGCCTACCTGGAACTGGTGGAGCTCGACCCCCAGACCTGGGATGTGCTGTGGAAAGTGCCGGCACGGGATGGGAGGAGCCTCGGCCTCGGCGTGGAATTTCCGGCCCATTGCCGCAGCACTGCGCCCCATGGGAGGTTCACGGAGGGAGCCTACATAGAGCGCTGGAAAACACGATGCGACACCAGCCTGTACGGCTCGACCATCACGATCACTGGCCTGGAAAGCACCCGTACCGATGTCCTGGTGCGCCTGCTCAGGAGTGACGAGACCAGCCAGACACGACGTTTGACGCCGACGAATGCCGCGTTCGCCGTCAGCGATGCCGCAAGCTGGACCCAGATAGCAGCCACCTACCTTCCTCTTGGCATGGAACATATCCTTCTCGGTACGGACCACCTCCTGTTCGTGCTGGCACTGCTGTTCCTGGTGAGGAGCTGGCCTCGGCTCATCGCCACGGTGACGGCATTCACCATCGCCCACAGCATCACCCTTGCGGCGGCGACACTGGGCTGGATCCGCATCCCGCAAACGCCGGTGGAGGCGGTCATAGCCCTCAGCATCGTCTTCGTGGCGGTCGAGATCGTTCATGCCCGCAGCGGCAAAATCAGCCTCGCCATAACCAGGCCGTGGACAGTTGCCTTCGTCTTCGGCCTGCTCCACGGCATTGGATTTTCCGGCGCATTGCGCGAAACCGGGCTTCCCGAGAACGCCATTCCGTCGGCTCTTGCCTTCTTCAATATCGGAGTCGAGCTTGGCCAGTTATCGTTCATCCTGGCGGTGTTCGTTGCATTGAACGTGGTGCGCTCGCTGGTGCACAAGACCACCGCGAGACGGCTCGACAATTCCTGGCAGGCCGCGCAGCTGGCATCGACCCCGGTTGCCTACTTGATCGGTACTCTCGCGGTAATCTGGGTGCTCGAGCGAACCGCGGCCTTCTGGCAGTGAATCAGGCGTCTTCGGGCCTGCTAGCAGGCGCTGCAAACCACTGCTCGGGAGGGACCACCTTGGGCGATTCAGGATCGCCCTCGTATGCCGGCGACATGATCTGGACGCCATGCTCGTTGAAGACATCCTGGATGTTGCGGTGCAGCTCGGAGTAGAACCACGGAATGCGGCTGTCGTCGGTGCAATAGACATTGAGCTCGTAATTCACCGCGAAATCGCCCAGCGATTGCTGCAGGACAAAGGGCGCGGGGTCCGCCTTCAGCCCCTGCGTCCGCGCCGCCGCGATCAGGAGCATCGCCTCGACCTGGCGCCAGGGCGCGTCGTAGCCCACGCCGACGGAGGTGTGCAGCACAACGCCCTTCTCTCGCGCCATCACCGAAAAATTCACCACGTTGATATTCAGGATGTTCAGGTTCGGAATCACCACGATCTCGTTCTTGGCGGTGAGGATCCGCGTGGTCATCAGTTTTATCGACTCGACCCGCCCAACGACATCGTCGATCCTGATCCGGTCCCCTTCCTTGAAAGCCCCGCGATAGGTCATGGCAAGACCTGCTAGCACATTGGCGATGAAGGACGATGAGCCGAGCGAAAGAATCACGCCGAGGAACAGCGACACTCCCTTGAACGCCGCGGAATCGGAACCCGGGATATACGGATAGGCAATCACGATGGCAAATGCCAGGATCATCGTGCGCACGATCTTGTACGTCGGTGCCGACCACTCGGGATCAAAATTCTCCAGCTTGATGCTGCCGCTTGCCACCCCGTTGAAAAAGGCCCTGGTGAGCACCAGCACATAGCGCACCACCAGGCCCAGGACCACCAGGAATGACAGGTCCGGAATGGAGCCGACGAAGCCCAGCCACAGGCTCTTCATCGGCTCGAGAACCAGGTCGAACAGAACCAGCGCCGCGGGACGTGTCCACGGGTACAGGCCCAGCACCGTGTTCAGGTAGGAATAAACCAGCAGCAGGAGCACCAGAAAGCGCAGCACCCGCAGCGCGCCGGCTACCAGCCTCCAGACCTGTGCCGCGCGAATCAACTGATGCGAGCGGTGCGCAAGATGTTCGAGGTTGCGCTGCACATGCCGCACCGCCCAGGCATCGAGCCAGTTGCTCAGCCGCGTGGTTGCCCACAGCAGCAATACCATCGCGATCGTGGCCACCAGGGCAAACCCGGTGTTTTCCAGAAGTACCGCCGGACTGCGATCGAGGCGATAGTCACGGATGGCATCGGAGATGCTCTGCAGATAGGCCGTGGCCAGCAATCTGCGATCCACCCCCTCGAACTCGGCATCGACATCGAAAACATTGATCAGCAGCAGCTTGCCGGCATAGATCCCGGTCCTGTCCGCCGAGTCGACGATGGCGAGCTCGTCCACGGAAACCGATTCATCGTCGGCTGCTTCGGTGATCTTCGCATGCACGAACTCGGCTCGTCGCTGCGCCGGATAGGAGGTGACGCCTCGGAGCAGGAACAGCTGTTTGCCATCAAAGACGAGGGGTGCGGCATTGGCGACGTCCTGAGCCGCCGCCTCACTGGCCGCCGCCGGGAACGTCGCCAGCACGGCCCAGTGGAGAAGAAGCAGGATCATCATGAATGCCGGTGAGCGCATGAGGAAGTGAGACTCCATGGCCAGGCCTCTCACGGCGCCGGCGAATACCAGATCGGAGAACTCCAGGCGCGCTCCTGCACCGTTGCCGGCACATTGTCCAGCAACTCCAGTCCGGCCTTGACCGCGTCGTGGGTACTCCAGCGCGGGGTCGGGATCTCCAGCACCCGGATGTAGTAGAGAGCGTGTCGCGCCGGGTCGAATTCGGGATCGCTCCAGACGGCTGACAGCTCCGCTGCACCGATGGTGTTCCGGTAGCTCGCGTTGCCCAGGTCGACGCTGTTGCCGACCGGTGGCAGCTTGCCGTCCACCCCCCGCACCCGGGTCTCGGGCTCACTCCAGACGACATCATGGATCGTCTCGTGCGGCTCGCCATCCGCATCCACCCAGGTCTTGATGAGCTGGATGCGATCGAGATTGGCGCCGTCAGGATCCTTGACCGCCCACACCACGAAACGCGGTGTGGAAGCCTGTTTGGATGGTTGAAGATCGCCACCCATCGGCACGCCACCGGCATAGGCCCGTTGCAGCATGTCGGGTTGGCCGGTGAGGTCCTGCGGAAAATCCCAGCCGCCGAAGAAACGCACCCTGAGGCGCGTGCCGCTGGTCGCAAAGGTTTCGCGGCGCTTCATCGCGTCCCAGATCGAATCGCGGGTATTCGACTCGGCCCACACGCCGGTCAGCGCCCCCGGGTTCAGATCCTTCGCTTCGAGCCATCCACCCACCTCGGCGCCTTGCCGTCTTGCCGGCGAGCCATCCTCCAGGCCATGGCCGCCCGGCCAATCGTATTCCTCGACATCGCCGGGCATGCCGTTATGGCTGTCGGTGCCACCGACAAAACCGAGCTTGTAGGGGTTGGCACCCAGCTTCTGCTCCCAGGCAAGACCACTGGTCACGCCTGCGCGGACGAAATTGCGCTTCTCGATGACGCGCTCGCTGAATTTCGCCAGCGAATCGGCGTTCTCGAAATCGGCAAACTCGTCGGCGGGCCAGAACTTGCGATGGACCTCCGAATTGCCCTTGACCTGCATCATCTCGATCAGGGGCTCGAAATGCGCACGCTGCTCGGCATAGCCCAGGTCCAAAGGCTCGCCCCTGGAGTTCGTGTCGGCGAACATCAATCCCTTGCTGGCATTGGAGTTGTGCGGAATCGCCAGCACGTTGATTCCCTGTTTCTCGAGACCGCCCAGCCACTCCCACAAGGCTTCCTCGCGCGGAACCTCGAACGAACTCACCGGCAAATCGGGCACCTGCGCGCCGCGGAAGATCACGTTGCGGTGCAGATTTGCCCCCTTGGGCGCCGAGCTCCACTCGAATGCGACCAGCGCGGTGAAGCGGCCCGGATCGTTGTGCTGCTCGGCCGCATCGAGCGTGACCTTCCAGGCGCTCTTCGTGGTCTCGGGGCCTGCATAGAACGGCGGATGCTGCGGCTTGTCGCCCCGGGTATTCATGATCACG
>MTKY01005213.1_pt1 | contig 11929 bp, 11 predicted proteins | sample 1042731 | NCBI WGS metagenome assembly MTKY01 (sample SAMN06212206, study PRJNA360538) | anaerobic digester metagenome | biome: Wastewater treatment plant; material: sludge; isolation source: anaerobic digester fed with sludge from wastewater treatment plant | place: Denmark: WWTP Soeholt ... | reverse complement strand
CAACCGCACCAACACCCCGACCCGAGGTGAATTCGACCAGCCGTTCCGCTTCAGCACCAAGTACTTCGACGCCGAAAGCGGGCTGTACGACTTCGGGGTCAGATTCTACTCGCCAAGAACTGGACGATGGACAAGCAGAGATGGCAATGGTGAATCCGGAACACCGGGACTCTACGTTGCCGTTCGCAACGATCCATATGGATGGATCGATCCTGATGGAGGCGAAGAACGCCAGCCTGGTGGACCATCAACGCAGCCCCAAGGGACACCTGCCACGCAACCGGGTCCGAAGGTCATCCAGGGCATCCCTATCACTACCGATTACTGCGGGTGCCAGTCGGAGTTGAAGCGCGAGAAGGACTGGGCAACCAAGCTGCAGGACATGTACCGCAAATGTGGGGAGGCCGTGGACGAAAAGGGTAACAAAATGTGTAAAGACTGTAGGGACATTGAGAAGTGCATAAAGGATGCCCTGGCAGCGGAGGGCATAGAGACAACAACGGCTGGCAGCACGAAAGAAGACGGCAGCATTGACGTCAAACCGCAGACGGGCAAGTGTGGCCCTCTGCTCCAGAAAGGAACAGAGCTTCACGAGAATGTGCATCGCGATAGTACACTTGAGCTTCTGCGCCAGTATGGAAAGTATAACCCGAAGACTGGCAAGTATGAGCCGACGCCGGAGTACCGGCGCGAGCGGTGCGACGCCGACCGATGGTGGCAAGACGAGGTGAAGGCTTATGGCGCCGAGAAGCCATTTTACGATGATGTGACCGCCGAGCTGGATCGAATATGCGGCACAACCAGCAAACCTTCTGGAGGAGGCGCAAGATGACGCGGCTCTACTCTGCCGACTACCGCGCGCCCACACGCTCACAAGTGCTTTGTGGAGTATTGCTTGTCTTCTTCGCGCTTTGCGGCGGCGGATGTCACCAGGCACCGAGACGGAGCGCCGATATGGAATTTCGTGGACGAGTTACTGGCGTCGCACCACTCGACACTGGTGAGTCGCGGCAACGCGGAAGGTGGCGCGTGATAATCGAGGTCGTCAAGGCAAGCCCGGGGACCGAGCGCGCGCTCGGCGGAAAGTCAGTCAGTGTTCTGGTGCACAGTCTCGCTCACACTTTCGCCGCTGACCGTTCGGACATCGTAGGGCAGGAGTTCGACTTCGTCCTCTCAGACGCGTATGCGCCGGACTATTCGGGCGAACTGTTCGTGAGGACACTCAATGGCACTGTTCTCACCGTGCCATAACGAGGCACGCCGTCACTGCAGCAAGGTACGCTGCGTGGGGCGGCTTCCCGCGGCGATAGGCAACAGTGCCGCGGAGCCCGACGAGTACCCGGCGTCAGCGTGCTGAGGCGAGACATCTGGCGAGTGGCGAGTGACCCCGGGGCTCCGGGGACGGCCGCCGGGTTGCTGCAGCTGGTTCGCGGAGCTCCGGGGTCAGGTTCCCTGGAATGAATGGTCGGGCGGGTTCTGTCCGCCCGGCCCACCTCGAATGGACGCCCCACGGACTTTCTGACCGCCCGCCGCCGAGAAAAAACAGCCGTCCACGCTCACCGAAAGGACACGGATTCGTACCAGTTCTCCAGCTTCACGTGCAAGGATTCGCACAAGCGCTCGGCGAGCCGATTACATGGCGGAGGTGGTTGCCGGCGCGGCGCGACGGCTCGAGAGCTCGGTGCGGAAGCTGGGCAGGACAGCCGGTCCAACTCGGCCAGTCTGTCGTGCTGCTCCTTCAGCAGCTTCCGCCCGCAGGCGTGGGCGGCTTCAAGCGTATCATAGGTCAGCTCGGCCTTGTTCCACGTGCTGCGGCCCTTGCGTTTGGCTTTGGGCTTGGGGACGCCTGGCCGCCCCAACTCCGCTACTGGGCGCAGCCGGGCGGCTTTGAGCAACCTGGCCACTTCATCCTCGGTCAGCGCCCGGCGCGTCCGTCGTCGGTCGGCGTGCTCGTCTGCCTTGCACAGCCGAGCCAGCGGATTGGCCGCGAGCCGATTCGTCTCCACGCACCAGTTGCAGAAGGCAACCATCGCCGAGCGATACATGTTCCGCGTGCGGGCGCCCATGCCCTCCGCCTCGCGTTGGTTCATCCACCGTTCCATCGCGCTGCGCGTTATGTCGCTCAGCGTGCGGAACCCGCAGTTGGCCGCCACCTTGTCGAGGTGCCGTTTGACGTTTTCCCGATGCTTGGCTGCCACCTTGCGTCCGCGGACCGTCTTGGCCTTGAGGTGTTCGAGATAGTCGGTTACGTGCTCGGCGATACGGCGATCCGCGTGTGACGCCTGTTGGTCCTGTTCGGCGGTCAGGATGCCGGCTTTGCGGTGTTCAACCCGACGCAGGACGTCTGCCATGACCTGCCGCGCCGCCTGCTCGTCTTTGCAGCCGGTCGACTTGATCTGCTCCAGGCCATCCGCGTCGCGGTAGCGAACGAACCACGTCGGGCTTTCGCGGATGATTTTGATCTGGCCCAGCTTGCCGGTGGTGACATCGTCGTATTGCTTGCGCCCTCGACGGTCGATCCACATGACCATCTGTCGGCCGCGACGCTCGACAATTTCGGCGTGCTTCGGCAGCGGCTGCGTATAGGTCTTTCTGAAAATGCTCGCCATGTCTGCGATCCCATCATTGCCCAAGCTACGTGCTTGGGCGGTGTTGCCTTCCCTGACACACTGAGCGGTCAGCCGCGACGGAGATCAAGTCGCTCGCGCGAGGAATCTGCCTTCCGGTGTCGCTTCATTGTCTCCGGCCTGCACCTTTGCCTGTTCGGGGACATCCGGCCGCGATCCATCCTTCAACGGCGCTGCGGGACCATCGAACGAGTGCGTTAAGCTTGACCGGACGAGGCATGTGCCCGCCGTCGGCGAGCCGGTAAACCGTGCGCGCCGAGCATTTCAGCATTCGTGCCACGTCGTGGACGGTGAGCAGAGCAACGTCAGGCACGGCAGTTGGCGAGGTGTCGTTTCGCCCCGTTACTGTGGAATCGCCCTGGTTCATGCTTCGACCCATCCCGCTAGTCCGAGTTGCTCGAAGCGTTCGCGCAGGCTGCAGACGATGCGATCGATGGTGTGCCAGCCGCAGCCCATCTGTTTGGCGAGTTCAGCCTTCGAGAGCCCGTCAGCCAAGCCATGGCAAATCAGCTGCTCACGCTCCGACAGGTCCGTCATGACACTGGCCACGTCGATGGCCAGCGGATTGACCTCCTCACGACTGAACTCGGTGGCATCCTGCCCCAAGCACTCCAGGTGCTTGCGGTAACGCGCGGCGGAACGTTTCATCTTGTGCAGGCGGTTATCGATGACCGTGGTCAGTGCGGTGCGTTCGGTTGCACCATTCGCCTGGTCGGGGTCGTACTTGAACTTGAGCACGACCAGGACCACTTCCTGCAGGGCGTCAGGGATTTCGTGCGGCTTGAAGCCGTGACGCTTCGCACGCTGGACAATGAGGTTGACCTTCCAGGTATCGACCAGCCCGTCGTAATTCGGCATCTCCATGCTGATGTCCTTTCGTTCGCAACTTCGGTGGCTGCGCCGAGCCGTTCTCGACGTCGCGAACGCAGGGTCCATCAACCAACGGGGTCATTTCTCTAAGACTGAAGATGCAGCGTGAAACACAGATGCGTCGCTATCCGGGTTGCCCATGTGCGCGAGATGTGACCCCCTGACCCAGATGGCGACCCATATGTGTTTCGGGGGTCACGGCGAGAACGAAAGCCGAGCGGGTAATCACTCTGCGGCGAGCGCGGCAACGACGCCGTGTTCCGTGCAAGGGAGTCTGAAGATGCCGCAGAATGACGAACGAGATCTGGTGATTGACCTCGGCGTGCTGATCGCCGAACCCGCCGACGAGTATCACGCCAAGGCCGGCGAGTACCTGTCGAGCCATCAACTGCTCGACTTCATGGCCTGCCCGTGGCTGTACCGCAAGAAGCGGCTCGGCCTGATTGCCGATGACGACACGCCGGCGCTGCTGGTCGGCCGCGCCACGCACGTCCGCATCCTTGAGGGCCGCGACACGTATGAAGCGCAGTTCGCCTTCGGCGGCCCAATCAATCCCTCCACGAATAAGCCGTTCGGCTCGAACACGAAGGCCTTCGCCGAATGGGCCGCAGCGCAGGGCAAGCCGGTGCTCTCCCACGACAATGTCGATCTGATCGAGCAGATGGCCAGCGGCGTGGCCATGAATGACGAGGCCGTCAACCTGATCCTGTACGGCCGGTCCGAGGGCGTCATTCGCACGACCTACTGCGATACGCCCTGCCAGATACGCTTGGATTGGGTCCATCCGCACCGGGGCATCGTTGACCTCAAGACCACGGCCGACCTGACTTGGTTCGAGAACGAGTGCAAGCGCCGCCGGTATCACAACCAGCTGGCGTTCTACCAGGCCGTGCTGGCGCAGGTGATCGGCCAACTCGTTCCCGTGTACTTCATCGGCATCGAGAAGGTCGAGCCGTTTCGCTGCGGCGTGTGGCGGCTCAGCGATAACACGTTGGCCATCGCCAGGCAGGAGAACGAGGCGGCGATTCGCCGGCTTCGCCGGGCGTCTGAGATCGATGCCTTCCCCACAGGCTATGAGGAAATCCGCATCCTGGATGTGACGTAATCCCCCCTCGCGCCCGGGCGGGACGGCGTGCCGCACTGGCATGGATGCCTCTCACGGACGAGGCGGCCGGACTCCCTACGCCCGCCCGGGCGCACTCTTGAAGGAAACTGCAGCCGACGACGCAAAAAGAAGGAACCGCGAATGTCACTACTCGAACGTATTCACACGGGCCGACGCCATTCACCGCCGAGACTGCTGATGTACGGCACCGAAGGCATCGGCAAATCGACCACCGCCGCGCAGGCGCCGAACCCGATCTTCATCCCCACCGAGGACGGTCTCGATCAGATCGACTGCGCCAGTTTTCCATTGGCCGGCAAGTTTGCCGACGTGGAATCGGCGCTTCAGGCGCTGCTGCGCGAGCAGCACGACTTCGAGACCGTGGTGCTCGACTCGGCGGATTGGCTGGAGCGCTTGATCTGGGACGTGCTGTGCGAGCAGTACGGCGTGTCCAGTATCGAGAAGGTCGACGGCGGATACGCCAAGGGCTACACACATGCCCTGACGTACTGGCGCAAGACGCTTAACGATCTAAACGCCCTGCGCAACCAGCGCGGCATGTGCGTGATCTTGCTCGCCCACGCCAAGGTCGAGAAGTTTGAGGACCCCGAGCATTCGGCCTATGACCGGTATTCACCGCGCCTGCACAAGCACGCCACGGCGCTGATCACCGAGTGGGCGGACGCGGTTCTCTTCGCGACGCGGAAGATCATCACCAAAACCGAAGACGGCGGTTTCGGCCGGGACCGCACCATCGCCGCCGGACTGGGTAAGGACGGAGGCGAACGCGTGCTGCGCACCGTCGGCAGCCCGGCCTGCGTCGCCAAGAACCGCTACGACCTGCCCCCCGAGCTGCCCCTCTCGTGGCCCGCGTTGATGCAGGCCCTTTCACACACCCCGGAGTTGAACGTCCGACCCAACCTGCGCCTGGTCACGGACCCGGTCGTCGACAGCAAGGAGAGCTGATCCATGGCAAACTTGAACGGATTCAATGCCCACGAAGTCGAACCGAACGCCTCGTTCGAGGCGATCCCCGCCGGCAAGTACTTGGCCGCCATTACCGAGTCGGAGATGAAGGCCACGAAGAACGGCAGCGGCAGCTACCTGCAGTTGACGTTCACGATTCTGGAGGGCGAGTACAAGAACCGCATCCTCTGGGCGCGGCTCAACCTCAACAATCCGAACGCGACCGCCGTGAAGATCGCCCGCTCGGAGCTGTCGGCTATCTGCCACGCGGTAGGCGTGATGCAGCCCAAGGACAGCGTCGAACTGCACAACATCCCGTTGCTCATCACCGTCAAGGTCAAGAAGCGCACCGACAACGATGAGCTGGCCAACGAGATCAAGGGCTACGAATCGAAGTCTGCCGCGGCTGGCCGTCCGCAGCAGGCGCCGGTGGCCGACAACACGCCGCCGTGGAAGCGGTAGGGAGAATGCCGTGCTGCTGACGCTTCCATATCCGCCCAGCTTGAATCACTACTGGCGACGGGTCGGCCGGCGCACCTTGATCAGCCGGGAGGGCCGGACGTTTCGCCGGAACGTCTGTGCCCTCCTAGCTCGGGGCAGCGGGAACGGCCCGCGCAAGCCGCCGTCGGGCGGGCGCATCGCCCTGGCCATGGATGCGTTTCCGCCGGATCGGCGTCGTCGCGATCTTGATAATCTACAAAAACCCGTGCTCGACGCGCTCGAGCACGCGGGTATCTACGAGGACGACAGCCAGATCGACCTCCTGATCACGCGCCGCGGCGAGGTGGTGCCCGAAGGGCGACTGACGCTGGAGGTTCTGGAGCTCCCGCTGCGGCGTTGTCCAGTCTGTGGCGGGCAATTCGGCACTCTCAATGCGGAACTGAACTGAGATGCGTAGATCGCTATTCGCGTTTGGGATCGTCGTGAAATCGCGGATGGAGATGGTGGCGCGGTGATGCAGCTGCGGCCGTATCAAACTGAGGCGGTCGCAGCTGTTTATGACCACCTGCGACATCGGGACGATCATCCGTGTGTGGTGATCCCCACTGCAGGCGGAAAGACGCCGGTGATGGCGAGCATCTGTCGCGATGTTGTCACCAAGTGGAACGGGCGTGTGCTGATCCTTGCCCACGTGAAGGAACTTATCGAGCAGGCGGTTGGCAAACTGGATGCGATTGCTCCGGACCTATGGAATCGCATCGGTGTTTATTCCGCTGGTCTGCGCAGTCGCGACACAGAGCACTCCATCATCGTAGCCGGCATCCAGTCGGTCTATAAGCGGGCGGCCGAACTCGATGCGTTCGACATCATCCTGTTGGACGAATGTCACATGCTGCCGCCCGACGGTGAGGGCATGTATCGCACCTTCCTGGCTGACGCGCGGGTGGTGAACCCCAACGTACGCCTGGTCGGTTTGACAGCCACCCCGTACCGCATGACCACCGGGTTGATCTGCTCGCCGGAGAACCTGCTCAACCACGTGTGCTACGAAGTGGGCGTGCGCGAACTGATCGTCCAGGGCTTCCTGTGTCCGCTGAAGAGCAAGGCGGGCCGGCGCAAGGCGGACACGTCGAGCTTGCATCTGCGTGGCGGCGAGTTCATCGCCGGCGAGGTCGAGACACTGATGGACGACGATTCACTCGTCCGGTCTGCCTGCCGCGAGATTGTCGAGCACACGCAAAACCGCCACAGCGTGCTCATCTTCGCATCCGGCGTGCAGCACGCCCTGCACGTGCAGCGTGTCCTGGACGGCATGGGGCAGGAGTGTGGGTTCGTCTGCGGGGACACGCTTCCGTTCGATCGGGCCGAAGCGCTGGCGCGCTTCAAGCGTGGGGAGTTGAAGTATCTGGTCAACGTGAACGTTCTGACCACCGGCTTCGACGCACCCAATATCGACTGCGTGGCGCTGCTGCGCCCGACGAACTCGCCGGGCCTCTATTACCAGATGGTGGGTCGAGGATTCCGGCTAGACCCGTCCAAGGAGAACTGCCTGGTTCTCGACTTCGGGGGAAACATCCTGCGTCATGGCCCGGTCGATGCCCTGGAGATCAAGGACCGCGCATCCGGCAACGGTGAGGCGCCGGCGAAGGAGTGCCCGCAGTGCCAGGCGGTGATTCACGCGGCGTACGCGACGTGTCCGGATTGCGGCTTCGAGTTCCCGCCACGGCAGCGCGAAGAGCATGATCGTCAGGCGTCCACCGCGGGCATCCTCTCCGGCGAAGTCACCGACACCGAATACGAGGTGCAAGATGTCTTCTATTCGGTGCACGTCAAGCGTGACGCGCCGGAGGATCACCCGCGTACCATGCGGATTGACTACCGCTGCGGTCTGAACGACTACCACAGTGAGTGGGTTTGTCCCGAGCACACTGGGTACGCGCGAAACAAGTTCGAGACCTGGTGGCGAGCGCGATCCATTGATCGGCTTCCCGATACGGCGGAGGAAGCGGTCGCTCTCGCCGAAGCTGGGGCTTTGGCGCTGACCCGCGCTATTACCGTGCGATCCGTCGCCGGCGAGAAATACGACCGCATCATCGATTACCAGCTCGGCCCCATGCCCCCGCGCCCTGACGATGGCGGCGACGACCACAGGGATGGGGAATTACCTGTTTACGACTACGTGGACGACGAATCCGTGCCGTTCTGACGGTCGCCTGTTGGACGTTGGCAGCCATGAGAGAAAGCGCGAGCAGAAGGCAATCGAACGGTGACACCCTGGACCGCGTCGCGCGCGTCCTGGACGCAGTGAGAGCGATCGAGGTGGAGCACCTCGAGGATCTCGTTCGGCAGGCACACGAGTGCGACATCCGGCAGATCGATGATCCGCCCGAGCCGTTCCCAATCCCCCGACAGGCGTTGCGGATGTTCTGGCATTTTCGGCGCAACCTCGAATCAGCGGAGGGACGGGCGCCGCGTGAGTGATCAGCTGACCATCACCGATGCCGCACAGGGGTACCTGGCAGCCGGCCTCTGCGCCCTGCCCGCCATCCGGGCCGAGAAGCGCCCGGCGGTCGGCCGGTGGAAGCAGTATCAGAAGCGCCTGCCTACCGAGGCCGAGGTTTCGGCCTGGTTGGCGAACGCACCCGACGCGATCTGCATTCTCTGCGGACAGGCCTCGGGCAACGCCGAGATCATCGATTTCGACGCTGGCGGGGAGCTGTTCTCCGCTTGGTGGCAGCGTGTCCCGGCCGACCTGCGCGAGCGACTGGTCGTCGAACGCACGCCTTCAGGCGGCTGGCACGTGATCTATCGCAGCCAGGTGACTATCCGTGGCAACATGAAGCTCGCCCAGCGCCGGGATGGCACCAAGGTGGTCACCTTGATCGAGACCCGCGGCGAGGGCGGTCTGTTCCTCTGCGCGCCCACGCAGGGATACGAAGTAACGCAAGGTGATCTGTGCGACCTGCCGGTCCTGACGGAGGCGGAACGCGACACCTTGCTCCAGGCAGCGTGGGAACTGAACGAGAATGTGCCGCCGGTGGTGAACGGTTCGCCGGGATCGGCGAATGTCGGGCAGAGAAGCGTACCATCGGCCAGACACCGCCCCATGTCGACCGAGAATTCGGACACCGGCGATTGCCCGCCGCACAATGGCGCTGTCGGCCAGAGAAGTGCATTGTCCGTCGAACAATGCGAATGTCCGACCGACAATGGCCATCATGCGCCCACAACCGCCGACCGGCCGGGCGATGATTTCAACCATCGCGGAGATGTACGCGCCGTGCTCGAACAGCACGGATGGATGCGGCTGTCGGACCGACACGGCCGCGATGGCAACGAGTACTGGCGCCGCCCGGGCAAGGATTCGGGTTGGTCGGCCACGCTGAAGGACCGGGTGTTCTACGTCTTCTCGTCGAACGCCACCCCGTTCGAGCCCAATCAGGCCTACGCGCCGTTCTCGGTCTACGCGCTGCTCGAACATCGCGGCGATTTCGAACAGGCGGCACGCTCTCTGCGAGAACTCGGCTTCGGTGGCGATTCTCTGGCGGACAGCGCCAACGGGGCGGACATCTCGGCCATTCTGCGAATGTCCGCCAGCGCTGCCGCTTGTCCGTCGGAGAATGGCACTGTCGGCCAGACAACAGCGCTCTCTGGCGGACAACCGGCCTGTGCGTCAGAGATTCCCGACCCCGGGCCAATCCCCGAGCACCTGTTCCAGGTCCCCGGTTTCGTTGCCCAGGTGATGGACTTCACGTTGGCGAACGCGCCTTACCCGAACGTCGGCCTGGCGTTCTGCGGGGCGATGGCGCTGCAATCCTACCTGTGCGGCCGCAAGGTCTGCGACACCGGCGACCTGCGCCCCAACATCTACCTGCTGGCGCTGGCCAGCAGCGGCACGGGGAAGGATTTTCCCCGCAAGGTCAACTCGCGCGTGCTGTTTGAAATCGGGCATATCGGCGCCCTCGGCGACAAATTCGCCAGCGGCGAAGGCATCCAGGATGCGCTCGTCCGCACCAACGCCATGCTGTTCCAAAACGACGAGATGGACGGCGTGCTGCGCCAGATCAACCTTGACCGCGAGAACCGGCGGGAGTCGATCCCCAACATCCTGCTCACGCTGTACACGTCGGCCAATGATGTGTACCCAATCCGCGTCAAAGCCGGCCAGAAAGAAGCCGCCCACATCGATCAGCCGCACCTGACGCTCTTCGGCACCGCCACGCCGCAGTACTTCTATGAGTCGCTCAGCCAGCGGATGCTGACCAACGGCTTCTTCGCCCGGCTGATCATCGTGGACATCGGCAAGCGCAGCGAAGGACAGACGCCCGGAAGCGCCCGCCATTTGCCGAAACCCGTCATCGAAGCTGCCCGCTGGTGGGCCGAATTCCAGCCGGGCAAGCGCCGGGCAAACCTCCTTGAGGTTCACCCCGAGCCGCGCGTTGTGCCTTGCACGTCGGACGCGGGCGATGCGATCACGTCCCTGCAGCGCCAGACCGAGCACGAATACGACCAGGCCCACGACCGAAACGACGAGGTCGCGCGTGTGGCGTGGTCACGCACCCACGAGAACGCCAAGAAGCTGGCGCTGATCTACGCCTGCAGCGTCAGCTACGAAGAACCGGCGATCAACCTGGCCGCCATCGAATGGGCCAGCGCGTTCGCGATGCACCAGACGAGACGCCAGTTGTTCCTGGCCGCCAACTACGTCGCGGAGAATCCGTTCCACGCCGAATGCCTGAAGCTGGTGCGGAAGCTGCGCGAGGCGCCCGGACGGGAGCTTTCCCACAGCGTGCTGCTCAAACGCATGAAGATGAAGACCAAGGACTTCAAGGAGCTGGTCGAGACGCTCGTGCAGCGCGGCGATGTGCTGCCGGACAGTCTCACAACCTCGGGCCGGACCGGCATCGTCTACCGGCTCGCGAATGGGGAAGGAAGGTGAAACATGGGGCAAGAAGCCGCGATCCGACCGATGTTTCTTCTCCTTCTTGCCCCCATGCTTCACCCGGGCGGGGAGAAAGAAGTTGCGCCTGTGACTCTAGTAATTACAACAACTTCTCTTCTTCTTTCTACATATCACCCCCATGTGTGCGCGCGACGGAAATTCCGCCCGTGCGCGCGTGAAGGGGAGGGGTGAAGGAAGTTAGGTACTTCCCGGCGCGGACTGCCAAGATGGCACGCGAACGAGTCGGCTGATATGGCACAGTTTGTTGGCAACGCGCCGAATCCCCGGCGCTCCCCCCAAACGGCACACGGAGGTGCTTTCATGACTGCTACGCAGAGTGCAACCCCATCGAACTTCGCCGTCGAGCTGCGGAAGATCGACGACATCCGCCCCTATGAACGCAACCCGCGGCTCAACGATCAGGCGGTGGACGCTGTCGCGGCCAGCCTCGCCGAGTTCGGCTTCCGCCAGCCGATCGTGGTGGACGAGGCGGGCGTAATTATCGTCGGGCATACCCGTTGGAAGGCGGCGCAGAAGCTCGGCTTGGCCCGGGTACCGGTCCACGTCGCCACCGACCTGACGCCGGAGCAGGCCCGCGCGTACAGGCTCGCGGACAACAAGACCGGCGAACTGGCCGATTGGGACCTGGAAATCCTGCCCATCGAGCTCAACGAGCTGCGCGAGGGTGGATTCGACATGAGCGTGCTCGCCTTCGACGAGGAGGAGCTTGGCAAGCTGCTCAATTCCGTCGAGGGTGTGACCGAAGGGCTGACCGATCCGGATTCCATTCCCGAGCCGCCCGATGATCCGATCACGCAGCGCGGCGACATCTGGGTGCTGGGCGACCACCGACTGATGTGCGGCGACAGCGGTTCACCGGAGGATCTCGACCGCCTGCTGGACGGCGCGACCATCGATCTTCTGGCCTGCGACCCGCCGTACAATGTGCGCCTGATGTATCGCGTTGCTGCGTAAGGA
>MTKY01052105.1_pt1 | contig 11948 bp, 11 predicted proteins | sample 1042731 | NCBI WGS metagenome assembly MTKY01 (sample SAMN06212206, study PRJNA360538) | anaerobic digester metagenome | biome: Wastewater treatment plant; material: sludge; isolation source: anaerobic digester fed with sludge from wastewater treatment plant | place: Denmark: WWTP Soeholt ... | reverse complement strand
GCAGGCCGCGGTCATCGGCGTGCCGCACGAGCGCTGGGGCGAAGAGGTCAAGGCGCTGGTAGTGCTGCGCCAGGGGCACTGCGCGACGAAGGGCGAACTCATCGAGTTCGTCAAGTCACGCAAGGGCAGTCTCACCGCACCAAAGTCCATCGAGTTCGTCGCGGCCATTCCGGTTACCAACCTCGGCAAGGTGGACAAGAAGGCCCTGCGTGCACGCTACTGGAGCGGACGCACGCGCAATGTCTGAGCGTGTCGCCGACTACTGCAAGGAAACGCCATGAATTTCGATGAAGCAGAACAGACCACGATGTTGCGCGACACGCTGCGGCGCTTCGTCGACAAGGAGATGCCGCGCGAGCTGGCGCGCACGCTCGACCAGAACGCGAGTCATTCGCGCGAGGCGTTCAGGAAGCTCTGTGATCTCGGGGTCACGGCGCTGGCGGTCCCGGAAGAATATGGTGGCAGCGGCGTCGACATCCTGTCGGCGATCGTCGTGATTGAAGAGCTGGCGAAGCGCGGCACGTCGCTGGCCGGGCCGTTCATCCACTGCGCGTTTTACGGTGCCCTCAACATCCTCGAGAATGGCAGCGAGGCACAGAAGGCCGACCTGCTGCCGAAGTTCGCGCGCGGCGAGATCCTGTTCGCGTACGGCCTGAGCGAGCCCGACGTCGGGGGCGACCTGGCTTCGGTCAACGTCGCGGCCACGCTCGGCGCGGACGGCGAGTCCGTCGTCATCAACGGCACGAAGCGCTGGGTCACCGGCGCGCGAATCGCCGACTACGTCTACACGCTGGTGCGCAGCGGGCCGAAGACGGAGCGCTACGGCAACCTCTCGCTGGTGCTCGTGCCGACGAAGTCGCGCGGCTTGACCATCGTCGACATCGACCACATCGGCCTGCGCTACGCGGAGACCACCGACGTGATCTTCGACGACGTCACGGTACCGCTCGCGAACATCGTCGGCGGCCCCGAGGCCTGGAACAAGGGGTGGCCGATGCTGGTCGGTCGCGGGCTGGACATCGAACGCCTGGAAATCACCGCGACAGCGTTTGGCATTGCGGCAGCCGCAGTCGCGGACGCCTGGCAGTACTCGCAGGAGCGCGTGCAGTTCGGCCGCAGGATCTGTTCCCACCAGGCCGTGCGCAACATGCTCGTCGAGGCACGCACGAAGCTCGAGGCCTGCCGCCACATGCTGTACCACGGCGCGTGGCTCGCGACGGAGGGACGCGACTGCAGCGTCGAGAGCTCGATGGCCAAGCTCTTCGTTGGCGATACCGCCGTGGAGATCGTGCTGACCTGCCAGCGGGTCATGGGTGCCTATGGCTGCGCGCGTGACTACGACATGGAGCGTTACGTGCGCGACATCATCTGCATGCCGATCGTCGGCGGCTCCTCCAACATGCAGAAAAACAACATCTCGAATCGCCTGGGCCTGCCGACGAAGTAGTACCCAGCCATGACCACCACAGCACAGATAACGGAACGCCCCGGGACACGGCCGACGGCCGAGCGTCACCGGTTTGACGAAGCACGGCTCGCCGCGTGGCTCGAGCGGAACCTGCCCGGGTTTGCCGGCCCCTTGGCGGTGCGCCAGTTTGCGAGTGGCCAGTCCAATCCGACGTTCCACCTGCAGTCGCCGGCGGGCGAGCACGTGCTGCGCAAGAAGCCGCAGGGGACGCTGGCGGAATCGGCTCATGCCATCGATCGCGAATACCGCGTGCTGGGCGCACTGGCGGCGGGCGACGTGCCGGTGCCGCGCACGCGTGTCTACTGCGACGACGCCGCGGTCATCGGCACGCCTTTCTACGTCATGGACTACCAGCCGGGCCGGATCTTCACGGATCCGCTGCTGCCCGGCCTGACGCCGACCGAGCGTGCGGGTATCTACGACGCCATGAACGATGCGCTGGCACGACTGCACAACTTCGACTGGGAGGGCAGCGGCCTCGGCGATTTCGGCAAGCCAACCCGGTACGTGGCACGCCAGATCGCGCGGTGGCGCAAGCAGTACATCGCGGCAAGCGCCGAAACAGTTCCCGCCATGGACCAGTTGGGTGACTGGCTGGTCGCCCACGTGCCCGCCCGCGAATCGGCGGCGATCGCGCATGGCGACTTCCGGATCGGCAACCTGATATTCGATGAACGCGAAGCGCGGGTGGTGGCCATCCTCGACTGGGAGTTGTCGACGATCGGCGAGCCGCTCTGCGACCTCTCGTTCAACTGCATGACCTATCACCTGCCAGCGGGGGATCCGGTCGCTGCCGGCTTCACCGGCGTGGACATTGCCGCTCTCGGCATCCCTTCGGAGACGGACTACCTGGCTGCCTATGCCCACCGCACCGGGCACGCGGACATTCCGGACTGGCGGTTCTACATGGCCTTCAGCCTTTACCGCACTGCTGCCATGCAGTGCGGCGTGTATCGGCGCGCGCTGGCCGGCAATGCCAGTTCGGAGACGGCACTCATGTTTGGGGACTGTTATCGAAAGGTCGCGGCATCCGGCTGGGCTCTGGCCAGTGGCGGTTGACCCGGGACGTTACCATCAACTCGGAGGAATGAAGCATGTTTGACCTGACCGGCCAGGTGGCCGTAATTACCGGCTCCAGCCGCGGGATCGGTCGTGCCACGGCGCAGTGCATGTCCCGCGCCGGCGCAAAAGTGGTCGTCTCCAGTCGGAAACCTGCCGCCTGCCAGGCGGTGGTCGATGCAATCACGGCAGAGGGTGGCGAGGCCATCGTCGTTCCCTGCAACGTGTCCGAAAAGGAGCAGTTGCAGAATCTCATCGACCAGACCGTGGCGCGGTTCGGGCGGCTGGACATCCTGGTGTGCAACGCCGCCGTGAATCCGTACTTCGGGTCGATGGCAAAAATGCCCGACGAGGTCTATGACAAGATCATGAACAGCAACGTCAGGAGCAACTTCTGGCTGTGCAACATGGCGGCGCCGCACATGGTCGCAAGCGGTGGCGGCAGCATCATCATCGTCTCGAGCATCGGCAGCCGCCAGGGCAGCCCGACGCTGGCGGTCTATGGCATGTCGAAGGCCGCGGACTCCTCGCTGGCGATGAGCCTTGCCGTCGAATGGGGCGCGGACGGCATACGCGCCAACTGCATCGCACCGGGCCTGATCAAGACGGATTTTTCAAAAGCTCTCTGGGAAAACGAGACATTGCTGAAGCACGTGGAGCAAGGCACGCCTGCGCGGCGGATGGGGGAGCCCGCGGACATCGGCGGGGTCGCGGTGTTCCTCGCGTCGCGGGCGGCGGCGTACATCACCGGGCAGACCCTGATCGTGGACGGGGGCATCACCATCAGGGAGCCGTCATGATGACGGGTCGACGGTGGAATTCAGTTGCGCCGGAAACTGACCTCGTGCGGATCGAGCCGCCCGCTGCATTGATCACACGCGACAACCGCGTCGAGCACGTGATTGCAGCGAGCGCAGTACAGGATCAGGGGCGGGCCGGACTTTCCGGCAAGCCAGCGATCACCCCACTTCATCAGGGTCAGGATGATCGGGTAGAGGTCCATGCCCTTGGGCGTCAGGACATACTCGTGATGACGCGGGTCGGCAGCACAGGCGCGCCGTTGCAGCGTGCCGTGCTCCACGAGCAGCTTCAGTCGATCGGCGAGGATGTTGGTGGCCACGCCGCACTGGGTGCGGATGTCATCGAAACGTCGCGCGCCGAGGAAGAACGTCGACAGCACCTGCTGCGTCCAGCGATCGCCGAAATGGTCGATCGATTCGCCAGCCAGCAGGTGAAGCTTTGCGCCCTCGTCCGGCGGCGCGGCAATTCGCCGGCTGGACTTGGGCGAGGGCATGCGCTCGAGTCCGGCGCCGGGCCCATCCTCGTAGCGGACGTCGCGTGCCCGGACCGTCGCACGACAGTGTGCACAGACGAGGACCGGGGTCATCACGGCGCCGCAGGCGGCATGCGTCAGGGTCGTCGGCTGCATGGCGCGTCGCTGCGACCAGAGGCGGTCGAAGCGCCAGAACATCAGTGCCGTTGGATAGAGATCGGCGCCCATCGGGGTCAGCCGATATTCCTGGCGCCGTTTGCCGTCCGCCACCACGGCCTTTCGCAGGCAGCCGAGAGCGACGAGCCGCTCCAGGCGCGAAGTGAGAATGTTGCTGGAAATGCCGATGCCGTTGCGCCATTCATCAAACCGCTTCGTACCCTGGAATGCCGCGGCCAGGATCAGCAGCGACCAACGGTCGACGACTGCAGCCAGCGCCCGGGACACCGAGTTTGCCCGAATGAATTCGGGTCGCCTGGTCGTCAAAGTGGTCGTGTGCGGACGCGTCGTCATGGTTTCCCAGAATGCAATAAATTCATTGTGCTAAGCAAGCGCGCCATGCGCCAGAATCCCACGCTCGGCCTGCTGCAATTGGAGGTCTCCGGTCATGGATTTTGAATATTCCCCGCGAACCGAAGCTCTCCGGCACCAGCTGCTGGAGTTCATGGAACGCTACATCATTCCGGCGATGCCCCGCTACGCGAGCGAACTGGCAGCCGGCAGCCGCCATCCGCCGGTGGTGGAGGAACTGAAGCAATTGGCGCGCTCGGAGGGGCTGTGGAACCTGTTCCTGCCGGGCCTGAAGGACGACGAGCCGGGGCAGCGACTGAGCAACCTCGAGTACGCGCCGCTGGCCGAAATCATGGGTCGCGTTGCATGGGCCTCGGAGGTGTTCAACTGCAGTGCCCCCGACACCGGCAACATGGAGATACTGCACCTGTTCGCAACGCCCGGTCAGCGCGAACACTGGCTCGACCCGCTGCTCGATGGAACCATCCGGTCCTGTTTCGCCATGACCGAACCGGATGTGGCGTCGTCGGACGCGACGAATATCCAGACCTCGATTCGACGCACGGGCGAGCAGTACGTCATCAATGGCCGCAAGTGGTTCATCTCCGGTGCGGCGCACCCCCATTGCAAGGTCGCGATCGTCATGGGAATGACCGACCCGGATGGGCCCTCGCACCAACGCCAGAGCATGGTTCTCGTCCCGCTCGATACACCGGGCGTCACAATCGTGCGCGACTTGCCGGTCATGCAGCACTTTTCGGCCGAAGGCCACTGCGAACTCACTTTTCGAGACGTTCATGTGCCCGCCACGAACCTGATCCTCGACGAGGGCGCCGGGTTCGCCATCGCGCAGGCAAGGCTCGGCCCGGGACGCGTGCACCACTGCATGCGCTCCATCGGCCAGTGCGAACTGGCGCTCGAACTGATGTGCGCAAGGGCGGCCGAGCGTCGGACCTTCGGCAGGTATCTTCATCAGCACGGCACCGTGGCCGAGTGGATCGCGCTGTCGCGCATCGAGATCGAGCAGGCGCGCCTTCTGGTGCTCAAGGCAGCATGGCTCATGGATCGCGCGGGGCTGCAAGCGGCAGCGCACGAGATCGCCATGATCAAGGCGCTGGTGCCGCGCGTGCAGGCGGCAGTCTGCGACCGCGCCATGCAGACCTTCGGGGCCATGGGCCTGAGCGCCGATACGCCGCTCGCGATGCTCTGGACCTGGGGCAGGGTTTTGCGCCTGGCAGATGGGCCCGACGAGGTGCACCTGCGTTCGGTGGCGAAACAGGAGATGCGGCGCGCCGGCAAGCGGCGCGGCGGGTTGGACGCGTACCTGGTGCAGAGCGAGACTGGCATGATGTGCGCGACGCAGGAGCCGGCGGGAGCCCCTCGCGGCTGAGCAGGACCGCGAGGGGGCCCTGGGCCGTACCGCCCCCTGAACCCGGAAAAGCCGCGGGCGTCGACACCGCTTCGACCCGATCCCGCACTTGATGGATTGCGTCTGCGAAGTCAGGATAGGGCCCGCGTTCGATGGTGCAAGCGGCCGGTCCATGCCGGCGCAGGAGTCCGAGCAGTGCGAGTCACGATGCCCACGCCCGAGCAGGTGCGACAGCTTCCCGAACTGGCGCGGGTGCGCGTGCCGAAAGAGTGGGAGGACATGAACGGTCACGTCAACGTGAAGCATCACCTGACGATGTACGACCTGACGAGCGATCCATTGCTCGAACTGCTCGGCATCAGCGAAGAATGGGTGCGCACGCAGCGGGTCGGTCTCTTCGATCTCGAGCACCACATCTGGTTTTTGCAGGAGGTGCACGTGGGCGAAGAAATCTCGCTGTTCCTGAGATTCACCGCCCGCAACGAAAAGCGCGTGCAGGGGCACGTGTTCCTGCTCAACATCACGCACGACCGGCTCGCCAGCGTCGTCGAGTTCGTTTCCGCGGCTGCCGATCTCGACGCGCGGCGCACCGTACCGCTGCCTGTCGTTGTCGCAAACGGCATCGATGTATTGATGGCGCGCCAGCGCGCTCTGGACTGGACCGCGCCGCCGAGCGGCGCGATTTCCATCTGAACGATCCGCGACGGCTCAGTCATTCACGGCACCCGCCAGGCGTGACGCCGCAGCCAGCTCCACGATCCGCACCAGGTAATCCTTCAGCGCCGAGACGTCCTCATCGTCTATCAGCGACAGGCAGACCACCACCAGATCACGCGAGGGCACGACGATGATCGATTGTTCCTGGTGCCCCTGCGCCATGAACGCATCCGCGGGAAATTCGCGCGTGGCATGTGCTACCCGGCGGGGGCTCGCGAATCCCGACAGCCACCAATGCGCACCGTAGCGACCGCCGGCTCCCGCGGTCGGTGTGCTGGCGTGGCGCACCCAGCCCTCGGGCAATATCCGCCGACCGTTCCATACACCACCGCGCAGATACAGCAAACCGAAGCGCGCGTAGTCCCGCGCACTCATGAAAATCAGCGAGGAGGCGATAAGCGTGCCGGAGGCGTCGAACTCGAGAACCGCATCGCGAATGCCGATCGGCTCCAGCAGTTCGCGTGCGATGAACCCGCGGTAGGCGTCCTCGGTGCCGCCGGCCAGATCACGGATCACCCGCGAGACGATATTGGTGGTGCCGGAGGAATACTCCCAGTGCGTGCCGGGTGGATACAGCAGCGGCCGGCTGGCCGCGTAATGCCCCATATCGCCGGCACCATCACCGAACAGCATGCGAATCGCATCCGAGCTGGCGAGACGTTCATAGTTCTCGTCGAAAGCGAGCCCGGTCGACATGCGCAGCGCGTTATCGAGCGTGATCGCGCGCCGCGGATCGTCGGCCACGAGTTGCCACTCGGGCACCGGCAGCGGTGTGTCGAGCGCGATGCGCCCTTGGCGCACCATGATGCCGGCCAGCGCATGCGCGAAGCTCTTGGCCATCGACCACGACAGGAAACGGCTCGATGCGTCGAACCCGCCACGGTAGCGCTCGGCAACGATCTCGCCTCCCCGCACCACCAGCAACGCCCGCACGCCCGCGAGCGGTGCCGGCGCAGCCTCGGCGAAAGCCGTGTCCACCTGCGCATCGAGCACGGGGTCAATGCGGTGCACGGCCCACTCATCACCGGGCCACTGCGCCGCGAGCACCGGCGCGGCGAGCAGCCACGCCAGCGCCAGGATCAGTCCTCGAGCCGGCACCCGCGGCCCTCCGTGTAGTGCGCGCGCCCGCTGGCCCAAAGCGCCTGGGCGGTCACCGCGTGCGCCGCGCGATCGACATCGATAGCGAGCCATTCCGCCTGCGGCGGCAGATCGGCGAGACAGTCCGGCAAATCGCGTCCGCTAACGTACACGCAGGAGCAACTCATGCGCGCGGCGTAACGCGTTGCATTGTCCAGCGAGCGCGAGGCATCGCAGCCCGTCACGACGAAGCCCACCATCAGGAGCGCAAGCACGCGGGCGCGCCGCGATGCCAAGGCAAGAACATCCATTGCCACGCTCAGTCGGGGTTGCGATACAGGTGCATGAAGCGATCGGTCTTGCCACGCAGACCGGGCGCAAAGGCCGATTGCGTGCGATCGTCGCCGGGATTGCGCAACAGTTCGCTGCTTTTGACGAATTCGAATCCGAACGACTCGATCGAGGCGCGCGCCGACGACTCCTCGACGCGGTGCAGCTCCTGGGCCGCCAGGGTGCCTGCCCCCGGCCTGGCACGGTGATCCACTACCAGCAGAAAAGCACCGGGCTTCAGCGCCGCACGCAATTGCGGCATCACCTGCCTCGCGGTAACCGACCAGTCCTTGTCACTGAAAAAGAAATCATGATAGGCGAGCACCAGAAACACCCCGTCGAGACCCGCGGCCGGCAAGCCGAGCGCATCCGCCTCGCTGTCGAGTCGCGTCACATTGGGCAGGCGGTTGTCCTGCAGGCGCTTCTCGAGCGCCTCGCCCACGAAACCCAGGTAGGCCGCGTTGTTGTGCAGAAAAACCCGGCCCTGCGGCCCCACGATCTGCGCGACCAGCTCGGCGTAATACCCCGTGCCCCCGAAGACGTCCGCAATGACCATCCCGGGTTGCACGTCCGCGAACGCCAGCACTTCCTGTGGATGATCCAGGGCATCGCGCTTGAGGTCCGTGTCCGGGCGCCCCGGCGCGGCAAGATCCGCTGTGGCGCCTGCCAGCGCCGGTGATGCGAGGACCCAGCAGGCGAGCATCATCGCGAGTATCGATTTCATCACGCCGCCTCCTGCTTTGCTTGCACGATGTTGCGAGCCTGATCATACACACTGCACGCTCCACGACAAGACACGGCTCAGCACGACAGCTGCACCACCCGGGCGCGCTTGTTGCGCATCAGGTGCTTCACCAGCAGCTTGTAGGTGTCCATGTCGAAGGCCGGACGCCGTGCAAACAGGTCCGGCTGACGCAGTTCCTCCTCGTCGCTGAAGCTGCCCAGATAACACCAGCGATCGATCACGTGCAGTTCCTCGCGCGCGCTCGCCGCGTGCTGTTCGCGGATGCCGATGGCGCCCTTCCACGGCCAGCTCACGAGCTTGAGTCTGGTCAGCGCGGCAGCAAGCCGCGCCTGGTGTTGCAATGGATTTTCATGCCCGGCGCAGGCACCACTGCATTTGCCTACCTGGTAGCGGAAGCAGGCACCGCGACCCGCCTTCTCGAGACCGATCAGGCGCAGGCACAGGCGATGTTCGTCGGCGAGCTCGAGCAGGATTTTTTTTGCCTGCGCCCTGGAGCGGAACAAGCCGTGGAGATTGCCAAGGCCACCCGCATGCACTTCGGCGCCGCCGACAATCGAGGGCATCGCATCCTCGACCATGTTCCAGCGGATGCTGACCAGTGCCGCGTGGCGGCGCAGCTGGCGGTTGTATACCGGCGCCAGCTCCTTTACCAGTTGTGCCTCGCGCAACAGTGCACCCAGTTCACCGGCACATTCCTGCCAGTCGACCTGCGCGGTCTGCCGGGCGATCTGCATCTCGCGCTGACTGCTGTGATCGGCCGCGAAATGCGCGAGCACCCGGGTGCGCAGGTTGATGCTCTTGCCAACGTAGAGCGGAGTACCCCGCTCGTCGTAAAACAGGTACACGCCGGGTGTATCCGGGATCTGCTCGAGCCGCTCCCATGACAGCCTTGGCGGCAACGATGGCCTCCGGGTCAGTTCGGAGATATGCGCCTGCACCGTCTCCGCCGCCCCGTTTTCCACAACCAGCGACACGAATTGCCGGATCGCCTCCGCATCGCCCATCGCACGATGGCGTGAAGCGCACTGCAGACCATGGCGCTCGATCAGTGCGTCGAGATTGTGACGCGAGTGCTGCGGAAACAAGCGCCGCGAGAGCTTCACGGTGCACAGCACCGGCCCGCGCAGCGCCAGCTCACTGCGCTTCAGCGCGTTGCGCAGAAAGCCGTGATCGAAACGTGCGTTGTGAGCCACGAATGTCACGCCATCGAGGCGCTCGTGCACTTCGGTCGCGAGCTGTTCGAAGGCGGGCTGCTCGGCAACCATTGCGTTGCTGATACCGGTCAGCGCCTGTATCGATTCGGGAATGGAGATGCCGGGGTCGATCAACTGCTGCCAGCGCTCGGTCACCACGCCGTCACGCACACTGATGATCGCGATTTCGGTAATGCGGTCATGTACCGGGTTGCAACCGGTGGTCTCGATATCGACGTAAGCATAGGCGCCTTGCAGCATGCCGCACCATCCGGAAACTGTATCCATGTACAGTCATTGTGGCAGCAGCGTGGCCGCGGGGCAATCTCGGGCGTCGATCTCGGGCGTCGAACCGTGCACGCCTGCGGCGATGGCGCTGCCGCAACGGTGCAGGGCTAACGGCGCCGGGTGATCCAGCCAACGCCATGACGAGTAGTATCATGTCAGGCCGGCAATCGCGAAAGGCGGCAGCGACGGTTGCGCGACTGCAATCAATCCATCATCAAGGGGTAGCGCATGACATCTATCTACGAGTTCAGCTGCAATACGTCGAAGGGCGAGAAAAAATCGCTGAAGGATTATCAGGGCCAGGTAATGCTGATCGTGAATACCGCCAGCAAGTGCGGCTTTACGCCGCAGTTCGAGGGACTGGAGGCGCTGCACGAAAAATACGCCGCAAAGGGTCTCGCGATTCTCGGCTTCCCCTGCAATCAGTTCGGTCACCAGGACCCCGGCAACGATGCCGAGATCCTGAGCTTCTGCCAGACCAAGTTTGACGTGAAGTTTCCGATGTTCGCCAAGGTCGAGGTGAACGGCAGCGACGCCGACCCGCTGTTCAAGTATCTCAAGGCCGAGGCCCCGGGACTGCTGGGATCAACGGGAATCAAGTGGAACTTCACCAAGTTCCTGGTCAGTCGCAAGGGCAAGGTGCTCGAGCGCTTTGCGCCGACCGTGACGCCCGCGGATCTCGAGGAAAAAATCACGGCGCTGCTGTGATCCGGATGTCACCGCGGCGCATGAGGACTGACCGCGAATTGCAGCCACCTGGTGTCGAAGCGCTGGCGCCAGTCAGTGTTCACGGGTGGCGCGGAAACGGATGTCCGGCCAGCGCTCCATCGTGAGATTGAGATTGACGCGGGTCGGCGCCAGGTAGGCAAGATGCCCGCCGCCGTCGAGCGCAAGGTGCTCGTAGGCCTTGGTCCGGAATTCCTCCAGCTTGCGTTCGTCCGGGCAATCCACCCAGCGCGCGGTGTACACGTTGACCGCCTCGTAGACGCAATCGACCTTGTACTCGTCCTTGAGCCGGAATGCGACCACCTCGAACTGCAGCGTACCCACCGCGCCGACGATCAGTTCGTTGTTGCGCAGCGGCATGAACACCTGCGTCGAGCCTTCTTCCGAGAGCTGCTGCAGCCCCTTCTGCAGATGCTTCATCTTCAACGGGTCACGCAGCCGGATGCGCTGGAACAGCTCCGGCGCGAAGTGGGGTATGCCGGTGTACTTCAGTGCCTCACCCGCGCTGAAGGTATCGCCGATCTGGATCGTGCCGTGATTGTGCAGGCCGATGATATCGCCGGCCATTGCCTCCTCGGTCTGCGAGCGTTCGCCGGCCAGGAAGGTCACCGCATCGACCACCTTCACGTCCTTGCCGAGGCGCACATGGTGCATTTTCATGCCGCGCTCGTAGGTGCCCGAGCACACCCGCATGAATGCGATGCGATCGCGGTGCCGCGGATCCATATTTGCCTGGATCTTGAACACGAAGCCGCTGAAGGCCGGCTCCACCGACTGCACCATGCGCGTTTCGGTGGCGCGCGCGGCCGGTGCCGGCGCCCACTCGATAAAAGCGTCGAGCATTTCGCGCACACCGAAATTGCCCAGTGCGGTACCGAAGAAAACCGGCGTGAGCTTGCCCGCGAGATAGTCTTCCTTGGCGAAAGCATGGCTCGCGCCACGCACCAGTTCCACCTCTGACTTCAGCTCCTCGAGCAGATCGCCGAGCAGCGTCGCCGCTTCTGCACTGTCGATGCCCTTGATCCGCACATCGTCCGGGATACGACTGCCCTGCCCTTGACGGTACACGTGAATGGTATCGGTGTAGAGATCGTAGAGGCCCTTGAAACGTTTGCCGCTGCCGATCGGCCAGTTGACCGGCGCGGCCTTGATGCCCAGCACGGATTCGATCTCGTCGAGCAACTCGATCGGCTCCC
>MTKY01052871.1_pt1 | contig 11951 bp, 7 predicted proteins | sample 1042731 | NCBI WGS metagenome assembly MTKY01 (sample SAMN06212206, study PRJNA360538) | anaerobic digester metagenome | biome: Wastewater treatment plant; material: sludge; isolation source: anaerobic digester fed with sludge from wastewater treatment plant | place: Denmark: WWTP Soeholt ... | reverse complement strand
TTTCGGCCTATCGCGCATCGTGAACTAAACTGAAATGCACCCAGGCAAACACCCCCACTGCCCCTCTCGCCGACGCCAGAAACAGACTTCGGAAGTCTGCGCGGACTTCCGAAGTCTTGGGCTGTTTCGTTGTGGTCTTTCAGAGCGGAGGGCGGGCGCTTACTCAACTACCTCCACCGGCAGGGGCGCGCCGTTCCACACCGCGTCGTAGTTGGGGCCGAGCGTCGCCTTCGGCACCCACAGGTAATCACACACCCAGATGATCTTGTAGTACTGGCCGCTGGCGTCCAGCCCGATCACCCGCGCAGTGTTGCCCGCCTTGATCGTCACCAGCGGGCTGGTCAGCTCACCGGGCTTCCAGTAGACGGGCGCATCGGCCACGAAGGTGCCGCCGACCGCCGTCGCCGGGATGGGCATCAGCACGTCGCAGCCGGGACTGACAATGCTTTCAATACTGTCAGTTTCCTCGATGTCGGGGCTGCCAACGCTTCCGATGTAAATGTCGCCAGGGCCGCTGAACTCGACCGTGTAGCTGCCACCCGGTTGCCCGATCCCATCGTCAAAGACAACCACATAGTACGCAGCGTCCTGGGTGAGGCTGTACACGATCTGCTTGGGAGCGCTGTTGTCGGCGGCCACGCAGTTCGCCATGCCGTTAGCCGGGTCGAAACCGGCTTCGTACAGATAGAAGCTGGCAAACCCACCTGTACTGGTCAGGTCCAGCGTGTACACGCCACTTGTCCCTACCGAGAACAGCGTCGCTTCATGGTACACTAGGTTCCCACCCTGGCTAAGACATTGCGGCGGCCAGATAATCACAACTGGCATAGTCGGGTCACTGGCGTCAAGCACGCCGTTGAGGGTGGCACTTCCGGCTGAGGCAGGCAGAACGCCAACAAGGAGCAACACAGTCAGGGCAAGCACCCACACACGGGATAGGGTTGTCATGAATCTCCTCTCCACCATATAAAGATCGGACCTCGCAGCATTATAGAACGAAATTATGTCTATGTAAAGCCTTTCGTAATATTTTGCAAAGTCAGTCAGTTGCTCCGTTCCATCCGGCGAGCACGCGACACCTCTGACACAGACTTGTAGGGTCTTCTCTTGCGACCAGGAACGTCTGCATCCTCGAAACCACCCCCGCCCGCCGCCCGCTGTGGTATACTACGCACATCTGTTCACAACAGCCGGACGACAGGAGCGCGCCATGTCCCGCCCTACCCTCGTGCTGATTGACGGCCACGCCCTGGCCTATCGCATGTTCTTCGCCCTGCCCGTGCAGGGCTTCCAGACTAAGGCCGGCGAGCCGACCAACGCCGTCTACGGCTTCGCCCGCGCCCTGCTCGACTTGCTCGACGAGCGGCCCGCCTACCTGGCCGTGACCTTCGACCAGGGCCTCTCCGGGCGCGGCGAGCTATTCCCGGACTACAAGGGCACGCGCGAGAAGATGCCCGACGACCTGCGCCTTCAGCTTAACCGCATCCGCGAGCTGGTCACCGCCTTCAACGTCCCCATCCTGGAACTAGAGGGCTACGAGGCCGACGACGTGATCGGCTCCGTCGCGCCACAAGCCGAGGCGCAGGGCGTGGACGTGCGCATCATCACCGGCGACCGCGACCTCCTGCAACTGCTCAGCGAGCGCACGACGGTGCAGCTTCCCGCCAAGCGCCAGGGCAACGGGCCGGAGCTATGGGACCTGGCCCGCTTCCGCGCCAAGTACGGGCTGGAGCCGGAGCAGTTGGTCGAGATGAAGGGGCTGATGGGCGACCCGTCGGACAACATCCCCGGTGTGAAAGGCGTCGGGGAGAAAACGGCGGCCAAGCTGATCGGCGAGCATAGCAGCGTCGCCGGTGTTTACGATCACCTGGACGCGATCAAGGGCGCGCTGCACGACAGGCTGGCCGCCGAGCGAGATAGCGCCTTCCTCTCGCGCGACCTGGCGCGCATCAAGCGCGACGTGCCGGTGACGCTCGACCTGGCGGCCTGCGTCTCCCACGATTACCGCTACGAGGACGTGGAAGCGCTGTTTCGCGCGCTGGAGTTCCGCAGCCTGATTGACCGCCTGCCCCGCCCCACCCCAGGCGGGCAGCAGCTTAGCATGTTCGCTCTGCACGAGGAGCAGAAGCAGGCCGCCACGCATGAGCCGCTGGTAGACTTCACCATCGTGGACAGCAAGGACGCGCTCGCCGCGCTGGTGGCGCAGCTAGAGTCGGCGGAGATGATCGCTTTCGACGTGGAGACAACCTCCACCGACCAGATGCGCGCTGACCTGGTGGGTATCGCCCTGGCTGTAGATGGCGAGCGCGGCTATTACATCCCCGTCGGGCACGTCGCGCCCAACGCCCCGGCGGGCGGCTCCGCCAATCAGCCGGACTTGCTGGCCGGGCACACGCCGCACCAGCTCCCCCTAGAGACGGTGATCGGCGCGCTGCGCCCCGCTCTGACCAGCCCTCACATCCCTAAAGTGGCCCACAACGCCAGCTACGACCTGGTGATGATGCGCCGCTACGGGATTGACGTGACGCCGATCACCTTCGACACGATGCTCGCCGAGTGGATCAGCGACCCGTCGAGCCGCAACCTGGGGCTGAAGGCGCTGGCCTGGGTGCGTACCGGTGCGCAGATGACACCCATCAGCGCGTTGATCGGCTCCGGGCGCGAGCAGATCACGATGGATCGCGTGCCGGTCGAGCAAGCCGCGCCCTACGCCGCCGCCGATGCCGCCATCACCCGCCGCCTGGTGGACATCCTGCGCCCGGAGTTGGAGGAGCGCCAGGTCTGGAAGCTGTTCAGCGAAGTCGAGATGCCGCTCGTGCCGGTCATCGCCGACATGGAGATGGCCGGGGTGCTGCTGGACGTGAACTACCTGCGCGAACTCAGCGCCGACCTGGGCGAGCGGCTGGCCGCGCTGCAACAGGAAATCTACGCCAGCAGCGGCGGCTATGGCGAGTTCAACCTGGGCAGCCCCAAACAGCTTAACGACGTGCTGTTCGGCAAGCTGCGCCTGCCTACCGAGGGCCTGCGCAAGACGACGCACGGCTTCAGCACGGACGCGGGCACATTGGAGGCACTCAAAGATCAGCATCCCATCGTTGGGCTGATCCTCAACTGGCGCGAGCTGGACAAGCTGCGCAGCACCTACGTGGACGCGCTGCCCGCGCTGGTCAACCCGGCCACCGGGCGCGTGCACACCAACTTCAACCAGACGGGCACCGTCACCGGGCGGCTGTCGTCCAGCGACCCCAATTTGCAGAACATCCCCGTGCGCAGCGAGGAGGGCCGCCGCGTGCGCCACGCCTTCGTCGCCCCGCCGGGGCACAAGCTGCTCTCGGTGGACTACAGCCAGGTGGAGCTGCGCATCCTGGCCCACTACAGCCAGGACGCCGCCCTGCTGAAGGCATTCCACGACGGCGTGGACATTCACCGGGCGACCGCCGCTGCCGTCTACCAGGTACCGCTCAACGAGGTGACTTACGAGCAGCGCCGCTTCGCCAAGGCGGTCAACTTCGGGCTGATGTATGGCATGGGCGCGTTCCGCCTGGCCCGCGACAGTGACCTCACCCTGGCCGAAGCAGAGACCTTCATCGCCACCTACTTCGCCCAGTTCCCCGGCGTGCGCGCCTACCTGGACGAGGCGCGCGCCCGCGCCGCCCGCCTCGGATACGTCGAGACGCTGCTGGGCCGCCGCCGCTACTTCCCCGAACTGAGCGAGAAGCTGGGGCGCAAAGTGGACTTCCAGGCGCGGCAGCGCGCCGAGCGTGAGGCAATCAACATGCCCATCCAGGGCACGGCGGCGGACATCATCAAGATCGCCATGATTGACCTGGCGCGGTCGCTGCGCGAGGAGCGCCGCCGGGCGCGCATGATCCTGCAGGTGCACGACGAGCTGGTGCTCGAAGTGCCGGACGGCGAGCTAGACCGCGTCACGCCGCTGGTCATCGAGGTGATGGAGTCCGCGTTCAAGCTGGACGCGCCGCTGGTCGCCGATGCGAGCGTCGGGCCGAATTGGGCGGAGATGGAGCGGTGGGGGCGCGGGTGAGGCGCGCCAACCGGGCGCACGCCTCTCCCCCTAAATCCCCCTCTCCGGCAGAGCCAGAGAGGGGGACTTTGACCGGCAGACGCTGCGCTTCCCCCTCCCTAGCTCGGCTGGGGAGGGGGCCAGGGGGAGGGGCCTCCGGGGAGAGTTCGCCATGCCAGCCACACGCAAGTCGTCCAGCCCGCTGCGGCGCTATCAGCAGAGAGCCGCTGCACGCCAGATGCGACACGATCCCACCCGTGCCGAAGACCTGCTTTGGCAGCGCCTGCGCCGCAAGCAACTCGGCGTGCACTTTCGCCGCCAGCACTCGATTGACCGTTTCATTGTTGACTTCTATTGCGCCGAGGCAAGCCTGGTCATCGAAATAGATGGCCCGATCCACGATCAGCCCAACGCTGACGCCGAGCGCCAGGCTGCGCTCGAAGCGCTCGGCCTGTGCGTGCTGCGTGTGTCCAGCGCCGAGACAGAACACGCCCCAGATGCGGTCCTCGCGCGAATCGTCGCCCACCTCGACCGGCTCGCTGGGCACAACTAACGCCCGCCCCCGCCGAAAACGGCACCCCTGGCACCCACGCCCCAGGAAATTCCTGGGGCGCTTTCTTTGTCCGCCCTGGCAATGCGCGCCTGAGTACTTCTCTATACAAGTTATAGCTTTCATACGACTCGTCGAGAAAAATGCGCTGTATAATGTTAGTTAACACATCTTAGTAGAAAGAAGTGACTGATCAGAGGTGTAGATGGTTGGAAGGAGCAGAGCACAATGCGTATCAGAATCCGGTTGGTTTCCCTTGTTGTGCTGCTCGGCCTGGTGCTGGCACTGGCCTATGTGCCCCAGGCCGGGCAGGTTCGCGCTGCCGGTGAGGAGTGGATTATCACCGGTCGTATGTCGTCGGGCTGCCTCAGCGGCCAGACTTTCTTCTCGCAGAAGTTCGTCGGTCTGGTTCCAGGGGACACGTATTACGCCGATACCATCGTCAAGGACTTCGCCGGAGTCGTCTACATGGACGAGTATTTCCCCACTGTTGCTCCCAGCGCGTTCGACAGTGATTGGGGCGTCTTCGACGAAAACAATCGCGGCCTGCAAACCGGCTCGTTCCCCCTGCCCGCCGGCCAGGTGTTGACCATGATCGTCACCCTGCGCGACGCTGACGAAGAAGTGCTCACTTCCACGTCCGTGCAGTTCACCTGCGACGGGACTGGCTTCGGCGTGAGCAGCATCGCCGGCTGCGATCAGTACATGCCGATCGCGGCAACTTCGGTGGTGGGCACCTTCGTGCTCGACGCGCCGCTCTACTGGGCACCCGGTGAGCTGGTCGCCCCCTATACCACCATCCAGGCGGGCAAGAGCGCCTGGGTGCTGGGCATAGACGCTACCGGCGCCTACTATAAGATCGTGTGGGTGTGCAATGTGCTCTACGTGCCGCGCGGCACGATGGGGCCGAACTTCGACGCCGTGTGGGGCGGTAAGCCGCTGCCAATCAGCAACGGCCACTAGCCCACAGACCGGCTGCGTGCGAAAGTTGCCGGCGACTCGCCTGGCACAGGAGCATTGACCTCACCTCTAGCCTCGCTGCGCTCGGCTTGCCCCCTCTCCGTAGACGGAGGGGGCGGTGAGGCGCGTTCGCGCCGAGCGGGGGTGAGGTAAAGCGGGGCACGGCAGCGGGATCGCTGCGCCGGGGGCGCTGCGCAATACGCCCCCAGACTTCCGAAGTTTCCAAAACCTCGGAAGTCTCTTGCTGGGTAAGGCCCCTACGCCTGGCGCTGGAAATTCAGGAAGCGGGCCACCTCACGGTCGCTCAGGTCACGCGGCGGGGCAGTGAAATAGTACCCGTCCGCCCACAACGGCTGCCCGAAGGCCAGGTCGGGGAATTCACCGGCGCTGCGCTGCGCAGTCGCGGCCATCAGCCGGGCGATGGCCTGGTCGGGGTGAACCTTCTGCGGCACATCGAGCGACACCAGCACGCAATCCGTCTGCACGTCGAGCGCCAGCACCCGCCAGCGATCCTCAGCCGCTGCGTCCACAATCCACCCCTTGAGCGAGTCGGCGAACTCGCCGCGCAGTTCCAGTCGGGAATCGTGGGGAATCCACAGGCAGGTATAGCCCGTGTACGGCCCCTCGGCGGCCTCCGGGCCGTCGTCCTGGGCGGGCGCGGCGACCCCAGTAACTTCAGCGACGGCAACGGGGTCCGGCTCAGCCTCAGGCAGCTCTGGACGGCGGGGCCTGGTGCGCGCGGCTGGTGCTTCCCCGCCTGCATCGGGCAGTTCGGGCATCAGGTTGAGCGATTCACCGAGACGGCGCGCCTGGCGGCGGATGGTGCGCAGGGGAATATTAGCGCCAAAGACCATGCTCAGCGTCATGTCCGCTTCAACACGGGTGCTGTACAGCAGGAATTCGCCCGCGTCCGGCAGGGCGATATAGCGGATCAGCGCGTCGGAGGCGGCAGGACTGGTGCGCCACGCCGCATCAACCGTGCCAAGCAACCGGGCGATGGCCGCGTCGGGCAAGTCTCCGGCGCGGGCTAGCAGACGCCCCGGACGGCTGAGCATGGTCGCCTGCGCCGAGCTTTCCAGCGAGTACTGGGTCAGGTGCACCGCCGTCTGCGCGATACCGGCTTCACCGGCATCCTCACCTTGCTCCGGGAGAGCAGCCACCATTTCCGGGGGAAGTGGGCGCTCCTCGGCGGCGAACAGGGGCACGGGCGGCGGCGCTTCTGCGGGCTGCTCCGCGCTGGTGCTGACCTGCTCCCAGTCCGGCACTGGCTCGTCGAGCGGCGCGGGCGGGAGCGGCTCCGCTGGCTCCGGCCACTCCGGGGCCTCTTCGGGGGCGAAATCGAGCGGCTCGCTTTCGGGCGGCTCGGCGAAGTCCCAGGTGTCCTGGCGCACCCCGCCATAGAACAACTCGGCGACGCTGGCCTCCGACGCAAGGGCATCCGCCGCCGTTTGCGCGGCGTCGGCCAGGTCGCGCAGCTCGTCAGGGAAGACATCCTCGGCGGACGCCGCTGCATCCGGCGCGGCGAAGATCGCGTCGAGGTCGAGGGGGGGCACGCCGGGGTAAGCGTCTGGCCCGAACGCCAGGCGCGTGTCTTCCGTCAATGGCTGCGGCTCCCCGCCCTCGACTCCTTCCATCTCGTCGAAGATCGTCTCCAGGTCGCGCGTGCCGCCAAGCCCCGCGTCTGTATCCCACGACGGGAGCGGCTTGAGCTGGGGGTGCTCCGCTTGCAGGGGAGGAAGCTGCTCTTCGATCTGCTCAAGAAGCTGCGTGAGCGAGAAGTCATCACCGTCTTCGGCGCTGGCAACAGCGGCGAGCGCCGCCGTCGCCGGGTAATGGCGCGAGTCCTGCGGCATGACGGGCTGCTCTTCGAGCGGCTCGAATGGCTCGGCCAGCGCCCGGTCGTCCGGTGAAGCAGCAACCTCGCGCTCATAATCCGTCAGCCAGGCCGGGCTGCCGTCGTCGAGCGGCGCTTCGGGCGCGATCTGGTCAGCGGGGGCAGACGCAGCGGGCGCGCCAGGGGGCCGGGAGTAAGCTGGCTCCTCGTAGTCTTCGTCGTCCACTTCCTCACCGGCCAGGGCAGCCAACACACCCTCGAAGGATGGCTCGAACAGCCCGTCAATGACATCGCCGATGGTCGTGTCGTCCAGCGCCGCCTCGTCCGGCGGCTGCGCGTCGTCCTCGACGGGCGACCCCGCGCGACGGATCGCGTCGAGCACGTAGTCAATGGCCGCACCACTGTCAGCGGGCGGCTCGGCCTGGCCGCTGTCGGCGGCGATGGAAGCCAGAAGCTCATCGAGCCGCGTGCGCCGCTGTTGGGCGTCGTCGCGCGGGCGCAGCGACTCCACCAGATCGTGGAAGGCGCGGTCGTCCGGCGAGCGCTCGTAGTCCTCCGGCGATGAGCGAGCTACCGCGTCGAGCACGTCGCCGAACTCACCGGCATCATGCTCGCCGTAGTCAGCAGCCAGGAATTGGCGCAGCTCGTCCAGGTCATCTTGCGGCGCGGGCGGCTCTTCGGGCGGAGCGTGGTACTCCGGCCAGGCGCGCGCATCAAGCAGCGTGTCCAGCGACTCTGTGCCCGCCAGCCTGCGCGTTTCTTCTGGCTCCTCCTCGTCATCCAGCGCGCGCGTTGCGGGCGGCTCCGCGCTGGCACCGAGCGGGCGCGTGGGCGGCACTTCCTCCGACCAGGCCAAATGTATCGTTGAGCCAGACTGATCCTCCGCATCCCAGGTCAGGAGACGGGTGCCGGGCGGCTCCTCGGTCTCGGCGGGGGCAGCGGTCAGCGGGGCGATGGTCTCCCAGTCGTCGCCTTGGTCATCTTGCAGGCGGCCAAGCTGCCCCGTCTGGATGCGCTCGAAGACTTCGAACTCGGCCAGCAGGTCGTCCGCCTCCAGCGACTGCGACTCTATCTCCTCGCTGACCGGGGCCTCATCCGGCACGCCGAACCCATCCAGGTCTTGCAGCCCCTGGCGAATCTGGGCGCGCTCCTCCGGACTGAAAAGCTCGGTGGGCCGGCGCTCGCGCGCGTCCGACGCCGTCTGCTCGGCGAAATCAACGGACGGGAGCGCGTCCGGGGCGCGCGTCACGGGCTGGATGGCGGGCGGCATCTCCGGCGGGGCGAACTCGTCACGGGCTACGCCGTCGGGCGGTGTGACGACCGGCCCCTCGACGCCGCCGATGAGATTGCGCAGGTAGGCAATTAACTGGCGCGCCGTGAATGGCTTAGCCAGCACGCCCTGGACATCCATCATCTGGGCGCGCTCAAGCTGTTCCATGTCACCCGACATCATGATCACGGGCAAGTCCGGCCTGATCTGGTGGATCAAGTCCACCAACACCTGCGGGTCCATGTCGGCCAGCTCGCAGTCCAGCAGGGCGGCGTGGTACTGGCTGTGCAGCAACGCCTCGTGCGCCGCCTGGCCGTTGGCCGCCAGGTTGACGCGAAACTGGCCGGTGCTTTCCAGCGCCTGCTTGAGCGTGACAATGAACGAAATGTTGGCGTCAATCAGCAGAAGACGTGTGATCATGGTTGGCCCGCCCGGTCTTGGGTAGTGTGTATAATTCGATTGTACTGCGAGCCGGGATGGGGGGCAATCGGGCAATCCGATCTTTTCAGGCGGGTCTTCTCAGGCTACAATGGGGCCGATATGGTCATGGTGCGCGCACGACCTCTGACGAATAACGAATCCGCACTTGCCGGTAGGGGATACTCTTGATATGGCACATATAGTTCTGCTAATGTTGTTTGATGACGTGGACACGCTGGACTTCTGCGGCCCGCTGGAAGTGTTCTCGATCACCGGCCAGCGCGCCATCGGCCCGGTACCCTTCTCGGTCACAACCGTCGCCGAGCGCCAGCTCCCCCCCGTGACCACGCGCAGTGGGCTGCGCGTCACGCCCTACTACACCTACGCCAACGCCCCGCAGGCCGACATCCTGATCGTCCCCGGCGGGCTGGGCGCGCGCCACGAGCAGCACAACCCGGCCACCGTCAACTTCGTCCGGCAGCAGGCGCGCGAGGCCGAGATAGTATTCTCCGTGTGCACGGGGGCGCTGCTGCTCGGCGCGGCGGGGCTGCTCGACGGGCTGCGGGCCACCACCCATCACCGCGCGATGGACGAGCTGGCCGAGACCGCGCCCGCCTGTTCCATTGTGCGCGGCGTGCGCTATGTGGACAGTGGGAAGATCATCACCTCCGCCGGCATCGCCACCGGTATTGACGCGGCGCTCCATATCGTCAGCCGCCTGATTAGCCCGGACACGGCGCTGGAGACCGCCCGGCACCTGGAGTACCGCTGGCAGCCGGAGTAAGTGCGGGCGCTGCCCCCCGGACAGCCTCACTCCTTGCGCCGAGCGGGGGTGAGGCTATTCAGCGGCGTCAGACGAAGTCCCCGGCCACCCTTGCGCGTCTCTCTCCACCCCCAAGCAGCCGCCCGGCGCGGATCGTCGCTATAATAGGGGACATCATCCGCAGATCGTCGCAGCAACTCATAGGTGGTGCCCCATGTTGAAGCACAGTTACCGGGCGTTTGCGCTCGCCCTCACTCTGACGATGGCCGTCGCGCTGCTGCCCCTGGATTTTTCTCGCGCCGATGACGCCGCGCTGCGCCAGACCGAGCCGATCACCAGCTATTGGCTGGACGCTGGCGTGATTTCCACGCTGGACCCACAGCTTGGGACCGACTCGGTGTCCATTGACTACATCGAGAACCTGTTCCTGGGCCTGACCAATGCCAGCCCGCTCGTGCCCGGCCAGGTGGACCCGGAGCTGGCCTCCGCCTGGACGATCAGCGACGATGGCCTGGTCTGGACGTTCACCGTGCGTGACGACGTGCCCTGGGTGCAGTGGGATCCGGCCAAGCACCGGGCCAGCGTCCTGCGCATGGTGACCGCTGGGGACATCGAGTATGGCATCAAGCGGGCCTGCGATCCGCGCGTCGAGTCGGAGTACGGCTACGTGGTGGCGGGCACAGTGGCAGGCTGCGCCAACGCTCTGGCTATCAGCCCGGCCCAGTTCACCGACGCCGACCGCGATCTGGTGCAGGTGACCGCGCCCGACGACACCACCCTACAGGTGACGCTCAACTTCCCGGCGAGCTACTTCCTCAGCCAGACAACGATGTGGGTCTTCCGTCCGGTGCCCCAGGAGATCGTCGAGCAGTACGGCGACGACTGGACACGCCTGGGCGCTCTGACCACTAACGGCCCCTTCGTCATTGACGAGCTAAGCCGCACGCGCCGCGTCCTGCTGCGCAACCCGTACATCCCCGCCGACCTGACCGGCCCTGGCAATGTCGAGCGGCTGATCATCTCCACCGCCGAGGACGCTGGATCGGCCTTCGCCCAGTACGAAGACGGCCAGATTGACCAGACGGGCGTGCCCACCACGCAGGTGCAGGCCATCCTCGCCGATCCCGCCTACGCTGCCGAGCTTCATCAGGTCTTCAGCCCGTCCGTCTTCTACATGGGCTTCGCCTTCGACAAGTCGCCGACTGACAACGTGCACGTCCGCCGCGCCTTCTCAGCGGTCGTGGATCGCAGCGCCTACATCCGCGATGTGCAGGACAACCTGGGCGTGCCCATGATTCACTTCACCCCGCCCGGCATGTTCGGCGCGCCGCCCTACGACCAGATCGGCGTTGGCTACGACCCGGAGTACGCCCGCGCTCAGATGGTCGAAGCCGGTTATCCCAACTGCGAGGGCCTCCCCGCGATGGAGATCGCCGCTTTCCCCGGCGGCGTGGACTGGGTCGAGTTCCTGACCAACGCCCTGGAACGCGAGCTAGGCTGCGACCCGTCCCTGTTCACCATCGAGCAGCAGGCGTTCGAGAGCCTGATCAACTCCATCTCCTACCGCCAGGATGCCGCCGACCGCCCGCATATGTGGACGTTGGGCTGGAGTCCCGACTACAACGACGCCAACAACTGGGTTAACGATGTGCTGGGCTGCGCGTCGCTGCACAACGACATGAAGCGCCCCTGCTCGGACGTGGACAACCTGATCCGCGCAGCCATGACCGAGAGCGATCCCAACACCCGCGTCGCGGAGTACGCCGAGATCGAGGAGCAGTTCTTCGGGGCGGACGGGCTTGTTCCGGTCATCCCGTTGAGTATGCCCGTCGGCTACGTGCTGCTCAAGCCCTGGTTCAGCGCGCCGGTGGAGACGGACGGCATCTACGGCGGCGAGCACTTCGACTACTACACCGTTGACCAGGCGGCCCAGCTAGCGGCGCGCGGCGGTTAGGGCGCAGGGGCGTATAGCGATACGCCCACGCCAGACTTCCGAAGTTTGCGGAAACTTCGGAAGTCTTCTTTTTGCGCCTCGTCCCGTCCACCGGCTTACCTCACCCCCGCTCGGCGCTGACGCACCTCACTTCTCTCTCTCCACTGGGGCTATGCGTTACCCACAAATACCCCCCATCC
>MTKY01055946.1_pt1 | contig 11953 bp, 12 predicted proteins | sample 1042731 | NCBI WGS metagenome assembly MTKY01 (sample SAMN06212206, study PRJNA360538) | anaerobic digester metagenome | biome: Wastewater treatment plant; material: sludge; isolation source: anaerobic digester fed with sludge from wastewater treatment plant | place: Denmark: WWTP Soeholt ... | reverse complement strand
CTGATGATTGAGCGGCTCATATCTGGCTCTCGCCCTGCCATCCAGTTCGCTGCGCGCCGGCAGCACCTCTCCCTCATACGCGCCTTCAATATCAACGGCCAGTTTGTCAAAATGAATGTTGACAATACCATCACCGGAAAATTCGTATTCCAGCCTGCCTTCGCCGTTCACAAACGCGAGAGGGTTCCCGCTCGCCTCCAACATGGACTGAAAGAACCCTGCCAGATCACGGAGTTCCCAGCGACCTGACAGACATGCCTGTCCGGTAAGCGGGGTGGCTGTGGAATGCTGGGTGGATGTGGGCTGCGGGGTAATTGTGGGGCTTGGGCGGGGGGATTCTGTCGCTGGAAGCCGGGTCGCTGTGGCTATGAGGTCAACATCTTTCGCCGGCGGGGCAGGCGCTGAAGCCGTTTGGCAGCCAGCCAGCATGAAAGTCAGCAGGAGGCTGGCCAATGAGCAACGGCATGAAACCATGTTATTCCATCTCCTTAATCGCCTCATCCAGCCCGGGAAGTAAAGCCTCCATTTGACCAGCGTTGGCGACGTGAAAAAGCTGCCAGAAGGCATCCCCCAGCTGGACGGACACATCCCTCCAGGCAAGGGACGAAGGGACCGGCAGAATCAGCGCGTCAGGATCAAGCCAGTCTGCGTAACGCGATACGGAAAGCCCAGGCTGGCCTTCCCGCACATCCAGCGAAAACCAGCTGCGGCCCAACGCGGTCAACTGACCGGGGCTGCTCATCCAGCGCAGGTACAACCAGGCCGCCAGGTTTTGCGCGTCATCATTTCCCCCGAGGATCGCGTAGGAGTATCCGCTTGCCAGGTAGAAGGGTTCGCCATCCGCCGAGGGGAAAGGCAGGAACTTCCAGACATGCGTTGACTGCTGGGCGCGGCGCAACCCATCCTGCAAGGGGATGTCCTGAAGGGTGGCGCTGAAGGCGAACACCCTGCCGTCCGCCAGATACATCACCGGACTGGGATATGCAGACAACCAAATGCAGCCCCTGCCCTGCTGGCCGCGCAGTTCAGCCCAGGCTGATTGGTTGGCAGGAGTGTCAAACACCCATGGACCGGCTCCGCCCAGCCAGTCCATCCCGGCATTGTAGGCTCGCAGCCAGCCCAACGCGGTAGCCGGCCGCGTATCCAGCATCCATCCGCCGGTTCCGCTCAATTTGGCATATTGATTGTTCATAACCGCCGAGGCGCAGGCCATCTCGAAAAACTCATCCGGCGTGCGCGGAGCTGCCTCAAACCCAAGTTCGGATGCTCTGGTCTGATCGTAAAGGAACCCCTGCAGGGTGACCAGCGCCGGAAGGCCCATCTGACCTTCTCCCGTCCTGGTCTGCGCCAGCCATCGCTGATCGAAGGGCTGGCCGCTTCCCAGACCGACCTGGGGATCAGCCATGCGCTCATCCAATGGCTGCAAGCCAACTGGCGCAGCCGTTAAAGCCTGGATAAGGTCGTCCGCCGCAAGGATCACGGCCGGCAGGGCGGAGGGGTCCCTGCGGATGATTTCAGCTTCCAGCGCGGGATCGCTGCCTGCCGGCCTGACGTTCACCCGGATGCCCCAATCATTTGTACGGTTGAATAGATCGGTTTGCCGCAAAAGGAGGTCAGCCGGCTGTCCATCCAGCGGATGCAGCAGCAAGACTTCTGCTCCGCCTAATTCAGAAAGCGGCAAAGGTGTGACGCTGGGTGTGGGGACGGGGGTGCCCGTGGGGGGTACCGTCGTCGAGGTCGGTCGATGCCGCGTGGGCTCCGCCAGGGTGAGGGCGGGATTCATCGTGGGGGTGGGAATGGGCTGGCGCGACAGACTGGCGCCCCCCCAGACCAGGAGGATCAACACTCCAACCGCCGCGATCCCCGCCCCAAGGAGACGCCATTTCCTGGGGAAGCCGGAATTCGCGCTCAGCCGCCGTCCTCCAGGATGATCTCCAAATTCTGTTCTCCGCGCAGGGAGGCAGGCAGAAAAGCGTGCGTGGGGGTGCCTTTCCAGCGAAATTCCCTGATCACGGCTCCCTTACCGCTCACCCTGATATTCAAAACCGATTCGCGATAGTTCAAACCCCGGATTTCCACATCGGTGTAACCATCCGGCAGATACGGGGCAAAGCGGATCCCGTCTGCTGAAAATCGCATCCCCAGCAGCCCCGCGAACACCATGCGCAGCAAGCCGGTAGCGCTCCAGCTCTGGCGCATGCAGGACCGCCACTCCAACCCCGATTCCCCATTGCCGCCTTCCTGCAGTCCGCCATACGGCAGACCATTGGCGGGATGGTAAATCTCCGCACACTGCCCATCGCGGCAAATATTACGCACCAGGTGATCCAATTCCTCAGCGAATAGATCGCCGCGCCCACGCCGCAGGACAGCTTCCGCCCAAAAGGCATTGATGAAAGGCCAGATAGTCCCACTGTGGCGCCCGTAATGATCATCACGCCGATACCGTGGGAATGAAGGCCATAGACAGGCAATCCCGTTGGGGGTCAGGCTGACGGAGGTCATGATTCTCGCAGCCTGTCCATCGTCGACCAGGCCAAAGAGAAGCGCGAAAGCGTTTCCCAAGCCTTCCTGCGCGTCACTGCCTCCCTGGCCATCGACCAGATAGCGAAGGCGACCGCGCTGCGCGTCCCAGAAATGTTCCTGAATCTGGCGGCGCAGCGCATCCTCGCATTCGATAAAAGCCCGGTTCGGGGGTATGCCCAACTGTTCCGCTATGGCATTGGCCACCTGGTAGGCATTGGCATACACGCAATTCGTGGACAGGCACATCATCGGTAAGCCATAGCCGGCCGCGGCCATCCCCGCTGGATTGTGCTTCACCCAATCGAGGATCGAACTGCTGCTGCCTGCCGCATAACGGTCGGGGTAGGCAGCCACGCCATCCCCATACACAGCCGGCCCGCGAAACAGCCCGTATTCGCTGTCAAACTCATCGGCTTCAAGCGCCTCCAGGCTGCGCGTGACCGCCTCCCAGGCATCCCGCAGGAAAAGCCGGTCACCCGTATACAGATAATAGGCCCACGCCCCCTGCGCCCAGATGATCGCGTCCCAGTACTGGCCGCCGATTTGAAGCTGCTTGCCCTTTCGTACCAGCACGGATTGAAGGGTGCTGCGGCTGATCGTGGGCCAGAGCAGACCCAGTCCGTTCCAAACATTAATCGCCGCATCCCGCGTCCAGGGTGTGTCATACTCCAGACCGGCCAGGATCACCGGTTTCGGTTCAGTAAGGATGCCATCCTTAAAAAAGGAAACATTACCAGCCAGGTCGCCTATGGCGATCCGCCAGGCCCGCTCCAGTTCGCTCAGCGAACTGCGCAGAACCGGAAAACTCAAATCGATTGATTCAGACAAGCTCGTTATCTCCTGCTCGATTAAATTTCCCTGAAGGGGCGATCACCCGCAGCGCGCTGGGAAGCACTCTGACCGAGACCGGCGTTTGACCAAGCGATTCCCCATCAGCTTCGACATCCTGAACGGGATCTGACCTCACGCTCACCTCTTTCACCTGCCAGTGGGGGATCTCCTCGCGCGGCGGCTGTGCTCCGGCCAGTGTCTGCACCACTGCGGCAATCCCCTGCAGATCCGAGCGGCGGATGACAAAAACATCCAGCAGGCCGTCATCCACCTTAACATGCGCGGGCAGCGCCAGTCCGGGCACCCCCAGAGCCCCAGCGTTGGCAATCATCACAGCCAGCCCATCCGTCTCCACTTCTTCGCCATCCAGCGTCAGCTGGTAATGGGCTGTCGGCGTCTGTCCCCAGGTCTGCAGGATCGCCGCGCCATACGCCAAAACTCCCAGCCTGTCCTTGGCTTCCCGATCGGAGCGGCGCACGATCTCGGCCTCCAATCCCACACCCAGACGCAACAGAAAAAGGTGATGCTCGCAATAGCCCATATCAAACACGCGCGTCTCGGCATGCGGATCGACCATCAGGCGCACTGCGGTTTGCAGGTCCTGCGGGATATTGAGTTCCTTGGAGACAACATTGCCTGTACCGCTGGGCAGCACGGCCATCGGCACATCGCTGCCCAGCAGGCCGGCCGCCACATCCATGAGCGTTCCATCCCCCCCGCAGGCTGCCACCAGACACGCGCCATTGGCGACCGCCCGACTGGCGATGCGCGCCCCATCTCCGAAGGTGTTGGTAATTTCCAGTTCCCATTCCATATCCGCGTCATGGATGATGCGGTTCATATGCCGGAGATCCGGGACAACCTGACCAGCCGCGGGATTGATGATCACCTGCAGCCATTTGCGGTCGCGCATGCGGGATTTAAATCCTCTGCGCAGATTCGTCATGAATTTATGCGCCAGACTGCTGAATGCCATGTCAGACTCCGCTGATCAAATCAATAACGCCCGGCTGAACCGGGATTGATTGATTCGCTTAAATTCTATCACGCGGGGCTTAGAGCACCCCCGCCATCACCGCCAGCACCACCCCGCCGGCCACCACCGAACCAAGCTGGCCGGCTGCGTTGGCTCCCATGGCATGCATGAGCAGGAAATTTTCAAAATCTTCCTGCGCGACAAAACGCTGTACGATGCGCGCGGACATTGGAAAGGCGCTGATTCCGGCAGCCCCAATGCAGGGGTTGAACTTCCTGCCGGAAAGGATGTAAAGCAGTTTTCCGAACATCACCCCGCCCATCGTATCCAGGATAAAGGCCAGCAAACCCAGACCGAGGATGATCAGGGTCTGAAGATTAAAAAACGCCTTCCCTTCCATGGTCCCGCCGATCGCCAGCCCGAGGAAGAGCGACACCAGGTTGGCAAGCTCATTTTGCGCCGCCTTGTTGAGCCTTTCCACCACCAATGCTTCACGCAGCAGGTTGCCAAACATCAATGAGGCGATCAGCGGGGATGCCTTGGGGGCGATGAGCGATATCACGACCGTCACCACGATGGGGAATGACAGCCGCACCGTCCGCGAGACCGGCTGGAGCGAATAGGGCATGCGCACAAGACGTTCTTCGCGCGTGGTTAACAGGCGAATCACCGGAGGCTGGATGATGGGCACCAATGACATATAGGAGTATGCCGTCACAGTAATGGCCGGCAGCAGGTGCGGCGCCAGCTTGCTGGAGACATAGATGGCGGTGGGGCCGTCAATCGCGCCGATGATCCCGATCGATGCGGCCTCGGGCAGGGGAAAGCCAACCGCCAGCGCCAACATGAGGGTGAGGAAAATACCCATTTGACCAGCGGCGCCCAGCAGCGCCATGCGCGGGTTTTCCAGCAGCGGACCAAAGTCCGTCATCGCCCCAATGCCGATAAAGATGAACAGCGGGAAGAGCTCCGTGCTGATACCCGCCTTGTACAACAAGCCGATCAACCCTTCCGGTCCAGTAATGCCAGTCAACGGAAGGTTGGCGAGGATCGCGCCGAAGCCGATCGGCAGCAGCAGCGTTGGTTCAAACTCATGCCGCACAGCCAGGAAGATCAGCAATCCGCCCACCGCTAACATGGCGATATTCTGCCAGCCCAACTGGCGGAAAGCATCCAGCAGCACGAGGAGGTTGGATGTATCCATCGTGTTAATCCTGCGCGAAACGGAAAAGCACCTCGCCGTGACTCACTTTTTGGCCTTCCTCAACCTCAACCGCGGCGATGGTGCCTTCGCGCGGGGCGCGGATGGCGTTCTTCATCTTCATCGCCTCCAGGGCGCATAATGGCTGTCCCACACTGACCCGGTCGCCCGCTTTCACTTGGAGGTCGAGGATCACACCCGGCATAGGCGCCTTCAGATCGCTACCGGTCATCATCCCGCCTGACCGGCTCCTGGGGCGAAGCATGGGGGTTTGAGCGGATGCTTCGGCAGCGGCAGGCGCCGCCTCCGCGCGCGGGCCGGAGCAAGGCTCTTCCTCAGAGACGATGAATGTCTGACCTTCCACGGTCACCAGCAGCCGTCCGCCAGGCCCTTCTTCCACCGCCACCGCGTATTGGCGATCCTGTATTCTCACCAGCATGTTCTTTGACATTTCAGGTTCTTCTTCCTCCGCTCCGTGGAAGCGATGTGGATTTGCCCCGCGTTGACCACCAGGCTCCTTTTGGTTGCTCAAGCAGCCGGCCCAGATTCGGATCCATTTTTGATTTGCGGTACAGCGCCGCGGCCGCCGCGGCAACCGCCGCCAATTCTGCTTCGCCGGGTTTTTGAATATGGGTCTGAGGATTACCGGCGGGTTCATCCGGCCGAATTTCAGCTGGGAAAAGGCGTTTCAACAACACCATCACCAGCACAAAAAGCCCCAGCGCCAGAAAGGTGATCAACAATCCCAGGACGCTGACCTGCAAACCCTGCAACCATTCATTCATATCGCTCTCCTACAGCGGCATGCAGCCATGCTTGCGGGCTGGAAGGCTGGCTTGTTTATCACGCAGCAATTCAAGCGCGGCGATCAATCTGGGACGCGTCTCCGAAGGGAGAATCACCTCATCAACAAAACCAAAAGCAGCCGCGCGATATGGATTGGCGAATTTCTCCTTATATTCACGCATTAATCTGGCCTTTTCCGCATCCCGGTCAGCAGCCGCGGAAAGTTCCTTGCGGTGTAAGATATTGACCGCCCCTTCCGCGCCCATCACTGCTATTTCAGCGGTCGGCCAGGCGTAGACCAGATCGGCATGCAGATGCTTGCTTCCCATCACGATATACGCCCCGCCATATCCTTTGCGCGTGATCACGGTCAGTTTGGGCACGGTCGCCTCGGCATAGGCATAGACGATTTTGGCGCCATGCCGGATGATTCCGCCGTGTTCCTGATCAGTGCCGGGCAGGAAACCGGGTGAATCGGCAAAGGTAACCAGCGGCAGGTTGAACGCGTCGCAAAAGCGCACAAAACGGGCGATTTTGTCGGAGGAATCTATATCGATGACGCCGGAAAGCACCATTGGCTGCTGCGCGACCACGCCGATGGACTGGCCATGCAGCCGGGCGAACCCGACCACTGCCGATTGGGCAAATTCCGCATGCACTTCCAGGAAGGAACCCTGATCCATGACGAGCTGGATGGCCCGCCGCATGTCATAAGGCTGTGCCGCGTCCAGCGGCACAAGTTGATCGAGCTGGCTGTCCATGCGCCCCGGCTGATCCCAGCTCTCCTGCCGGGGAGGCGGTTCCGCGTTGTTGGATGGGATATAGCTGAGGATCCTTTTCACAAGCTGGAAAGCCTCGGCCTCATCCCGCACCGCGAAATGCGCCACCCCGCTCAACCCGGCGTGCGTTTCTGCTCCGCCCAAAGTTTCTGTGTCCACTTCCTCGCCGGTCACTGTCTTGATCACCTCCGGCCCGGTGATGAACATATTCGCCACGCCGCGCACCATGATGATGAAATCGGTCAGCGCGGGTGAATAAACCGCCCCGCCCGCGCACGGCCCCAGCATCAGCGAAAACTGAGGGATTACCCCACTGGCGAGTGTGTTCCGATAGAAGAGTTCCCCATAGGCGGAAAGCGAGTTGACACCCTCCTGGATGCGCGCGCCGCCTGAATCGTTCAGCCCTATAACCGGTACGCCGGCCTGCATGGCCAGGTCCATGATGCGCGCCATCTTGATCCCCGCCACTTCACCGATCGAACCGCCGGCGATGGTGAAATCCTGCGCGTAAACCGCCACAGCTTTTCCGCCGATCTTCCCAGATCGGAAGAGGAATCCATCCCCCAACGCGTGGGATTTCTCCATTCCGAAATCGGTGGAGCGATGGATCATAAAGGCATCCATCTCCTGGAAACTGCCCGCATCCAACAGCATCTCCACCCGTTCACGCGCCGTCTTTTTGCCCCTGGCGTGCTGAGTTTTCACCCGCTCCGCGCCGCCGCCTTCCGCCAACTGACGCCGGATTTCCAGCAGGCGCTCGTTTGGATCAGTTCCCGGCTCACTCATATGCATTCGCTCCCTTGATTCCATTCCCCTGGCATCAGTTTCAGTATAGCCGCGTACAGCCGCAAATTTCAGGAATTTTCTTCCCTGCCTTAGCCCCAAAAGTCACTGCGCGGTTTTAAATCCGCGCTGTCTGAACGTTATTTCAAGCCCAGCGCAAAGACCAACACGCCCAGACTGATCGACAACCACCACCAGTCCGCCAATCCGGCGACTGGGAGGCTGGTATAGCGCATCGCCAGCCCTGCCAGCATGCCGCCCGCGCCCAGACCGATCAGCCACCACGAGGACACCCGGTAGGCAGGCTGAGGCCCAGCCGGCTGGACCGGGCGCTTTCCTCTGGCCAGCTCGCGTTCCCGCTCGCGGCGCTCACGCAGCCTCTTTCCGCGAAGCTGGATCAGACGCATGTAAAACAGCAGCACGGCGCCAACCACCACCCACATCTGCCACGAGATGCCCGCGTTTGATCCCATGCTTAACCCTTCCCCGCCTTATTCAGGCTGCCGATCACCGCGTCAGCAAACAGGCATGGGTCCGCAACATGCCCCTGACGGATGAACCTGCCGCGCGGGGTCAGTGTACCCCATACCCAGGATGCCTGTGCCTGTCCATCATCCGGGAGAAGGCCAAATAAACGCGGCTGGTCCAGGCGAACCCAGGCGAACCGCCGCTCCGGAGGAGCAGCGCAGAACATTGCCGCCATCTCATCAGCCGACATGGGCGCGGGCAGATGGATCAGCGCCAGCTTCAGCTTGCCGGAGGCAGGCAGCCACTCAACGGACATGCCATCAAAGCTGCGCGCATTTTCCGCGGGCAGCTTCGCGCCGACATGGTCCCACCAGAACCTGAGGAATTTCTCGCCATCCCGTTCCAGGTATTTAATGAATTCTGAAGTCTGAACGTAAAACAGCGCCGGCAGAGCTTCGTAACAAAAGTTGTATTGCTGGCTGCGGCTGGGGTCCATCGGGCTTACCGCTTAACTCACCGCCTTGCGTTCCACGGAGGGCTTGAAGAACACAAAGATCAGGTTGATCAGGATTCCTAGCACGGCTGCGGTAGCGATAGCGGGCAAACCCTGCGGAAAAACACCGGGAATTGGGAAGGGGATGAACCCGCCCGGAAAGCCAATGTTTCCGCCAATGCCCACGATGAGTATTACCGCGCCTACCGCCAGCTGGCGCGGATCATACAGATTCACTTTTTCAGCGATCATCAGCGCGACGCCCTGCATGCCGATCACGCCGAAAAGATAGATCGAAAGCCCGCCGCCTACCGCGGTGGGCATCGACCGCAGCAGGTCATACAACGGTCCAATGAAAGCCATCACCACGGAGAAAACGCCGGCCGTGATCAGCACGGGTCCGGAATAATTGCGGGTGATTACCATCAGGGAATTATTTTCCCCATAATTCGTCCCGGCGATCGAACCAAAGAGACCATTAATGATATCGTCCATACCGTCCAGCATCAGGTTCAAACCAATATATTCCGATAATTGCAGCTTGGGTCTGCCCTGTTCTTCCGCCAGATGATCGACATACAGGCTGATCTGATAGAGATGCGCGGTGGATTCAGGAATGGTGGCTATCGCCATCACCCCGATGCCGAAGATGGCGGTAAGCGTAAGCGGATCGTTGAAAACCGGGAATCGGATCTGGGGAATGACAATGGCGTTGCTGAAATGAATGTTAACCAGCCCAAAGGGGATGGCAATCAGATAACCGGCGATGGCGCCTAACAGGATCGGAAGCATTCCGATGAAGCCCTTGCCCTGCAGGTAGACCGAAAGCAGGATGGTGATGACCAGCGTGGCCAGGGCGACGATGAACTCCCCCACCTGCGGTGATCCGGTGGGCCCATTGAGCCCAACCGCGTTGCCCAGGGCGGCCATGCCCAGACCAATGCCGATCGTGCAGGCCACCGGGCCAGTGATCGAGGCAGGCAGGATGGTGTCGATCGCTTTTTTCCCGCCCGCGGCGCGGATCAGCAGCCCGATGATGATATTGATCACCCCGGTGGCGATGAAACCAGCCTGGACCACAGCCAGCAGGTGCGGGTCAGCTTCGGTGTTGAATTGGGCTTGGGTGATCGCTGTTACGGCTGCGATGTAGCTGAAGCTGGAACCGTAATAGAGCGGAATGTACTGACCGATGGCGAGTTTGGACATGATCAGGGTGACGATGGTGCCAATGCCGGTGATCAGCAGGACTGTCGGCACCGGGAAACCCATGATCATCGCGCACAGCACAGTGGCCGGGAACATGGTCAGGACATGCTGAAAGCCCAAAAGCAGCAGCTGTCCAAGCGGCGGGCGGTCATTGGGCAGGTATCCGAAGACAGCGGGACGATTCTCCATGGTGTTCGTCTTCTCCTTCATATAATGAGGCGGGATTCACACGCCCGCACCGGCCGGCCTGAACACTCCCCCAGCGTAAAAACCGCTTCTTATAGGATTGGACGATCAGGTATGACAGATGACTGGACGAATGAAATTTTACTAAACATTAGCCTCAACGCGCAGGGTGAAATCAGCTTCCTATTATAAACGGAATCGCCGCGTGAAGTCCGGCCACGCGCCAGGCGGGGCGTATGCGGCTGAACGGGGACGCGGTAATCCCCACGGAACCCCTCGCCCCGGGAATGTCCCAGCAGGTCTGTCAGCTTATCGATATGCACACGTGCGTGATAAAGCCCGAACGCGGCACGGTTTATCGCGGAAATAAGGCGCCTGTCCCCGTCAGGACCGCGTCGGGCAACCGCCGGGCGGGCAGCTTATAACCTGTCGCGCGATGAAAGCGGGAGCAGCTGGTTAAAAACCACCTGTCTGACAGGCAGAAAAGGAAAGCGGAAGGCAGCATCATCAGGGTGAAAGCAGCGCCGCGTTAGTCAGTCAAACGGCGGGACGGCTGGGAAAGACCGTTGAAGAATGGCTCAAAGCGGGAGGTTGGCTTGTCACCTTTCTTGCATCAGGCTTGCTTTTTTGTAATGTGGCAATTTTCGTGCCACGAATACTTGCATTTAAAGAACCTGGTGGGTATACTGTGGCAAGAAATGGTATGAAGTGGTAGGAAGTGGAGCGCCGGAGCCAAATCCGGCGTTCTGCATATCAGGGAGAAGTAGAACGGATGTTCCTCGGTCAATACCAGCACTCCATCGATGACAAAGGGCGGCTGATCATCCCGGTTCGTTACCGCGAACTGCTGGAGCACGGCGCGTATGTCACCCAGGGGTTCGATCACAACCTGATGGTGCTGACCCCGGAGAGCTTCGAACAACTCTATGACAATGTGACCGCGCTCAGCCTCACCGACCCTTCAGCGCGCGACCTGCAGCGTTATATATTCTCGGCCGCTGAGAAGGTGGAGCTCGACAAAATCGGACGCATCCTCCTGCCCCAGTACCTGCGCAATATGGCTCAGCTGGAGAACGAAGTCATCCTGGTTGGCATCGGCGACAAATTCGAAATCTGGTCTCCGGCTCTCTGGGCGGCAAAGAACGAAAAACTCCAGGACCTCGAAGCAAATGAAAAACGGTTCGCCGTGTTCAACCTTTCCGCTCATTAGCCTGTGATGGAAAGGTTCGATTGCGGCTCCGCAGAACCGCATCGCCCAGTACTTTACCAAGAGATTATAAACGCTTTGAGTCCTGCCTCCCCTGACAGGCTGGTCGATGCCACGCTGGGAGCTGGAGGACATGCCGCCGGCCTGCTGGCCGCTTCAGCGCCGGATGGTCAGCTGCTGGGGATGGATGTCGACCCGCAGGCTCTGGCGCTGGCCAGGAACAGGCTTGACATGTACGCCGCCAGGGCGCACCTCGTTCAGGCTTCGTACACCACCCTCAGCGCTCAGGTTCGGTCGCTGGGCTGGGAGAACGTTCAGGGAATCGTCGCCGATCTGGGCGTCTCCTCAATGCAGGTGGATACGGCCGACCGGGGTTTCTCCTTCAGCAAAGACGGCCGGCTGGATATGCGCTTTGATCAACGCCAGGCAGTCACGGCTGGAGATCTGGTAAACAGCCTGCCGGAAAACGACCTGGCGGATCTGATCTGGCGATATGGCGAGGAAAAACTGG
>MTKY01051303.1_pt1 | contig 11955 bp, 8 predicted proteins | sample 1042731 | NCBI WGS metagenome assembly MTKY01 (sample SAMN06212206, study PRJNA360538) | anaerobic digester metagenome | biome: Wastewater treatment plant; material: sludge; isolation source: anaerobic digester fed with sludge from wastewater treatment plant | place: Denmark: WWTP Soeholt ... | reverse complement strand
CGCGCAGCGAGCTAGCCCGCCTGCGCAAGCGTGGCGACTCCGGGCGCGGGCGGCGCGTCGCCTGAGAAGCCGGGCCGCACAAGCCGCGCGCAGACGCAGGATATTGTCATGCAGAGAAGCTCGTTTCTCCAGTCTATAGTGCGCAACCTGGGTTGGGCGCTCCTGTCTGTGCTCCTGGCGATGGCCATCTGGATGGCGGCGCACATGGCCAACAACCCGGTCGAGCAGGGCGAGGTGCGCGGGGTGCAGGTGCGCCTCGAGCTGCCCGAAGGCTATGTGCTGGCCCGCGCGCTGGATACGGCGAGCGTCACGGCGGTGGTGCGCGCCGAGCGTAGCCAGTGGGACCTGCTCACCGCCAGCGATATTCTTGTCACGGCCAACCTGCGCAGCTTCAAAGAGCCGGGCGAGTACCGCGTCGAGCTTCAAGCGGAGGTGGCCTCGCCGCTGCACGCGCGCGTTGTCGCCCTGCGCCCAAGCACGCTCACCCTGAGCATTGATCGCGAAGTCGAGAGGCGCGTCGCCGTCCAGGTGGTAGTGACGCGCGACCCGCCGCTCGGCTACACCTATCCCGCTGACCTGGCCTGCGACTACAGCGAAGTGGTGATTCGCGGCAGCGCCGAGCGCGTGCGCGAAGTGGCGCGCGTCGAAGCGCGGCTGAACCTGGCCGACGAGCTAAACCCGGCCACCAAGATAGTCAGCCTGACGCCCGTCCAGGAAGACGGGGTGCGCGCGCGCGACGTGGAAATGGAGCCGTCGTCGGTCACCTGCCTGGTGGACATTCAGCCGCGCGAAGACATCTTCCAGATGCCCGTCCAACCCAAGATCGTGGGCAACCCGCCGCCCGGCTACAACGTGGTGCGCTACAGCGCCATCGAGCCGGACACCGTCGTGCTGACCGGTGATCTGGCGGCCATCCGCGAGATGCCTGGCCTGGTGCGCACGGCGCCCATTGACCTGACCAACCGCACCGACACCTTCACCACCGAGGTGACCGTTGATCTGCCCGCCGGCGTGACCACCGTGCCAGAGAACCAGACCGTCAAGGTAACCATCGTCATCGAGCCACAGATCAGCACGCGCCAGTTTGAGGATGTGCCGGTCGAGGTGACCGGCCTCGACCCCACCCAGTATCGCGCCACCGGCCTGGCTGGTACGGTCACCGTGTTCGTCAGCGGGCCGCTCAACAAGCTGCCCAGCCGCGAGAACTTGCGCGTGATCGTAGACCTGAGCGGGCTGCACGCCGGTAACCACGAGGTTGTGCCGCAAGCGGTGTTGGTGGGCATGGAAGATACGAGCAGCCTGACGGTCACCGTCAGCCCGGACGAGCTGGGCGTGACCATCGAGACGCTGGCTCCGACGGCCACGCCCACCGCGTCGCCAGCAGCGCCGGGCACCGGCTGATGAGCAGGCGCACTGACTTTCGGGATTCTCGGCTCATTTTTATGAGGATTTAATTCTGACGCGCTATCCTGATAAGTGCAGGTGCAAAGCCTGCTGCTAGCAGTATCACCAGGACAGCGCAAAGACCCGTATGCTCCCTACCCCCATCTGAGACTTCGCGCCGCGTCCTGTGATACCACCAGGGAAGGAGCTTCCCCGCCCCTTCCCTTTTCTTTTGGTGGTCGGTGGTTGGTTGCTGGTTTTCAGTTTTCGGTTTTCAGTCGTCAGTAGTTGTGAGACTTGAGTCATGAGTTGGGAGTTCTGATTACTGATCACTGACCACCTTGCCCATGCCGGCACCGTTTCTCACCCTCCCCCATCTCCTGCCTGGAACCAATAACCAATCACCAACAACCAAGAACCGCTCCTCTCCACCTCCACCCGACCTTCTCAGCGATGCGCGTCTTTGTTACAATCATCACCTGCGAAACCTGGAGTTGGGATAGATCATGCGCAAACCTCTTGTCGCCCTGGTGGGGCGGCCCAATGTTGGCAAATCGTCGCTGTTCAACCGGCTCGTCGGGATGCGCAAGGCGGTCGTGTCCGACGTGCCGGGCACGACGCGCGATCGCATTATAGACGAGGCGGACTGGAACGGCGTTGTCTTCGACGTGGTAGACACCGGCGGCCTGGAAGTCTACCAGCCCAAAGCCGACGGCTCACAGGCAGCCAGCCCGCTTGAAGAGGGCAGCCGCCAGTTCGTCGCCGAGATACGCACCCAGGCCCTGCTGGGCATCGAAGACGCGGACGTGATCGTTTTCGTGGTGGACACGCTGCAAGGGATCACCGCTGCCGATGAGGAAATCGCCGCCATCTTGCAGCGCACGGACAAGCCAGTGCTGATCGCCGCCAACAAGGCCGACCACGTCGGGCGCTTCGACCACGCCTTCGAGTTCTACGGGCTGGGGCTGGGCGAAGTCTTCCCTGTCTCGGCGCTGCACGGCACGGGCAGCGGCGATCTGCTCGATGCCATCGTTGCCGCCCTTCCCTTTCACACCGAAGAAGACCACGACGCCGAGGACAACTCGATCAAGATCGCCATCGTCGGGCGGCCCAACGTCGGCAAGTCGTCGCTGCTTAACAAGCTGCTGGGCGAGGAGCGGGCCATCGTCAGCCCGGTAGCGGGCACCACGCGCGACGCCATTGACACGCGCATCACCTGGAACGATATGCCCATCACCCTGATTGACACAGCGGGCATCCGCCGGCGCGGGCGGATCGAGCCGGGCATCGAGAAATACAGCGTGCTGCGCGCTCACAAAGCGATTGAGCGGGCGGACGTGGTGCTGCTGCTGCTGGACGCTGTTGACGGGGTCACGCAGCAGGACGCGCACATCGCCGGAATGGTCAACGATGCGCTCAAGAGCGTGGTGATCGTGGTCAACAAGTGGGACGCCATCGAGAAAGACACCCACACGATGAACGCCTTCCGCGAGGCCATCGCGCACGACCTGGCCTTCCTGCCCTATGCGCCGGTGCTGTTCATCAGCGCGCTGAGTGGGCAGCGCATCCACACCGTGTTGGAGACAGCCATTCGAGTGCAGGAAGAGCGCCTGGTGCGCATCCCGACCGGCGAGCTAAACCGGATCATCCGCGAGGCGCTGCTGCGCCACGCCCCGCAAACCAAGCAGCCGCGCCCGCTGAAGATCTTCGTCGCCCAGCAGGTGCGCGTTGACCCGCCGACGATCCTGCTGCATGTCAACGACCGCGCCCTGCTCCACTTCACCTACGAGCGTTATCTGGAGAACCAGATACGGCGCGTCTACCCCTTCACCGGCACGCCGATCCGCATCAGCGTGCGCGAGCGCAAAGACAGGCGCAAGCGGTCCTGACCCGCTCAGTATCTGGGCGTCGTCAGGGAGTCTCGCTGGTAGGAGGAGGATCGGCGGGCGGGCCGGGCGCGGCCTCAGCCGGAGCGTCATTCAGCTCGTCCGTGTCGCGCTTGGCGTCGGGCGGTGACGGAGGCGATACCTTCTCCGGCGCTGAGACCGGCTGCGCCGCGTCCTGTGGCGGGCTGACAACCGGCTCCGGCGGGCTGACCTGCACCGGAGCGTCGGGCGGGCTGATCAGCGGCTCCTCGCTGGCGAGCGCCTCCGACGGCGTGACGGGCTGCGCTGCGCCTGGCTGCGGGCTGACCACCGGCTCCGGCGGGCTGACCTGCAGAGGAGCGCCGGGCGGACTGATCAGCGGCTCCTCGCTGGCGAGCACCTCTTGCTGCGGGGGGCCACCCGGTTCGGGCCTGGCGACGACGCCCCGCAGAAACGAGACGCGCAGCGCCAGCCGGCCCAGCACTAGCTCATCGTCATGGCGCAGCACGCGCGGCTGGAACGGCACCAGGCGCGTGCCATTGAGGAACGTGCCGTTGACGCTGCCGAGGTCTTGCACCATCACGGTCAGGCTTTGGCGCGTCAGCCGGGCGTGACGCCGCGAGACCCCGTGCTCCAGGGCGTTGAAGGGGGCCAGGTCAAGATCGGGCACGACATCCTCGTGCGTGCGGCCCACCACACAATCCAGGCCAAGCTCGTGCTGGATCATCTGGTCAGTGCCCTTGATCTCCAGTTGGAGGATCATGCGGTCTTCAAAGAAAGCCGTCCCCCAGCGCAACTGCGGCTGCGGCAGCCCCGTTATGTTCAGGGGCTGAGTGCTGGCCACCGTCCGCTCGCCAGACAGCGCGTGACCGCAGGCCGTGCAGTATGACTCGCTCTCCGGGTTTACTTTCCCGCAGTTCCCACAGACTTGCTCAGACATGCGCTTCTCTCCCCCACACCCCAAGCACCAAACACCAACCGCTCATACCCAGGTTTTCGCTCATTATAGTATGGAAGCCAATAATGCGCACTTACCATACGCCGGGGGCAGTGTATCCTTGTCGGCTGAAACTCGTCACACAGGAATGGCCCCCCATCCCCGGCCCTTCCCCCACAAGGAGGGGAGGGAGAGAAGCGGCGGGCCTGCTCCCCTTCCCTCCGCGCAGCGTGGGGGAAGGGGCTGGGGGATGGGGGGTCACACGGCAGCCAGTATCAACCGAATTCGATACACTGCCTGCGCCGGGCAGGGGGTGCCGGGCCTTGCGCCGCTGCGTCCCGCGCGCAGGTGCCCAAACACAGACTTCGGAAGTCTGGCAGACTTCCGAAGTCGTGTCGGTGATTCTTATTTTGGGGGGAGAACGGGCTGCTGCGTGCTAGTCCTCAGCGTGCGGATTGGCCGGCACCGAGGGCTTGTCGCTGCCCTTCCAGCCCGCCGGCGGCTTGACCGTGCGGTTATTCTCGCCGCGAATGAACGCCTCAACGTTGTTGTGCGCCACGTCATCCGGTGCCTGCACCGGCGGCGACTTCATGAAATACGAGGCGGGCGCTTCCAGCGTGCCACTCAGCCCGCGATCCAGGCCGATCTTGGCACAGCGCACGGCGTCAATGATCACACCGGCGCTGTTGGGGCTGTCCCACACTTCCAGCTTAAGCTCGATGTTGAGCGGCACGTCACCGAAGGCCGAGCCTTCCAGGCGAATGTGCGCCCACTTGCGGTCTTGCAGCCAGGGCACGTAGTCGCTGGGGCCGATGTAGACGTTGTCTGGGTCGAGGTGGTAGGGAAGCTGGCTGGTGACGGCGTTGGTCTTGGAGATTTTCTTGCTCTCCAGGCGCTCGCGCTCCAGCATGTTGTAGAAGTCCATGTTGCCGCCCACGTTAAGCTGGCTGGTGCGCTCCAGGCGGATGCCGCGATCGTTGAAGAGGTTGGTCAGCACGCGGTGCAGGATAGTCGCGCCCACCTGCGACTTGATGTCGTCGCCGATCAGCGGCAGGCCCTTTTCGGCGAAACGCTGCTGCCAGTACGGCTCGCGGGCGATGAAGACGGGGATGGCGTTGATGAATGCGCACCCGGCGTTGAGCACCTGCTCGACATACCACTTGGTCGCCTGCTCGCTGCCCACCGGCAGGTAGCTGACGACGACATCGGTGCTAGTGTCTTTCAGAATCTGGACGATGTCCGCCGTTGGGCCGGGCGCTTTGGTGATCTTCTGCTTGAGGTACTTGCCCAGGCCGTCATGCGTCATGCCGCGATGCACGGGCACGCCCAGGTGCGGCACATCGGCGAACTTGATCGTGTTGTTCTGGCCGCTCCAGATCGCTTCGCTCAGGTCTTTGCCGACCTTCTCCACGTCTATGTCGAACGCGGCGCTGAACTCGATGTCGCTGATGTGGTAGCCGCCGAGAGTCACGTGCATCAAGCCGGGAATCGTCTCGTCGGGGTGGGCGTCGTGGTAGTAGTGCACGCCCTGCACCAGCGAGTTGGCGCAGTTGCCTACGCCGATAATGGCGACACGAACCTTATCGGACACGGGAACCTCCCTATTCCTTTGGGGACTGCTAGCGGCCCGTCCACGCACAAGAGGTGGGCAGGCGCAGGCTGGCACACGCGGACGCCGCCACGCCTCCCGCCGGCACGCGGGCTGATGGCGCAGTTGAGAGTCCGCTCAAAGGCCGGAGTGTACCGCCAGAGCGCAGAGAATCCCAATTCCTGGGCGAGCGTCACCGCAGGGCTTGCGAAGTCCGCACGGACTTCGGAGGTCTCATTGAAGTGCTTGCCCTGCCCGTAGGGGCGTGGAAGCAAGCATTTGCTCTATCACAGCAAACCGGCTCCCCGCTCACTGCGGGTCGCTGAGCATACCCGTGTACATGCCGGGGCGTGAGTCGGGGATGGGCGTCGCACCGCACACCTTCGCGTAGAATTCCTGCGGGCCAGTCCAGCCGATGACAGCGTAAGCGTAGCCCTGGGCGCTCATATCGTGCAGGCAGGCCAGCAACAGCGCCGCCCCCACGCCCGTCCCGCGCTCGGACTCCAACACACCCATCGGGCCGAAGACGCCTTTGTAGGCCGCGTCGTAGCAGGCGAAGCCGACGAGCCGCCCCACGTGCACAGCGATAAAGCACGCGACCGGCAGGCGCGCATAGGCTACCTCGCACTCACTGGCCCAGCCCGCCCAGAATTGCCCGCTGACCCAGGACAGAACGCGGTGCCGTTCGGGGACGAGCGCGCGCCGCACCATGATTTCGGCGGCGGCGGGCCGTTCGAGCGCAGGGGCCAACGGAGGCAGATCGTAGAGCTTGACGAGCATGTCAGTCATGGCGGAGTCTCCTGTTGGGCAGATGGAGCCGGATGCAGTCCATTATGCCCCATTCGCCTGGGAGGGGGAAAGGCGGGGCGTCACCTGCCAAGACGCCCCGCCTACGCTATTCGCTGACGGCTGACGGCTGTGCGCTGACCGCTACTCCACCGTCACGCTCTTGGCCAGGTTGCGCGGCTGATCCACGTCGCAGCCGCGCCGCACGGCAATGTGATAGGCCAGCAATTGCAGCGGAATGACCGCCACCATCGGGCTGAGCAGCGGGGGCAGCGGCGGAAGAGGGATGACGAAATCGGCCTTCTCGCCGATGAGCGTGTCGCCGTCGGTCGCCAGGGCGATGACGATCCCCCCGCGCGACTTGGCCTGCTCCACCTGGCTGAGCATCTTGTCGTAGACGCCGTCCTGCAGGCAGATGGCCAGCACGGGCATGTGCTCGTCAATCAGGGCAATGGGGCCGTGCTTCATCTCTCCGGCGGGGTAGCCCTCGGCGTGAATGTAGCTGATCTCCTTGAGCTTGAGCGCGCCCTCCAGCGCGATCGGGTAGTTGATCCCACGTCCCAGGTAGAGAAAATTGGCGTAGTGGTATAGCTCGGCGGCCAATGCCTCGACCAGCGGCTCGCGCTCCAACACTTGCCCGACCAGGTCTGGCAGGCGGGCCAGGTCTTCGACATGCGCGCGCGCCCGGTCTTCCACAAGCTGACCGCGTTCCTGGGCCAGGTAGAGCGCCAGCAGGTATTGGTCGGCGATGCTGGCCGTGAACGCTTTCGTGCTGGCGACACCGATCTCCGGCCCGGCTTGCATGGCGATGTGCCCATCGGCGAGGCGCATAGCCTGGCTGCCCAGCACATTGACGATGCTCCACAGCAATGCGCCCTTCTCGCGCGCTTCCTCCATCGCCGCCAGCGTGTCCACCGTCTCGCCGGACTGGGTGATCGCCAGCACCGCGCAGGTGTCGTCGAGAATCGGGTCGCGGTAGCGGTACTCGCTGCCGTAATCCACCTCGACGGGGAGGCGCGTCAGCGCCTCCAGCATGAACTTGCCGACCAGCCCGCTGTAGGCGCTGGTGCCGCAGGCGACGGTGACGATGCGCGTCAGGCGGCGCGCCTGTTCGCACGTCAGGTTAAGCTCCGGCAGGATAATGCGCCCTTCCTGGAAGTCCACCCGCCCGCGCAGCGTATCGGTGAGGGCGCGCGCCTGCTCGTGAATCTCCTTCTGCATGAAGTGCTTGTATTTGCCGCGCGCCGCGCTGACCGGGTCCCAGGCGATGGTGTGTAGCTCGGCGTCCACTGGCTCGCCGTCGAGCGCCTGGACGTGGCAGGCGTCACGGGTAATGGTCGCCATCTGGCGGCTTTCGAGGAAGATCATGCGCCGCGTGTGTTCCAGGATGGCCGGAATGTCGGAGGCGACGAACATCTCGCCCTGGCCCACGCCAATGGCTACGCCGCCTGCGTTGCCAATGCGCACGGCCACCAGGCGATCAGGCTCACTGGCGGTCAGGGCGACGATGGCGTGCGCGCCACGCAGCCGGCTTACGGCGCGGCGCGTCGCTTCGGTGAGGTCATGCCCCGCGTCTTGCTCGCGCTGGATCAGGTGCACGATGGTCTCGGTGTCGGTGTCGGAGGCAAAGCGCACGCCTTCACCCTCCAGCTCGGCGCGCAGCTCGCGGAAGTTCTCGACGATGCCGTTGTGGACGACGACGGTCGTCCCGCTCTGGCTGAGATGCGGGTGAGCGTTGCGCGGGCTAGGCTCGCCGTGCGTGGCCCAGCGCGTATGCCCAATGCCGATGTGCCCGTTGAGCGGCGCTTCGCCCACGTGACGCAGCAGGTTGCCCAGCTTGCCCACGTCGCGGCGGAGGGCGATGGCACCGTTCTGCAGCACGGCGACTCCGGCGGAGTCGTAGCCGCGATATTCGAGACGCTGCAAGCCGTCGAGGATGATCGGCGTGGCGTCACGAGGACCGATATAGCCGACAATTCCGCACATGATGGATTCCCTCCCAGGAGTGGCGGCACGGCGACGGCGGCGCACTGCTCCCGTGCAGGGCAGCGGACACGCCAGGCGCGCGCCAGGGTATGCGCTTGACATACTAGGGTCGGGACACCACGACCGCGCAGATTGGGCCGCCGTCACCGGCGGTGTTTGCGGCGCGGCTTGGGTTGGGAGGGAAGGAAAAGGGGTGTGGCACGACCCCTGGCGGCATCCGCAGATCGTTCGATTTTCCCCCGGCGAACCGGGGTTAGGCGCGCCTCGCGACGCGCAACCGCCACCTCGTATCCCTGCGCGACGCTGGGGCGGGCGCAGGGCCTTGCGCTAGCGTTCCCTCATTCGTGGGACGGGACACCTCCTAGCATTGTTGGATGCTAAATACAGTATACTCGCCGGACGGTAATCATGTTGTTAAATAGTTGCAAAAACGCGGGCAGAGGCCGCCGGGCAGCAAGGGCGCAGCAAAGCAACACCCCTAATGAGGTTTGACATTCAAGACGGGTAATACGCGCAAATGTTATGTAGGGGCGGGTTTTGAAACCCGCCCCTACAAGCGGCTACCGATCATGATCGTCAAGGCGCATCAGACGATCCGCCCCCCAAAAAAGCGCCCGACGGGGCCTGCTCCAGACCCGGTCGGGCGAGCGCCATGAGGGGGGATCACGGCGTGAAGTGGTCGTTGCTGTCGTGCGGCTATTCCAGGTATTCGGCCAGCCCGTACTCGACCTGCATCTGGCGCAGCTTGCTCAGCGCCGCGTGCTGAAGCTGGCGGATGCGCTCGCGGCTGTAGCCCATCAACTGCCCGATCTGCGACATGCTGTGCGTGTCGCCGGTCTCCAGCCCGAAGCGCAGGCGGATGATGCGCGCCTCGCGCGAGGGCAGCGCGCCGAGCAGGAAGCTGATCGACTCGATGAGCAATTCGCGGGCGGTCGCCTCTTCGGGTAGCTCGCTCTCCTGGTCGGCGACCAGGTCGGCGCGCGGGCGATTCTCCTCGTCGCCAACCAACTCGTCAAGCTGCACCGGCTCGCGCGCGGCCAGCAGAGTCGTCTCCACCTGGTCGGGCGTCAGCTTGGCCTCGTTAGCCAATTCCTCGGTCGTCGGCTCGCGGCCCAATTCCTGGGCCAGCCGCTCGCTCGCGCGGCGCAGGCGGCCCCAACGCTGCCCCTGGTTGATCGGCAGGCGGATGGTACGGCCCCGGTCACCGGCGGCGCGGGCAATCGCCTGGCGAATCCACCAGGTCGCGTAGGTGCTCAGGCGCACGCCACGCCCTGGGTCGAAGCGGTCAACCGCCTTCATCAGCCCCAGGTTGCCCTCCTGGATCAGGTCGGGCAGCGGCAGGCCACGCCCCTGGTACTTCTTGGCAATGGAAATAACCAGCCGCGTGTTCGCCATGATTAGCTCTTGGCGGGCAGCCTCGCCAAGCTCGATCACATCGCAGTAGTCGTCGTCCATCGAGCCGCAGTCTACCTTGGCGACCGCAAGCTGCTCCTGCGCCCGGTTGCCGGCCTGAACGAGGCGGGCAAGTGCCTGTTCGCGGTCCACGTCAATCGGCTCGGAGATGGGACGGATGTCGCGGAAATAAAACTGGAGGAGGTCAGCATCGGTCTGGGGCATGGGGGCACCGTCGCCGGACGACGCTTGCTCCGCCGCCGCCTCGACCTCGCTACCAAAGGCGAACTCGACATCGCTTTCGAAAGAGTCATACGCGGAGCGCCAGTCAAGGCGGGTGTCTGTCGAAAACTGGGAGACCGATCGGCTTATCGCAACCACGAGTACCTGCCTTTTGGGTTAGGACGGGCCTATCGCCCGCCGCTCACAGGGCGAATGGGATGCGGTATCGGAGTGTTTTTGAGTCATCCTCATGATATAATACTTTCAGCTAAAAATCAAATAAGTTTCATTAGAATTGGGTAAATAACCAGAGGTGGAGAGAAGTGCACTGTGGGGCAGGCGGCAGCGGGAGAGAATGAGCGCCACACACATTTATTAGATGCAGCATCCAGGGTTTAGGATGCATCCGCAAGCGAGTCCGTGTCCTTTTCGACCGTACCTATTACAATACTTGCCCTACATTAGAATCCCATAGGTACTTCCTGAGGGAATGATGAGTGTGCCCGCCGCCCTGCCCCCCGACTCCCCGCCGCCCTACCCGCTGCGCCTGCGCCCGCGCGTCCTGACCGGTTATGGCTCGCTGCTTGGCGCGCTGATGGTGGCAATAGGCGTCGGCTGGGCGCTCCTTGCCGGAGACGAGGGGCCGGGCGTGTGGTTCCCGCGCGAGCGCTGGCTGGCCGACCTGCTGCTGGGCGCGCTGGTAGGGGCCGGGTTCGCGGCGGCGGCCTGGGGACTCTTCGGGCGCGTCCCTGCCCTGCGACGCATTGAGCGCCGCCTCGTCGCCCTGCTGGACATGGCCGCCCTGCGCCCTCACCACGCGGTCATCTTCGGGCTGCTGGCGGGCGTGCCGGAGGAAATTCTGTTTCGCGGGGCGTTGCAGCCGACCTTGGGCCTGCTGGTCACGTCGCTTGTGTTTGGCGCGCTGCACGCGGTGACGCTCGCCTACTTCGTCTATGCGGGGGTCGCCGGGATGCTGCTCGGCGCGCTGGCGCTGTGGCGCGGCGCGCTGTGGGCGCCCATCGCCGCGCACACGATGATTGACGTGATCATGTTCGCCCTGCTCATTCGCCGCTGGCGCACGGGTACGCGCGCGCAGGAGAGTCGCTCCGCCGCGCCCTGACCTCACCCCCATCCGGCGCTGACGCGCCGCGCCTCCCCCTCTCCGCGTCGGAGGGCCGGACAAATAAGATTGCATTGACGGTTAATGATAAGTTACGGAAGATCAACTCAAGGGAAGAAACGAACGAGGAAGGCGACTTCGGGGAACCGGTTGTAGGGGTGAGTTTGCAAACCCGCCCCTACGGGCCTCCGAGCTTCTCGCTCAAGCCGCCCACCTCTTCCGTTGATTATGATCGCTCGGCGCTGACGCGCGCGCCTCCCCCTCTCCGTTAACGGGGAGGGGGCGAGCCGGCGTAGCGAGGCCAAGGGGTGAGGTAAGGCAGTGCGCACACCAGATGCAATCGCCCGGCGATCAGGGGACAGCCGCCAGGTATGCGCGGCAAAGCGCGGTACAATGGAGCTACATCCGGCACCAACCAGACCCAAAGGACCCGCCCCGTGAGCCAGGAACTACAGCAGTGCCCCCGCTGTGGCGCGTATGTGCTGAGCGGTGATGCCGTCTGCCCGCGCTGCGACCATGCCCTGGTGCCCGTCGCACCGGACGAGAGCGCGCCGCCCGACCCGCCAGAGGCTACTCCCCCCGCGCCGGAGGAAGAAGCTCCACCGGACGAACACGCAGCCGCCGAGGGCAGCACCCCGCCCGTTGCCAGCGAGCCGCCGGACGCCGTCCCCGCGCC
>MTKY01048266.1_pt1 | contig 11964 bp, 16 predicted proteins | sample 1042731 | NCBI WGS metagenome assembly MTKY01 (sample SAMN06212206, study PRJNA360538) | anaerobic digester metagenome | biome: Wastewater treatment plant; material: sludge; isolation source: anaerobic digester fed with sludge from wastewater treatment plant | place: Denmark: WWTP Soeholt ... | reverse complement strand
TTTTCCGTGAGGGCCTCATTCGCCTGCACGCAGAGCTGTTCCCGCCCCGCGAATAAGCTCAGACTGACCAGATCCGACGCATCGTTCTGATCTGGAGACCCCGAAAATGGCCACTTTCGCGAAATCGCTCGTGACTGCTGGAAACGCGTACGCCGGCATCGGCTCGCGCGAGACGCCCGCCGACATCTGCGCCCTGATGACGCAGATTGCGCGCGTTCTCGATGCCCGCGGCATGATCCTGCGCTCGGGCGGCGCCGACGGCGCCGATAACGCCTTCGCGATCGGCGCGCGGATCGGCCACCGCGAAATCTTCACGCCCTGGAAGACCTTCCAGCCGAAGGCCGGGCCGTTCATTCCCGACACGATCCCGCTCGCCGGCTCGAAATACGAGCTGCCGGCACTCCACCTGGCCGCAGCCTACCACCCGACGTGGGACGTGCCGTTCGGCCAGCGCGGGCATCTGACGCAGGGCGCAAAACGCCTCCATGCGCGCAACTGCCAGCAGATGCTCGGCGAGACGCTCGGCAACCTCTCAGCGTTCGTCATCTGCTGGACGAAGGACGCCCGCGGTGGCGGCGGCACCGGCCAGGCGATCCGCCTCGCGCGCGCCCACGGCGTGCCGGTCTTCGACCTCGCCGATCCGCAGACGCTCGCCAGCGTCCTGCCCGCGCTCGACATCGCGCCCCTTCCGGCGAACCCGGTCTTCGCCTCCAGCGACCTCGAAATCTGACCGGAGGCGCTGCGCCCCCTGGCGCGTTATTCCGTCCTCGGTTTTCTTCCGTAGCCGGGATCCACGGTTGACATGGCCGCGCAACGCGCCAATCATCCGCGGCATCCAAACGGAGAAACCCGACCCATGAAAAAGATACTGAGCGCGGCTGCGCTTGCTCTGCTCGCTTCGACCGCGGTCGCCGCGGCCGCCGACTTCGGCAACCGCGCTCCCGCCCCCTACGCGCCGACCGGCGCGGTTCCGCAACGCGTCGACTTCGGCGGCGCCTACGTCGGCATCGACGGCTCGCTGTCATGGACCACGTCCGGCCAGGTTTCGCCCTTCGGCTCGCTCGCGCCCTTCAACTACGTCCAGGGCAGCACGCGCATCGGCGGCGGCGGCTTTGCCGGCTACGGCGCGCAGATGGGCCAGCTCTACGTCGGCGGCGAGGTCTCGGCCAACTACAACGGCGCCCAGGCGCACGTTGCTCCGGCCTCCGCCTGGGCCGTCGGCAACCAACGCATCTCCTTCGAAGGCGACGCCCGCGTGCGCCTCGGCTACGTGCTCGGCCTCGGCCCGGCGTTCAACCTGCTCGCCAGCCTGCCGAGCATGGTCTACCTGACCGGCGGCCTGACGACCGCCGAAATGCACCGCGCCGCCTGGGTGACGCCGATCTATCTCGGCATCGCGACCCCCTACTACTTCCAGGGCGACCGCTTCGAATGGGGCGCGACCATCGGCGCCGGCATCGAGACGGCCGTTTCGAGCAACGTCTCGCTGCGCGCCGAATACAAATTCGGCGAGTACTTCGACGCGCGCGCCCAGACCCACAAGGTGTCGACGGGCATCTCGTATCACTTCTAGTCGACGTTCGTTTCGACGCACCCCCCAAGCGTCGGACCGGGCCGGGCTTCCTTTCCGCCGCATCGGGAAGCCCGGCCCATTTCTTTTCAGATCCCTGATTTCAACTCCTCCAAGACGACGCCGGCTTCATGCCGGCGTTTTCTTTTTGGCGCGCCCTCACGATCCGGCATGCCGGCGCGCTGTCAATCCGTGACGGATTTTCTTTGCGAGGATCAATCCTCTGAATCCCCGGAAAGGAAGAAACACCAATGCCGACCGCCCTGAAGTCCAAGTCCCTCGCGACCACCGTCAAGACCGAAGAAACCGCCAAGCCGGCCAAGAAGCGCTACCGCATCTCCGGCAAGATCGAGTCGATCAGGAAGGTCGGCGACCAGCTGAGCGCGCGCTTCCGCTACACCCCCGCCAACGCCACGAAGAGCCGCACGACCGCCTTCCGCGTGCCCAAGGCGATCGCCGAGAAGTTCATGTCGCAGCTGTCGATCGGCGCGACCGTCGTCGCGAAGGGCTTCCACCTGAACCTGCCGCCGAAGGGCGAGTACAAGAAGCGCCACGCCTTCAACGTCGTCTTCATCGAGTCGATCACGCCGGCCTGACCCGGCCGCCTGAATCGCCGAATTTCAGGTCCGACGTCTCTACGTCGGGCCTGATTTTCTATATCCTCGAAAAACCCCATCTAACGGAAAAAACATATGCCGATTGGAATCTGGCCGTCCCAGCGCATCCGCCGCGCCATCGCCGAACGCGCGATCACCTCGAAGATCGCCGTCACGGAAAATCAGATTCAGCCGGCAAGCCTCGACCTGCGCCTCGGCGACATCGCCTATCGCGTTCCGGCGAGTTTCCTGCCCGGCGAACATCGCTCGGTCGCCGAACGCCTCGCGATGCTTTCGACACACGAACTCGACCTGTCGCGCCCAACCGTGCTCGAACGCGGCTGCGTCCATATCATCCCCCTGATGGAGCGCCTCGCGCTCCCGTCGACGGTCGAGGCCCGCGCCAATCCGAAAAGCTCGACCGGCCGCCTCGACATCTTCGTCCGGATCATCGCCGATCGCGCATGCGCATTCGACGAGATTCCCCCCGGCTACGCCGGCCCGCTCTACGCCGAGGTCGTGCCGCGCTCCTTTCCCGTGATCGCAAGCGCCGGCGCGACGCTCGCCCAGATCCGTTTCCGGGCCCGCGCCTACAACGATCAGATCACCCGCACCGTACCGGTGGCTGTCGATCTCGATCCGACAGACAAGCCGAACGGCATCGTCGGATATCGCGCCCGCAAGACATCCGGTCTCGTCGACCTCGCAAAGCCCGGCGCCCACCGCATCGCCGACTTCTGGGACCCGATCGTGGTCGATCCGCATCGCCGCGAGATCGTTCTCGATCCGGAAGAGTTCTACATCCTCGCTTCCCACGAGCCGGTCAGCGCCGGACCCGGCGAAGCAGCAGAAATGATCGCCTACGACACGGCGCTAGCTGAAGCGCGGCTTCATCAGGCGGGCTACGTCGACCCAAGTTTCCACGGGAAACTTGTCCTCGAAGTCCGTGCGCACGATGTCCCTTTCCTGCTCATGCACAGGCAAAAGGTCGGCACCCTCGTCTACGAGAAGATGGCCGAAACGCCCGACACGCTCTACGGCGCACAGCTCGGCTCCAATTACCAGGGGCAGCAGCTGAAGCTCTCCAAGCACTTCGCCCCCTGACCCACGAAAGACACCCCATGGATACATCCGCTGCCTCCGCAGGCCACCCGACGCCACTGTCTTCTCCCGACGCCAATGGATGGCATCCAATCGCAACCGCGCCGCGCATTCCCTACGCGCCGCTCGATCTCTGGGTCGTTCCCGGCAAGCCGCTCAACAACCTCCCGCGCGCCGCGCCCTATCGTGAAGCCAATGCGACCTCGAGCGGCAACGGCAAGCACTGGCTCACCTCCAAAGGCCGTTATCTCGAGGGCCGGCGCTACTACGACGACGAAGGCGACGAATGCCTCGATCTGGAGGACCGTTCCGCCGACGCCACGATCGTCACACACTGGAGGCCGCTGCCAGGCGCGCCTGTCGAACGCGCATAATTCATTCGGGCTGAACCACGATCTTCCCTGCAACCCCGGAAAGCGCCATGCCCGCCACTGAAATCTTCGTGTTCGGATCGAATCTCCTTGGCCGTCACGGCGCAGGCGCCGCGCGCAAGGCTCACGAGGACTATGCCGCCCGCTACGGCGTCGGCGTCGGTCCAACCGGCCGCGCCTACGCGATCCCGACCAAGTCGAAGCCGACGCGCGGCAATGTCGACGCGCTTCCGCTCGGTGTCATTCATCGCCACGTCACGAATTTCCTCGACTACGCGCGTGCGAACGCCGATCTGAAATTCCTCGTCACCCGCATCGGCTGCGGCCTCGCCGGCTTCAAGGACGCCGAAATCGCGCCGTTGTTCGCCGACGCGCCGAAAAACGTGCATCTGCCGCTCGCCTGGCATACCATCCTGTTCGGCGCCGTCCTTCCGGACCGCGTTTCCTTCACGGAGTGAACGACCACCAAGTCTGAGACCGGTGGCTTCGCCATCAGCAGGCAGATGCCGCCTTCGACTCTCTTTTCCTGTTTCGCAGGCGCGTCTTACCACGGAGGCCTCCACAGGCTGCCGCCGGCGCTCCACCGGCGGTTAAAAAAGCCGCCCACTGGAGGCGGCCAAGCGCGAGAATGTTTCGCGCCGCATTGACGTCCGCGTGCTCTACAAATCCACATAACGGACACTCAAACTCATCACGGCTGATCCGACCGTGCGCCATATGCGCCGTCGCTGGATCACTCTTCGGATGCTGCCCGCATCGACTACAATTCTGCGACGTATAGGCCGCATCTACTTCGACCGTAACACCACCAACCCATGTCGCCTTATATTTCGAGAAGCGCCTGACAGCCCCAAGGGCGCTGTCGAGCACCACACGATTCAATGCCGCTTTAGCACGCACCTTCCGTCCTGGCATCGCGACCGTACCGCGCGCCGACGCTGTCATATTTCTTAGTTTCAACGCCTCAAATGCAATATGGCTGTATCCATCCGCCAGTCGACGCGACGCTTTATGAGCTGCGTCCATCCGCCGCCGGCGAACCTTTGCATGAAACGCAATTAATGCCCGACGCGCTTTCTCACGATTACGCGAACCTTTCTTTCTACGCGAATGATCTTTCTGAAGCCGGGCCAGTTTCCGCATCTCCTCTGACGATGTCTTTGGCATCACAAGCATCAGGCCGTCTGATGTCACTGCGCCAGTTGCAACGTTGAGGTCAATTCCGACATCTCGAACTGCTCGTAACGGTGCCTCAATATCAATCGTCGTCACTATCGAAACATAGAACCGGTCACCCTCGATTGACACCGTGGCCGTCAACACACGGCCTTCGACCGCACGATGCTTCTTCATCGCAACGCGGCCAAACTTCGGCAGTTCGATGAACTCCTGTCCGATCCTAAATTGACTCGGCTGCGGAAAGCGGAACGATTCATTCCCATACTTCCGCGCAGGCCTCGGATAACCAGCACGTCCCGAAAAAAAGTTCCTAAATGCAGTATCGAGATCAAGAAGCGCCTGTTGCAAGCACTGCGCCGGTGCGTCCTTAAAAAACGGAAATGCTGCTTTTAATGCCGGTAGATCCGACGCCCCTTCAACATATCCCACAAAGCGACCATTTCGGCTAAATGAGGAACGTTGCTCCAAGTGCAAGTTCTTCACCAATCGGCAGCATCCCGCAGTCTTGCGCGCCAGCGCCGCTTGCCAGACGGTCGGATACAGACGGAATTTATACGCCTTAATGATCTCCATCTGACCTTTATCACACAAGAACAAAATGCCAACAAGCGCCTAGCGGCAAGCTGCACTGGCGCTTCGTCTTCCCTCAAAGATTCCTAGATGACCCTGTGGCTGCCTGCTATACCATCACCGTTGGCGCGACAATCCGCGCTAACGGAATAATCCTAACCGCGCCGGACGGGCATGGCGAAGATCAACATTAAACCGTCGTCGCCCGAACAGGCGACGAAGATCCTGCTGACCGTTGCACGGATAAATGCACCGGAACGCCCGTCTGTCCTCATCCGCGGCGATCCCGGCGTCGGCAAGACGACCATCGCCGCGCAGGTCTGCTTCGACCTGTTCGGCAAGGAGCCGATCAAGGTCGAATTCGCGACCATGCAGGGCCCCGACCTCCGCGGCCTCGCCGACCTCGACACCTACCAAGACCGCGTCGTCTGGCGAAAACCCGACTTCCTGCCGCGCTCCGGCAAGGGCATGCTGCTCTGCGACGACATTTCGTCGGCCGAACCGGACACGCTCTCGGCAACCTATTCCCTGTTTCTCGACCGTCGCGTCGACAACCTAATCATCCCGTCCGAATACCTCATCGTCGCAACCGCCAACGACAGCGAAGATGGCGCGATCGCCTACGATCTCGGCACGGCGCTCAACGACCGCCTTCTCCAGATCTACGTCGTCCAGACGCGCGAAAGCTTCCTTCGTCACTGGGCGCCGCGCGGCCTGCACCCCGCGATCCTCTCCGTCATCCACCAGCGCCCCGACCTGCTCAATCGCAACAAGCGCCGCATCGAGCTCGACCTCGTGGTCTCGGAATCTCCGCGCTCGTGGGAACGCGCCTCGCACATTCTCAAGGCCTGTCTCGCCGATCACGGGCTCGAGGAAGAAGCGCTGGTCGAAGCTGCCGTGTCCGGCGCGGTCGGCGACGAAGGCGCCGAAGAAGTCATCATGACGCTGAAGGATCTCCAGGATCTCGGCGACCCCCGGCTCCTGCTGCGCCTCGATATCGCAGCCGACAAGCCGAAAATCCGCAGCGTGCTGCCGACCACCGTCCGCGGCGGCGTGGCGCTCGCCTACGCGCTCAGCGCGATCGCGCAAACCGAAGCCGAGATCAAGAAGGCCGTTGCGATCATGACCATGTACTCGGAAATGGACGGTCCCGCGCTCCAGCAGACGCGCAACGGCCATTATCCGATGTCCGGCGCGCAAATCGCCTCGCTTGGCGTCGAACGCCTCTATCACAAGGCGAGCCAAATATCCGACGAGCTCGCCGTCCGGATCGCTTCCGACCCCGGCCCCGGCCACAAGGAAATCCTCGATTTCCTCGCCCGGTCGGGCCGCCGGCGCACGCCATAACAGATGCCGACGCGCGAGCGCCACGACGCGATCGCCGCCGCTCTTTCCAGAGCCGCCGATCACCTCGCGTCGATCAATCCGGCGCTCGCCGCGCTCGTCCAGACCGTGCCGCAGGCCATCGACCCAAACGCGATCCCGCCGGCCCTCGTGCGCGACGGCCGCACCGTCTACTCGGCGACCTTCCCGCAGCTCCCTCTCGCACTCGCCGCCACCGCCATGGCCCATGCCGCGCTCCACATCCTGCTGCGGCATGACGAACGTCTCTGGGGCCTCATGCGCGACGTTCCGCAAGCGAGCGCTCGCCTGTTCAATCTCGCCTGCGACATTTCGCTCGCCTCGATCCTCGCGCCGCTCGTCGATCACATGCGCGAACGCGCGCCCGCGACGCGCGAAGCCCTGCGCCTCCAGACCATCGATTCCTTCCTGCCGGCCTCCGCTGTCATGACCCTGCAAATTGCGCGGCGGCTCGGCTATGCCGATTTCGGCGATCTCGCCGCCACGGAGCCCGAAACCATCTACTCCGTGCTCATCCAGCTGCCGCGCGCCCAACAAGCCCTTGCGCTCGGCGTACCGATGACGCGCGCGCTCTGCGACGACCTGCGGCCGGCGCGCCCTGCGGCCGACGAGACGCAGCTCAGCGCCAACGACAAGCTCACCTCCGTCGCGCGCCATCTCTGCGTCGCGCTCGCCGACAACGACGCCTCCGGCATGATCGCGCGCATTCGCACGCATCTCCAACCCGCTCCGTCCGACTGGCGCTCGCGTCTGCGCGCGCTTCTCGAGCGCGCCGCAAATCCGCCGTCGCGCAATACCTATGCTCAGCCGGATCGACGGCAGCGGGCCTACGCCAAGGTCGTCGCCTACCTCCCGAGCCGCGTCAAGCAGAAACGCCGCCCCATCGTCGCGGTGATCGATCCGCAGACCACCATCGCTGCGCGCCACATCGAGGCCTTCGTCGCTGAACTCCAGCGCATGCGCCGCGCGCGCCCCGTACGCATCCAGATTCTCGTTGCCGGCGCCGCGCCGCAGTTACTCGAACTTTCCCCCACGATCACGCCGCCGCGCATCGAGACGCGATCCACCGACATGCGCTCCGATCTCGGGCCGGCATTCAAGCTCGCTGCTGCGCACGATCCAGCCCTGATCGTCTGCCTGACGGACCTGTTCCTCGAGCCGATGGCTCGTCCCGCCGCGCCCATGGCCTTCTTCGCGCCGCCCGGCCGGCCAGCGCCTTTCGGTCGCCACATCCATCTTCCCGCCGTCTGATTGTTCCGGAGCCCGTTAATGCCCCAGAAAAGAACCCTCCTCGGATTCCAGCTCTGCGATCAGACGATCGGCAACGTCCAGGGTGATACGGAAGGCCGTCATCCGCCGGTCGTCACCAATTACCCATCATTCGCGATCTTCGCGCCGCATCTCGCCGAGCGCCTCGCCATCCAGGCCGGCCCCGAATATCTCCTGCAGCCGATCTTCGACGGCGACGTCGAAGAACCGCTGATCGTTGAAGCCGTCTAGGAGCACCCCATGTCCGACGATCACGGCTTCACGCAGCGGCCCTCGCGCGCGGACATCGAGACGATGCTGCTCGTCTATTTCGTTCTCATTCTCGCAACGCTGCTCGCCATGAAGGCGCTCGCCAGCGTCATCTGACCTTCCCGACGGAGAAAACATGTCAGACGCCCTGACCGATATCGCACGCGACCAGGAACGCGCCAGCGCCTACGAACGATATCTCGGCGCGATCTGCGACTGGCTCCAGGATCCGACTGACGACAAGCTCGCCCTGATCGTCACCCACGCCGAGGACTGCGATTCCGTCCGTCGCGGCTACTGGACCGGCAAGACCAATCTCGCCGACCGCGCCCGCGAAAGCGCGCGCCGCCTCAAGGACGGCGACATCCGCGAATGGAGCCGCCTCCTCACCCCGATCGTCGCGCAGAGCGAACACAATTACCCCGGTCTCGAGCGGCGGCTCTACAAGCTTTCGCCATTCGCCGGCCGCCGCCTTGTCGTCGTGCATCAGGGTTACGGCTTTGCCGATTACAAGGGCGACATCGGCCGCATCTTCAAGCCGATCATGGAAAAGGCGCTCGACGACCTCAACGCGATCCGCGCCGAGAAGAACATCAAGCCGTCCGACGCCGCCGGCGACTACCTCGTCGCCCTCGACGACAGGCTCGACAGCATGACCGCGGTCAAAGTCCGCTAGGAGACGCCGCATGACCAAACAGACCTATTCGTTCAACGTCAGCTTCATCGCCGACCCCGAGCGCGACACGGCGATCCGCATGATCCGGGTCTCGGTCGATTCCTCGTCCTTCCAACGCGCCTGTCGCGCCGCCGTCCACGAAGCGGCGCGGCAGGCAGCCGCATCACAGGTCGACTACGATTCCTATTCGTCCGACAGCGCCTATCTCGACGAAATCGAGCGGCGGCGCGAACGCATGCGCATCACCGAAATCAGCCTCGTCGCGCCGTCCGCGCCCTACCTCATCCTCGGCATCTACGGGGATTATCCCGAGGGTGGCACCTGGTGCGACACCGTCGAAGCATCCTCCCGCGAGGACGCGGCCTTCCAAGGCGCCTGGCAAATGGCCTTCAACGCCACGGCCGAAGAAAGCCACCCGACCGGCGACCGCGAGGCGATCGACGCATTCTTCGAAGAGATCGAATGCCAGGACATCGTCTATTGCGAGCCCAAGGGCGTGGCGGCCGCGCTCGGCCAGCTCGCCTTCGTTCCGCCCGAGGCAAGCGGTCCTCAGCGCCTGATCGCCACCGACAGTTTCGACGCCACGGCCGCCGCGCCGGACCATCTCGCCGAAGCCAGGCGCCTCGGCGTCGCCTTCATCGCCCTTCCCGCCTGAGGTCATCATGCACATCGTCCTTTCCGGCATCGACGGATCCGGCAAGTCCACGCAGGCGCAATTGCTGTTCGAGGCCCTGCGCAAGCGCGGCCAGAAAGCCATCCTGACGCGCGAACCCGGCGCCACCGACTTCGGCCTCGCGATCCGTCGTCTCCTGCTCACCGACGCGCGCAAGCACAATTCGCCCGAGACCGACTTTTTCCTGTTCATGGCCGACCGCGCCGAGCATCTGGCCGCCGTCGTCCGCCCGGCGCTCGCTGAAGGCGCCTGGGTCATTCAGGACCGCGGCCCGGAATCGACGCTCGCCTATCAAGGCCCACAGCTCGGCGTCGACGGTCGCTTCAAGATCGCGCGTCTGCATCACGCCATGGGCTGGCCGGTCCCCGACGTCACGATCGTCTACGACCTGTCGCCAAAGATAGCGCACCAGCGCCTCACCGCGCGAACGACGGAAGAATCCGATCCCGACCTCTCCCGTCTCGAGCACCTGCGCGCCGTCTACCTCGACCGCGCGCAGACGGGCCTCCTTACCAAGGCCCGGGTCGTCGTCGAGGCGACGCGCTCGATCGAGGCACTCGCGGAAACGACGATGAACATCGTCGGACGCGTGCACGAGCTCAAGCAGCTCGCCGCTACCGGCCCCCGCATCATGGCGACGGCCGTCGACCGCAACGGCGGCCGCCTGCCGTTCGACGCGACCGAACACCTGCTACTTTCGACCTACGGCCGCCTGGTTCGCCTGACCGATCTCGATTCCGTCGTCTCTTTCCTGCAATGGGCCGAGACGGCGCCGCCGGCCGTGCGCGCCGCGCCGCACGATTTCGAAGTCGAGGCCGCCGCCTTCCAGTACCGCGTCATGCTGACCGAGCAGCAGCGCGCGCTTCTCTCTGTCTGACCGCCCAAGGAGTCCAGCATGACGATCCGCGCCCGCCGCGCCGCCAAGACCGATCGCGCCGCCCTTGCCCTGGCCGGTCTCGGCGCAGCCGACGCCGACAAACGCCACTTCGTCACAAGCCTCACCCGCACGCCGCCGAACAACGCCGACCATCTGGTCTCGCCGCCACGCCCCGACAAGGACCGGCTTCAGCGCAACATCTACGCCTGCAGCGAGCCTTTCGAATGCGATCCATTTGCCGCCGACATGCTCGCGCGCGCCCTATCAGTCGCCGACGGCAATGCGTTTTTCCGTGCCTACGATCCTGCCGCCTACCTCCCCGCCAAGAGCGACCGCAAATCCATGGGCGACCTCGCCGTCCAGTACATTCCCGAAGCCCGAGAGACGCTGAAGGCGCTCGACGGATTGAATATTCCGCCCGATCTGCTCGTCACCGCCGCATTCGCCGGCATCGCCGCCGGCCGCCTCGAGCCCGGATCGCACGCGCCGACCCGCCAGGCGGCGCTCGATGCGCTTGCCGCGCTGTGCGTCCGGCTTCTCGCCAATCAGAAATCCGCCGAAGACGCCTGCAGCGCGTTCGACGGTTTTCTCGCCGCCTTCAGGAAGCAGATCGAGCGTGCAGGGCTCGCCACCTCCGCGTGATTTTTCCGTCACGCTGTAAAAAACAGCATTTCCTCAGTGATTCATCCGTTACAAAGGTCTTGCCAAGCCGTTCGAGCCCGGCACAATGCCGGCGGAACATCTTTCCGTGCGCTCACGCCACAAACCCCGGGTCGGAAAAATATGACACGTCCTTCGCACGCGCTCGCCGTCGCCCTTCTGCTCGGCTTTTCCTTCGCCTCCCCCTCGCTCGCCGCCGATTTCGACGGCGCCGGCAAGAAGCGCGCAGCGCCTGCCGGCACGTGTCGCGCCGCCGGCAACGCCTCTTATTCCGTCCGCGCCGGCGACGATCTGCGCAATGTCCTGTCCAACTGGACGCGCACCGCCGGCTGGACCCTCGTCTGGAACTCCTCCTACGACTTCCAGATCGCGGGCAACGCCTCCTTCCAGCGCAACTTCGTCGACGCCGCCGGCGAGCTGCTCACCGCCATGCAGGAAGCCAGGCCCTCGCCGGTCGGCGACATCTATCGCGCCAATTGCGTGATCGTCATCAGCGACGGCCTGAGCGCGAACCGCTGATCCTTTCTCTCACCAGGATAGCCCGACCGATGGTTTCACTACGTTCTCTGTGCGCTGCCGCCTCGATCGCCGCTCTCGGCGCCGTCTTGTCGGGTTGCTCCTTCAGCGCGTCCTCGCTCTCCGCCAACGACATTCAGGACGCGACGCAACGCTCCAAGCTCGAGCTCGTCAAGTCGCGTTATGTCGCCCCCGACGTCGCGAGCGGCCCGCTGCGCGACCGCCCCGGGCTGTTTCTCGCCGGCAAGACCCGTGAGCACAGCCACGGCGCCGGCCTTCCGATCGAGTTCGCGAG
>MTKY01049913.1_pt1 | contig 11970 bp, 7 predicted proteins | sample 1042731 | NCBI WGS metagenome assembly MTKY01 (sample SAMN06212206, study PRJNA360538) | anaerobic digester metagenome | biome: Wastewater treatment plant; material: sludge; isolation source: anaerobic digester fed with sludge from wastewater treatment plant | place: Denmark: WWTP Soeholt ... | reverse complement strand
TCTTCCAATCTGCGCTGAACGTCCCGATCGTGAAGGATAAGTTGGCGCTGCGCGTGGCGGGGGTCAAGAACACCAACGAGGGCCCCGGGGGAAAGACCATTGGCGGCGATGAACCATCGGTTGATGACGAGGGCGTGCGTGCCACGCTGCTTTTCCAGGCGACGGACGATCTGAGCTTTCTGCTCACCCACCACTACATGGAGCGCGAGCTCGAGCACTTCACTCTGGTCGAGGGGCCGGGTGCCGGGTACAACGGGCCGGCCATCAAGTCGCGGGATCGTCGCGGCGTGGTTGACGGTATCGGAGCGCAGGAGCTGGATATCGCCATCACCTCGCTGCAGGCAAACTGGGATATCGGAGAGAACCGACTCGTCTATATCGGTGGCTACCAGGATCTCGAGGACAAGGACGCAGATGATCTGGATGCCGCCAACGCGGTCGCGAACTACTACGCCCCGAAGCAGGTTGCGACGGATTTCAATGTCACCACGCACGAGTTGCGGCTGGAATCCACGGGTGACCGGCGTGTCGATTACAACGTCGGGCTCTGGTACAGCGATACCGAGACCAAGACCTCGGTACAACAGGTCGCAGAACTCTCCGGTGCCTTCGGCTACCCGGGTGTACCGCAGGGGCCGGCAAACCCGGATTTTCTGCTCGGTGTCGATATCCTCATTCCCACCGATTCGGAGAACACGGCGGTATTCGGGCATCTCGAGTTTCATGTGAGCGACAGCCTGGACATCGGCATGGGTGCCCGCTATCTCGAGGAAAAGTCCACGCGCGCGCAGACCCTCGCAACCGGCTCCGCGCTAAACGCGGTCGATATGAGGGCATACGGGCTCACGGAACCGCTGATCGGGATCGTGTGTAACGCAGGTCTTTTCCCGCCTCCCTTTGCAACAGGGCAGTCCTATCCGAACACCTGCAATGTGCAGGTGGATGCCTCCACGTTCTACCAGCCGGTCGATGATGAGTGGGACACCTGGGTCTATGATGTGTCCATCAAGTATCACCTGGACGACGACACCCTGCTGTACCTCACGGCCGCGCACTCCTGGCGTCCGCCCGGCGTCACGGTCGGGATCACGGCGCCGATACCCGATAACATCCTGTTCGGCCCGCCCGAGGAATCCGATGCCTTCGAACTCGGCTTGAAGTCCGAGTGGCTGGATCGGCGCCTGCGCCTGAACGCTGCGCTTTTCTACCAGGAGTTCGACGGTTTCATCGGACGCTTCGAGGATGTTCCCTACCTCAACTCGGACACGGATCTGGTCTCCTCGGGTGGCTTCACCTACAGTGGCGATGCGATCACCTATGGCGCCGAAGCCGACCTGTTATTCCTGGTCAGCGAGAACTGGACCGCGCAGCTGATGCTGAGCACCCAGAAGGGCGAGTTCGACGATGCCAGCGTGCCGTGCCGCGACACGAACTTCGACGGATCGGCCGACAACGGTCCCAATCCGCCGGCGGCGGACTGGGGCGCGCCGGGACCTGTCGCTTTCTGTACCAGCAGCGATCCTATCTCCAACCTGCCTGACTGGAGCACGACGCTGCAATCCGAGTACGTTATTCCGGCAGACTCGCTCGAGTACTACCTGCGCGGCCTGCTCAACTACCAGCCCGAGAACGACAACTTCACGACGGGTTTCGAGCGTGACTCGTTTGCGCTGCTCAATCTCTATGCCGGCGTGCGCAGTGCCGACGGGCGCTGGGACCTGACGCTATGGGCCAAGAACGCGCTCGACGAGGATACGCTGCTGCAACTCGATTCCGAGTGGGTGCTGGCGGGATTTTCTTCGGGATACCGCGGTGTGAGTGTGCAGCCCGAGCGCGAGATCGGCCTGAGCCTGCGCTACGCCTTCGGGTCGGGCTGAGAGCATCGAAGTAAAAGGATGACGCTGCAGATCGATAGGATTCGGGAATCTAACCGGCCGCCTGCGACGACCCTTGGATGACTCGACGCAGCACCGGCTCAAGGTCGGCGCAGCGCACACGACGGATGGACTTGCGGGAGCAAAGCGCATGTTGCGTCGCATAGTGATCATTTTCGCAGCGCTTGGCGCGCTAGTCGTGGTGCTGGCGGTTGCCGGTGGCGGATGGTATCTCCACAAGACGGACCAGCTGCTCGTACCGCCGCCGGATCCTGCGGGACAGGCGAGTATCGCTTCCCGCGCACTTCCCGAACCGACGCTTGCGGCGCCTGCACCCGACCTGGCTGGAGCTTTCAGCTGGGATACGATTCTCGCGCCGCCGAAGTCGGCACGCGCGTGGACGCGCTGGTGGTGGCCGGGCGGCGATGTGGACGTCGCCGGACTGACGCGTCAGCTCGAGGAGCTCGACATGGCCGGTTTCGGTGGGGGCGAAATACAGCCCTTTATCAGCGGCATGATCGCGATAAAGGACCAGCCCACCTGGGACCGGGTCTACGGATTCGACAAGCCCGATTACTACCGGACGCTGGACGCCTTGCTGTCGGAGGCCGAGGCGCGCGGCCTGCAGTTCGACCTCACGCATTTCAGCGGCTGGCCACCGGGGGGTCCCGAGATCAATCTCGATGACAGCCTGACCGTGATCGTATATGGAGAGGAACGCATCTCGGGTGGCAAGAATATCGTGCTCGAGTTGCCGAAGCCGCAAGCGGGCGCGAGCGAGTACATGTTCACGGCGGTCGAATTCGCGGGTGCGGACTTCATCAATTTTCCCTCCGATCATGCCCGGCTGCTGAGCGTTGTGGCGGCGCATCCGCAGGGGGAACATGCCTGGAGTCCGTACAATCTCGATGACACTGTGCGTCTCGACCCGGATTCCCTGCAGGTACTGACGGACAAGGTCCAGGACGGAATGCTGCGCTGGGACGCGCCGCCCGGCGAGTGGCAGATCATCGCGAGCTACCTGATGCCCTCGGGCGAGGTGCCGATGGGTGCGGCGCAGAAACCGCAGGGTTTCGTGGTCGACTATCTGCGCAAGCCGCAGGTGTTGGGGCACTATGAATACGCATACGGAAAACGCACTGGCTTGGCGGCACATTACGGTAAGGGCTTGCGTGGTTTCTTCAATGACAGCCTGGAGTTCCGCCTGACGCGCATGAGCGTCGAGGACATCCTGTCCGAGTTCCGCGCGCGTCGCGGCTATGCGCTCGAACCCTGGCTCCCGGCCATATATGTCGAGGGCAAGGACAGCGTGTATTTCACCGAGATTCTCGACGTACGCGCGGCGCCCGAATTCTCGCTGACGGCGCTTGACGATCGTATCCGTCACGATTACCAGAAAACGTTGTCGGATCTGGTGATCGAGCGTTTTGTCGATGGTTCAGCTGCATGGGCGCACAATCGTGGTCTTGTTTCGCGCGCGCAAAGCTATGGCATGGATATCGACATCCTGCGCGCCCTCGGTGCCAACACGATTCCCGAAACCGAGCAGCTCTGGGCGGGTGGATCGGACCTGGGTCTGAAGATGGCGAGCTCCGCGGCGGTGCTCTATGGCCGGCCGCTGGTGAGCGCCGAGTCCTTCGTCTGGATCCAGCGCGACTGGACCACCACCGCGCGCAAGCTCAAGGCCGCCACTGACAAGCTGTTGCTGGCCGGCGTGAACCACATCATCTACCATGGAACGCCATACTCCTGGAGCGGAGGGCCCGACAAGCCCTTCGGCGAGGAGGGCTGGTCGCCGTTCAGCGGCCCGCAGAACCCCGCTCATTTCTCCTCGATCGTCGGGCCGGGAAATACCGCGCTCTGGCCCGATGTGCCCGAAATCAATCGCTATATCGCGCGCAGCCAGAACCTGCTGCGTCAGGGCAAACCCGCGATCGACGTGCTTATCTACTATCCGTTTCTCGGTTTTCACGGCGCGAACCCGGAGGGTGGCGCAACCGAGCCGCTGCTCAATGGTTCGTTGCCCGACGCGGATCCTCCGGGCGCGGCCATTGAAAGCCCGTTGCTGACCAGCGGCAAGAAGCTGCTCGATGCGATATTCACCGTTCCTGCCGAACACCAGGACGCGCGCGATGCATGGGTGCGCCAGCTGCAGCCGATCGTGCGCGAGCTCGACGCTCGCGGCATCAGCTGGGGCTGGGTCAACGACCATGCGCTGCAGCATGGGGATGTCGGTGTGCGCAAGCTGCCGGCGTCAGGCGGCAGCTACGGGGCAATATTGCTCGCCGATGCGCCGATGATCGAACAGCAAACGCTGGATGCGCTCGCGGGGCTTTCCGCCGCGGGGGTGCCGATCGTGTTCAGCGGTGAACTGCCTGCGCGCCAGCCCGGCTTTCTCGACGCGGAGAAGGGCGACGGTGAAGTGCGGCAAGGCGTTTCTCGCTTGATCGCGGCCGGTGCACAGCACCTGTCTGCGCAAGCCGGGGCGCTTGCAGAGGCGCTGCAATCCCGGCTGGTGTCGCCGCTGCGTCATCTGACAAAGGGCTCGATCCGCAGCTATCGCCGGCAGCTCGATCAGGACCAGGACATCATCCTGTTTGCCAATCAGGATGCCGGCAGCACCCGCCTGAAGATCGACCTTGTTGCGGGGCCGCCCTTGTGGTGGTTCGATGCGATGAGTGGTGCGGCGTGGCCGGCCGAAACCGCGGATGGCGAGCTGTCGCTGTCCTTGCGCGGCTTCGAGAGCCGTTTCCTGGTTCGCGGCGTTGCGATGCCGGAATCGATGGCCGCGCGCGAATCCGATGGCGCGGCTAGCGAGCATGCCACGCGCCGCTGGGCGCTCACCGATTGGTCGCTTGCGATCGACGGGCAACCGGGTGTGCGCAAGACGCTCGCCGACTGGCGCGATGATCCGCAATTGCGCCACGCCGTCGGTCCGGGTGTCTACACGCACGCTTTCACGCTCGATGCACCTGTGGCCGGCGCGCGTTACCTGCTCGATCTTGGGCTGGTGCAGGGCTCGGCGCTGGTGCGGGTCAACGGCGCGGACATCGGACGCGCGAGCATGCCGCCGTTCCTGCTCGATATCGGCGCGGCCCTGCTGCCGGGAGAGAACACCATACAGATCGAGGTGCTTGCACCGTTGCGTAACCACTTTGCGGGACGTGGGCTGAACGGTGATCCGCGCTATGCCCACATGAAGGTATATGCGAACCAGTTGGTCGCCGCAGGGCTGGTGGGTCCGGTCAGCGTCGCGGAGCTTGGGCAGTAGGTACATCGCCTGCGCTTGAGATGTGCGTGCTCTCGGAATGCGCATGGGAGCAGGCGCCGCCCGCGACAAAAACCGACAGTGAGGAGCAGGACATGATCTTGGCGCGGGATCGTATCGAAATCTCGGCCAATGCGCTGCCGCGCCTGCAGGCGCTTTACAGGGAGCGCTACATGCCGGCAGTGCAGCCGCGTGGACTCGCGCTGCTCGACGAGCGGGTCGCACCACTGCTCGTGCTTGCCGATCGGCTCAACATCTTGTGGCTGCGCACCGCGGTGCTGCTCGCTTCGTGCTACGACCCGGTGCGTCTTGCGGAGGATCTCGCAGTGGCCCAGATCGTCAGCGATGGACGCATGGAACTCGGACTCGGTTTTGGTTACCGCAATAGGGAATTCGCGATGTACGGTCGCCGCGTGGAGGATCGCTTCGATTTCACCTGCACTACAGCGAAGCTGCTCAAACGCGCGTGGACCGGTGAGCCGTTTGACTACGAGGGGCGCCCGTGCCGGGTTTCCCCGGTGCCCGGCAAGCCAGTCCCGATCCTGCTTGGAGGCATGGCGCCGCGGGTTGCGCGCGCAGCAGCGCAGCTTGCCGATGGTTTCCTGGTGCCGTTGTTCACGGCGGATGTCTGGCAGCCGTATCGCGACGAGTGCCTGAAACTCGGAAAGCTGGACCCCTGTGCCTACCCGACGCAGGGGCCGACGTTTCTGTGGATCTCGGAAGAACCCGAGCGGGACTGGGAATGGATCGCGCCCCACGTGCTGCATGTGCTCGACTCCTATTCGCGCTGGACCAGCGAGGCCTATGGCAAACCCACGGGGCCTTACGCGGGCGGCATGACCGCTGAGACGGTGCGCCAGAGCGCGGCCTACCATGTGCTGAGACCCGCGCAAACGGTCGAGCTGGCGCAGGGTCTCGGAGATCACAGTTCGCTCTATCTCACGCCATTGCTGGGCGGCATCGATCCGGCACGGGCCTGGAAGATGCTGCGCCTGTTCGAGCGCGAAGTGTATCCGCATCTGCCGCGCGGCAACACACCGCGCTGGGGCATGGCCGAGGGCTGATGGCGGCGCGGCGCAAATCGAACGTGCCCCGGAAAAAATTCAGACTGGGGAGGAGCTACTCATATGGCCATCAAGACATCGGGCATCGATCACATCCACCTCAATGTCCGTGACCTCAAACGCCTGCTCGGCATCATGAACCGGTTGTTCTGCACCGAGACGACACCAGTCGGTCGTCTCGAGCCGCTTGGCATGTACAACGCGACTATGAAGCTCACGGGAGCCGACACCAGGCAACCGTTTCTTGACCTGTTCCAGCCGGCGAGAGAGGACAGCGATGTCGCAAGGATCATCCGCGACCGGGGTCCCTCGGTTTCCTGCATTTCGTTTCGCGTCGAGGACATCGATTCCGCCGCGGAACACGCCGCGAGTTGCGGCTTGTGCGAAGTCTCGCGTTTCGGTTTTCGCGGCATGAAACAGGTACAGTACGACACGATCGAGGAACTCGGATTCGATCTCGAGTTCGTTGAGTATGCCGCGGATTTCGAGGAGCAGCTCGATGCGATCAAGCTGCGGTTACGGGCCGGCGAAAGCGTCGATGGATTGAAATATGTGGACCTGTAGAAAGAAGCCCGCCCCACGCACCAGGAGCACGACATGAGCAGCAGACTGAAAGGCAAAGCGATCATCGTGATCGGTTCGGGCAGCGGTATCGGTGCCGCGACGGCACGCCGCCTCGCGGAGGAGGACGCGCGGGTCTGCGTGGCCGATATCAATATCGAAGGCGCCGAGACTGTCGCGGCCGGGGTCGTTGCTGACGGCGGCGACGCCTTTTCCCTGTACATCGATCTGGCGGACGAGGGTTCGGTACAGGCAGCGGTTGGCGCGGCGATCGAGCGTCTCGGCGGTCTCGACGGCGTGCATATCAATGCCGCGGATCTGCACGTGATCATGAGCGACAGCGATGCGCTGAGCGTGGACCTCGAGGTCTTTGATCGCACGCTGGCCATCAATCTGCGCGGCCATCTGCTGTGCACGCGCGCGGTGCTGCCGCACCTGCTGGCGCGCGGTGGCGGGGCGATCGTCTACACCTCCTCCGGCGCCGCGGACTCTGCCGAACCGGTGCGTCCGTCCTACGCGGCCTCGAAGAGCGGTCTGAATGCGCTGATGCGCCACGTGGCCTCGCGTTGGGGTGCCGAAGGCGTCACTGCGAACTGTGTTGCGCCTGGTTTTACCGTGACGCCGGAGATGGCGGCAAGCGGAAATCTCACACCGGAACTGCTGGACGGCTTCAAGGCACAACTACCCAATAGCCGTCTCGGCCGTCCCGAGGACATCGCTGGCGTTGTTGCGATGCTGCTCTCCGAGGATGGGCGCTGGATCAACGGTCAGGTCTTTAACGTAAACGGTGGTGCGCTGATGCGCTGATCTCTGCATCCGTGATTATGTGCTTCGAGGCAATGAAAACCGATGACAATGAAGCGCAATGCCGGTGTTTGCGTTCTTGCCCTCGTGGCTGCGCTGGCCTCTCTGACCAGCTGCGACGACATGAATGACGAGGGTGCGAATCGGCCCGTCATCGCCGGGGAGGCGCTCGCGGATCCTGCCGTCATTCAACACGAGAGTTTGTACTATCTCTACGGCACCGCGGCGAATGCGAATCACTACGATGTCTTTGTGTCGCAGGACGGACAGTCGTGGGAAAAGCACGGAACCGTCTTCGCCAGGGACAGCAATCTGCTCTGGGCACCGGATGTCTTTCCTGATCCGCCGAGCGGCAGGTTTTACCTTTATTATTCGCTCGAATTCAGCGCCGGCGTTGCGGTTGCCGATTCTCCGCTGGGCCCGTTCGTGGACACGGGCATCCTCATCGAGGATGCCATTGACGCACACATGTATTTCGAGGACGGACATTACTTTCTGTATTACGCGACGACGGGAGAGAAGATCAGGACTCTCGAGCAAATGGGCAAGCGGATATTCGGCGGAATGCTCGAGAGTCTTTTCGGCGATGAGGAGAGCATGCTCAGCTCTAATATCTATGTTCAGCGCATGCGCTCTCCCACGGAGACCTCCGGCGAAGCCGCGCTCCTGCTGCAGCCCTCAGAGCCATGGGAAAAGGGTTACAGCATGTGGGTGGTCGAGGCCCCTTGGTTGCTCAAGGAAAAGAACCGCTATTACCTGATGTACTCGGGCGGCCCCACGCACGAGAGCAGCTATGCGATCGGCATTGCGACCGCCGACAGTCCGTTGGGTCCATTCCATAAAAGTGCACAGAATCCGCTTCTGTACAGCACATCCGATGCTGCTGTGTTTGGCAGAAAGGTTGATGGACCGGGCCACCACAGCGTGGTCCGCGAGAACGACGGCAGGTACCGGATCTATTTTCACCAGAATGCCTCCCGCCTGAACCTCGGCATGGGGAGACGCTATACGGCCCGTGGCGAGTTGCTCATCGATGACGCCGGAACGCTTGAAGTGCGACTCGGAGACGATTCGCAGTTACCGAGAAATCACGCGGGAACCCGCGGCTCCCGCCATGGCGCACGGCCTTGAGCAACCGGTGATGCTGGTCTTCAGTTTAGGCGCCGTCGATGATCTGCGGTGGGGCAACGGGACGGAAGTTTTCTGCGAGCTCGGGAATGATGTCGATTCTCCCTTGATGCATGGGAATCAGCTGACGTCCATCTGGATTACTTCGTTGATGTGCCCTTCCGGGTCCAGCACGAAGGCGACGCGCAGACCGAATTCGGGGATGTCGCGGATCGGCTCCGGTACGCTGCCTCCGGCGGCCGTGGCGCGCCCGACCAGTGCTTCCAGATTCTCGGTGACATAGCCCTGCACCGATTCCCCGGCCGATGGGCCGATCGAGTCCATGTACGTGATCAGGGTCAGCGCCGGTCCGCCCTGGTAGGTCGACTGAAAAGTGATCTCGTCGATAGCGCGACCGAACATCGCATCCTGGTGCCGGTTGAATGGAATCAGCCCGAACACCTCCTGGTAGAACGCGGCCATCGCGTCGAGGTCGTGCACGAAGGTTTTGGCAAAACCGTATTGCGTCGCACGAGTGGTACCGAATGGGCGGGGGTCTGTCATCGAAATATCCTTTGCTCATGTTCGTTCTGCGTCGGTTGCGGCCAGTTTCTTCCCGTCTTGTCGAGACCCGGATCATGACCATATGCGACCTGTGTGTAGAGCGGCGTGACGCTTGCGCCCTCGGGATAGCTGCACGGCCCGCCGATATCGTATGCCGCATTCAGCGTGGCGATGAATTCCGCATCGTGCAGCGGATCGCTCGGCGTGCTGATCTCGATGCCCTTGGCACGCACGTCATCGATCAGCATGTTGATCGCCTGCTCGTGCATGAGATCGTGCGTGCCCTCCATGTTTTTCTTCAGCTCCGTGAAGTCCTCGAACACCTCGGCCGACCAGTGCACCAGGAAGCGCAGTTCGCTCGTGTGGTGGCGCGCGATGACGCGATCGCCGGTCTTCAGCAGCCAATGATCGCGGTCCGCGGGGTCGCCGGAAAAGCGGGTGCTGAAGTCGAGGCCGGCCGGACGCTGCTGTTCCAGCGCTCCGTTAGCCTCGCCGCGGTGGAACATCATCTCGTTCTGCACCAGCACGCCACGGTTCCACACCGGCGGGGCCAGGCGTTGCGGCGGCATCAACGGGCCGTCCGGCCAGTAGCTGAAGCCGCTGTGCGGATCGAGCGAGAACCAGGTGATGACCTGCGCCATCTTGATCAGGTAGTCCGTGAACAGCCCCGACTTGCCCATCACGCTGCACAGCCACGTCGGCGAATTTTCGTAGCGCACGCCGCGGAAGCTCGGCGAGTCGAGGTGCCCCGGGTCGGTGTTGCCACAGGGTCCATTCACGTTGAACAGCATCATCTGCGGCTTGGCGTATTGCGCGCCCCAGTAGGATTTCGCGAGCTCTAGGAAGCAGGCGTTGTAGAAGCAGTCCTCGATCTCGGGATGGAGCGCGGCCGAGTAGTTGGCGTAGAAGCCGCGAAAGGTCGGCGTCAGGAACATATCCAGCGTGGGTGTGATGCCCGGCGGAAAGCTGCCGGACATGGTCGCCAGCAACTCGTCTGCCGAGGCGAAGTGTTGCGCAATGATCAGCTTCCAGGGGCCGTGCCGGCGTACCACGTCGAGCAGTCGCTCGCGCTGGTCCTCGGTGTAGACATCGTGCAGTTCGCGGGGCGGGGCCGCCGGCTGCAGCAGGTCGGACAATTCCTTGCGTCGTGCGTCGCTCAACATGAGTGGTCCTCGTGTGTGGATTGTATTCGGGGATGGATTGGCAGTGCTTCAGTAATGAGCAGACAGAAAAGCACAGACTTCGCTGATTGCGATTCGCGCCAGTGGCGGCAGGCCGCGCGGGCGTGCTCCGCAACTGCGTCACGGCCCGGCAGTCGTCAGAACCTGCGGGGAAGGGGTGTTCCGGCGCCAGGCGGTAGTCGACCGAAACCAGCATGGAGTTTGCGCCGCGGGCGAGTGGTTGCGGCAAGGGTTGCGAGCGTGTGGGCGGCCATGGAGGCGCAGCACCGTGACGCCGAGATAGGAACGCGGGTCGTCCTCGCCCAGCTCCTCGCGTTCGAAGCATGTCAGCACTATCAAGAGCGTTGGCACATTGCCTTCGGTGAGCGCGACTCGCAGATCGGCGGTCGGTGATGGGCAGCGCTGCGGTATGGGCGATCGATGAGAGTGGGGCGAGAGCGTTCATTTGAATCTCGGGTTGCGGTGGGGCAACGTAGTGACTATTGAGCATTCTAGCAGTGGCGACGGTTAATTTACTTACAAATATATTAAATATTTCACGAGATCCTTTCCGGTTGGCGTGGCATGCTGATAAAGGTAAAACGTGCGGAGATTGCGCGTGAGGATCTTGCCGCCGGGATTGCGCGGCAGGGCGTCGGTGAAATCACCCGCTTTGGACACTTGACATGATAGAGATTTTGCACCGAGAGCTCCCCGGCTGATGCTGAAGAGCCAATCTCGCCGATAAGCGGGGATCTAATCGCAAGGACCTGGCGATGTGGGCGATTGCCGGCGGGACACCGCGAGCTTTCCTGTGCCCAGTGCCACACTCCTCTTGGCGGCGGCAACGAGCGGCCGCTGCCGGCCCTGAGCGCAGGAGTGGGACGCGAAGACTATGCTCGTGTCAGTCATGCAGGAATCGAACATGGACAATGACGGACTCGCGGATATCCGCCAATCGGTGCGAAAGCTGTGTGAGGGCTTTCCGGGGGAATACTGGCGCAAGCTCGATCGCGAGCGCAGTTACCCGAGCGAGTTCGTCGCGACGCTGACGCGCGCGGGCTTCCTGTCGGTACTGATCCCGGAACAGTACGGCGGCGCCGGGCTCGGCATCGAGGCGGCGGCCGCGATACTCGAGGAGATTCACCGCTCGGGCTGCAACGGCGGTGCCTGCCACGCCCAGATGTACACCATGGGTGCGCTGCTCAAGCACGGCACGGCGGAACAGAAGGCGCGTTACCTGCCAAAGCTGGCGAGTGGCGAGTTGCGCCTGCAGGCCTTCGGCGTGACCGAGCCCGACAGTGGCACCGACACCACGCGCATCACCACCTTTGCGCGCCGCGAGGGCAAGAGCTATTTCGTCAGCGGCCAGAAAATCTGGATCAGCCGCGCCGAGCATTCGGACCTGATGGTGCTGCTGGTGCGCACCACGCGTCGCGAGGAGTGCGCCCGGTCATCGGACGGGCTGAGCGTGCTGCTGGTCGATATGCGCGAGGCGCTCGGCAAGGGGCTCGTGATCCGCCCGGTCCGCACCATGATCAACCACGCCACGACCGAGCTGTTCTTCG
>MTKY01055819.1_pt1 | contig 11972 bp, 11 predicted proteins | sample 1042731 | NCBI WGS metagenome assembly MTKY01 (sample SAMN06212206, study PRJNA360538) | anaerobic digester metagenome | biome: Wastewater treatment plant; material: sludge; isolation source: anaerobic digester fed with sludge from wastewater treatment plant | place: Denmark: WWTP Soeholt ... | reverse complement strand
CCCGCCCCGTGATCTACGGCGACGGTTCGCAGACCCGCGACTTCATTCACGTGGACGATGTGGTACGAGCCAACCTGCGGGCCGCCTCCTCGCCGGCCGGGGCCGGCGAGGTGTTCAACATCGCCGGCGGCTCTCCCCACACCGTGCTTGGGCTCTGCAACCTACTGTGCGCCATCACCGGCTCCGCCTCCGTGCCCGTGTTTGAAGAGCCACGCCCCGGGGACATTCTCCATTCCCACGCCGACATCGGCCGCGCATCCACGATATTGGGATTCCAACCCCAGGTGGACCTGCAGGAGGGACTCACGCGTACGCTGGAGTGGTTCGCTCACCACGCGCGCCCCGGACACGGAGGGTCTGCCTGAGCCGCGCACGCAGTTCATGCACCTCTCTCACCGCCCTCAACACCAGCATCATCCTCGTCTTCGCTTTCCGACAACCAGGGATCGGAGGCGGCAGCGGCCACTGCCATGTTGTCCACCAGATTCCGCAGGGCGCCTTCGCCTGCCCGGCGCACCGCCCAGGCCAATACCGGGCCCAACCCAACCCACGGCAGGAATGGCAACAGGATGAAAAACCATATCCAAGCGAAGTCCCGCAAGGAGGGAAGCACGGCCCAGGCGATCCCAAACCCAACCAGAAACAACACGGCCATGCCTCCAAGCAGCAGAGCCAGTAGCCGCTGAACCCACACGGCGCCACCCAGCACCGCCTCCATCCGGATCTCCCCGCCGCCGATAGTCACGCCGGCCAGCGTAGCGCCCCGCAGCGGATCCACACGCGTGTTCCGCATGCCCGGACCAATAACGCGCAACTCCGTGGCCGTCATGCGCTCCAGTCTGAACCCCGCCTGCGCGAACGCAGCTTGAGCCACAGCCATGGCGCGGGTCCCGTCACCCCTGTACGGAACCGAGTACCGAAAATCCGGGATGCTATGCTCCACCGTCTGCATGTAGCCCCTCTTGAGACCCCTCGGGTTGGGGGACATCGTCCCTCAAAGACACCCCATTGTATCCCGCTCGGGTAGAATCGCTGACCATGACCAACCTGCGCACAACCCTGCAGCGCGTGGCTCCTGCCGGGTCACTTCGCGCCCGCTTCGCGCGAGGGAGCGCCTGGTCGCTCGGAGGCCAGATCGCCTCCTATCTGGTGGGTGTTGTATCGGCGGCCCTGGTGGGACGAGCGCTGGGGGTGGCCGGCTTCGGCGAGCTGGGCATGATCCAGAGCACGGTGGGCATGTTCGGACTGCTGGCCGGGATGGGCTTGGGGGTGACCAACACCAAGTTCGTGGCCGAGTTGCGCTCCTCGCATCCCCAGCGGGCCGGACGCATCATGGGCCTCTCCCTGCTGGTGGCAATTATCTCCGGAGCCGCCGTATGTGGGCTGGTGATCGGATTGTCACCGGTGCTGGCCGGCCGTACGCTCGGCGACCCCACCCTCACCCTGCCACTGCAGATCGCCTCGGCGCTGTTGTTATTCGAGTCGGTGATCGGCGCGCTGTCCGGGGCACTGGCCGGCTTCGAAGCTTTCCGGGAGATCGCCCTGAACACCACGCTGCGCGTGCTCCTGACCTTTCCGCTGATAGTGCTCGGCGCGTACCGCTTGGGCCTCACCGGCGCCGCGCTGGGGTTGGCGGGCGGAGCCCTCGTCGGCCTCATCTTGTACGTGATCTCCACGATACGCGTCTCCCGCCGCCATCAGTGTGTCGCGCGTTTCGACGGCCTGCGCACGGAACTACGGGTACTCACCGGATTCTCACTCCCCGCCTACGTGAGCGGGGCCATGGTCACCCCCATGATTTGGGTGGCACGGTTGATACTATTCCGCTACCCGGATGGATCCGAGCAGATGGGCCTCTTCCAGGCCACTTGGCGCTTCCAAGACATCATCAGCCTGCTCGGCGCTACAGTGGGGGCCTCACTCCTGCCCCTGCTCGCTTCCCGTGAGGGCTCCGGGAGCACGCGGTTGGCCGCCGGCAATATGCTGGTCTCCTGGGGACTGGGCTTCTTCCTACTGGCCCCGCTCATGGCCTTCCCCGAAGTGGTGGGTCTGCTCTTCGGCGGCGGCTACGCCGGCCGCCCTCTCAACGTCACCATGGTGCTGGCCATGGCCGTCACCAACATCATTCTGTACAAACAGGGGCTCGCCCGGGTCCTAACCGCCCGTGCCCTTCTGTGGTGGGGTGTGCTCAGCAACGGAGTGTGGGCAGCCACCCTGCTCCTCTGCACCTGGTGGTTGGCCCCCCACGGCGCCGTGGGTCTGGCCGGTGCTTTCCTCATCGCTTATGCAGTGAACGTGGCGCTGTTCATTCCCCTATACACGGGGAAACAGCTGGTGCCGCGCAGCACCATCGTGTCGTGGGAAGCGTTGGGTATCTGGTTGCTGCTGGCCGCCCTGGCCGCGGGCAGCTTGGTCGAACTGGCGTGGGCATTGCGCGCCGTGCTCCTTCTCGGCTGTTTGGGAGCAGGCGCGGGACTGTTCTGGCGCATGGCGCGGCCCTCCCGTTAGCGACGCGCCCCCACGCCTCCCATTCGTCGCCAAACCGTGCTAGGCCGGCCGGCTCCGACATCCGGGGCATCCGCCACCGGAACAAGGCCGCCGCCGCTAAATCCAAGCCAACGGCGTCCGGGCAACTCCCCGGCAAACCTCCCTATCGCTCCTCCCACCCTTACTTCACAAGCCCCCTGAGTACCCAGAGCATCGCCGCCATCTCACCGCGGGTGGCCGAAGCCCACGGGTCCCACCCGGGACCAAACCCCACCACATCCTTCATAAGACCGTTGTGCTCGGCCACGGCCATGGTGGGTCCGTGTACCGGGTCGAACCGCCCCAACGTGCCCGTGAATCCTGCCGGCGGCGAGGTAAGACTCTGGGGCGCCAGCCTCTGGGCTGCACGCACGATCATCGTCACCAGTTGAGCGCGGCCTATGTTCACGTAGGGCGAGAAGTTGCCACCCCCCGTCCCCTGAGTGATGCCGTTGGCGGCCGCTACCGCCACATACTGGTGTGGGTAGCGATCCTGGGGATCATCCTCGCCCAAGTCCTGGAACGGACAGGCAATGTCAAGCGGAACGGTCAGTCCCAGAGTCTCGCAGATCATTTTGGCGAACTGCGCGCGCCAGGCGGGAGCCTCAGGCCGAAACTCCCAGCTCAGGTTGTATTCGTAGCCCCCCAGTACGCCGAGTCGCCGCAGTTCTTCGATCGGCCTGAAGTAGTGGTGGATCGGCATCACGTCACTGAAGAACGGTATCTCCGGGATAGCGAAGGGCACAGCCATGAACACCTCGTCCAGCGACCACTCAAAGCCCCGCGGCGTACCCCCCACTTGGCCCGTCCACAGTACACGGTGCCCATCGGTGCGGACACCGTAATCATCGTAGTCGTTGTCGGTCAGGCGCGTCAGCTCCGCTAGGCTGTGCCGATAGACGTAGACTTCCGTATCCGCCGTCAACGACTCGGCGCCCGTCCACGCCACCGTGGACCAGGTCAACTGCGCATCCACAAAGTAGTACCAGTCGGGGCTCGCCCACACCTCAGTGAGCGTCTGTATGTCCCACAGGTGGAGGCGAGAAGCGCCATAAGACTCGGGCGGTGCCGGCATATGCTCAACGAAGAGTAGGTATCGTCCATCCAGCCCCACAACCTGGTCGTCTCTGCTGTTGGCCGTGATCTGCGTCTGCAGACCGCTGTCCAAGTTGTGGATCCACACCTCCCAATCCTGCCCGTCCCAGCGCTGGAACGCCACCGTCCTATCCGAAACGACGGGTTCTGCCTCGTCCGTCTTCATGAAGACACCGCTCAGCGGGCGCGAGGTCCTCGATCCAAGGTCATACACCATGGTGGCCCAAATCGGCGTACCACCAGGAACATCCACCAGGGTGCTGTAGACGATGACTCCACCGCCGCAGCTCGGATAGACATCGGGCACGCTGTTGTGGGTGATCTGGGTGACCTCCCTGGTGGCGATGTCAAAGTGAAATATCTCCCAGTGCCCGGGCCCATCATGACCGTGCCAACATACGCGACCGGCCCGGCTGACGGGCCGGGCGTGGCTATACGGCCCGGCGGTCAACGCCCATTGCTCGCCCGAGGACACCCTGCGCACCATGATTTGGGAGGAGTACCTATCGCCCTCTAAAGGATGGAACTCGCACCAGGCGAGAACTCCCATATCCATACTGGCATGACCGTCGTCCCACTCGTTGTCGGTAATCTGAGTCACGCGGGCCTCGGAGAGCTGGCGCTCGTAGAGTTCGAAGTCGTGACCGTCGAAGTGCGTCCAGTAGATGTACCCGTCGGCGATGTCCTGCGCCACGTCGGGCACGTCGTTGTTGGTGAAGCGGTACGTGACCCAGCCGGTGGCGCCGTGCGCCGACGAGGGGAACACCAAGGATAGGGCCAAAAACAGAAGTGCCACCAGCAGGAGCACGCCGACCACCGCAGCGATCGCGTTGACGGCGGGGCTGCGAGTCATTGAGGATGGAGACAGGAACTGGACCGAAGACGTGGTAGCCATGGCAGACCCCCTATGAGCCCGGGTGGGAGCCGCCACCACGGGCCGGCACCAACAATACTTCCACGCTTCCCATTGTGATACCAAAGAAAGTACCTGTCAACCGAATGGCGCCGCGAGATGTCGGCCCGGTCTCCCCACCGAGAACCGGCCGGGTTGGCACCTCGCCGCCATTCACGATATTGTTGCTCCGCGCCGGGTCACCCCCGCCGCAGTAGGTAAACTGGAATTCGCCGGCACGCGCGATTCGCAGCGAATCCAAGAGCCAGGCATATTTGACTGTATTCGTCCTGCTTCAGCATGATGCGTTCTGTGTGGACGAAGTGAGGAAGCGATCAGAAATGGCACAAGTAGTCACAGCAAGATTCCCGGAGAGCGTGGTAGAGGCGCTCGATCGAGTAGCGGCGGCACGTCGCCGCAGTAGAGCGGACATCCTGCGGGAAGCGGTGGACCTGTACCTGGAAGAGTGGGCAGACTACCAGACTGCGCTCGACAGACTCCAGGATCCCACCGACCGCACCCTAACCTGGGAAGAACTTCTTTCGGACCTGACCTCCGCACAAGCGACAGGAGACGGCGAAGGCTAGAGAAGTACCGCTGGGGCAGATCAGAGGAGACAAGCCTGGGTGGCGGCCAGAATAAGCCAACTGCGCTTCAAGCGAAGCATCATTCAGGATCTCCGCAGTATGGGGGCGACCGTGGACAGGGAACTCGCCTCCTTGACTCGCATCCTCTCTTTCAATCCCGAAGCCGGCGAGCGACTGAAGAGCGGGGTGAAGGGCGAGGAGGTGCCCCTCTGGCGCCTGAGACTCGGCCCCTACCGAGTAACGTACACCTTCGGAGAAGACCACGTGTGGGTTCTGGTGATCGCTGAACATCGCTGGGGATCTGGCACCCCCGGATAGCCCCCATCCGCCTGCGGCGCCAGAGCGGCGCCGGAGTTGCCCCAACCCGGCTGTGCGGTCTGGGTTGCCTCCGCCGGGTTGTGCCGCCCCGTCGCGAGCCAAGCGGGGAGTCCGCCCCCATCACAGGCCCGGACCGCGGCCGGCCCCGCAGTTTCCGGCTTGCAACGGCCCCCGATGGCCAAACCCCGCACGCTGTCCACCCCGGCACCCGTGACCGTCGGTGCCAATACACAGCGCCACCCTGCTAACATTCCCTATCATGGACGCACGGGTTATCCTCATCACCGGCGCGGCGGGCTTCGTCGGGAGACACCTGCAGGAGGCAATCGCCCAACGCATGCCCAAAGCCCGTCTCTGCCTCATGGATCATCCGTCCAGCGGAATATGCAAAGCCGGCGCGGCTATCGAGTATGACGAACAGACCGCCCGCGTCTCCGCCGATCTCACGTGTGCCGAAGACTCCCGCTTGGCGCTCGAAGCCTTGGCCACCAACGTCGGCATACCGGATTTGGTCTTCCATCTTGCCGCTCACGCCGAGGTCGGCCGGTCTTTCCGTGCCCCATCGGCCACCTACAATGCCAATGTGGTGGGAACCGCCCGCCTGCTCGAAGCCATCTCCGACCTAACCAACACGTGCCGCGTGTTGATCCCGAGCTCCGCCCAAGTCTATGCCGCCGCCGGCCCCTGCGTGGCCACCGACTCGTGCGCCGAGTCCCCTTCGGACGATGCCAATGCCGCTGACGACGCCGTAGCAACCGACGGCTTGAGCGACGTAGACGGGGCCGGCGCCGCCGGCGTTGACGACACCGATGCCGGCGTCACGGGCATCGTGGCCATCGACGACGCCGGCCCCCCGATAAACACCACGTGTCTCCTGGATGAATCGGCCCCGATCGGCCCTTCTTCCCACTACGGCGTGAGCAAGTTCGCGCAAGAGGAAATCGGCAGACTCTTCTTCGAAACCACAGGGCTCCCCGTAATGATCACCCGCGCTTTCAACCACACCGGCCCCGGACAGGGGACCGGTTTCGTGGTGCCCGACTTCGCCAGACAACTCGCCGTCCTGGAACGGGAAATGGCCACGGAATCCTGGGTGGCGGCGGCGAAGCGGGCGCTGGCCGAACCCACGAAAACACCACTGCCGGCAGGCACCATCCGCGTGGGCAACCTCGACTCGCGTCGCGACTACCTGGACGTACGCGACGTGGTGTCCGCGTACCTGGTCGTGATGGAGCGGGGCACGCCGGGCCAACCGTATAACATCGCCTCGGGTACGGCCTGGTCAACGCGCAAGATACTGGAGGTGCTGCTCTCCCACTGCACGGTACCCATATCCGTGTACCAGGATCCGAAATTGCTCCGGCCCAAAGACGCGTCCGTGTTGATCGGCGACGCTTCCCGCCTACGGGCCCTGGGGTGGCAGGCCGAGCACAATCTCTCCGAGACGCTCCGCGAAACCCTCGACTACTGGCGCCGTATGACCGGCAGTCGCCTCAGCCCCCACCGACCTCACGGGGAGACAGCCCAATGACTGCTTCGCGCACCGCGCTCATCACCGGCATAACCGGCCAGGACGGTAGCTATCTGGCCGAGCACCTGCTGTCACTCGACTACCGCGTGGTGGGTCTGGTGCGGCGCTCTGCCTCGGAGAACTTCTGGCGCATCAACCCCATCCGCAACGAGATCGAGCTCATCCAGGCCGACCTCTTGGACCAAAGCTCGCTCGATACCGCCATCCGTCAGATAGACCCCGACGAAGTCTACAACCTCGGCGCCCAATCCTTCGTGCCCACGAGTTGGGAGCAGCCCATCCTCACCGCCGAGTTCACCGGCGTGGGCGTCACCCGTATCCTGGAAGCCATCCGCAGGCACAATCCGTCCATCCGCATGTACCAAGCCTCGTCCAGCGAGATGTTCGGCCGTGTGCGCGAAATCCCCCAGACGGAGCTGACCCCCTTCCACCCGCGCTCACCCTACGGCTGCGCCAAAGCCTACGCTCACTTCATCACCGTTAACTACCGCGAGTCCTATGGCCTGCACGCCTGCTGCGGCATCCTCTTCAACCACGAGAGCCCCCGGCGCGGCTTGGAGTTCGTCACGCGCAAGATCACGCACGCCGTGGCGCTGATCAAGCACGGCATGGCCGATGAGTTGCGTCTGGGCAACCTGGACGCCAAGCGCGACTGGGGCTACGCCCCCGACTACGTCCGCGCCATGCACCTCATGCTCCAGCACCACGAGCCGCAAGACTACGTGATCGCCACCGGCGAAACACACTCCGTACGCGAGTTTGTGGAGTTGGCCTTTGCCGAGGTAGGGTTGGCTTGGGAGGATTATGTTAAGGAGGATGAACGTTTTCTCCGGCCGGCTGAGGTGGACCTGCTGGTGGGCGATGCCTCGAAAGCTCGGGAAATCCTGGGGTGGGTGCCGTCGGTGAGCTTCCGCGGCCTGGTCAAACTCATGGTGGAGGCCGACCTGGAATGGGTGGCCAAGCAGAAGGCCAAGCGGCAGCGACTGCCGTAGGGGCGGGGGTGCCCACCGAGCTGGCGACATCGGCCAAAGCGGTGGCGCCGACTGTAGAAATGGCGCCGGCCGAGGCAGCAGCCACCGGGGTCCGCAGCACGTCGCCCCACGCCGCCGAAGCCGGAGCGGCTTCAGTCGGCAGTATGCCGGTCCGCGCCGTCTTACCGAGCACACCATGACCCCCAAGCCACTTAGGATCCTGTTTGACGCGCGTATGGCCTCGTGGGGCGGCATCGGATCGTATTCTTTGGGGCTCCTCGGAGGACTCGCGGCCACCGCCGAGAGTCTCGATCTCTCAATCGCAGGTCTCCGAGTCCCCGAAGACGGCCATCTGGAGGAATTGCCTGTTTTCAAGGGTGTGCGGTGGCATGTTGTCGGAGGATCGGTGTGGCTCCCAGCGCCCGCCATACGAGCGGGCTATCTGGCATCCACATCAGCAGACGTCTACCACCGACCGCACGTGGTGCCCGTCTACGGCTTTCGAGGCGCAATGGTCACGACCATCCACGATGTGATTCCTTTGTTGACTGAGCGCTGCGCGCCGGAAGGCAATCTCCTGCGTGCGTGCGCAAAACGAAGGGCTTTCACCTACTTCGCCAAAGATGCGCTTCTGCGATCGGACATCGTTGTGTTCGACTCAAGAGACGCTGCTGAGCAGGCCGCCGACCACATCGGCGTGCCCCGTAACATGGACATCGTGCCCCCGGCACCACACCCGCGTTTCACTTCAAGCCAGAACAACACAGCCGACGTAGTGAACCGCGTTCTCGGGACATCTGAGTACATCGGTCGGTACATCTTATGGGTCGGAGGCTTCCGACCCCATAAGAACCTCGAGTCGTTGATCAGGGCATTCGCGCAGCTGGATGCGCAATCAACCGGCGAGCCGCTGCTGGTCTTGGCGGGGGAGGGAAAAGGGGAATATGCCGAATACATACGTGGCTTCATTCATGAGTGTGGGGTGGCCTCCAGGGTGCTTTTCACCGGCCATGTTTTGGATGATGATCTACCGGCACTCTACAAGGGAGCGAGTGTATTCGCGTTTCCATCATTGGCTGAAGGTTTCGGGCTTCCTCCCTTGGAAGCGGCGTGCTCCGGAGTCCCCGTGGTGTGCTCTCGGGCCGTCCCATCACTGACTGGGCTGGGAGATGCGGCCCTGGCTTTTGATCCCAACGACACCGTAGCCCTCCACGACGCACTCAGGACTCTCCTGCACCATCCCGAACTGAGAATAAGACTCGCCAAGAAAGCACGGGCCCGGGCCACACAGCTCCATTGGAACGAGCATGGCCGACGAATGGCCGTCCTGTATCGGAGGGCGCTCAAAGTTCGAGCGGTGAGGAGATGCTTGTGAGGTCGTTCGAACGTTCGTTACTGCAGCCCTTCGGTGTCAACTTTTTCGGCTGCGTGTCAGGCTATTTCGGTTTGGCCGTTGCGTCACGCAATACGCTCCGAGCACTGTCGGAGAGACGAATACCTGTTGCGATACGTGATTTCGATACGCGAGACGGCCGCAGCGGCCTAGATACGACTTATAGGCACCTTGAAACGCGACATCCCACCAAGCTTCCCCACCCTGTCAATCTCTTTCACCTCAACCCGTCCGAAGTGCTGGTTGGAATCCCGATCCTCTGGCCTCTGCTGGACATTGGTGCCAAAGTGAACGCCATCGTTCCTTTCTGGGAGCTTCCGGTCATTCCGGAGTACCATATCCGCGCTTTCGATCTGATGGATTGCGTGCTCGCCCCGAGTATCTATATCAAAGACATCATCGAACGAAACGTTCCTTACGCACACGTCCTTCACTACCCCCAAGCGGTGTACCTACCCCATGCAACCAAGCCTGATCGTAGAAAGTGGGCACTTCCCGCCCAAGACACGGTGTTCCTATGCAGCTTCGATCTCAATAGCGATGTGAATCGCAAGAATCCTTGGGCCGCAATCGAGGCTTTCCGCACAGCGTTTCCAGGCGACGAGCGGGTACTGTTGGTTGTGAAGCTCCATGGAATCGATGGCTGGCATGGACACCAACAACACGCAGATAGATTGAGAGTACTGGCCCGTTCCCATCCTCGTATAAGACTGATCGAGCAGCGATTAGACTACGATGAAACGCTTAGTCTCTATGCAAGTTGTGACGTCCTGGTGCACTTGCACCGCGCAGAGGGGTTGGGGCTAGTAGGTATGGAGATGATGTCGCTCGGGAAGCCCGTGGTAACCACCGCGTGGTCGGGGAACATGGACTACTGCACCAACTCCAATTCGATGCTGGTTGGATATGAGTTCGTGACTGCGAATCCCATAATCCCCGCCTACACGGGGCGCAATCGTGTTGAGGGGGTCACCTGGGCGAATGCGGACGTTGCCGAGGCTGCGCGGGCTCTGCGCAGGCTGGCGCACGACCCAGAGCTTCGCGCTCGTCTGGGAAAGCAAGCGGCCGTCGATATGGAGCGACGCCGAATTCAGCACAGTCGGGGTCAGGTGGCCGACCTCCTGCGTCAGGCTTGTGCCGAAATCGACCCTTGCACGCAGGAATTCCGCCACAGGCGACGTATGATTATGCTCCTGCGGATGGACGGCGCTCGGCTCGCCACGCAGCGGCTACCGGCGGCACTCGCCAGACGTGCACGGCGTGCGGTGTCCATCGCGCGTCGCCGGCTGGCCGGATGACACCGGTCACGCGGATAGACGGACCACATTCCGAGAGGAACCTAGGGCCTGTCTGAGTCTGCGCAGCGCCGAGCCAACAACGGGAATCCGCCCCACCGCCGATCTGGCGCGCAAGCAAAACGGTCCTCGCATGATGCCCAAACGTCCCGCGTGTGAGGCTAGAGCTGCTTCCAGCAACGCAGTCCTCTGACGGCTCCGCGACATGAACCCGGGGAGATAGTCCATTAGGGACCGTACCTCTTCCCACACGAGTTCCGAGCACGCTCTCATACGCGAGGACATGACCTCCGCATAAATATCCACCAACTGTCCCACCGCTGTATCAAGCCCGGCTTGACGCCGCACCAAGGCTTGCGCCGCAGCCGCATCAACTGGATCGTACTCAAGAATCCGCTCCTTGAGAATGGCAACCGAGTGCGAGTCCGTCATCAACTTGATACCGAAGTTGTGCCGACGTATAGATTCTAATTCCGAGGCTGAGACCATGGGACCTATCCCATGAACCCCATAGACGATCACAGCAGCGCCGACAGCCGTGGCCTCAAGAGCCGACTTGCCTTTCGCGAACACCAGATCGTAGTCTCTGAGCACGCGCTCGGGATCCGCAACCGTGCGTCCCACGATCTGACCGGCCCCGTCGAGTCTTATTCCCAGAAGACGGCACGCTTCCGCCAGAACCGACAAGTACGGCCCCCACGGCACTTCATTCCCGTAAACGAGTGCACGGCGAGGGCGGGAGGGCAAAGTCGGCCGCGGCCTGAAGCGTTCGAGATCAACGAAGTTCGGAAAGATTTGAGTGTTGTCGGGATCAACACCATCGGAGGCGAGACGCCGGAGAAGCGCCTCGCTCACCGCTAGGTATCTCCGTATTCGCGGGTGTACTGGTGCCTTGTCGTGCCACGCATGGAGATCATGGCAAACAAATACCGCGGGCACTCCTGGGTAAGCCAACAGAGCTATTATGGTTTCATCGAGATGGTGAGCATGAATCACGTCGGGGATATCCGGCAGGCTCTCGATGTCGTCACTCACAGGGATACCGGCCGAACTTATTTCGTCTGCCATAACACCGAGAGCAGAGGTATAGACCATGGGATAATGCCCAAGACGGTTCAGCTGTAGCGCTAAATCGCGGACGTAGACCTCCGTGCCCGTCCTACCATTGAGGCATAGGTTAGTGATGAGAATCCGCAGCCGTGGGCGTACCAGGGTGGCCCCCGGTTCCGCCCCCGCATTCGCGCCGCTCATTCCGACCTCCCTGCATACTCCCGTACTACTTCGGCCGGCACGCCTTCCGCCCGCACCACGCCCCGGTCCAGCCATACCACCCGGTCGCAAACCTCCTGCACCCGCGGCAAATC